>Ga0126314_10000005_pt1 | contig 318960 bp, 280 predicted proteins | sample Plot105B_FD_92535 | JGI IMG/M metagenome (GOLD analysis project Ga0126314, IMG submission 92535) | Serpentine soil microbial communities from UC McLaughlin Reserve, CA, USA - Plot105B | ecosystem: Environmental > Terrestrial > Soil > Grasslands | place: USA: UC McLaughlin Reserve, Lake... | reverse complement strand
GTTCATCGCCTTGCCGCCGCCGACCTTCGCCAGCGTGATCGTGATCGCCGCCGTCAGCGTCGTCTTGCCGTGGTCAACGTGGCCGATCGTGCCGATGTTGCAGTGCGGCTTGTTACGTTCGAACTTTTCCTTGGCCATCTTATTCTACCTTGAGCGCCGGCGGCGGGGTTTCAAATGAAAGGGGACTGGAGCGGGTAGCCGGGATCGAACCGGCATCCTCAGCTTGGAAGGCTGCTGCACTACCATTGTGCTATACCCGCGCCTAGCGGCGCGGATGCCGAAGTCTCCTGTTCAGTCTGAGGTCCCGGCCTGAAGGAACAAGAGTCTCTATCGTGCGTGGTGGGGGAAGTAGGACTCGAACCTACGAAGGCTTACGCCAGGGGATTTACAGTCCCCCCCCTTTGCCACTCGGGACATTCCCCCGCGCGCGATAAAGGCTCTTTCCTTGGCGGCTGGGTGCTTCGCGAGTAAGCGAAGCGCCTTGGGGCCCCAAATCGGAGCGCGTCTTATAGTGTCCTCGTCCAATGAACGCAACGACCGGAAAAAGGGCTTTCGCCCTCATCTTCAAAAGGGCGGAAATCCGCGCCCGCAAAGGGTTTCCGGAGGGGATACGAAGGATTGGCTGTGGGGAGTCCACGCGGTCGAGGCCGCTCTGGACAATCCCGCTCGCCCTCCGCTGAAGCGACTCCTGGCCACGGCGGACCGCGCCGCGGCCCTGAGTCGGCGATTCCCGCGACTCAAGGCGATCGAGATCGTCGACGGTCAGCTGATCGGCCAGCAACTGCCCCAGGGCGCCGTGCACCAGGGCCTGGCCCTGCGCGTCGACGCGCCGGCGTCACTCTCTATAGAGCAGATCGGCGCCGAGCCCTCCGGCCTGCTGCTGGTGCTCGACCAGGTCACCGACCCGCAGAACGTCGGCGCCATCTTCCGCTCGGCCGCCGCCTTCGGCGCGCGCGGGGTGATCCTTCAGGACCGCCACGCGCCTGCCCTGTCCGGCGCCCTGGCCAAGGCCGCCGCCGGCGCGGTCGACAAGATCCCCAACGCGGTGGTCGTTAACCTCTCCCGCGCCCTCGAACAGCTGACCGACCTCGGCTGGCGGACGGTGGGACTGGACGGTTCGTCGCAAAGTTCGATCGACGAAGTTCTCGACGGCTCGCCGACGGTGCTGGTGCTGGGATCCGAGGGCGAAGGCCTGCGCCGCCTGGTGTCCGAGCACTGCGACGTGCTGGCCAAGATCCCGATGCCCGGCGGTTTCGAGAGCCTGAACGTCTCCAACGCCGCCGCGATCGCGCTTTACGAGGCCTCCAAGCCGCGTCGCTAATTCGCGCATCAGGTGAAGCCGTTACGCGAATCCGAATTAACCGTTTTGATTTCGTCGTTAAGGCGTGTTTCTCTTCGCGCCACGTTCGGGGGCGGACGGGTGACTTTCGCCTTTTTCGGCTTCAATTCGGGGGAATTCCGATGACGAAGGGCTTGATGCGTCTCACGGCGATCGCCGTGTCCGGCGCGACCTTCCTGGTGCTCACCGGTTGTGGCGGCGCCCAACCCGACGATGGCTTCTACGGCTACGACGGTTCGTCGCCATCGACGCGTCAGAGCGATGGCCCCGGGCCCGAACTGATGGGTGAGGCGCCGCTTCCGCCGGCTTCGGACCGCTCCGGCCTGCTCGGCGGTCCGGCGTCCGATGTCGCGATGTCGCCGATCCCGAACCCGGGCGATCTCAGCCGCGCCGACCGCGTGCGCTACTATGGCCACAAGTACGACCATCTGCCCGAGCCGAAGGCCGGCCGCCGCGCCACGGCGCCCGGCTCCGCGCCGCGCTACGAACTGACCCAGCGACGCAAGGCCGACGGCACGCTGGAAATCTCCATGCGCCCGATCGCCAATCCCGAGGACATGAGCGCGGCCGAGCGCCGCCGCGTCTACGGCTATCGCTACGCGCCCCGCGCCGTGACCTCGCCGGCGCCGCGCCGCAGCTGGCGCGCCGAGCCGGCCCGTCCGGCCGTCGTCGCCCGGCCCGTGGCGAGGCCCGCCGCGCCCGTGGCGGTCAAGCCCGCGCCCAAGCCCGTCGCCGTGACCCCGCCCAAGGCGGTCGCCGCCGCGCCGTTGGTCAAGCCGGCCGCCCCGCTGAAGACCGCCCCCAAAGCCGCCGCGCCCGTGATCGCGCCGAAGCTCACCCCCGCCCAGCAGCTCAGCGCCGCTGTCCGGCCCGAGGTGATGCAGGGCGCCGTCCTGACCGTTCCGGACGCCGTGACGAAGGGCCAGGAAGGCAAGGTCTCGCTGTCCCTGCCCGCCACCCTGCTCGACGTGATCAAGCGCGAGGCCGGCAAGCTCGGACTCGGCAAGGCTGCCAGGAAGGCGGAGGTTTCCGCCACCCTGACCGGCGACGGCTACGAGATCACCCCGAACGCCGCCCAGACCCAGAAGCTCAAGGCCGGCGAGGCCGCCCGCTTCGACTGGACCGTCAAGCCGGGCGCCGGCGACAAGGCCCCGCTGAAGGCCACAGTCGACGGAACCCTGACCGGCGACCGCAAGGCCAAGACCAGCTTCTCGCTGGGCGCGCTGGAACAGGCGATCGCCGCCCCCATCGCCGACGTGAAGAAGGCCGCCAAGGGCTTCCATCTGCCGGCGCTGTCGCTGAAGGCGCTGTCGATCCCCGGCCTGCCGGTCGTCGACCTGCCGGTGGTGGGCAAGACCGCCTCCGAAAAGCTGGTCGGCGCCGGCATCGCTCTCCTCGCCCTGCTGGCGGTGATCGGCATGGCCCGTGGCGCCGCCGCCAAGCGCGCTCGCGCCGAGCGTCGCCGCAAGTTCCGCACCCTGCACGACTACGGTCGCGTCGATCCGGATCCGGACCTCACCCCGGCGCAGCCCGCCTATGTCAATCCGATGGTGGCCGCGGCCGCCGGGGCGGCGGCGGGCGCGGCGGTGACGCATGCGGTCCACGAGTCGCAAGACAAGACGGCCGACGCCGACCATCCGCACCGCGAGCCCGAACCCGCCTAGGGTTCCAGTCGCCAAATCGACATCAACCAGCCGCCGGCCTCTTGAACGAGTCCGGCGGCTGACGCATTGAACGAAAATGTTCGAAAACCTCGCCGGCCCTCTCATCGCCCTCGGCCAAGTGCTGATGATCGATCTCGTCCTCGCCGGCGACAACGCCGTCGCGGTCGGGCTCGCCGCCGCCGGCCTGGCCGAGAAGGACCGCAAGAAGGCGATCCTCTGGGGCCTCGCCGCCGCCGTGATCATGCGGATCGGCTTCGCGCTGATCACCGCCCAGCTGCTCGGCATCATCGGACTGCTGTTCGCCGGCGGCCTGCTGCTGCTCTGGGTGTGCTGGAAGATGTGGCGCGAGATGCGCGACCAGGCCGCACACGACGAGGCCACCGCCGGGGCCGTTCTCGACGACGACGAGACCAACAATCCGCCGCGTCAGGCCAAGACCTTCCGCTCGGCCTTCCTGCAGATCCTGATCGCCGACCTGTCGATGTCGCTCGACAACGTGCTGGCCGTGGCCGGCGCCGCGCGCGATCACCCCTACATCCTGGTCATCGGCCTGATCGTATCCATCATCCTGATGGGCGTCGCCGCGACCTTCATCGCCCGGCTGCTGCACAAGCACCGCTGGATCGGTTACGTCGGCCTGGTCATCGTGCTGTACGTCGCCGTCAACATGATGTGGGAGGGCCATCGCCAGGTGGCCGTACGCTCACTGAAGGTCGAGACCTACAACGCGTCGGTTCCGGACTTCATGGCTATCCGCGCCAAGGAAATCAAACACGGCTGCCACGGCGAAGGGAAGAAGGAAGCCCTCGCCGCCTGCCTGGCCCAGCCCGGCGCGCGTTGATGCGGCGCGGGCCTAGCGCCCGCGCAGCCACCCCGTGACGGCGAGGCGATCCCCGCCGGCGAACAGCGACACCTGCGACACCGAATGTACGGCCGGGACCTTGAGCAGGCTCAGGCTATTGAACTTCGGCAGCAGCGCCTCGGAGACGTGGCCGTCGTCGCCATGGAAAGCCAGCAGCCCGCCCCACTCGATCCGCCAGCGCGACGAGAGGTTCAGCACATAGGCGTAGTAGCGGTTCTTGCCCTCGACCTCGTCGTCATGGGCGGTGAGGAAGTGGCCGGGCCGGAAGCGCGTCAGCTGGGCGTCGGCGAAGGCGATACGCGGCTCGCCGGTGATGCGTCGGGCCATGTGCAGAAAGGCCTCGCCGTTCAGGAAGGCGAGCAGCCCGGTCCAGGGCTCGGCCAGCTGGCCGGCCTCATTCAGATCCCAGAGCGGGTAGTTGTCATACAGGTAGTGGAAGCGCTCGGTGGCCGCCTCCTGCGCCGCACGGCCCATGTCGCCGCGCTGGACGGGGGTCAGGCTCTGGAGCCAGGCGGCGGGCAGATCGACGTGGCCGCGGCCGCCCAGTGTCACCGTCTGATAGGCCGCCGTCCGCGCCGCCTCGCCCAGCACGGCCGCATCCTCGGCGCGCAACAGGTCCGGCAGTTGCACGCGGCCCCGCTCCGCCAGCCGTCCGGCCAGCGCGGCCTCTTCGTCCGCACCCATGCCCCGCAGGGCTATGGAGCGGACAGGGCTCACGCCTCGTCGCCGCCGAAGCGCGCCGTCCATTCGGCGACCTGGTCGTCCTCGATCTTCTTGAACAGCACGTCCGGGGCGCGAACCGCCCTGCCCGGCTCCAGCCGCGACAGCTCGGCGCGGGCGTCGATCGACGGCCAGGTCGGCGGCCAGGCCTCGCCGAAGGCCTCGGTGATCTTCTCGGCCGCGAACGGGATGAAGGGCGCCGAGACGCGGGCGTAGAGCGCGGCGAGGTTCAGGCCGGTGCGGACGATCACGGCCGCCCGATCCTGGTCGGTCTTGATCGCCGTCCAGGGCGCGGCTTCCTGCAGATACTCGTTGCCGAGCACCCAGAGGGCGCGGGCGGCCTGGGCCGACTTGCGCAGCTCGATGGCGTCCATCTGCGCGGTCAGCTCGGCCAGTTGCGCCGAGACGTCGGCGTAGAGCTGCTCTTCGCGCGGTCCGGGCTCGCCGCCGGCGGGGACGACGCCCTCGAACTTGCTCTCATTGAACTTGGCGATGCGGTTGACGAAGTTGCCGAGCACGTCGGCGAGGTCGCGGTTCACCGCCGACTGGAACTGCTCCCAGGTGAAGGCGGTGTCCGAGCCCTCGGGCGCGTTGGCGGTCAGGTACCAGCGCCACAGGTCCGGCGGCAGCAGCTCCAGCGCCGCGTCCATGAACACGCCGCGCTTGCCGCTGGTCGAGAACTTGCCGCCGTACCAGGTCAGCCAGTTGAAGGCCTTCAGCCGGTCGACCTGCTTCCACGGTTCTTCCGAGCCGAGGATGGTCGCCGGGAAGCTGACGGTGTGGAAGGCGACGTTGTCCTTGCCCATGAACTGGACGTACTCGACGTCGGCCGCGCCCTTGTCCTCGCGCCACCAGGATTCCCAGTTGGTCCCGGTCGCTTCCGACCATTCGACGGTCGCGCCGATGTACTCGATCGGGGCGTCGAACCAGACGTAGAAGACCTTGTCCTCGAAGCCGGGCCTCGGGAAGCCGCCCTTGACCACCGGGATGCCCCAGGCGAGGTCGCGGGTGATGCCGCGATCGATCAATCCCTCGTCGAGGTGCTTGTAGGCGATGCCCTTGGTCAGGGTCGGCCAGGCCGCCGACTTGGAATCCACCCAGTCGCGGATCCGGCCCTCGATCTTGGTCTGCAGCAGGTAGAGGTGGCGGGTGTCGCGCACCTCGATGTTCCGCGAGCCGCTGACCGTCGAATACGGATTGATGAGGTCGGTGGGGTCGAGCAGGTTGCCGCAGTTGTCGCACTGGTCGCCGCGCGCCTTCTCGAAGCCGCAATGCGGACAGGTCCCCTCGACGTAGCGGTCCGGCAGGAAGCGCTTGTCGTCGACCGAGTAGACCATCTTGTCGGTCCGCTCCTCGATCAGGCCGTTCTTCTCCAGCGCTTCGCAGAAGTGCTGGGTCAGGCGATGGTTGGGCGGATTGGAGCTACGGCCGAACCAGTCCCAGCTGAGGCCGAACGATCGGCCGATGTCGTGCTGGATGACGTGTTGCTCGTCGCAATAGGTGCGGACGTCCTGGCCGGCGGCGGCGGCGGCCAGCTCGGCCGGGGTGCCATGCTCGTCGGTGGCGCAGATGTAGAGCGTCTCGTGGCCCTGGGCGCGCTTGAAGCGCGCGAACACGTCGGCGGGCAGCATCGAGCCGGCCAGATTGCCGAGGTGCTTGACGCCGTTGATGTACGGGAGCGCGGAGGTGATCAGGATACGGGCCATGGCGGCCGGATATAGAGGGCGGCGAGCCGAAGCGAAAGCAGGCTCGACGCCGCCGGATCGGCTGATCGTGGCATAGACCGCCTTCGTCTCATTGGCGGGGCCTCCCTGGAATGACTCTGCCAGAGAAAGCGCAGGCGAAGCCTCTCGCCGCCACGAACCCCGTCAGGTGCGTGGCTATATTCCCTTGGAGCCCCTCCGCCCCCTCGCGGAGGGGCTTTTCGCTTAACCTCGGCGCGCAAGGCCCTATAACCACGTAGGGTTTCCGAGGGAGATGGGGATGACGGTTTTCAACAGTCGTACGCGGCGCTGGGCCGCCGTCGCGCTGGGCGTCGCCGCGCTGGCGCTGTCCGCCTGTGGGGGACCCAAGCAGGAGACCCTGCACATCTACAACTGGTCGGACTACATCGACCCGGCCCTGCTCGACCAGTTCACCAAGGAGACGGGGATCAAGGTCCAGTACGACACCTTCGATTCCAACGAGGTGCTCGAGACCAAGATCCTGACCGGCGGCACCGGCTACGACATCGTCGCGCCGTCGAACCACAACCTTCCCCGCTACATCACTGCCAAGGCGATCGGGCCGCTCGACTTCGGCAAGCTGCCCGGGCGCAAGAACCTGTGGCCGGAGCTGATGGCCCGGATGGAGCCGTTCGATCCGGGCGGCAAATACAGCATTCCCTACATGTGGGGCACGATGGGCATCGGCTACGACAAGGCCGAGATCGCCAAGCGCCTGCCGGGCGTCCCCGTCGACAGCTGGGACCTGGTGTTCAAGCCCGAGAACCTCGCCAAGCTGAAGGACTGCGGCGTCTATGTCCTCGACGCCTCCGAAGACATGTTCGCGGTCACGCTCAACTACCTGGGCAAGGATCCCAACTCGACCTCGGTCGCCGACTATGAGGCCGCTGCCGCCCTGCTGCTGAAGCTGCGGCCCTACATCACCAAGTTCCACTCCTCCGAGTACATCAACGCCCTCGCCAACGGCGACGCCTGCGTGGTCATCGGCTACAGCGGCGACATCCTCCAGGCCGCGACCAGGGCCGAGGAAGCCAAGAACGGCGTCGAGATCGGCTACGTCATTCCCAAGGAAGGCAGCCAGGTCTGGTTCGACGTGTTCGCCATTCCCGTCGACGCGCCCAACAAGGACGCCGCCTACAGGTTCCTCGACTTCATGCTGCGCCCGGACGTGATCGCCAAGGCGTCGAACTACACCGAGTACGCCAACGCCAACGCGGCGGCGACGCCGCTTGTCGACGAGGAACTGCGCTCCAACCCGAACGTCTATCCGACGCCGGAGGTGTTCGGCCGGCTGTTCGTGACCACGACCAAGGACCAGGCGCTGCTGCGCGAGGTCAACCGTCTCTGGAGCCGGGTGATGAGCGGTCAATGAGCAAGCCTCCCAGGCCCGCGAAGCCCGGCAAGGCGACCAAGGCCGAGGGACGGCGGCTGAACATCGGCGCCGTCCGCTCCAGCTTCGCGCCGTGGAACGACCCCAACGCCACGCCGCTGGTGCGGTTCGAGGGCGTGACCAAGCGGTTCGGCGACCAGGTCGCGGTCAACGACATCTCCCTCGACATCTATCCGGGGGAGTTCTTCGCGCTGCTAGGGCCGTCAGGGTGCGGCAAGACCACGCTGATGCGGATGCTGGCCGGGTTCGAGACGCTCGACGCCGGCCGCATCACCCTGGCCGGGGAAGACATCTCGGACGCGCCGCCGCACAAGCGGCCGGTGAACATGATGTTCCAGAGCTACGCGCTGTTCCCGCACCTTAACGTCGAGCAGAACATCGCCTTCGGCCTCAAGCAGGAGGGGCTCCCCAAGGCCGAGATCAAGGCGCGCGTCGCCGAGATGCTCGAGCTGGTCAAGCTGCAGGACTTCGCCAGGCGCAAGCCGGACCAGTTGTCCGGCGGCCAGAAGCAGCGCGTGGCCCTGGCCCGCGCCGTCGCCCGCAAGCCGCGCATGCTGCTGCTCGACGAGCCGCTGGGCGCGCTCGACAAGAAGCTGCGCGAGGAGACCCAGTTCGAGCTGATGGACCTGCAGGTCGAGCTGGGCGTGACGTTCCTGATCGTCACCCACGACCAGGAAGAGGCGATGGTCATGGCCGACCGCATTGCGGTGATGCGCGAGGGCAGGATCGTCCAGATCGGCCGGCCAGAGGAGGTCTACGAGACCCCGTCGAGCCGCTACGTGGCCGAGTTCCTGGGTGACGTGAACCTGTTCGAGACCACGGTCGAGGCCATCGAGCATCCGATGGCGCACCTCGACTCGTCGGCGTCGACGGCCGGCTTCTACGTGCTCGACGACGACTGCCCGGGCCCCGGCGCCACCGTCTGGCTGGCGGTGCGGCCGGAGAAGATGCGGATCAGCCTCGACCCGCCTGAGCCCGGCGCCAAGAACGTGCTGGCCGGAGAGATCTGGGACATCGGCTACACCGGCGACTGGACCAACTACATCGTCGAGCTGCCCGGCGAAAAGCTGGTGCGGGTCGCCCGCGCCAACAGCCAGCGCTTCGTCGAGCGGCCGATCGGCTGGGACGACAAGGTCTGGGTCAGCTTCGACCCCGACGCCGGCGTGGTGCTCACCTCGTGACCTCCTCGGCCGTTTCCCCCGCGAAAGCGGGGGCCCAAGCCGACGTGCAGCCGCCGGGAGGCCGCTTGGGTTCCCGCTTTCGCGGGAATGGACGGGTTGTAAATCGGGCCGCGCTGATCCCTGCCATCTGGCTGGCGGTGTTGTTCGCTTTCCCGTTCCTGCTGGTGTTCCGGCTGTCGCTGTCCGACACCGCCCTGGCCATCCCACCCTACACGCCGCAGCTCGACTGGGCGGCGGGAATTGAAGGGCTGAAGGCCTTCTTCGGCGCGCTCGACTTCGAGATGTACCGGCGGCTGGGCGAGGACCCGTTCTACCTCAACGCCTATCTTTCCAGCCTGAAGTTCGCGGCCACCGGCACCCTGCTGGCGCTGCTGGTCGGCTATCCGATGGCCTACGGCATGGCTCGCTGCAAACCGAACGTGCGCAGCCTGCTGCTGATGCTGGTGATCCTGCCGTTCTGGACCAGTTTCCTGATCCGGGTCTACGCCTGGGTCGGGATCCTGAAACCGCAGGGCCTGTTCAATTCCTTCCTGGGCCTGCTGGGCCTGGAGCCGATGACGCTGCTCTATACGCCGGCGGCGGTGCAGATCGGGCTGGTCTACAGCTACCTGCCGTTCATGGTGCTGCCGCTTTACGCGGCGCTGGAGCGGCTCGACGATACCCTGCTCGAGGCCGCCGCCGACCTCGGCTCGCCGCCGTGGAGGAGCTTCTGGCAGATCACCTGGCCGCTCTCGATCCCGGGCGTGATCGCCGGCTGCCTGCTGTGCTTCATCCCGATGGTCGGCGAGTTCGTGATCCCCGACCTGCTCGGCGGCCCCGGCTCGCTGATGATCGGCCGCTCGATCTGGATGGAGTTCTTCGCCAACCGCGACTGGCCGTTCGCCAGCGCCGTGGCCATCGTCCTGCTGTTCACCCTGGTGCTGCCGATCGTGCTCTACCAGCGCCAGCAGGCGAAGGCGCTGGAGGCCGGGCGATGAGGGCTTTGCGTCCTTCGAGACGCGATCCTGAGAGATCGCTCCTCAGGATGACTGAGGTGGCTGGCGTCAACAAAGCCAGTCATGGTGAGGAGCGAGCCTCAAGCGAGCGTCTCGAACCACGCAAGGCCGTGGAGCTTCCCCATGCGTAGGGGCCCCTCCTGGTTCAACCTCACTTCGATCACGCTGGGGTTCGCGTTCCTGTATCTGCCGATCGTGCTGCTGGTGGCCTGGTCGTTCAACGCCAGCAAGCTGGTCACGGTCTGGGGCGGGTTCTCAACCAAGTGGTACGCCGCGCTGCTGCAGGACGACCAGCTGCTGGCCGCCGCCTGGGTGACCATCCGTGTCGGACTGCTGTCAGCCACCGGCGCCACCGTGCTCGGGACGCTGGCGGCCATTGCGCTGGTGCGCGGCGGACGCTTCCGGGGCCGCACGGCCTTCTCGGGCATGGTCTATGCGCCGCTGGTGATGCCCGAGGTGATCATGGGGCTGTCGCTGCTGCTGCTGTTCGTGGCCCTGGGCTTTGGCCGAGGCTTCTGGACCGTGGTCCTGGCCCACACCACCTTCACCCTCTCCTACGTGGCCGTGGTGGTGCATTCGCGGCTGGTGACCTTCGACCGCTCGCTGGAAGAGGCCGCCCAGGATCTGGGCTGCACGCCTAGCCAGTCGTTCCTGAAAGTGACCCTGCCCAACATCTTCCCGGCCGTGCTGGCCGGATGGATGCTGGCCTTCACCCTGTCGCTCGACGACCTGGTCATCGCCAGCTTCACCAGCGGCCCCGGCGCCACGACCCTGCCGATGCGCATCTACAGTCAGGTGCGGCTGGGGGTGACGCCGGAGATCAATGCCGTCTGCACCTTGCTGATCGCCACGGTGGCGACCGGGATCATCGTCTGGTCGCTGTTGAACAAGTGGCGGTCCGGGGCCGCGCGGGCCGCGATCCAGCGCTAAGTGGTGCCGGCTACAGGAATCGAACCCGTGACCTTCGGTTTACAAAACCGCTGCTCTACCATCTGAGCTAAGCCGGCGACGGGCAGGCTTATGCCGCGACGCCGGTATTCGCGCAATCGGTCGAGCGGTTGAATGCGCGCGGTCAGCCCCGCGCGGTGATGGTCCAGACGATGGCGTCGAAGTCGGCGAGCAGGCGCTTGAGGAAGTGGGTCATGCGGCTTCTCCGCTGTGATTCCGATGGCGCGTTAACATCTGTAAACGGATTCGGGTTCCCGCGTTCGCCGACACACACTTGTGTGCGCGCCGTGAGCGGCCTTAAGACCGGTCGATGACCGACGCGCCCACCCCGATCCAGATCTTCATCGACGCCGACGCCTGCCCGGTGAAGGACGAGATCTACAAGGTCGCCGCGCGTTACGGTCTGAAGACCTTCGTGGTCTCCAACAGCTTCATGCAGGTCCCGGTGTCGCCGAAGATCGAGCGGGTCATCGTCGACGCCGGTCCCGACATCGCCGACGACTGGATCGCCGAGCGCGCGCTGCGCGGCGACGTGGTTGTCACCAACGACATCCCGCTGGCCGACCGGGTGCTGAAGAGCGGCGCGGCGGCGATCAAGCCCAACGGCCAGCCGTTCACCGCCGACTCCATCGGCCAGGCCCTGGCCCAACGCTCGATCATGGAACACATCCGCTCGACCGGCGAGATTACCGGCGGGCCCCGCCCCTTTGACCGCAACGACCGCTCCCGCTTCCTGCAGGCGCTGGACGAAGCGATCCAGAAAGAGACGCGGCGGCGGCGATGATCATCGAAATCCCACCCAACATCGAGCTGGACGACTCCGAGCTGGAATTCAGCTTCATCCGCGCCTCCGGGCCGGGCGGCCAGAACGTCAACAAGGTGGCGACGGCAGTGCAGATGCGCTTCGACGCGAGGCTGTCGCCGTCCCTTCCCAACGACGTCAGCGTGCGCCTTCAGAAGCTGGCCGGATCGCGGCTGACGCTGGACGGGGTGATCGTGATCACCGCCAACAGCTTCCGCACCCAGGAGCGTAACAAGGGCGACGCGATCAAGCGGCTGAGCGAGCTGATCGCCAAGGCCGCCGAACCGCCGCCGCCGCCGCGCAAGAAGACCAAGCCATCCAAGGCGGCGAAGGCCAAGCGCGTCGACAGCAAGGTTCGCCGCGGCGCCATCAAGGCCGGTCGCGGCCGTCCGGGTACGGGCGACTAAAGGGCTAGCTGCGACCGTCTCGCATCAGTGTCGCAAGCGTTGCAACACCCGGGCAAAACGCTAGCTTGCGGAGCATTCTGTCGGGCTTTCAGGGGATGGCGATGCGTCGGTACGGCAAGGGTCTGGTTGTGGCTGCCATCGCGGCGACGACGTTGCTGGCCGCGTGCAAGAAGCCTGAAGGCGCCGCGCCCGCGGCGGCCGCCGGCCCGACGCCCGAACAGGCCGCGATCCTGGCTGCGCTGCCCGCGCCCTACAACACCGCCGACCTCGAGAACGGCCAGCGCAAGTTCGCGCTCTGCCGCTCGTGCCACACCATCACCGAGGGCGGCGCCAACATGACCGGCCCCAACCTGCACGGCGTGTTCGGTCGCGTCGCCGGCACGCACGAGAAGTTCCGCTATTCCGAGCCCGTGAAGACAGCCGGCTTCGTCTGGGATGCCGAGCATCTCGACAAATGGCTGGCCGACCCGCGCGGCTTCCTGCCCGGCAACCGCATGTCCTTCATGGGCGTGAAGGAGGCTAAAGACCGGGTCGATCTTATCGCGTACCTTAAAGTCGAGAGCGGATACAAACCCGGAGGCTGAACGGCCATGGGTGACAAGAAAAAGCTGCTGGAAGAGCTCTACGAGGCGTTCAACCGCCGCGACGTCGAGACTGTCCTTGCTCATCTGCATCCGGACGTCGATTGGCCGGACCAGCTCGAACACCGCCGACTGCGCGGTCGCGACGCCGTCCGCGCCTACTGGACCGCGCAGTTCAAGCTGATCACGCCCGAGCACGCGCCGATCCGGTACGTTGAAACACCCGACGGCGGCATGACCGCCCACGTCCACCAGCGGGTCGCCAACCTCGACGGCAAGGTCTGGTCCGACGGCATGGTCGAGCACCACTACGCGTTTCGCGATGGCCTGATCAGCAAGCTGACGGTGGCCAGCCCCTAGACCATCAGGTCCGCACAGGCGTCCAGGATCGCGTCCGCGTCGAGGCGGTACTTGGCGTAGAGGTCCGGCAGGTCGCCGGACTGGCCGAAGCTCTCCATTCCCAGCGCCCGCACGCGTTGACCCCGCACCGAGCCCAGCCACGACAGCGCCGCCGGGGAGCCGTCGATGACGGTGACCAGCGCGGCCGATTGCGGCAACGCCTGCAGCAGCGTCTCGACGGTAGCCGTGCGCTGCTCGCCCGTGGTCCAGCGCGCCCGGCCGGCGGCGGTCCAGTCGGCGTGCAGCACGTCCGGCGAGGTCACGGCCAGCAGGCCGGCGCCGGGTTCGTCCTCGAGCAGCGCCTCGAACGCGGCCAGGGCCTCGGGCGCGATGGCGCCGCTGTAGACCAGGGCCAGGCGCGCGTCGGCGGCGGGCGCCTTCAGCCAGTAGCCGCCCTCGACCACGCCGGTGCGCCAGGCGTCGTCCGCCCGTTTCGGCTGGCCGATCATCCGGGTCGAAAGGCGCAGATAGGTCGAACCGCCCTGCTCCGCCTGGATGCGCTCGAACGCGTGGGCCATCAGCACTGCGGTCTCGTCGGCGAAGGCGGGCTCGTAGCTGTCGAGGCCCGGCTGGCTCATGCCGATCAGCGGCGTGCCGATCGACTGGTGAGCGCCACCCTCGGGGGCCAGCGTCAGGCCGCTGGGCGTCGCCACCAGCAGGAAGCGAGCGTCCTGGTAGCAGGCGTAGTTCAGGGCATCGAGGCCACGGGCGATGAACGGGTCGTACAGCGTCCCCACCGGGAACAGCCGCTCGCCGAACAGCGGGGCCGACAGCCCAAGCGCCGCCAGGGCGATGAACAGGTTGTTCTCGGCGATGCCGAGCTCGACGTGCTGGCCGGTCTCGCCCATGGCCCAGACCTGGGCCGAGGGGATGCGGCGGCTCTTGAAGACGTCCTCGTGCGCACGGCGATGGAACACGCCGCGACGGTTCACGAACCCGCCGAGGTTGGTCGAGACGGTGACGTCGGGCGAGGTCGTCACCACCCGTCCGGCGAACTCGTCCTGGCTCTTGGCGATCTCGAACATGACCTTGCCGAAGGCGGTCTGGGTCGATTGCTCGGTTTCGCCCTCGACCGCCTTGAGCAGCGTCGCGGCGCTCGGTGTCTGCACGTGTTCGGCCTTGCGCGGGCCGGTCACGCGGCTGGCGAAGGGCGCGGTCTCGACCAGGCGCTTCACCGCCTTCAGCTCGTTGTCGGCAAGGCCGGAGAGGATGTCCCACTCCTCGCCCTCCCTGACGCCCAGCCGACCGCGCAGCTCGGCGATCTGCGAGGGGTTCATCAGGCCGGAGTGGTTGTCCTTGTGACCGGCGAACGGCAGCCGCCAGCCCTTGACCGTGTAGGCGATGAAGAAGCGCGGAGAGTCATCCTGGGCGGCGCGGTCGAAGGCCTCGAGGATGGTCTCCAGGCAATGGCCGCCGAGCTCGGTCATGACCAGGGCCAAGTCTGGGTCCTCGTAGGACGCGATCAGCTTCAGCGCCGCCTTGTCGCCGGCGAGGTCGGCGGTCAGCCGCTCGCGCCAGGCCGCGCCGCCCTGATAGGTCAGGGCCGAGTAGAGATCGTTAGGCTGCGTCTCGATCCAGGCCTGCAGGGCCGCGCCGCCGGGCTTGGCAAAGGCTTCGCGCTGGCGCTTGGACCACTTCAGGGTCTCGACGGTCCAGCCGGCGGCTTCGAAGATCTCGCCGTAGCGGGTGAACATCCGGTCGCTGGTCGTCGCGTCCAGGCTCTGGCGGTTGTAATCGACGATCCACCAGGTGTTGCGGACGTCGTGTTTGCAGGCCTCGATCAGGGCCTCATAGATGTTGCCCTCGTCGAGCTCGGCGTCGCCCAGCAGGCTGATCATCCGGCCCATGGCGTCCGGCTTCACCGCCCCGCGCGCGGCCAGGTAGTCCTGGGTCAGCGACGCGAAGGCGGTCATGGCGACGCCCAGGCCTACCGAGCCGGTGGAGAAGTCGACGTCGTCGATGTCCTTGGTCCGCGATGGATAGGACTGCGCCCCGCCGAGCGACCGGAAGCGCTGCAGCTGGTCCACCGTCTGACGGCCGTACAGGTGCTGGATGGCGTGGAAGACGGGGCTGGCGTGCGGCTTCACCGCCACCCGGTCCTGCGGCCGCAGGGCGGCGAAGTAGAGCGCCGTCATCAGCGTGGTCATCGAGGCGCAGGACGCCTGGTGCCCGCCGACCTTGAGGCCGTCGCGGCTGTCGCGCAGATGGTTGGCGTTGTGGATGGTCCAGCTGGCGAGCCAGAGAACCCGTTCCTCGATCCGCCGCAGAAGCGCGATATCCTTGCCGCGAACGGCGAAACCGGCGTCGTCCATGTCCATCCCAAAGCCAATGGCGGGTGAAAACGCCCGCTCTGAGATGGCTACATAGGCCGGACGCGCCGGAACCGCCAGACGGCGCGTGCCGCCCTACTCCGCCGGATGGGCGTGGGCGTCGACGTCGGGGTTTTCCTGCTCGAAGGTCTTGATCTGGTTGGCCGTCCATTCGGGCGACTTCGTGAACCGGGCCAGCAGGTTGTAGAACACCGGCACCACGAACACCGTCAGCATGGTGGCGAAGATCGCCCCGAAGAAGATGGTCACGCCGATGGTCTGACGGCTCTCCGCGCCCGCGCCCTGCCACAGCATCAGCGGCAGCGCGCCGAAGGCGGCCGTGATCGAGGTCATGACGATGGGTCGCAGGCGCAGCACCGAGGCCTCGATCACCGCGTCGCGGATCGACTTGCCCTCGTCGCGCAGTTGGTTGGCGAACTCGACGATGAGAATGCCGTTCTTGGCCGCGATGCCGATCAGGATGATCAGCCCGATCTGGCTGTAGGTATTGATGGTCTGGCCGGTCAACAGGATGCCGAACAATCCGCCGAGCGCCGCCAGCGGCACCGTCAGCATGATCACCGCCGGGTGGATCCAGCTCTCGAACTGCGCCGCCAGCACCAGGAACACCAGCAGCAGGGCCATGCCGAAGGCCAGGCCCACGGCGCCGGAGGCTTCAAGGTAGTCCTTGGCCTGGCCGCCCCAGGTGTAGGTCACGCCCTGGGCCGGGTTCTTGGCCGCCTCGGCCTGCAGGAACGCGACTGCCTCGCCGACCGTGTAGCCGGGAGCGAGCTGGCTGGTCAGCTGGACGGAGCGCTGGCGGTCGGTGCGATTGCGGTCCGGCGTATCGCCGCGCAGCTGCGTGGTCACCACCGACGACAGCGGCACCAGCGCGCCGCTGGTGGTGCGGACGTAGAGGGTGTTGAGGTCGTCGATGGTCCGACGTTTCTCGAGGTCGGTCTGGACGATGACGTCGTATTCCTGGCCGCCCTTGATGTAGGTCGTCACCCGGCGCGAGCCGAACATGGTCTCCAGCGAGCGGCCGATAGCCTGGGGCGTCACGCCCATCGCGGCGGCTTTCTCGCGGTCGATGTTCACCGACAGGCGCGGCGCGGTGGGCTCGTAGTCGAGGCGCGGACGCGAGAAGCCGGGGTTGGCCTGCATGGCGTCGCGGATCGGCTCCAGCCAGCGCGCGATTTCCTCGTAGTCGTTGCCCAGGCCGATCAGGTCGACGTTGGTGCCGCCGCCCTGGCCGCCGCCGCGCTGGAAGGCGCCGCGCACGCTGGCCACGGCGCGAACGCCGGTGATGCCCGAAAGCGACTTGTTGAGCTCGTCGGCGACCTCGTCCACGGACTTGGTGCGATCGCCCCAGTCCTTCATGACGATTACGCCGTTGGCGGTGTTGAACTGCGTCGCGCCGAAGCGCGGGATGCTGAGGATGTAGCGCTCGGCCTGGCCGTCCTCGCGGTACTTCTTCATCGCCGCCTCGACGCGCATCGAGGCGTCGCGCGTGTAGTCGAAGCCGGCGCCCTCGGGGCCGGAGACGCTGATGTCCACACGGCCGCGGTCTTCGGCCGGCACCAGTTCCTGCGGCAGCACCACGAACAGCACCGCGGCGAGCACGGCCAGAACCGTGACCAGCACGCCGGCGCCGATGCTGGCGACGCGTCGGCCGAGCAGCATGTCGAGCGAGTTGCGGTAGCTGTCCTTGACCTTGTCGACGGCGAAATCGACGCGGCGGGCCAGCCAGCCCTCGCCCGACGACGGGCGCAGCAGTTTCGAGGCCAGCATCGGCGACAGAGACAACGCCAGGAAGGCCGAGAACGCGACGGCGGCGGCGATGGCCACGGCCAGCTCGACGAACAGCCGGCCGATGTAGCCGGGCAGGAACATCAGCGGCGCGAACACCGAGATCAGCACCACCGTGGTGGCGACGACCGCGAAGAACACCTGGCGCGTACCGCGAATGGCGGCGACCACCGGCGGCTCGCCATCCTCGTCGACGCGACGCTGGATGTTCTCGACCACGACGATGGCGTCATCGACGACCAGACCCACCGCCAACACCAGGGCCAGCAGCGTCAGCAGGTTCAGCGAGAAGCCCAGCGGGGCCAGGATGATGAAGGTCGACAACAGGCAGATCGGGGCCACGACCGACGGGATGATCGCCGCGCGCCAGCTGCCCAGGAAGATCAGGTTCACCAGCGCCACCAGGGCGATGGAGATACCCATGGTGATCCAGACCTCGCTGATCGCGTGGGCGGTGAACACCGACGAGTCGACGGCGATGACCAGTTCGGTCCCGGCCGGCAGCGTCTTGTTGATGGCCTCGACTTCCTTCCGCGCCGCTTCGGCGATGGCGAGGTCGTTGGCTTGCGACTGACGAGTGAGGATCAGGCCGATCTGGTCGATGCCGTTGCCGCGGAAGACGCGGCGCGGCTCGGCCGCCCCCTCTTCGATGCGGGCGATGTCGCTCAGGCGGGTGACATAGGCTTCGGTCCCGCCCGAGGCGGCGGTCGTCGAGGCGCCGGCGTTGCTGGCGCGAACGGGCAGCTGGGCGAAGTCGGACGGCTTGGCGTAGCCGCGGTTCACCCGGATGGTGAAGTCCTTGGCCGGGCTCTCGAGCGCGCCGGCGGGCAACTCGACGTTCTGGGCGCTCAGCGCCGTCTCGACATCCTCGACGGTGACGCCGCGCGCCGCCATCTGGCCGGAGTCCAGCCAGATGCGCATAGCGTAGATCGGGCCGTTGAGGCCGACCTGGGCCACGCCCGGAATCGTCGACATGCGCTCGACCAGGAAGCGGTCCGCGTAGTCGGCGAGCTGCAGCGAACTCAACGTCGTCGACGTCATGTTCATGATGATGATCGGCGCCGAGTCCGCGTTCGCCTTGGCGATCTGCGGCGGGTCGGCCTGATCCGGCAGCTGGTTGACGACGCGGCTGGCGGCGTCGCGCACGTCGTTGGCCGCCGTCTCGAGGTCGGTGTTCAGCGTGAAGGTGATGTTGATCTGGCTGCGACCGTCACGGCTGGACGAGGTCACCCGGTCGATGCCCTGGATGCCCGACACCTGGCGCTCAAGCACCTGGGTGATCCGTTCCTCGATGATCTCAGCCGAGGCGCCGCGATAGGTGGTCTGGATCGAGACCACGGGGGGATCGACGCTCGGCAGCTCGCGGATCGGCAGACTGGCGAAGGCCGCCAGGCCCAGCACCACGAGGATGATCGCCGCGACGGCGGCGAAGACCGGACGCTTGACCGAAAGGTCCGACAGCATCAGCGCGCGGCCCTGACAGCGGGCGCGGCCTGGCCGGCGGGCGGACGTCCGCCGCCGACGCGAACGCCCTGGCCGTCCTGGATGCGGTTGAGACCGTCGCCGACCACGCGGTCGCCGGCCTTCAGGCCGCCGGTGATCTCAACGAAGCCGTTCTGGGTGACGCCGACGGTGACCGCCTGCTTGCGCGCGGCCAGGCCCTCGTCCTTCCTGGCGATGACGAAGACAAAGGCCTGGTCGCTCTCGAACTGGACAGCGGCTTCGGGCACCGCGAGGCCGTCGCGGCCGCCGTGCTCGATGGTCACCCGCATCAGCATGCCCGGCTTGATGCGGCCAGAGCCGTTCGGGAACTCGGCCCGGGCGGTGATGGCGCGGGTTGCGGCGTCGATGCGGCTGTCGAGCAGCGCGATGCGGCCGGTGAAGACCTCGTCCGGATAGGCGTCCGGCCGCGCGGCGATCGGCGAGCCTTCGCTCAGCACCGGCAGGTAGCGGTCGGGAATGCGGAAGTCGACGCGGATGGTCGCCGTGTCGTCCAGCGACACGATCGCCGAGCCCGGCTGGATCAGCGTGCCGGCGGTGACGTCGCTCAGGCCGACGACGCCGGAGAACGGCGCGCGGATGACGCGGTCGAGCTTGCGGGCGCCGGCGGCGGTGACGCCGGCCCGGGCGGTCTCGAGGGCGGCGAGATACTGTTCGGCGGTGGCGCGCGGGGCGATGCCGCGATCGGCCAGGGTCTTCCAGCGCGTGTACTCGCGCTCGGCCTGGGCCAGGCGGGCGTTGGCCTCGATCAGCCCGGCGTCCTCTTCCCCGGCCTTCAGCTCGACGAGGATCTGCCCCTTGGCGACCCGCTGGCCGTCACGGAAGCGGACGGACGTGACCATCTCGGTGGTGTTGGAGGTGATGGTGACCGACTGCCGGCCCTTGGCGACGCCGAGCACATCGATGCGGTCGACGAACGGGCGCGTGGCCACGACCGCCTGCGAGACGGCCGCCGCGCGACCGCCGGCTCCGCCCGGGCCCTTGGCCGCCGGACCCTTGTCGCCGGCGACCAGCTTGATCGCCCCGCCGACAATCATCAGCAGGAGGAAGACAGCAGCGACGATGAGGAAGAAGTGCCGGCGGATCACGTAACAAGACTCTCCATGCCGGCGCGGCCGGCTTGATCGCACGGCACATACAGGGGGTTCGCCCCCAGCGTAAACCGGATTGACGTGACGCCCGGATGACTGAGCGTTTCAGCCCTGAAACAATCAGAACACGCGCCAAACCGCCAGCACCGGCCCGGCCTCCGCCGGCCCTGACTTTCCGGCCAAGGCGAAGCGCCAGCCCGCTTGAGCGCGCCAGGGGCCGAAACGTTTCACGGCGGAGGTTTCGAGCTTGGTCCACTCGGCCCCCGACTCGGCCCAGCCGCTGTAGGTCTGGAGCAGCAGGAGCCAGTCGCGGCTCGGCTCGGCGCCGAGGGTAAGGTCCAGCCGGGTCTCGGAGGGAAGGCCGTTGCGGGCCAGCCGCGCCGCCTGGACCTCGGCGAAGACCGGCCGATCGGCGACCACGAACGATCGCCCGGCGAGCAGCCGCGTCTCTGTGCTGGTCCCACCGGCGCCCGGATCGGCGTAGCCGGCGTTGCGCCCCTCCCCGGCAGCCACCGCGCCGACGTAGAGGCTGACCGCCGAACGGTCGTCGCGATACAGCGCATAGCGGAGGCCCAGCTCCATCGGCCCTCGCCCGGCGTAGGTCTGGCCCTGGTCCTCACCCGCCGTCCAGGCCAGCTTGGCCTGCAGCGTGATCCGCCGGCTCAGGCCGTGCTCGAGATAGAGGCTGACGGTCTCGTCGATCCGCTCTGGGCGGGCGAAACGGTCGCCATCCATGGTGAACTCTTCGTCCGCCACGGCCCGCTCGTACTTGAGGATGGCCAGCGTCTCGCCCTTCGGCGTCGGCCAGGCGCCGGCGTTGGCGTCGCCACAAACGAAGGCCGTCGCGAGCGTGATGCTCGCGACGGCCCAGACCGTTCGTCGAAAAGGGATGACTACGCGTCGTAGCCCGGCGAGCCGCGGTCCAGCTGACGCAGGCAGCCCGGCCAGGCCAGACCACCGATCGGACCCATGCCGCCGCCCATCTGTCCCCGCACTTCCGCCTGCGCCGCTTCGGGGGCGTAAAGCACCCCGTCGCGACCGGCCGACAGCGCCATGATCTGCTGCTGGCATGCCCGCTCCAGATAGAACATCCCCAGCCAGCACCCGGCCGCCGTGCTCCCGACCGCCAGCGTGCCGTGATTGCGCAGCAGCATCAGGTTCTTGTCGCCGATATCAGCCACAAGACGCTCACGCTCGTCAAGGTTGAGCGCAATGCCTTCATAGTCGTGGTAGGCGAGCTGCGGCATCACGATCAGCGCGTGCTGCGACAGCGGCAGCAGGCCGTCCTTCTGGGAGGAGACCGCGACGCCCTGGTCCGAATGCAGGTGCATCACGAACATCGCATCCTCACGCGCCGCGTGGATGGCCGAGTGGATGGTGAAGCCCGCCGGATTGATGAAATAGGGCGTCTCCTGCAGCACCCTGCCCTCGAGATCGATCTTCACCAGCGAACTGGCGGTGATCTCGTCGAAGAACTGGCCGTAGGGGTTGATCAGGAAATGGTGGTCGGGCCCCGGGATCCGGGCCGAGATGTGGGTGAAGATCATGTCGTCCCACCCGTGCAGCGCCACCAGGCGGTAGAGCGCGGCGAGATCGACGCGCGCCTTCCACTCCTCGGCGCTGACCTTGTCCTTCAGCGAGCCCGGGCTCATCGAACCGTCGGCCATGGCGTTGTCCTCCCAAGTCTTGTTCTGTCGTTGGGGAAAGTCGCGCCGCGTGACGGCGGCGTCAAGCTTTGGGACGACTTGCGGACCGGCGTTCGACCGGCCAAGCTGATCGCCGATCACGGACGCGAGAAACGACGTCCGGACACAGGGGGCGACACCATGACCAGACTCACCCGCCGCGGCCTGCTGGCTGTTTCAGCCGCCGCGAGCGCCGTTCCGGCCGCCGCGCTGGCCAAGCCGAAGACGGCCGCCGCCTGGACGCCGGACGCGACCACGACCGCGGCGATGATCCGCCGCAAGGAAGTCAGCGCCGTCGAGGTGGTCGAGGCCGCCATTCGCCGGGCCGAGGCCCTGCAGCCGAAGCTGAACTTCATCGTCAACTCCGACTACGACCGCGCCCTCGACGCGGCGAAGAAGGGCGGCCAGACCGGGCCGTTCGCCGGCGTGCCTTTCCTGGTCAAGGATCTGGACGACTACGCCGGCCTGCCAACCCGCTACGGCTCCGCCAGCCGCCGGGGCCTGCCGCCGGCCACCGTCACCGACCCCTATGTCGCGGGCGCGCTGCAGGCCGGCTTCGTGGTGCTCGGCAAATCGGCGACGCCGGAAGCCGGCTATCTGCCGACCACCGAGCCCCTCGCCTACGGCCCGACCCGCAATCCCTGGGATCCCGGACGGTCGAGCGGCGGTTCGTCGGGCGGCGCCGCGTCCGCCGTGGCTTCCGGCGTCGTCGCCATCGCCCACGCCAGCGACGGCGGCGGCTCGATCCGCATCCCCGCCTCCTGCTGCGGCCTGTTCGGCCTCAAACCCTCGCGTGGGCGCCTGGTCGGCAATACGGGGACCCGGGTGATCGACCTGTCGGTGAACCACGTCGTCACGCATTCCGTGCGCGACTCCGCCGCCATGTTCGCGGCCACCGAACGCACCGAGGCCGACGCGCCGCACAAGCCGATCGGCCTGGTGCGGGGACCGGCCCGGGGGCGGCTGCGCATCGGCGTGCTCTCGGTCAGCGGCAACGGCCGCGAGCCAGACGCCGAGGTCCGCGCCGGTCTCGACGGCGCCGTGAAGCTGCTGCAGGCCATGGGCCACCGGGTCTCGGAGACGAAATGGCCCGTGGATTCAGCGCGTTTCGGCCAGGACTTCCTTACGCTGTGGTCGGCCGGCGCGGCGATGGACGTTCAGGCGATGGCCAAGCTGATCGGCCGCATGCCGACCACCGCCGAAGCCGAGCCGTTCTCGCTGGGCATGGCCGAGATGATCGCCAAGGCTCCGGAAGGCGCGGTGGACGCCGCCATCGGCCGGCTGGCCGAGGCCTCGGCTGCCTATGATCGCTGGTTCGCCGACTACGACGTCATCGTCTCGCCGGTGCTGACCAAACCGCCGGTTCCGATCGGCTATGTCTCCGGCGACGTGCCGTTCGCGGAACTGTCGCAACGGCTGACCGACTACGTCGGCTACACCCCGCTACACAACGTCGCCGGGGCGCCGGCGATGAGCGTGCCGCTGCACTGGACCGCCGACGGCCTGCCCGTGGGTGTCCACTTCGCGGCTCGGGCGGGGAACGACCGCACCCTGTTCGAGCTGGCCTACGCCCTCGAAGAGGCCCAGCCCTGGGCGCATCGCAAGCCGGCGGTCAGCGCCTAGGCGGAGGGGGCCGCGCCCTCGGGCGCGGCCTCGGCCCACTTCAGCAGGGCGTCCAGCGCCGGACACAGCGCCTGTCCCCATTCGGTGAGCCTGTACTCGACCTTGGGCGGCACCTGGTGGTGGACGATCCGCGTCACCACCCCGTCCCGTTCCATCTGGCGCAGCTGCTGGATCAGCATCTTCTGCGAGATAGCGGGAATGGCGCGCTCGAGGTCTGAGAAGCGCAGAACCGCGCCACCGAACAGGTGGAAGAGAATGATCAGCTTCCAGCGACCCTCCAGAATCCGCAGCACCTGCTCCACGCCCTGGGCCGCGGAGACCGGCGTATAGACGGGGGACTTACCTTCAGGTGAGTACCTTACTTTTTCGTCGGTTCTTGTCATTTTGGGAGCCTATCCGCACCTTCCCGTCGAGGCAAACGCGCCCGCCAGAACAGGAAGCAAGTCATGTCCATCGATTCCAACGAATTCGCCGGCAAGCGCGTGGTCGTCACCGGCGGCACCAAGGGGGCCGGCCGCGCAACCCTCGCTCGCTTCGCCGCCGGTGGGGCCAGCGTTCTCACCACCGCACGGGAGCGGCCGGACGACCTGCCGGCGGAACAGTTCGTCCAGGCCGACCTCAGCACGGCGACGGGCGCCGGGCTGGTGGCTGAAGCGGCGCTGGAGCGGCTCGGCGGGGTCGATATCCTGGTCCACGTCGTCGGCGGATCGGGTACGCCCGGCGGCGGCTTCGCGGCCATCACCGACGATCTATGGCATCAGGAACTCGACCTGAACCTGATGGCCGCCGTGCGGCTCGACCGCGCTTTGCTGCCGCACATGATCGAGCGGGGGTTCGGTTCGGTCGTCCACATCTCCTCGATCCAGCGCCGCCTGCCTCTGCATGACTCCACCATCGCCTACGCCGCCGCCAAGGCGGCGCTGACCACGTACAGCAAGGCGCTGTCCAAGGAGCTGGGACCGAAGGGCGTGCGCGTGAACGCCGTAGCGCCTGGCTGGATCTACACCACGGCGTCCGAGGCTATGGTCCGGCGGATCGCGGAAGCCTCCGGCACGGACGAGGCGGCGGCGCGGCAGAGCATCGTCGATGCGCTTGGCGGCATCCCGCTGGGAAGGCCGGCGACGCCGGAGGAAGTCGCGGAGCTGGTGGTGTTCCTGGCGTCCGACCGCGCCTCGGCCATTCACGGCGTCGAGTACGTCATCGACGGCGGCACGGTGCCGACGGTCTAGGAGCCGCCGCACTCGCGTAACGCCGAACTTCGAGTTGGCGAGGCGGCCGGTTTGACCCATCCTTCCCCGACACGGGAGGCGCTGATGTCGAACACCCTCACCTTGCGGTCATCGCGTCGATGGCTCGGCGCTCTCGCGATCGGCGCAGTCCTGCTCAGCGCGGCATTGCTCGCCGCCTGCTCGCCCACGCCTTCCCCCGCCAGCATCGAGGGACCGCCGGTGCGGGCGGCGACGCCCCAAGGCGACCGGGTGATGCTGCTAACCAGCCAGTGGCGCAGCTTCAAGTCGCCCGGCCGGGGACTGAACCGGACCACGTACACCGACCTTTTGATGGACGTCTGGGGTTTCGACGCGGCGACCGGCCAGCCGGTCTGGCGGCGGCGGATCGCGGAGGACCGCAGCGGCGTCAACATGGGCCGCGAGATCCTCGGCGCGCAGAATGGGGTGCTGTGGGTGCTGCAGCCGACCGGCCTGCTGGGCCTCTCCACGACCGACGGCTCGATCGTCGGCGACTCGGCGCGGATCGAGGCGGCCAATCCCGCGCTCAAGGGCCTGATGCCGACCGAGGCCCAGTACTACACGTTCGACGCGGGCGGCCTCCGCTTCACCGCCGCCGACGGGCGCAAGTGGCGGATGACCAGTCAGCTGCTGAGGGCCGTGGCCGACACCTCCGCGCCCGAGAAGCCGGCCCCGGGGATCGCCTTGCGCGCCCGCGTGGCCGGCGGCAACGCCACCTGGGCCTTCATGGTGCAGGGGTTGAACACGCAGGGCCTGTGGCTCGGCCTGCTATCGCCGGAGCAGGCGGCCGAGCTGAAGGACGCCCGCGTTCCGCGCGGCATCGACCCCGCCAACCACCCGCGAACGCGCCTGTGGTTCGCCAAGATCGGCGCCCGCGACACCTTCTTTGGCCGCGAGCGGGTCTACAGCGGCTTCGCGCCCTATCCGGAATCGCCGGAGTTCCTGCAGGCGGGGCTGCTGACCGACAATCGGATCAACGCCCTGCCGATCATGCTGCTCAAGCCCGACAGCGTGCTGATCCTGCACCGCGACCGGCTGGGCGATCAGGGCCGGTGGCAGCTGACCCGCATCTCCGGCCCGCGCGGCAAGGTGCTCTGGACGGCCAGGCTGCCGATGCAGGGCGTCGAAGCGGTCATGCCGGGCGAAACCTCGATCGTCCTGACCGGCCGCCGCGACGAGGACAGTCTCAAACGCCATGCCAACGACCGGCCGGAGAGCGTCGACCAGCTGGTTGCGATCGACTACGCGACCGGCAAGGCGGCCGGCTACAGCTTCCTGATCTCTTCGACCAAGGCCGAGGACATTCCGCCGTCCCCGGCCTATCCGGCGAAGACAGACTAGGCGTTCTCCTCGAACAACTTCTTCAGCTCGTTCTTGAGGATCTTGCCGTTGGCGTTGCGCGGCAGGGTCTCGTGCCAGAACTCGACCTTCACCGGCACCTTGAAGGCGGCCAGGCGGTCGGCGACGAAGGCGCGGAGTTCCTGCTCGGTGGCGTGGGACTCGGGCTTCAGGGTGACCACGGCGCCGGGCACCTCGCCCAGGGTCTTGTGGGGGATGCCGACCAGGGCCGCGTCCATCACCGCCGGGTGGTCGTAGAGAACGTTCTCGACCTCGATGCAGTAGATGTTCTCGCCGCCCCGGATCAGCATGTCCTTGGCTCGGTCGATGATGAAGCAGAAGCCTTCCTCGTCGATCCGCGCCAGGTCGCCGGTGCGGACCCAGCCGTCGACGAAGGTCTGGGCGGTGGCTTCCGGCTTGTTCCAGTAGCCGCGCACGTTGGCCGGGCTCTTGGCCCAGAGTTCGCCGACCTCGTTGACGCCCAGCTCGCGCAGCGGCTCCTCGACGGTCATGATCTTCAGCTCGCCGACGGGCAGCGCGGTGCCGCAGCTGTCGGGGCGGTTCTCGTAGTCTTCCGCCGAGTTCGAGGTCACCGTGGCGCTGGTCTCGGTCATGCCCCAGCCGTTGCCGGCCTGCGACTTTGGCCAGGTCTCGCGGATCTTGCGGACGAGCTCGGGCGCCGAGGGCGCGCCGCCGTAGGAGACGCTCTCCAGCGACGACAGGTCGTACTTGGCGCGCGCGGGGTGCTCGAGCAGCTGCCAGGCGATGGTCGGCACGCCGCCGGCGCCGGTCAGCTTCTCGCGTTCGATGATCTGCATCGCCACTTCGGGATCCCACTTGCGGATCATGGCCAGCTTGGCGCCGCCGAACAGGGTGGGGTTGAGCACCGCGAAACAACCGGTGGCGTGGAAGAACGGCACGCTCAGCAGCGAGCCCTTCTGCGGCGCGTCGGGGTCCGGCTCCGGGGGCTGTTCGCCGCGGCGCAGGAAGGCGCGGGCGCCGCCGCAGGCGGCGGCCATGATGTTGGTGTTGATGTTGCGGTGGCTGGCCAGAGCGCCCTTCGGCTTACCGGTGGTGCCGGAGGTGTAGAAGATGGTGGCGTCGTCCTCGGGGACCAGCTCGACATCCGGCAGGGCCGCATCGGGCAGGCTCGCCCAGCTGGACGGCGCGCCGATGGCGTCTTCCAGACGCGTCACATAGGGGTGCGCCACCTCGTCGACCGTTCGGCTGACGAAGACGTGCTCGAGCTCGGGGCAGTTGGGGAAGTGCTCGGCCAGACGGTCGAAGCGCTCGGCGTCGACGATCGCGATCTTGGCGCCGGAGTCGGTCAGGCCATACTCGAGCTCGCCGCCGGTCCACCAGGCGTTCAGCGGCGTCACGATCGCGCCCAGCACCATGCCGGCGTAGAAGGCGACCGCCCATTCCGGCAGGTTGCGCATGACGATGGCGACGCGATCGCGCTTCTTCACGCCCTTTTCGGCCAGCGACTTGGCGAAGGCGGCGACGGCGCGGTGGAACGCCTCGAAGCTGATCCGCTCGTCCTCGTGAACCAGGAAGATCTTCTCGCCGTGAGCGCGGCTCGCGAGCAGCACATCGCGCAGGGTCGGCGGCGCGTTCTTCCACACCCGCATAGGCACGCCGCGGATGACGACCTCTTCCATCTCCAGGGGCGAGCCCGGCGCCGTGAGCATGGCATAGGCCTGCTGGACGGACATGGCGGGCCAGGACGGCGTGGAGACGGCGGCGTCGGTCATGGACAACTCCCTGGGATCAATGGAACTGGAGCGTTCTTCAGCGACGCCTTGGGTCGTCAAAAGCACAGGCGGGCCGCCGGCGCAAACATCTGTTTGACCTAACGGCGCCCGGCGAGGCCGCCTACGGGCGCAGGTCCATGTCGACCGCGGCGAGGGTCGGCATCAACACGTCCTGAAGCGGCTCTCCATCGCGATCGATGTTGAAGGTCACCAGCTCGAAGCAGGTTTTCTCAAATCGCGCGTACCCTGTCGTGCGCGGCGGGCCGGCGAGCACCTTGAACGCCTTGGTTCCGGGCAGGACCTGGGCGATCAGCGTGACCCCAGCCGGCCCGAACGGGATCGGATCCGAGGCGTAGCGCACGCCGTCGATCACGATCTGCGCCACCGCCGTGAAGGTGGTTTCCGGGGCTTCGCTCATCGCCGTCTCCGTTTGTTATCCGGGTTTGACCGGTCAGCCGACCGACGCCAGACGCGCCAGCGCCGTTTCCAGCTTGGCCTTCGAGCTTTCGGCCTCGGCCAGCTTCTCGCGGTTCTCCTCGATCACCTCTTCCTTGGCCTTGGCCAGGAAGTCCGGGTTGCCGAGCTTCTTGTTGACCCGCTCGATGTCGCCGACCTGGGCGGCGATCTCCTTGGTCAGGCGAGCGCGTTCGGCGGCCAGATCGATGAAGTCGGCGATGGCCAGGGCGGCGGTCGCCTCCCCGGTCACGAATGGCACAGACCCGGCCGGCGCCTCGCCCTCGGTCGCGCTGTCGAGGCGGGCGAGAGTCTGCAGCAGGTCGCGGTGACGGACCAGACGCTCACGGGTCTCCGCGCCGGCGCCGCTGACGGTCAGCGGCACGCGAGCACCCGGCGGCACGTTCATCTCGGCGCGGATCGAGCGGATCTCGGTGACCAGATCGACCAGCCAGCCGATCTCGGCCTCGGCGCCGTCGTCGATCCAGGCGTCGGAATACTCGGGCCAGTGGGTGGTGATCAGCAGGCCGTCGCGGGCAGGGCCTTCCTCGGCGGTCTTGTCCCAGAGCTCCTCGGTGATGAACGGCATCACCGGGTGCAGCAGGACCAGGATCTGGTCGAGGGTCCAGGCGACCATGGCCTGGGTCTCGGCCTTGGCGACTTCGTCCGAGCCGTTGAGGATCGGCTTGGCCAGCTCCAGGTACCAGTCGCAGAAGACGTTCCAGATAAAGCGATAGAGGGCGTTGGCAGCGGCGTCGAAGCCGCAGCCTTCCAGCGCCTGGGTAACCTGGGCGGCGGTCTTCACCAGCTCGCCGCGAACCCATTTGTTGATCGTCTGCTCGACCGTGGACGGATCGAAGCCCTCGACGCGGACACAGCCGTTCATCTGGGTGAAGCGGGTCGCGTTCCACAGCTTGGTGCCGAAATTGCGATAGCCTTCAATGCGCTGTGTCGAGAGCTTGATGTCTCGCGCCTGGCCCGACATGGCGGTCAGGGTGAAGCGCAGGGCGTCGCAACCGTACTGGTCGATGAGATCCAGCGGATCCATGACGTTGCCCTTGGACTTGCTCATCTTCGCGCCCGAGGCGTCGCGGACCAGGGCGTTGATGACCACGCGCTGGAACGGCACCTGATCGGTGAAGTGCAGGCCCATCATCATCATCCGGGCGACCCAGAAGAAGATGATGTCGAAGCCGGTGACCAGGGTGTGGGTCGGATAAAAACGCTCGAGGTCCGAGGTCTTCTCCGGCCAGCCCATGGTCGAGAACGGCCACAGGCCCGACGAGAACCAGGTGTCGAGGACATCTTCGTCCTGCTTCAATGGCTTGTTGCCGGCGGCGGCGCGGGCGGCCTCCTCGGTCTCCTCGACATAGACGTTGCCGTCCTCGTCGTACCAGGCCGGAATCCGGTGGCCCCACCACAGCTGGCGCGAGACGCACCACGGCTGGATGTTCCGCATCCACTCGAAGTAGGTCTTGTCCCAGTTCCTCGGCTCGAAGACCGTGGCCCCCTCCTCCACCGCCTTGATGGCGGGCTTGGCCAGGGTCTCGGCATCGACGTACCACTGGTCCGTCAGCCAGGGCTCGATGACCACGCCGGAGCGGTCGCCGTGCGGGACCATGTGGCGGGTCTTCTCGATGCCCTTCAGCAGTTCGAGCTGCTCGAACGTCTCGACGACCTTCTTGCGGGCGACAAAGCGGTCGAGGCCGATGTAATCGTCCGGCGCCGGGGCGCTGATCTTGCCGAAGGCGTCGAGGATGTTGATCGCCTCCAGCCCGTGGCGCTTGCCGACCTGGAAGTCGTTGAAATCGTGGGCGGGCGTGATCTTCACCGCGCCGGAGCCCTTGGTCGGGTCGGCGTAATCGTCGGCGACGATCGGGATCGAACGGCCGACGATGGGCAGCTTCACGGTCTTGCCGATCAGGCCCTTGTAACGCTCGTCGTCAGGATGGACGGCCACGGCGGTGTCGCCGAGCATCGTCTCCGGCCGGGTGGTCGCGACGACGATGTAGTCGCGCGTCTCGAAGGCGGTCGGCGTACCGTCCTCGTCGAACTCGACCGGGTACTCGTAGGTGACGCCGTTCTCGAGCGGATAGGCGAAGTGCCAGTAGGCGCCGTCGACCTCCTTCTGCTCGACCTCGAGGTCGGAGATGGCGGTCTGGAAGTGCGGATCCCAGTTCACCAGCCGCTTGTCGCGGTAGATCAGGCCGTCCTTGTGCAGCTGGACGAAGACCTTGCGGACGGCGGCGGACAGGCCGTCGTCCAGCGTGAAGCGCTCGCGCGACCAGTCGCAGCTGGCGCCCAGGCGGCGCAGCTGGTTCTGGATGGTGCCGCTGCTCTGCGCCTTCCATTCCCAGATCTTTTCGACGAAGGCCTCGCGGCCCATGTCGCGACGGCTGATGTTGCCCTGCTTGGCCAGCTGACGCTCGACCACCATCTGGGTGGCGATGCCGGCATGGTCGGTCCCGGGCAGCCACAGGGCCGCCTTGCCGCGCATGCGCTGGAAGCGGATCAGCACGTCCTGCAGGGTGTTGTTGAGCGCATGGCCGATGTGCAAGCTGCCGGTGACGTTCGGCGGAGGGATGACGATGCTGAACGGCTCGGCCGCGGGATCGTCGGTCGGCTTGAACGCACCGGCGCTCTCCCAGGCCTCGTAGAGGCGCGGTTCGACGGTCTTGGGATCGAAGGTCTTGTCGAGCATGGGAGCTTTTTTCGAACGTAGATCTGGGCAAACGAAAACGGCGGCGCGCTGGATGGCGGCCGCCGGTCTCTATCAAAGCTGATGGGGAACGCGAAGCGGCAAGGCCGACGGTCCTGGCTAAGGACGCCGGCCTCTATGGCTTAGCGGAATACTCGGCCGAGCTTTTCGGTGAGGATCTGGCGGATAGCGTCGTCGACGACACCCTGCAGGTTGGCGTCGGCCCATTCGTTGAGCTTGGGCTCGAGGATGGCGCGAACCAACTCGACCACCGTCATGTCGCCCGAGACCGAGACATTGGACGTCGGGGTGTAGGACGGCGCTGGGGCCGGCTCTGGCTCGGGCGCGTAAGCCGCCACGGGCTCGGGTTCGGGCTCCGGCTCCCAGGCGGGCTCCGGCGCGGCCTTGGGCGCGGGGGTGTAGACGTCGAGATCGCCGACCGTCTGAATTTCCTCGGCGGCTTCCACCGTCTCGGTCAGTTCGAGGACGTCATCGTCCTCTTCCTCGGGCGGCAGCGGCGCGGGTTCCGGGGCGGCCTCGAAAACCGCGGCGGCGGGTTCGGGCTCCGGCTCGGCCGGAGTCGCCGCCGGCGGGGCGTCGTCCTCGGAGATGATGCGCCGGATGGAGGCGAGAATCTCCTCCATCGTCGGTTCCTGGGCAGTCTGTTCGGACATGTGCAAGCCGTGGCTGAGGACGCGATTCCAGAAGCGCAGCGTAAGCGTCCGCAGGCGATCCTGCAAACGCCGAACGCACAGGGCCTCGCGGCCGGGTTACGCGCCTATTTCGGGGTGACGACGGGGACGTCGGCGGGGGCCGGACCGATCGCCGGCGCGCCGACCCGATCGATGGCCTCGACCACCGGCTCCCAAGGCACCCAGCCGAAGCTGGTCTTGATGCGGTTGGCGTTGGCGACCGGATCGTACTGGGCCACTTCCGGGGTCAGGTACTTGGCTTCGAGCTTGCCCATGGCCGACAGCAGGATGGCGGCGGCCACGTACTCGTCACGCCTGGCGTTGACCAGGGCGAGTTCGGCGTTGCGCAGCTCCTGCTCGGCGTTGAGCACGTCCAGTGTGGTGCGCAGGCCGACCTGGGCTTCCTGGCGGACGCCCTCGAAGGCGATGCGGGTGGCGCGGACCTGTTCCTCGTTGGACAGCAGGTTGGCGCGGCTGCCGACCAGGCCGTTCCAGGCCGAGGAAACGGTGCGCAGCACGTCGCGGCGCGCTTCCTCGATGCCGATGCGGTCGGCGTTGTTGCGTTCCTGCGAGGCGCGGATCTGCGAGCTGGTCAGGCCACCGGTGAAGATCGGCACCCGCAGGGTGACGCCGCCGGAGATCGACTGATCATAGTCCTCGAACTGCCCGCCGCCGCCGATGCCGCCGTCGGAAGCGTCCCAGCCGATGCTGGCGCTGGCGCCCACCGTGGGACGACGGGCGGCGCGGGCCGCGGCCACGCGGGCGCGGCTGGCCTGCTCGGTGTACTCGGCGGCCAGGATCTGCGGGTTGGCCTGCTCGGCGGCGGTGAAGGCCTCTTCGACCGTCTTCGGCAGCACCGGCTCGAGCGTCGGCTCGGTGGCGAGATCGCCGGGGTTCTGGCCGACGACGGCGGCATAGGAGGCGCGGCTGATGGCCAGCTGGGCCTGGGCGGTCGAGAGACCGGCCTTGGCGCCGGCGAGGCGGGCCTCGGCCTGGGCGACATCGGTGCGGGTGATCTCGCCCACTTCGAAGCGGGCGCGCGATTCGTCGAGCTGACGCTGCAGCACGGCGACGTTCTCGTTGGCGATACGCAGGCGTTCCTGGTCGCGACGGACGTCGACGTAGGCCGTGACGACGGTCTGCAGGACCTGGGCTTCGACACTGCGCAGGCCTTCGCGGCCGGTCAGGACGTCGGCCTGGGCGGCGGAAACCTGCGAGCTGACCCGACCGCCGGTGTAGAGCGGCTGGCTGACCGAGAGGCCCGCGCCGCTGCTGGCGACCGTGCCCGTGGCGTCGGTATCGCGCCAGGTGGCGCTGGCGTCGGCATCGACCGTGGGCCGATATCCGGTGCGGGCCTGGACGACGCTCTCGTCGAGCGCGCGCTGGCTGGCCCGCTGCCCCTGAAGGGTCGGGTTGGTCTGGTAGGCGAGCGCGATGGCGTCACCAAGGGTCTCGGCGCTCACGGGAGCGGCGAACCCGGCCAGCAGGCCCATCGTGCAAACGGCGGCGAGAAGGCCCGCCCGGCGGCTCTTAGACATCGACTATCCCCACGGACTCTCACGCCAGAGAGACCTTTATATGATCGCCTGTAAGCGTCGCCGCCAGTCGCGGCGAGTTAAGCTTTTTTCACGCGGCCTTTGCCGACGTGTTTCAGCATCCCGACATTAGAAGGCGAAACCGTGAACGGGTTCGAAACCGGCCAGATACGGCGGCGCCGCTTCGAACACCGGACGACCGCCGACGCCGTCTTCGGCGCGGACGTAGACGGTGGCCTTGCCGGCCGGACCGGTGCGCTCGACAGCGCCGAGGCGGCCGCCGACGGCCAGGGCGTCGGTCCAGGCGGTCGGGACCTTGGCCACCGCGCCCTCGACGATGATGACGTCATAGCCGGCGGCCGGCGGCGTGCTCAGGTCCTCGCCGTCGAGACGGTCGACGGTCAGGCCGATGGATTCCATGACCAGGGCGGCATAGGGCGCGGCGATGGCCAGGGCGCGTTCGCCCTTCTCGGGCCGCAGCGCCTGCAGCAGTTTCGCGACGTCACGCGGACGCAGCAGCCAGCGGCCGGGCGCGTATTCGACTTCCGCGTCGGCATAGGCGGCGAAGCTTTTGCCGGCCGGCACGACGCTTTCGCGGGCGACCGATCCGATCGCGTCCTGCAGCGCCCAGTCGGTGACGTCGGCGGGACGCACCTGGCTATCCAGCATCACCAGCCGGGCGTGGGCGAAGTCGGCGCTCATGCGATCCTCGAGACTCTCAGGACAGATGTGATTGTGCGCGGCTTATAGGTCCGCCGGTAACCGGAAGGCAATGCGACCGTGGGAAGCCATTGCAGCGACGGGCGGGCTCTGATAGCCATCCCGCCCTCCCGATGCATCGATCGCCCCGGGACGTGAGGCCCGGTGGCGGAGTGGTTACGCGCCGGACTGCAAATCCGTTTACCCCGGTTCGATTCCGGGCCGGGCCTCCAACATTCGCACACTCGCCGCGGCTCCCGCCCAATCAAATCATGCCGCGGCTCACGCCTCGCCGGTTCGCCGAACGATGGTCGTTGCAATCCCCCGCGACTCGAAGAAGATGCCGGCAACCGGGGGAAGAGCTCATGCGTCACTTCAAGTCGTTCGCCGTGGCCGTGCTGGGCGCTACGGCTCTGGCGTCGGCCGTCCACGCTCAGGGCGGACAGTTCAGCGGGAATCCCATCGTCATCCTGAACGATGACGGTCGCACCCTCACCCTCACCCAGCCGTTCTCGTACAAGGACTTCGCCGGGGTCACCTGGAAGGTTCCGGCCGGCAAGCGCGTCGACGGCGCCTCGATTCCACAGCCGTTCTGGACCTTCATCGGCGGCCCGCTGGAAGGCAAATACCGCAACGCCTCGATCATCCACGACTATTATTGCGACGAGAAGACCAGGCCCTGGAGGGATGTCCACCGCATCTTCTACGAGGGCATGCTGACCGGCGGCGTGGAGAAGACCCAGGCCAAGCTGATGTACTACGCCGTCTACAAGTTCGGCCCGAGATGGGATATCCGCAAGATCAAGGTGCCGATGTCGAGCTTCTCCGGACCGCCCGTTCTGGTCGAGCGGGAAATCGCCATACCGCTTCCCTCGCCCGAGTACGACGCCGATCAGGTGCAGGCGGCGATCGACCTGATCGCCACATCCGACCCGTCGCTCGTCGATCTGGAGCAGCTGGCGGACGCCACGCCGACGCCGTTACCGCGCTAGGAACGCGAATGCCGCGTCGGCCAATCCTGATCGCCGCCACCCTGTTCTGCCTGGGACTGGCGGCGCCGCAGGTCCGGGCCGATCCTATCCGGCCGGGCTGGCACGTACCCGATCCATCCAGGTTCTCGACAGACTATCCGCCGCGGGTGGCCTCGAACCATCGCGCGGCGGTCGGTAATCAATGGGTGGTCATCGACCTCGGAGACGACGGGCCGCTGGCGTTCGACGCCTATCGCATACCGCCCGCCGCGATCGACGCCGGGAACTATCACAACGGCGTCGTCATGGGCGAGATCAAGGCCTCGACCTGGTTTCGCGCCCGCCTCACGGCTGAGCAGCGTGAGATTCTCGACAACAGCTGGGTTCAGACGACTCCGGACGAAACCCTGGGCGCGATGGCCCATACCGACGGGTCCAACTATCTGATCTCCGTCACCAGCGGCTTCAGCTTCTTCATCAGCAACTACAGCGGGGCCATCGCCAGACACCAGAACAACAATGCCGGATATCTGGAAGAGATCAGCCTCCTGCTGATGAGCGAGTACGACTTCATAAAGGGGCGGCCGCGCTGGTTCTGGCCCCCGCTCTACCGCTGGTACACCACGGCGCGTCCCCCTGCCCTTCAGGGCGCGCCCGACCCGGCCGCCGAGTCGATGATCATCCGCGGCATGACGCGGGTGCTCCTGCTCCACGAGCTCTGCCATCACTTCGCCGGGGATACGACGCCCACCGCGATGATGGCCCTCGGCGCGCTCTACGAGCAGGGCCGGATGGACGAGTTCCGGGCCATCAGCCATGCCCGCGAACTGGCCGCCGACAGATGCGCCGCCGAACACGTCAGCGCTTCCGGCGCGGATCCGCGGATGGACATGCTGTTCCTTCTGGTGATCACGACCCTGCAGTATGCCGACGGGACGCTGTCGCACCCCACGGGCCCCGCGCGCATCGACCAGATACGCGAACTCGGCGATCGCGCGCTCGATGCGGCGGAAGCCGCCGGCGAGGATCCGATCCTGATCGCCAATCAGCGCGCGGGCTTCGCCACCATCGCGGCATGGAGCGCCGACACGAGACCACTGGACGAAGTACAGGCGACGTTCCGCAGAGGGGTCTGGCCTGCCTGCCCGTTCGCGCCGGCGGCGGGGCCTGTCTGCCAGTAACGCGCTAGCCGCGCCCCCCGCGACCACGGCCGGACAGCCGGGTGACGAACGATTCGTGGCTTTCGAGGCCGGGGTCGTCGAAGCGGCTGGCCAGGGCCTCCGCCTCCTGGACGAGGTCCGGCAGCGCGCCGCGCGCGTCCCGCTCCCGGGACAGGACGGCGATCGCGGCGCGGAGCAGCAACAGGGCGGCGAGCGGATAACGGCCCTCCAGCCGCGCCGACCAGGCGATCAGGTCCGGCGCGCCGGCCTCGATCTCCGATCGCCGCACCGTGGTCATGCGGGCGGCCTCCGACAGCGCCGGCCAGTCCATCAGGAAGGCGAGGCCCGCGGCGAAGCTTCGGTGCGAGGCGGCCAGCTCGAAGGCCTTGTCGGTGGCGATGACGTCGTCGAAGTCCGCCAGCCGCTTGAGATAGGCGCGCAGCAGATCCGGCGACAGCGTCTGTTCAAAGGCGGCCCAGCGCTCGGTCTGCGCGGCGTCGGCATCGCCAGAGGCTTCCAGCGCGGCGACATATGCGATCTGCCAGGCGTTGATGGCGGTCTCGTCGGTCTCGGCGCGGCCGAGGCCGAAGCGCCCTCCCCGATCGCGCGGATCGGAGGCCTTCAACGCCGCCATCGCCTCCTCGACCCGGCCCGAGGCCAGCAGCCGCTCGGCCACGGCCGCGCCGGTCGAGGCGCTGTGGCGCAGGTTGGCGGGAATGGTGTCGATGAAGGCGTCGGCGTTCCCGGCCGCGTCGGCGACCACGCGCAGGATCTGCACGGACGACTTCAGCGCGGGGCGGTCACGCTGCATCGCCTCCATGGCGGCCAGGACGGCGGCGCTGAACGCCTTGCCCAACCCGGGCAGGGCGATGGCCAGCCAAGCCGACCACGGCGCCCGGGCGCGGATCAGGATCTCGGCCAGCATGGTCGCCATGGCGGTCGGGGGCGGCGGCGAGGCCGCGGACAGCGCGGACAGGTCCTCGGCGGCGGCCTGGAACACCGGGACCAGTTCGCCCTTGGGATCCTTCACCCGCGCCGCCAGCGGGTCGGAGAGGTCGAGAAACAGCAGCAGCCGCGCGATCGCCGCGTTGGCGTCCAGCGCGCCCAGCCGCTCGGCGATCATCCGGCGCAGGACGTGGAGGTCGAGAATCAGGTCCGCGCGCTTGCGCCAGGACACCCGCGCCTTGCTGGCCGAAAGGGTGGTCAGGCGCTTGTCGATCTCGGCGGCCAGCGGGTCCGGGCCGACCTCCGCCGCCAGCTCCATGCGCAGGCGGCGCTTCAGGTTCGGCTGGCTGTCGCCCAGCTCCATCAGCAGGGCGGCCAGCTTCTCGGGCCCCATGGTCTCGAGATTGGCCTGGGTCAGGCGTTTGGCGGCGGTGCTCGGCCGTTTGCTCATGCCCCGACATGCACCGCGTTCGGCCTGTCGGGCCAGCCGGAAAACGCGTGAAGCCTATCGGCCCTGACGCTCCGCTTCGAAGGCCGAGGACAGATCGACGACGGTCACGGCGATAGAAGCGATGGCCAGCAGGGTCAGCAACGGCTTGTGGGCGCCGGGCTTGCGATAGGCGGCGGCGAGGCCGACCAGCTCCACGCCGTGACCGGCGACACGAGCCCACAGGAAGCGACCGGGCTTCACCGGCGCCAGCAGCGACCCGCCGGCGGCCAGCTCCTTGGCGCCGAAGGCCGCCACCATCTCGGGACCGCCGTCACGGGGCACGCCGGCGATGGCCGCCAGCCGTCGCGGCGCGACCAGGGCGACGATGCCGACCGCCACGCTGCTGATGCCGATGATCCGTTTCGCCAGTGTCAGCCCGTTCATGCCGTCGCCTCCGCGTTCCTGAACCCTGAGCCTGAACGCGGAGGGGCCGGCGAGGCTCCCGCGTCAGACCGGGAAGCGGCGACCCAGCCAGTCGAGCAGCACGCGGCTGACCTCTTCCGGCTTCTCCTGCTGGGTCCAGTGGCCGGAGCCGAGGACGAGGTGCTTCTCCAGGTCCGGGACGTACTGCTCCATCCCCTCGGCCATGGCCGGGCTGAGCACCACGTCGTTCTCGGCCATCACCATCAGCGACGGAACATCGACCTTGTCGACCAGGTCGGCCGTGGCTTCCCAGTTGCGGGTGAAATTGCGGTACCAGTTGATGCCGCCGGTGAAGCTGGTGGCCGCGAAGGTCTCGGCGAAGGCCGCCACCTCCTCGTCGGTTAGCATCTGCTGCGTGTCGCCGGCGGGATCATAGGCCTTCAGCGCCTCGGCCAGGGCCAGAGTCCGCTCCTCGGCCGGACGCTTCATGTAGTCCTCGAGCGTCTCCAGCGGCTTTCGCATGAAGAAGCGCATGGTCCGCTCCGGGTCGGCGCCCAGCACCGCATCGGCCTGGCCCGGTTGCTGGAACCAGACGATGTACATGTCCTCGCCGAATACCGCCCGCATCGCCAGGATCGGATCGACCGGACTGCGCGCCATGAAGGGGGTGTTGACCCCGATCACGCCGGCGACGCGGTCGGGGTGGCGCAGGGCCATCTGCCAGACGACCATGCCGCCCCAGTCGTGGCCGCAGAAGATCGCCTTCTCGACACCGAGGCTGTCGAGCAGCCCGACCAGGTCGCCGGTCAGCTTGTCGAGGTCGTAGTCCTCGATCGCCTCCGGACGATCGGTCAGGCCGTAGCCGCGCTGGTCCGGCGCGATCGCCCAGCGGCCGGCCGCCTCGAAGGCGCGCAGCTGGTGGCGCCAGGAGAAGGCCAGTTCCGGGAAGCCGTGGCAAAAGACCACCGGCACGCCGTCTCCGGCCCGGCCGGCCTCGTAATAGGCCATGCGAATGCCGTTGGTGTCGGCGTACTTCACCGGCGGCATCTGCCGCGCGAGCGTTTCGGACATGCTTCCCCCTGCCCCGTCTTTGCGAGGCGCTGCTGCTTCGCGATTTTTATATCGCGTTATGGTTTGTTGAAAGCGAAAACGGCCGGCCTCCGCGAAGAGACCGACCGCTCAAAAAGACGGGCGACGGAGGCCCCCAACCCCGCCGCCCAGGCTCCCGAGGGGGGGAGGGTTAGAAGCTCTTGGTCACGGACACGCCGTAGGTGCGCGGTTCCCCAAGGAAGATGTTGGTGTAGAGGCCCGAACTCTCATCCGTGAGGTACTGGTCGGTGATGGCTTCCTCGTCGCTGACATTGCGAACGTAGACTTGGGCGGTCACGCCCCAGTCCGGGTTCTCGAACGTAAGCGACACGTTGGTGTTGGTGTAGGAATCGAGGACGTCGTTGATCCGGTTGTAGATCCGAGAGTACGACGACGCCTGGTAGTAGAAATCGATGCGCGGAGTGGCGCTCCAGGCGCCGGCGAACTCGAAGCGGTACTGGGCTCCGAGCGAGACGGTGAATTCCGGCGAGTTTGGCAGCTCGTTGCCGCCCAGCTGGTCCGGGACGCCATTGAGCGGGTTGACCGCGCCGTAGAATGCCGCGGCCGGCGTGCCGGTTGCAAAGCCCCCTGCGCAGATGGTCCCGATGGCGGCGGGTGTCAGGCCGGGCGCACCGGCGTTGATCTGGGCCTGAAGCGCGGCCACCTCGGAGGTGAGCGCGATACAGTTGGCGAAGGTGCTGCCATTCTTCAGGGTGACGTAGGTAGGGTCCCCCTGGGTCAGGTCCATGACGTCCACGATCAAGGTATCGGCGAGCTCGGTGTTCAGATAGCCGATGTTGGCGTTGAGACGCAGATTGGGAACCGGCTCCCAGATCGACTCCAGTTCCAGACCCCAGACTGTTGCGTCGATGTTGCTGTTGACCGAGGTGCGCTCGATGATCTGCGACACCTGATAGCCCTTGTAGTCATAGTAGAAGCCGGTGAGGTTCAATACCATTTTGCCGCCCATCAGCGTGTTCTTGGCGCCAATCTCTAGGGCGTTGATGAACTCCGGCTCATAGGTGTCCGGGAACCGGGTCTGGCCCGCCGACTCCGGGGGATTGAAACCGCCGCCCTTGTAGCCACGCGCGATGGACGCGTAGATCAACGTCCGGTCAGTGAACGACAGCGTCGGCGTCCAGTCAAAATTCAGCCGGCCGGTCATCTCCTCGAAGGTGACTTTCTGGATCGGCTGCGGGACGACCCCGACGTTGTTTCGCACCAGCGTCGCCGGTTGATACGGCTGCACCTTCTTGGCGTCCTGGGTGAAGCGAAGCCCCGCGGTGACACGGAACGTGTCGGTGATCTCGTAGTTGACCTCCCCGAACAAGGCTCGGGACTCGATCTGATAGCGGGTGCGACTGTTGAAGTAGTTGCCGCCCGAGCCATCCGGGTCCGCGCCCAGATCCACGAAGATGCAGTAGCTCGGTCCACCATTCAGCGGACAGATGGAGCCGGGGGGGTAAGCCCCCGGGAGGAACGGAGTCGCACCGTTGAGATACCTTGCCGCGGCCGTCAGGGTGTTGCCCAGGACGTAGAGATTTGTGGTGGTGTCACCCTCTTGGTAGCTGGCGCCGGCGCTGAAATTGAACGGGCCGTCGAAAGAGGACTGCAGGCGAACTTCGTGGGTCTGCGACTCGCCCACGCCCGTTCCGACCTGGAAGGTGCGGAACTGGTTGCTCCTGCCGACCTGTGGGTCGTCGAAGAAGCCGTTCGCGTCCGTAAGCATTCCGGCGAAGAATGCCGGAACGTTGGGGTTGAACGTCGTACTCGGTGTGACGCGGTTGTAGTCGGCGCGCTGGTAGCTATCGCCCTCTGAGTAGCTGGCCGTATAGCTGAGGCTCATCGTGTCGGTGAGGTCCCAGACGGCGTTGAAGATGTAGGCGTCGAAGTTGTTCAGATAGGTCGGGTTGATGGCCGACTCGATGCTGCGCAGGTCGGGGTCCTGAACGTTGCCGACGTTGGCGTCGCCCGTAATCAGGCCGCTGATGTTGCCGAGACCACCGCCCAAGGTGGCGGCGGTGTTGATGGTGCCGAGGCCCGCCTTGCCGCGCAGGTTGCCCAGGGCGCAGCCCTGGCTGAAGAAGTTCTGCGTCTGACGGCCCGGGACCGTCGTCGACACGCCGCCGACCGTCGTGTCGCCCAGGTCCTTGATGCAGAGCTGCTTGCCGACCTGGGTGCGATCATCATCCTCCTCGAAGTGCTCCCACATCAGGTAGGCCGAGAAGGTGTCGGTCGGGTTGAAGGCCAGGGTCAGGCGGCTGGACCACAGGTCGCGCCCGTCGATATCGCTGCCCGTGACTAGGTTTTCGCCGAAGCCGTCACGCTTGGAATAGGACCCGGCCGCGCGGAAGGCGAGCTTGTCGCCGAGCGGGATATTGATGAAGCCGTTGGCGCGCTGGCTGTTGTAGTTGGCCAGTTCACCTGTCACCGAGGCTGAGAAGCCGTCGGTGGGCTTGGCGGTGATGATGTTGATCAGACCGCCGGTGGTGTTGCGGCCGAACTGGGTGCCCTGCGGACCGCGCAGGATCTCGATCCGCTCGACGTCGAAGAAGTTGGAGTCGGCCAGAGTGCTGGCGCCGAGCGGCACGTTGTTGACGTGCACGCCGATGGCGGCGTCCGCGCCGGTGGCGACCAGCTTGGTGCCGATGCCGCGAATCTGGAAGTTGAAGCCGCCGAAGTTGGCGCGCGAGAAGTTCACGTTCGGCACCGCGAACAGCAGGTCCTGGCCGGTGTCGATACGCTGCTCCTTCAGCCCCTCCCCCGAGAAGGCCGAGACAGCGATCGGCACGTCCTGCAGCGCCTGTTCGCGGCGCTGGGCGGTGACGACAAGCTCTCCCACGGTGCTGGTGGCCTGCGGTGTCTGTTGTTGCGCGAAAGCGGGTTGTGCGGCGAGCAGCGCGGTGGCGGAAACGCCAAGCGCGAACAGGCTCCGCAGGTGCGGAGTTTTGGCCATCGATCGTCCTCCCCTTCGCCGTCGGCTCTGAAGGCCGCGGCTTTTTGTCTGGTTCGGCGGAGCCGTTTCGGCTCCTCCGGCGCCCAGTATGGGGACCTGCGAAATCCGGCGGATACTCGGGTTTCCGTTGGGTGATTCCGCAGTGCAGAGACGGCGCTGCGGTGTGGATAAACCATTGTTTGCAATTGAAATTTCGGTGACACCCCCGTCATCTATTGCGGAGTTCGGATAACAATGGTGTTTGGTGCTCGCATCTTGGACCGGGTTTCAACTCCGAAACCCCGGGGCCTGGCGAAGCAGCGCGCCCGAAGGCCGACGTCGCCAATAAAAACATAACGCGTTAGATATTTTTGTTTTGTCGCCGCGTCAGGTTCGCTAGGTTCCGCTTCGGGCAGGCTTCGGAGACTTCGCGTGCAACAACAAGAACAGGTCCTGGTGATCGGGGCCGGCATCGCCGGCCTGTGCACGGCGCTGGCCCTCGGCCCGACGGGGCGCCGGGTCGTGGTGCTGGAGCGCGACGAGAACCCGCCCTCGGGCGACGCCGACGAGGCCTTCCGTGACTGGAAGCGCCGCGGCGTCGGCCATCTGCGCCAGAGCCACGCCTTCCTGGCCCGCCTGCGCAACATCATCCGCGACGAGCACCCGCAGCTGCTGGCCGACCTGCTCGCCGCCGGCTGCCGCGAGATCACCTTCGCCGACATGCTCACCGCCGCTCAGCGGGAGGTCTACCAGCCCGAGCCCGGCGACCACGACCTGACCATTCTGACCAGCCGCCGCACGACGCTGGAGCTGATCATCCGCCGCTACGTCGAGCGCCAGCCGAATGTCGAAATGCGCTCCGGGACCTTCGTCCAGGCGCTGACCACCGACACCACCGCCGAAGGCGTGACTCGCGTGACCGGCGTCACCGTCGAAACCGCGGACGGCGTTCAGGATCTGACCGCCGATCTGGTGATCGATACCGGCGGCAAGAGCTCGACCCTCATCGAGAGCCTGATCGACGCCGGCGCGCCGATCCGCGAAGACACCGAGACGGCCGGCGTCCTCTACTTCACCCGTCACTACCGGCTGAAGCCCGGCGTCGGCGAACCGCCGCGCAGCGAGGTCCCGGCCTCCGGCGACCTCGGATTCGTCAAGTTCGGCGTGTTCCCCGCCGACAACGGCTGCTTCTCGATCACCGTCTGCGTGCCCGAGATCGAGATGGAGATGCGCAAGGCGGTCTTCGATCCGGCTACCTTCCACGCCATCTGCCTGCAGATGCCGGGCCTGGCGCCGTGGCTGAAGGACGATGTCTCAGAGCCGGTGACCAAGGTGTTCGGCATGGGCGACCTGCACGGCCGCTGGCGCGACCTGCTCACCGAGGACGGCAAGCCGGCGGTGCTCGGCTACCTGTGCCTGGGCGACGCCCTGGTCCGGACCAACCCGCTGTACGGTCGCGGCTGCTCCTTCGCCGCCGCCGGCGCCTACATCGTCCGCAAGGCTCTGGACGCCTCCTCCGATCCGGCCGAGCGGCTGCGCGTGTTTGACGCCGACGTACAGGCGGAGCTGCGCCCGTTCTTCGAGGACATGCGCAACCAGGATCGTTCGGCCATCCGCCGCGCCAAGGCCGCGCTGACGCCCGGTTACAAGCCCCGCTTCAAGGCGCGGCTGGCGCAGAGCTTCGTCGAAGATGGCATCCGCATCGCCGTGCGCTCCGACGTCGAGCTGATGCGTCAGGCGATGCGCGGGTTCCACATGCTCGAGCATCCGTCGGCCTGGCTGAAGAAGCCGTCGAACATGATGCGGGTGCTCGGCTACTGGGCCCGCGGCAAGAAGGCCAACGCCAAGGCCTATCCGCCGAAGTCCGGCCCCGAACGCGAAGACCTGATGAAGGCCATCGGCGTCTCGCCTGAAGCCGACATGCGCAGCGACTGGAAGGAAGCGGCGTAAGCACATCTCTCCTCCGCCAGTAGGAGAGACTGTCCTGCGAGCCCCGGGGGGAGGCAAAGCAGGACCGGGGTGGGGAAGCGGTTGGCCGTCCGACGAGCGTCCGGGGATAACGGCCCGCTTCCCCACCCGCCCGGCCGCGGCGGGTTATGCGACTGTGATTGTCCGCCAGCGTGCGCCGAACGGATTAACGCTGCGGCCGTCGCTGCGCCACCATCGGATACCGCTCGCCGCCGTGGTAGACGACGACCCCGCACATCCGGTCGCCGGCGCCGGACAGGGTGGCGTCGTAAGTGACATCGCCCTCCCCCGATCCCACGATCATCTTAACCTTCCGGTCGGTGACCGTGAGACTTCGCAAGACGACAGGCGCGGTGCGCGTGGGCGTCAGGGTTCCGCCAAAACGTCCGTCGAGTCGGCCGATAGACAGCAGGCCCAGGCTCGGTATGCCGCCTACGTCCATGTAGAAGTCCCATTGCCCGGACAGGTCCGGCTCGCTGGCGGCGGCGCCCGAAGGAGCCTTCGCGCAGGTGGTCGTCAAGACGGTGGTTTCCTGCGCAAAGCCCGCGACAGGGGCGGCGGTGGCGAGCATCAAGGCGCAGGCGAAAAGTCGGTGTCGCATCTAATCTCCGGTAGAGCTGCTTCGAGTTCGCCGCCCTCTCGCTCAGCTCACACACCCGGACAACGGCCCAATCCGCGAACGCCATTCGCGCGTCCGTAATTTGCGGCAACGCTACAGAGTGGCCTGGGCCGGTTATCCCTGCCGCGAGACTTGGCCGAGGCGAGGTCAGGGTCGGAAACCGTCGCGGCGCGGAAGCATCCGACGTGACGAGGCGGCGCGTGACGTCTGCCGCCGCGAGCGCCCTCAGGCGCTACGCGCTTCGAGGCCCGAGCGAACAGCCGCGAGGTAGGTTCTGCCGACCGGGACGGTCAGGCCGCTCGTCAGGTCTATGAGCGTCTGATGACCGTCGCGGCGCAACCCGGCGACCTCCTCGCGCGCGACCCACCAACGCCTGTGCGCTTGGAAGCCAAGTTGCGGCGGCAGGATCTGCACGGCTTCGCTGAGCCGCATGTGAATGAGAGCCGAGCCCCGGCGTGTGTGCACGAGCAGATAATGATCCTGCGCCTCGAGGGCCAGCAGGTCCCGTCCCAGCCGGTCAGGCACGCGCTCGAAGAACTGATCGGCGTTCAGGTCAACTGCAGGGGGCGCAGGTCTTTGGGGGCCCAGGAACCGCCATACCGCGATGCCGGCGATGACCAGCTGAACCGCCGCCACGGAAAAATAGAGTGACACCAGCTGTTCTGGCGGCGTCGAGCGTCCGGGGTGCACCACGCCGAGCGCCCATGCCACGAAGAACATCATCGGCAGCGTCGAGATCAATCCCACCAGGACGATCGCGGCGACCTTCGGCAGACGAGCGAACGCCGCCACGGGGCGAAGGATTTGCAGGGTGGCGATCGCCAGCCCATAGCCCGCCGCCACACAGCCGAACCAGAAGGCATAACGTTCGAGGGACGCCAGAGACCGAAACGAGCCGAACGGGCCTGCGAATCCGAGAAACACCCCCAGCGCGATCGCCCCGTAGACGCTGGTGAAGAGCGGGGAGGTCCAGGTTCGGGAGGAGATCGAGGGCATCCTGCGGCGTTGGCGAAAAGCGAACGCTATTCGCGGAAATCGGCGTTGTCGAGCCGACCGGATGTGATTCAGGGACCTATTCCGTCGCAAATTTCCGGACCGCCATGACTTACGCCCTTCGCATAAACGGCCAGACCCGGCAGGTCGACGCGCCGCCTGATCAACCGCTTCTGTGGGTGTTGCGAGAGCAGCTCGGCCTCAAGGGGACGAAGTACGGTTGCGGTATCGCCCAGTGCGGGGCGTGCACGGTTCATATCGATGGTCAGGCCGTTCGCGCCTGCGCCACCCCGATCGAGGCTGTTGGCCAGGCCTCGGTCACCACGATCGAGGGGCTCGCCGCGAAGGATGCCCTCCACCCTGTGCAGCAGGCCTGGATCGAAGAGGATGTCGCCCAATGCGGCTACTGCCAGGCCGGCCAGATCATGGCGGTCGTCAGCCTGCTCGCTGAAACGCCGAACCCGTCTGATGACCAGATCGACGCCCAGCTGACCAACATCTGCCGGTGCGGCACCTACACCCGCATCCGCACCGCGGTCCGCCGGGCGGCTGAGCTCATGAAGCAGCGCGCCGCATGAGCGCGGCGACGTTGACGACATCCCGCAGGGACCTGCTGAAGGCGGCGGCCGGCGCGGGCGCTCTCCTGGTTTTCGCCCGCCCGCAGGCCGGCCGCGCGGCGGCTCGTTTCGCGGGCGGATCGGTCCCTTTGTCCGCATCGCCGCGGACGGTGCGGTGACGATCGGCAGCCACGTCGGAGAGATGGGCCAGGGTGTATCGACCTCACTGCCGATGCTCATCGCGGAAGAACTCGATGTTCCGTTCGCGCGGGTGTCGATCCAGACGATGCCGCTGCTTCTGAGGCGCAACGCCCGGGGGCAAGCGCGCTCTTACCTGGGCGCCGGCCAGAGCACCGCCGGCGGCTCGAACAGCGTGAGGGTGAGCTTCACGCCCTTGCGACAAGCCGGCGCGCGCGCGCGCCGGATGATCCTCGAAGCGGCTGCCGAACGCTGGCGCCTTCCAGTGGACGAACTCACGACTCAGGACGGCGTCGTCCGGCATGCCGCTTCCGGCCGCACCGCCACCTACGGCGAACTCGCCGCCGAGGCCGCGAAGCGGCCGGAGCCGGCCGGCGAGATCACCCTCAAGACCCCGGACAAGTTCTCCATCATCGGCAAACCGCAGCGCCATCTGGATGCGGACCGGATCGTCCGCGGCGAGCCGCTGTTCGGGATCGTCGCGGAGATGCCGGGCATGCTCCATGCCGTCATCGCCCGCTGTCCCCACCTCGGGGGCAAGGTCGCCACCCTGGACGAGGCCCACGGCCTGGGGCTGCCGGGCGTTATCGCGCTCGTGCCCATACGCGCTGCCGAGGCGCCGCCACCCATGGCCCCGCAGGGCACGCCGCTGGCGTCGGGCGTGGCCGTCGTGGCCCGGTCCTTATGGGAGGCGTTGCAGGCCCGCGAGGCGCTCAAGATCACCTGGAGCCGGGGCGCGGGCGCCGCGGCCGACGAAAGCTCGGAACGCGCCTACGCCGACACCTGGGCAAAGATGGAGACGACGCCCGGCGACGTCGTCCGCAAGGACGGCGACTTCGCGGGCCTGAAAGCTCCGAAGGCGCGCACCCTTACCGCCAGGTATGAAGCGGCGATGGTCGCTCACGTCTGCATGGAGCCGCCGAACGCCATCGTGTCCGTCGATCCGGACGGAAAGCGCGCTACGGCGATCCTCGCAACCCAGGCGCCGGATGCCGCCGCGGGCGTCATATCGACGGTGACTGGAATCGATCCGCTCCAGATCGACATCACCCTCATGCGCATGGGCGGGGGCTTCGGCCGGAAATTCGACCAGGACATGGTGGCCGAGGCGGCCATCATCGCCAACGCGGTGAAGCGCCCCGTCAAGCTCGTCTGGACCCGTGAGGATGACATCCAGCACGATCTCTATCGGCCCGGCGCCTGCCACATCCTCGATGCGGCGGTGGCGCCCGATGGTGACCTTCTGGGTTGGCGACATCGCATGGCCACGCATTCCCGTGTGGCGTTCGCCGCCGGGAACCTTCCACCACGGCTGACCGAGTACTATCGCGACGGCTTCCCAGCCGGCCACGTCCCGAACATGGAGGTTGAGTACCACCTGTTGCCGTCGGCGGCCCCGCGCGGCGCCTGGCGGGCGCCGGCCTACGTCGTCAACGCCTTCGCGACCGAATGCTTCCTTGATGAAATCGCGGTCGCCACGAAACGGGATCCCGTTGAACTGCGCCTCGAAATGATCGGGGCCGGCGGCATCCGCGACTACATGATCCTGCCTCAGATGCCGCCTCGCCCCTTCGACACCCGGCGCTACGCGGAGGTTATCCGGCGGGCGGCCAAGGCGTCAGGCTGGGGCAAGCCGTTGCCGAAGGGCCGCGGGCGCGGCTTCGCGGCGCACTTCTCGGTCGACAGCTATGTCGCCCAGGTCGTCGAGGTGACTGTCGCGGATGGCCGCCTGCGCATCGACCGGGTCACCGCCGCGGTCGATGCCGGCATGATCATCAACCCAAACGGAGCGCGCGCCCAGATCGAAGGCAGCATCAACGACGGCCTGTCGGCGGCGCTGGGCCAGGCCATCACCATACGCGACGGCCAGGTCGAGCAGCGCAACTTCGGCGACTACGAGATGCTGCGCATCGACGGCGCCGCCCGGCGCATCGACGTGACCTTCATCGAGTCGAATGAACCTCCCACCGGCCTCGGCGAGCCGGGCGTGCCGCCGCTCGCGCCGGCGCTGGCTAACGCGATTTTCGCCGCGACGGGCGTACGCCTGCGCCGGACGCCGATGCTGCCGGACCTGAGGCCCGTGCTCGCCGCAAGGACGCGCAAGGCCCCGAAGCGCCAGTAAAGTCGTGCGAGCCCATGCGGGCTCGCGCGCCCTACTCCGCCTACTTCTTGTCCATGCCCATGGCGGCGAGGATCTCGGGACGGATGTTGTCCGTGCCTTTTTCCTGGATGTGCTGGGCGACACGAGCGCCGACGGCGGCCATGGCCTCGCCGATGAAGCGGGGGCGGTTTTCGGCGGCCCACTTCAGCGACGTCTCGCGGTTCTCGTTCAGGCCCTGGAACTTGGGCGTCACGTAACGGGCGATCAGCTCGTAGGACTTCTTCTTGGCGTCCCAGTTGGCCCAGTTGTGGTCCATCATCAGGAAGGCGCCGAAGCCGCCGGACTGCGCCTGCAGCCGCTCGATCTGGGCGATGGCGTCTTCCGGGGTGCCGATCACGGCCATGCCCGAGGCGATCAGGGCGTCGACCGGGTCGCTGCCGTCCTGCGGGGCCAGCGGCAGGGCCGCGACTTCCTGGAAGTAGTAGAGCCAGTCCTGCAGCCCGTGACGGACGTCGGCGCGGGCCTGCTCGCGGGTCTCGGCCACGTGCATCGGCCCGACCAGGCGCCATTCATTGCGGTCCATGGTGTTGCCGGCGTCCTTGGCCTTCTCCTCGGCGATCGCCCAGTTGGAGGCCAGGGCGTTAAAGCCGCCGCTCTGGGTGGCGCCGATCGACAGCAGCCCGACGCCGTGACGGCCGGCGGCGCTGGCCCCGGTCGGCGAGACCTGGCTGGCGACGCAGATGTCCACCGACGGACGGCTGTAGGGCGTCATCTGCAGACGCGCCTCGTTGAGCTCGAACCAGTCGGTCTTCATCGACACCTGCTCGCCGCGCAGCAGCGCGACGATGGCGTCGAGGGCCTGGTCCATGCGGTCGCGCTGGGCGGAGACCGGGATGCCCATCATGAAGGCGTCCGACGGCAGGGCCCCCGGACCGACGCCGAACATGACCCGGCCGCGGGTGATGTGGTCGAGCTGGTTGATGCGGTCGGCCAGCATCAGCGGATGGTGGTACGGCAGCGACGACACGCCGGTGCCGAGGCGGATGTGCTTGGTGCGCTCGGCGACCGTGGCGATGAACAGCTCGGGGCTAGCGATGAGCTCGTAGCCCGCCGAATGGTGCTCGCCGATCCAGGCCTCGTCATAGCCGAGCCGGTCCATGTGCTGGACCAGTTCGAGGTCGCGCTCGAGCGCCAGCGTGGGGTTTTCGCGCAGCGGATGGAACGGCGCGATGAAGGCCCCGAAGCGAAGTTTTGACCCGGCCATTTCCGATGTTTCCCTGTTCTTGTCGCACGCCCCCGGGCGGCGGCTCACGCTAGAAGAAGCCGCCGCGTCGATCCAGCGTGATTTTTAATACGCGTTATGTTTTTAGGCGCGACGCCACCCCGCCTCCGCCAGGGCCGCCGCCCCCACGGAGGGCTGACGCGCCACGACGCTGACGGAGTCGTGTCCGATCGCCATCCGATAGGTCAGCCGGGCAAGCTCGCGCGTCAAGCGCCGGCGCTGTTCGTCGGAGGCGTCGAGGCAGGCGATTTCGAGCATCGCCGAGGACAGCATCTGGGCGATCAGCCAGGCGTCGCCTTCCGGCATCGGCAGGTTCAGGCGGTCGCCGGCCACGGCGCGCACGTCCTGCGACAGTTCGATCAGCGCGCCCCGCGCCTCGCGCACCGCCGGCAGCTGGAATACGAACGGCGCCTGGTGGACCAGTACGCGGAACACGGCCCGCTCGGTCACCAGCACCTCGAGCCCAGACAGCAGCATGAATTCCGTGCCCTCGAGCTCGTCCATGCGCTCGGCGATGCAGTGGCGGAACGCCCCGCGCATGCTTTCGACCATGCGCAGGAAGGCCCGTCCGGCCAGGGCGGCGGCGATCGACTCGCGGTTGGGGAAGTACTCGTAGAGCGTGCCGATGCTGACGCCGGCCCGCTCGGAAATGGCGTTGGTGGTAAGGGGCTCGTAGCCCTTGCTGGTCAGTCCCTCGGCGCAGGCGTCGAGGATGGCGTCGACGGTCGCGCGCGAGCGGCCCTGACGCGGAATCTTCCTGGGTTCCAGAGTCTGCATTCGCCCCTCCCAAGGCGGTAATGCCGGACGCTCCGCGTGTAAAAGCGGGCGCCTTGTTATCGGCGTTGAGTTGCAGGTCGTGGTCCGGGATCGCCCGGCTATTCGCTGGATGCGGCGGTGGCGTCGCAGGCCAGCCCTAGTCCTCCCTCGCGGCACGCAAGGCGCTCTTCTTTGAGCATGTTCTAAGATTTTTCAGTAAGGTCAAGGCGCGCGGCCCCCCGTTTTGAGGGGTCCGTTTGATTGCCCCAACGTCCGCAAGGCGCTACGCAGCATTGGGGCCGTCCTGCGGTCGAGACGAGATGGGGCGAGATGAGCAAACGTGAGGAAGCCAAGGCTGAACGGCGGCGTCGCATCGTCGCCGCCGCCCGCGAGCTGATCCGCGAAACCGGCGACACCGGCCTGTCGATGCGGGCCATCGCCGCTCGCGCGGAGGTCAGCCTGACCACGCCGTACAACCTGTTCGGCTCGAAGCGCGCCATCGTCGTCGCCGTGCTCGAGGACGTCCGCGAGTTCCACGAACGGTTTTCGAGCCTGCATCAGGTGGGAGCGATCGACCGCATCTTCCACGCCATGTCGCTGTCGCTCGGCTACTACGCCGAGGATCCCGAGTTCTACCGCACCCTGTGGACCGAGGCCCTCGACCTGAGCGGCAAGGAAATCCGTGCCGACCTGATCACGCCTCAGCGCTACGCCTTCTGGTGGGCGCTGATCACCGAGGCGTCCAGGGAAGGCGCGCTGCTGCCGGCCATCGACCTCGACCTGCTGCTGCGCAACCTCGACCTGGTGTTCGGCTCGGTGATGCTGACCTGGGTGCTGGGCGGCATCGAGGTCGAGGGGCTCGAGCCCGCCGTCGGCTTCGGCTACGCCCTGGCTCTGCGCGGCGCCGCGACCGCCGAGAGCCAGCCGCGCATCGAGAAGCGGATGATGGACTACCAGAAGCAGCTGGTGAAACTGCGCAAGAAAGCCGGCGCCTAGCAGCTACCGCCCCGTGAACGCCGGTGGTCGCTTCTCGAGGAAGCTGGCCACGCCTTCCTTGTGGTCCTCGGTCTTCATCAGGGCACGGATGGTCTCGATGGCCCAGCCGCCGAGGTCGCGCGGATCGCCGTAGGTCCCCCGGCGCAGCCCCTCCTTCATGTAGCGCAGCGCCAGCGGCGGATTGACCGCGATCCGGGCCGCCATCGCCCTCGCCCGCTCCATCAGCGCCTCGTGCGGCGCCACCTCGCTGACGAGGTTGATGCGCAGCGCCTCGGCCGCGTCGATGACATCCCCGGTGAACAGCAGCTCCGCCGCCTTGGCCGGTCCGACGATCGAGGGCAGCCGGTAGAAACCGCCGACGTCGCAGACCAGGCCGCGCTTGATGAACAGCTCGGCGAACTTCGCCTTCTCCGAGGCGATGCGGATGTCGGCGTAGAGGGCCAGCTCCATGCCCCAGCCGACGGCCGCGCCGTTGATGGCGGCGATCACCGGCTTGTCGCATTCCAGCGCCGCCATCGCCGCCGGCGTCGGCTTGTGCCGCACCACCGGCGCTGTCGAGGCGGACACCGCCTTGGGCCCGGCCATGATCTCGCGGACGTCGTCGCCGGAACAGAAGGCCGGATCGGAGCCTGTGACGATCACGCAGCGCACCTGCGGATCCACCACCGCCTGTCGGAAGGCCTTCTCGAGCCGGTCGTAGGCTTCGTAGGTCAGCGCATTGCGCTGCTCGGGGCGGTTCAGGGTGATGGTGGCGACGTGGTCCGCCACCGCATAGATCACGCTCTCGCTAGGGGTGTTCGCATCCTGGGCCATGGGTCTCTCCCGTCGGCGATCTGTGTCGCCGTGATCGCACGCGACCATGGGCGCCGTCGGGTCCGTCAAGCGGGCTCGGGCGATCGTCGTTCGTTGATGGCGTTTGAGCGCCGCCCTTTATTTTGTCGTGGCTTTTCGGGTCGAAGTCGCTTGCGCCCCCCCGCGACCACGGCTATAGCCCCCGTCCTCTGAGAGACGGTGATCCGCGGTAGCTCAGTGGTAGAGCAGCCGGCTGTTAACCGGCTGGTCGTAGGTTCGAATCCTACCCGCGGAGCCATCCTCTGTCCTGGCCGGTCCGGCCAGGTGAGCCCCCGAAAAACCAGTCTGCTCTACGGTCAGCTGTCCGACTTCAGGTCGGGACGCGAGGCGAGGAATGCGGCCTTCTCCGCCGCGGTGAGCACCTTGCCAGGCTTACGGCGGGCGACCTTGGGCGTCGGCGGCGCGAAGGTCGCGGGCGGCCCGGGCGGGCCCTTGAGGTCGGCGAATCTCTTGATCGGCGGTTTCATCGGATCCCCGGGCGCAAACCCGCCTCGACGCGGGCCCAACCCTCTTCGCAGGTTCCGCGCGAAACGCCCGCGGAATTCGCAAGGCCCGGGTCGAAAGGCGGCGCCTTTTGGTGCACCATCGACGGATGAGCCGCGCCGCTTTCACGACCTTCGACACCGCCATCGGCCGTTGCGCCCTCGCCTGGGGCGACGGTGGCATCGTCGGCGCCTTCCTGCCGGAACGCGACGAGCCGGCGTTGCAGGCGCGGATCGCCAAACGCTTCCCGGAGGCCGTGGACCAGGCGCCGCCTGCCGAGGTCGCCCAGGCGGTGGCCGGGGTCGTGGCGCTGCTGGCCGGCGAGAAACGCGACCTGCGCGACATCGCGCTCGACATGACCGCCGTGCCTCCGTTTCATCAACGCGTCTACACCGTCGCCCGGGCCATCCCGCCCGGCGAGACCCTGACCTACGGCGAGATCGCCGCCCGCCTGGACGCCCCCCGCGAGGCCGCCCGCGCCGTCGGCGAGGCCATGGGTCGCAACCCGTTCCCGATCATCATGCCCTGCCACCGCGTCATGGGCGCCAACGGCAAGCCCGGCGGCTTCTCGGCGCCTGGCGGCGTCGAGACCAAGCTGAAGATGCTGCAGATCGAAGGCGCGAAGGTCGGCGAGACGCCGACGCTGTTCGACGCGCTGCCACTGGCAGTGAAGCCCCGCTGAGCGGGGACACATGCATCCTCGAAGCGGTGCGTGTCCCCTGCAGGCGGGCGCTGACTGGGGACACGCACCCTGCGGGAGCATGTCCCCGGCGGTGCTAATCCACCGCCACAGTGTAGTTCAGCGCCAGCCGGCCGCCGTCCGGATAGATGGTCTGGCCGGTCATGTAGCTGGCGTCGTCGCTGGCCAGGAACACCGCCACGCGGCCGATCTCCTCTGGCTCGCCGAAGCGCTTCAGCGGCGTGCGGGCCAGGACGCCGCGCTTGGCGGCCTCGTCCTTCATCACGCCCTTGAGAATGTCGGTGGCGATGGTGCCCGGACCGATGGCGTTGACGCGGATGCCGTGGTCGGCGAGGCCGAGCGCCATGGTCTTGGTCAGCTGGTTCACCGCGCCCTTGGAGGTGACGTAGGGCACCTGTCCGGGGATCGCGAGCACGGCGTTGATCGAGCTCATATTGATGATCGCGCCAGGCTTGCCGGCGGCGACCAGGGCCTGGGCCACGGCCTGGCCGATCACGAACACGGCCCGAACGTTGACCGCCAGCACCGCGTCGAAATCCTCCAGCGTCGAGGTCAGGATGTCGCCCGGCTTGAGGATACCGGCGTTGTTGACCAGCACGTCGATGACGCCGATCGCCTCCGCGGCCTGAGCCACGGCGGCGCGGGCGGCGGCGGCGTCGGAGACGTCGCAGGCAATGCCCACGACCTTGCGGCCGGTCTCGGCGGCGATGGCCTCGGCGGCGGTGGCCACGCCCTCGGCGTCGAGGTCGAGCAGCACCACGTCCGCGCCTTCACGCGCGAAGGCCTGGGCGCAGGCGAGGCCGATGCCGTGGGCGGCGCCGGTGACCAGCGCCTTGCGTCCCTGCAGTCGCATCACCAGACGCCCGTGTTCTGCATCGACGCCCAGGGCTCGGCCGGCGGCAGGTTGCCGCCCTTCTGGAGCAGCTCGATGGAGATGTTGTCCGGCGAGCGGACGAAGGCCATGTGGCCGTCGCGCGGCGGGCGATTGATCGTCACCCCGGCGTCCAGCAGCCGCTGGCAGCTGGCGTAGATGTCGTCCACCGCATAGGCGAGATGGCCGAAATTGCGGCCGCCCTGATAGTCCTCGGGGTCCCAGTTGTAGGTCAGCTCGACCGTCGGAGCCTTCTTCTCGCGGGCGGCCTCGATGTCGTCGGGCGCGGCCAGGAACACCAGGGTGAAACGGCCGCCCTCGTTGGCGTGGCGCGAGACCTCGGCGAGGCCCAGCGCGTCGCAGTAGAAGGCCAGCGAGGCATCGAGGTCCTTCACCCGGACCATGGTGTGCAGGTACTTCATCGCGGAGCTCCTCAGGTGACTTTCGCGCGGACTTGGTAGGCGGGGTCCTCATAGGCCCGGCCGGCGACGACTTCCACCAGCAGATCGGCCGCCCGCGCAACCTCGGCGTAGGACAGCGGCAGAGGCGAAAAGCCGAAGCGCATCACATCGGGGTCGCGGAAGTCGCCGACCACACCGCGCGCCATCAGCGCCTGGACGATGGCGTAGGCCTGCGGGTGGCGATACGCGACATGCCCTCCCCGCCTGGCGCCGTCGATCGGGCTGATCAGCTCGAGCGCGTCGCCAACCCGGGTGGCGAACAGGTCGCCCAGCGCCCGGGCCTTGGCCGCGATCGCCGCCGCCCCGGCCTCGGCCGAGAGGGCGATGCCACACTCCAGCGCCGACAGGCTCAGGATCGGCGGGGTGCCGCAGGCGAAGCGCTCGATCCCCGGCGCGGGCTGATAGTCGTCGACGAAGGCGAACGGCTGGGCGTGGCCCATCCAGCCCGACAGCGGCGAGACCAGCGCCGCCTGATGGCGCCTGGCCACGAACAGGAAGGCGGGCGCTCCGGGACCGCCGTTGAGATACTTGTAGCCGCAGCCCACCGCGAGGTCCGCGTTGCAGCCATTCAGATCGACCTCGACGACGCCGGCGCTGTGGCTGAGATCCCAGATCACCAGCGCCCCGACCGCGTGAGCCGCCGCCGTCAGCCGGGCCATGTCGCGCACGGCGGAGGTCTTGTAGTGGGTATGGCAAAGCACCAGCACCCCGACGTCGTCGGTCAGGGCGCCCCCGATCCCGTCCGCCTCGCGCAGCTCCAGCCGTCGCCCGTCGCCCAGTGTCCGCACGGCGCCGTCGAGCATGTAGAGGTCGGTGGGGAAGTCGCCCGGCTCGCTGAGCACGACCTTGCGACCCGGCCGGGCCTGCATCGCGGCGACGGCAAGCTTGTAGAGATTTGCGGAGGTGGAGTCGGCGACGATGACCTCGCCCGCGTTCGCCCCGATCAGCCCGGCGATGACGTCGCCGACCCGGGTCGGCGCGTCGATCCAGCCGTGGCTGTTCCAGCCGCGCACCAGGCTCTCGCCCCATTCACAGGAGACTACGGCCGCCAGCCGCTCCCGCGCCGACAGCGGCAATGGGCCCAGGGAATTGCCGCACAGATAGATCAATCCCGGCGTCGCCGCGAAGCGCGCGCGGAAGCCGGCGAGCGGGTCGTCGGCGTCGAGGCGGGCGAAATCGATGTCTCGGCTCATCCGTGGCTTATCGGCCGCACCCTGTGGCCTGACCAGCCCGGAATAGCGGAACATTTCAGGAATTTCATTTGCGAATGCCGCGAGAACGGCGATACCGAACACTGTTCAGATTGAGGGCGGATTTGAGAATGGCGACGCGTGCGCCGTTCCCGCTCGAAGCGCTTTGGGGGCGTTGATGAAGTTGAAGAGCTCGCACATTGTCGCCATCAGCATCGGCGCGGCCGTCGTGTTGTTGTTCGTGGTCGGCGGCATCGTCTCGAGCTTCGGCAAGGACGACAAGAAGGCGGCCGCCGAAGCCAAGGCCTCGACAAAGATCCAGGATCCGCTGGTCCAGGCCGTGGTCATCCAGGAAACGCAACAGCCCTACGTCGTCTCCGTTCGGGGCCGGACCGAGGCCAACCGCACTGTGGTCGTGCGCGCCGAAACCGCCGGTCCCGTCGCCGCCACCCCGGCCCGTGAAGGCGGCTTCGTCGCCCGCGGCGCGGTGTTGTGCCGGATCTCCACCGACGCCCGCCAGGCCTCGCTCGACCAGGCTCGCGCGATGCAGAAGACCCGCGAGCTGGAGAAGCAGGCCTCAGACCGGCTGGCCGCCCAGGGCTATCGCTCCCAGACCCAGGTGCTGCAGGCCCAGGCCAACCTCGACGGCGCCACCGCCCAGGTGCGCCAGGCCCAGGTGCTGCTCGATCAGGTCAACATCCGTGCGCCGTTCAACGGCGTGTTCGACCGTCGCGAGGCCGAGATCGGAACCTACCTCGCCCCGGGCGGCGCCTGCGGCACCATGATCCAGCTCGACCCGCTGGTGATCATCTCCGACGTCGCCGAGCGTGACGTCTCCGCCATCCAGGTCGGCTCGACCGCCGTCGCCACCCTGACCAACGGCGAGCGCCTCACCGGCCGCGTGCGCCTGGTCGCCCGTGACGCCGACGCGGCGACCCGCACCTATCGCGTCGAGATCGAGGCCTCCAATCCCGGCGCCCGCGTGCGCTCGGGCCTGTCGGCGCAGGTGAAGATCACCACCGGCGCCGGCCCGGCCCATCTGGTGCCGTCGACCGCGCTGGTGCTCGACAGCGCCGGCCGCCAGGGCGTGCGCTACGTCGTCGCCGGCGACCGCGTCGCCTTCACGGCCGTGACCGTCCTGGACGAGACGCCGGAAGGCGTCTGGGTCGTCGGCCTGCGCGGCCCGGCCCGCGTCATCACCGTCGGCCAATCCTACGTCTCCGAGGGGCAGAAGGTCCGCCTTCCCGCCGCCAAGGCCGCAGCAGCCGCACAGCCCGCGCCCGCCGCGGTCGTCAGCCGCTAGCGCTCCGGGAGCATCGAGATGATCGCAGCCCTGATCGACGGCGCCATCAAGCGACGGAAGGTCGTTCTCGGCATCGCCGCGATCGCGACCCTGTTCGGCCTGTTCACCTACCTCAACCTGCCCCGCGAGTCGGAGCCGGACATCACCGTGCCGTTCGTGATGATCCAGGTGCCCTACCCCGGCGTCTCGCCCGAGGACTCCGAGCGCCTGCTCGTGCGTCCGATGGAGCGTGAGCTTCAGTCCCTCGAGGGGCTGAAGGAGATGAACGCCGTCGCCATGCAGAACGCGGCGATGGTCTATCTCGAGTTCGAGGTGAACTTCAACAAAGACAAGGTCTTGCAGGACGTGCGAGCCCGGGTCGACATGGCGCGCGGCCGCTTCCCGCCTGATGCGGAAGAGCCGATCATCATGGAGCAGAACATCAGCGATGATCCCTTCATCGGGATCATGCTGTCCGGCGCCGCGCCCGAGCGGACCCTGTTCAAGACCGCGCAGGAACTGCAGGACCGGCTCGAGGCCCTGCCCGGCGTGCTGCGCACCGACCTGTTCGGCGGCCGCGAAGAGGTGATGGAAGTCACCATCGACCCGGCTCGCATGGAAGCGGCCGGCGTCACCGCGCCCGAGCTGGCCCAGGTCATCGCCCGCAACAACCAGCTGGTGCCCGCCGGCAATCTGCAGACCCAGCAAGGCAAGTTCGCGGTCAAGGTGCCTGGCGTGATCGAGGATCCGGCCGACATCCTGGCGCTGCCGATCAAGAAGGCCGGCGACCGGCTGATCACCATCGGCGACATCGGCGAGGTGCACCGCACTTTCAAGGAACCGACCCGCATCTCGCGCTTCAACGGCCAGCCGGCCTTCGGCGTCGATGTCATCAAGCGTCCCGGCGCCAACATCCTCGACTCGGTGAAGGACGTTCGTCGCGTCGCCGCCGAGGAGCAGGCGCGCTGGAAGACGCAGGGCCTCGACACCATCAAGGTCGACTTCACCTTCGACGAAAGCGAGTTCATCGAACGCAGCCTGACCATCCTCGAGAGCGGGCTGATCATCGCCACCATCCTGGTGATGATCATCATCGTCGCCAGCCTGGGCGTGCGTCAGGGCCTGATGGTCGGCGTCTCGATCCCGCTCTGCTTCATGATCGGGTTCCTGCTGCTGCAGGCCTTCGGCATCACCCTGAACATGATGGTGATGTTCGGCCTGGTGCTGGCGGTCGGGATTCTGGTCGACGGCGGCATCGTCGTCGTCGAGTACGCCGACCGGAAGATGGCCGAGGGCATGGACCGCGAGAAGGCCTTCGCCGCAGCCGGCACGCGGATGTTCTTCCCGGTGCTCAACGGCACCCTGACGACGCTGTGCGCCTTCATCCCGTTCCTGTTCTGGAACTCGATTCCCGGGAAGTTCATGAGCTTCCTGCCGATCACGCTGATCATGGTGCTCAGCGCCTCGATCTTCGTGGCCCTGATCTTCACCCCGGCGCTCGGCTCGATCTTCGGCCGCAAGGCGGGGATCGACGAGGAGCATCTGGCCGAGATCGAGAAGTCGGAACGCGGCGACCCGCGCGAGATGACCGGTTTCATGGGCTGGTACGCGCGCACCCTGTGGTTCGCGGGCCATCACCCGTTCCGCGTCACCGCCATCGCCGGGATCGTGGTCGTCGGCATCTTCGCCGCCTTCATCGCCCACTTCGTCATCACCAAGCAGCGGGTCGAGTTCTTCCTCGACCAGGATCCGGAGTTCGTATCGGTCTACGTAAAGGCGCGCGGCAACCTCTCCGCCGCGGCCGCCGACGAACAGGTGCGCAAGGTCGAGGCCAGGCTGCAGGGCGTCAAAGGCATCGAGTCGATCTACGCCAGCTCCGGCCGCTTCACCGGCGGCGGCAACTTCGGTCCGCCGAACGACACTGTCGGCCGGATCCAGATCCAGTTCGTCGACTTCGAGGACCGCAAGGCGCTCGACCTGCGCGGCAAGGACATCGAGGCCGACATCCGCAAGCGCGTCGAGGACGTGCCCGGCCTGCTGGTCGAGGTGCGCCCGCCTCAGAACGGGCCGCCGCAGGGCAAGGACGTCCAGGTCCAGTTGCGCGGCGCCAATGCGCAGGAGCTCGACAAAGCCGCCAGCCTGATCAAGGCCAAGATGGCCGCCGACCCGCAGCTTATCGAACACGAGGACAGCCGCGCCTCGCCGGGCATCGAGTGGAACGTCAGCGTCGACCGCGAAGCCGCCGGTCGCTACGGCGTCGACGTGCTCAGCGTCGGCCAGGCGGTCCAGTTCATCACCGATGGCGTGCTGGTCGGCCGCTTCCGGCCCGACGACTCCGAGGACGAACTCGACATCCGCGTCCGCTTCACGCCGGAGGCGCGCAACCTGTCGTCGTTCCGCGAACTGAAGATCATGACGCCGATGGGCCCGGTGCCCGCCAGCTACCTGATCAAGGAAACCCCGGGACAGCAGGTCACCACGATCCAACGCCGCGACGGCCAGCGGATGATCACCATCCAGGCCAACGCCGCCGAAGGCATCGCGCCGAACCAGAAGATCTCGGAGATGAAGACCTGGCTGGGCAAACAGACCTTCGGCCCCAGCGTGCAGTGGAAGTTCACCGGAGCCGACGAGGAAGGGGCCGAGGCCGCGCAGTTCTTCATCATGGCGATGGCCGCCACCCTGTTCATGATGGCCATCATCCTGCTGTGGCAGTTCAACAGCTTCTACGGGATCCTGGTCACGCTCTCGGCCGTGATCCTGTCAGTGGCCGGGGTGCTGCTGGGGGTGGTCGTCAACGTCGCCCACACCTTCGACTACATCTCGGTGATCATGCTCGGGACGGGCGTCATCGCCCTGGCCGGGGTGGTGGTGGGGCACAACATTGTGCTGGTCGACACCTTCTACCAGCTGCGACGGCAGGGCTATGACGCCGACGAGGCCGCCATGCGCGCCGCCGTACAGCGGTTCCGGCCGGTCATGCTGACCACGGTTGTGACCGTGATCGGCCTGCTGCCGCTGATGTTCCAGCTGCACCCGAACTTCCGCGCCGTGCACTTCGAGTACAAGGCGCCGGGGTCGGAATGGTGGGTGCAGCTGTCGGCGTCGGTGGTCTGGGGCCTCAGCTTCTCGACCCTGCTGACCCTGTTCCTGACCCCCGCCGCGCTGGCCGCGCCCAAGACGCTGCAGCGGCGGTTCGCCAACGTCTGGGCCTGGGCCCGCCATCGCCAGCCCTGGAGCGACCGCAAGCGCGCGGACAACCGCGTGCGGGATGAGGAGCTGCCGACGGCGGCGGGGTAGTCAGGTAGGGGCTAGAGATTAGGGGCTAGGAGCGAGTTCGCTAGTCCCTAGCCCCTGGCCCTTCGCCCCTCTCATCACTCCCGCGCGTCTGCCGCTTCCACAGCGCCGCGTACTCACCGCCCAGCGCCAGCAGGTCGGCGTGGGCGCCGCGCTCGACGATGCGGCCGGTCTTGAGCACCAGGATCTCGTCGGCGTCGGCGATGGTCGACAGGCGGTGGGCGACGACCAGCGTGGTCCGCCCCTGACGCGCCCGGCGCAGGGTCTGCTGGATCGCCGCCTCGGTGCGGCTGTCGAGGGCGCTGGTGGCCTCGTCGAGGATCAGCACCCTGGGGTCGGCCAGCAGGGCGCGGGCAAGCCCGACCCGCTGACGCTCGCCGCCGGACAGCTTCAGGCCTCGCTCGCCGACCCGCGTCGCCAGTCCGTCGGGCAGCGAGGCGATGAAGGCCGACAGCTCCGCCGCCTCCGCCGCGCCCGCGACCTCGGCCGGCGAGGCGCCGGGCCGTCCGAAGGCGATGTTGGCTTCCAGCGTATCGTTGAACAGCGCCACGTCCTGCGGCACCAGCGACACCGCCCCGCGCAGGGCCGAGGTCTTCAGCGCCTTCAGGTCGACGCCGTCGATGGTCACCCGGCCTGACTGCGGGTCGATCATCCGCAGCGCCAGCCGCACCAGCGTGGTCTTACCGGCGCCCGACGGCCCGACCAGGGCCACGGTGGTCCCCGGCGCGGCGACGAAGCTGACGTCGGCGATGCCCTCCGACCGCGCGTCATGGCGGAAGGAGACGCCCTCGAACGCCACCGCCCCGCCCCGGCCTTCCGGCGCCGGCGGCAGATCGACCGCGTCGGGCGCCTCGGCGACATCGGCGGACTGCCGGCGCAGGTCCATCATCGCCTCCATGTCGATGAACGACTGGCGGATCTCGCGGTAAGCGAAGCCGAGGATGTTCAGCGGGCCGTAGAGGTTGATCATGATCAGCACGGCGGCGGTGATGTCGCCCGGCCCCATGCGGCCGGCCGCGGCCTCGTGTCCGGCCATCAGCGCCATCACCGCCAGGCCGACGCTCATGATCGCCGACTGGGCCATGTTGAGCAGGTTGAGGCTGTTGGTGGCGACGACCTGGGCCTGGCTGTAGGTCTCCAGCGCGCGGCTGTAGGCGCCGACGGCCCGGTCCTCGGCCCCGAAGGCCTTCACCGTCTCGTAGTTCAGCAGCGCGTCGACGGCGCGGCCGGCGGCCTCGGTGTCGGCCTCGTTCAGCGCCCGACGGTGGGCGATCCGCCAGTCGGAGATGACGAAGGTCAGCACCACATAGACCAGCACCGTGGCCACCGCGGTGGCCGCGAACCGCCAATCATAGGCCACCGCCAGCACCCCGGCGGCGATGAACAGCTCGATGAAGGTCGGGCCGAGATTGAAGACCAGCGCCCGCAGCAGGAAGTCCATCGACCGCGCGCCCCGGTCGATCACCCGCGACAGCGAGCCGGTGCGCTTGGTCTGGTGGAAGTCGATCGACAGCGACAGGGCGTGGGCGAAGGTCTCCGACGCCGCCCGCGCCTGCGCCGCCTGGGCGATCGGGGTGAAGATGGTGTCCCGCGCCTGCGGCGCCGCAGACGACAGGAAGCGGATCATGGCCCAGCCGAGCGCCAGGCCCGCGAAGCCGTAGCCGACCTGCACCGCCGGCGCCTGTCCCGCCGCCAGCCGGTTCACCGCCGCGCCGAGCAGCAGCGGCGCGAACACCCCCGCGATCTTGCCCGCCAGCGTCAGGGTCAGGGCCGCGGTCAGCCGCCAGCGCAGACCCGGGGCCTTGGACCGCAGCACCAGGGCGAACAGGTCGCGCAGGGCGGTGAACGGCTTGGCGCGGGTCTCCGGCGTTTCGGGGTCGGGCTTGCCGCCGACGGCGTAGGCGCGCATCAGCCGCGCCGGTCGAACAGCAGGGTGGTCTGGACGCCGCCGCCCGGGGTCATCCAGTCGATCTGCCAGCCCTCCCCGCCCCGGCTCGCCTGGAAGGGCGCGCCGCTCGGCGGGACCGGACGGGCGGTGGCGGCGACGACGCGGTCCTCCCCGCCCTCGGCCGCGACCTCGAACTCATGCGGTCCCTGGGCCAGCGGCTGGGTCAGGGCGATGGCGAAGCGGCCCTGGGCGTCGACGTTGGAGTCGCCGCGCGCCACCCGGTTCACCCGCAGCCCGACATCGGCCGACGGGGTGCCGACGCCGGAGACCACCGCCCCGCCGTCCCGGTCGTAGTCGATGGCCAGGATCCTGGGACGGCGCGAGGGCGGCGAGATCACGCGGGCGCCGGCTCCGGCGCGCAACTGGGCCGCGCCGCCGTCGGGGGTAAGGGCCAGATAGCCCTCGGATTGCACCGTCCGCCCCTCGACGCTCATGGAGAGGCCGTAGAGCTTCACGGTGTCGGACAGTCGGGCCGTCGCGGTCCAGGCGCCCTTGGCGTCGGCGACGGCGTTGAGCACCTCGCCCGACGGCGTGCCCAGCCGAACGGCGGCGTTCGGGGCGGCCGAGCCGGACAGCACCACCGAGCCATCCCGCGCCGGTTGCGCGGCCAATGCCAGCGGCGGCGCGAGATAGCCGGCCTCGGCGTCGGGCACGGCCTTGACGGCCTCCGCCTTCCAGGGCGGCGCATCGCCCGGACCGCAGGCCGCCAGCCCGAGAAGCAGGATCAGTCCCGCCAACGCCTTCACTCGAACCGACACGTCTCTTGCAACCCCTCGCGGTAAATCCGATTGTAGAGACATCGTATTCGAACGGCGCGCCCGCAAGCGCGCCTTTTTCATCCCCGGAGCCCTTTGGAGATGCCCAACCTGCCCGGTCGCCTGGATTCCGTCTGCGTCTACTGCGGATCCTCGAACGACGCCGACCCCGAATTCCTGTCGGCAGCCTACGCGATCGGCGGCGAGATCGCCCAGGCCGGCCTCAGATTCGTCTACGGCGGCGGCGGCGTCGGCCTGATGGGCGCGGCGGCGCGCGGCGCCCATGACGCCAAAGGCCGGGTGCTGGGCATCATCCCCGGCTTCCTGAAGGGCCGTGAGCAGCCGTTCGACGACGTCGAGACCGTGGTCGTCGAGTCGATGCACGAGCGGAAGATGATGATGTTCGAGAAGTCGGACGCCTTCGTGGTCCTGCCCGGCGGCATCGGCACCCTGGAAGAGGTCGTCGAACTGCTGTCCTGGCAACGTCTGGCGTTGCACGACAAGCCGGTCGTCTTCTACAACCCGCGCGGCTTCTGGGATCCGCTCTACGCGCTGTTCCACCACACCATCCGGGAGAAGCTGTCGCCGCCCGAGTTCGCCGACGCCTGGCGGTCAGTGGAGCGGATCGAGGACGTGGTGCCCACGGTGCGCTCGATGAGCGTGGTCAAGGACGCCGACGCGGTCGATCCGCGCACAGCGCGCTTGACTTAGTTTCAAATAAAAACTCTCTATCCCCGAGTCGGCGCCGGACTCCCCTCCGGCGTGGGGATAAGGAGATTCTGACTATGCGTGTTTTCGTGCTCGCCGCCGTCGCGGCGCTGGCCATGGCGGGTTCCGCCACCGCCGCCGAACAGACCGGTTCGCTCGGCCTCAAGACGCCGTTCGCCAAGGACAAGCTGATCCTCGACGGTGCGATCTGGAAATGTGAGGCCAACGCCTGCGTCGCCGGCAAGGTCAAGGCCGTCCCGGCCGCCCGCGCCTGCCGCCAGCTGGCCGGCAAGCTGGGCGAACTGACCGCCTTCAGCTATCGCGGCGAGACGTTCTCGGCCGAGGCCCTCGCCGCCTGCAACACGGCCGCCAAGGCCGCTTAGGACGGTTTAAACCGTTCGAGTTGAAAGGGCGCGACCGCCGGTCGCGCCCTTTTTCGTATCCCTAATGCCCGTGCGCGACCTCGCCCTCGTCGGTCAGGCCGTGGCCCAGGGCCATCGGCTTGCCGTCCGGCCCCCGGTCGGCGATGCGGACCATCTCCATCATCCCGGCGTCCTCGTGATTGAGGATGTGGCAGTGGAGCACGAAGTCGCCGACGTAGCGCCGGTAGTGGGTGCGGACCTTCACCAGCACGCCCGGCTCGACGAAGACGGTGTCCTTGAACACGCCCTTCATGCCGAAGTACTGCGAGTCCGCCACGCCGGTCTGGTCGACGCCGTCCTTCATCACCGACATGACCTCGAACGGGTTCACGTGAATGTGGAACGGGTGGCCGATCAGGATCGTGTCCTTGGGATCGACCGCCAGCTCCCACTCGTCGGTGTTGCCGAGCACCAGGGTGCGCTTGAAGTCGTTGGGATCGAAACGCTGCAACTTGTCCGCCGAATGCCCGATCGCCGGCCCCGGCGTCGGCAGGGTCGCCGGATTGCGCAGCGAGAAGAACAGCGTCTGCTTGGTGTCGATCGTCGCCTTCTCGAGGCTCTCGTGCGGGGTGAAGGCCCACAGGTCGAGATCGGTCTTCAAGCCTTCGACGATGCGGGCCTTCAGCGTCGCGTCGGCGATCGGCAGGGCGTCGGCGGCGTTCGACAGCAGCGCCGCCACCTGGGTGCGCGCCGGCTGCACCGGACCGGTGAACGGATCGACGTCGACCAGGAACAGCAGCTGGCGGCGGTCCGAGCTACCCTGCACGCCGGCCTGTTTCACGTCCACTACCTCGTCGATCACGCAGTAGGATCCGGCCTCCTCGAAGGCGACCAGGATGTCGCTGCGATAGCCTGGCTGCAGCACCGTCCCGGTGCGCTGGACGGCCCTGGTCCGGGTCAGGCCATCGGCGGCGATCTCGAACTGCGGCACCGCCTGTGAGGCGGGGGCGCATTGTTGCTCGATGATCTGGTCCTGCGACAGGGCCCCGATCTTGCTGAAGTCGAGCGCCTTGGCGCCCTCGCGCCGCTTGCGGATCGAGACCTTGATGGTGTCGCCGACGCCGGCGTGGATGAAGCGCCAGCGCTCAGGGATCCCGATCCGGGCGCGCTGGCTCAAGAGGCCCATGGTTTCGCCGTTGACGGTGGTGAAGCGGCCGGACGGCTTCCAGCTGCCGCCGAACACGTCGTAGCCGTCCAGCACCCCGACATCGCCCTTGTCGCAGCGCCAGGTGCCGTCGGGATTCTTCTTCGAAGGCCTCAACCCGCTCGGTCCCGGCGGCGCGTTGGGATCGCGGCAGATGTACTGGATTTGCTGCAGCACGAAGACGTTGTCCGGGATCGCCTTGCCGCCGGTGGTCATAAGTACGTCGATGTCGCCGGGCAGGATGTCGCCCGTGGTCAGGTCCTTGCGAGGAATGCGGCTTCCGGTGACGATCAGCGCGCCGGCCATGCCGCTAGCGACCTGGATCGCGGTCGAGCCGTGCAGGTGCGGATGGTACCAGAAGGTGCCCGCCGGATGGTCCAGCGGGATGTTGTATTCGTACTCGTAGGTGAAGTCCTTGTTGGGCGGCAGCGTGCGCAGGACGTTGTCGCTGATGCCCGCCGGACTGACCCACAGGCCGTGCGAATGCAGGTTGGTCGAGTTGAAGCAGTGGGGGACGTTGATGTCCGAGCGATGCCCCGGACAATCCTTTTCCGGCTCCAGCAGGTTTCGGATGAACACCCGCACCGTGCTGCCCGGCGTCGCCTCCAGCGTCGGCGCGACGTAGGGCCGGCCCGGCACGGCCGGATGCAGCGCGTCCTGGTAGCCGCGCAGCTCGACCTGGTCGATCATGCGGCTGTTTGGGTTCCAGATCTGCGAGCGGATCGGGACGATGTCGAGCCGCGCCTCGACCTCGCGCGGCGGCGGCTTGGCGGGATCGGCCGTCTCGGTCAGCAGCGCCTTCTGCTCGCCGCCCGGCGGCGTCAGGGCCAGGGACGGCGGCTCGCTGATCACCGCCCTCGGCTGGGCCCAGGCGACGCCTGTCAGCCCCAAGGCCGCGATCCCCGCGAGGATCGCCCCATCGCGCAGTCCGCGCGTCGTCAAAAGTCGCATGATCGCCCCCAGCTTCTCAAAGCCCAGGGTTGAGCATCCGGCAAAGGTCGCTAGCGCACAAGTAGAATAACTCGCCCTATGCGCGAATTAGGTCGTGCGCGCCGGTCACGTGCGTGAGGTCTTCGAAAGCGAGACTTTGAAGACAGATACTCTGGAGACAAAGGGGGACATTGCGAGACAATTCACCCCTTCCGCCGGCGTGGAACCGACGGCGTTCGTCCACCTCCGCCGGCGGCGCCTCACAATAGGTCCATGAAGACCAACGCCGACAGGCCGCCGAAGGCGCCAGACCCTTGTCTGGAAAGCCAAAGGCTTCCGCCGCCTCGGCCACGTCCGCCGCGATAACGTGCGGATCGACGAGCCGACGGGATCAGGCACGCGCCGTGAGCACCGCCGGACAAAAAATGTTCGGAGCTCGCGGGGAAGCTAAAAAGCCGAAGCGAGACTCTTGAGACACCGCAGAAGCGGCGCCCCCCATCGATCGCCTTTAGGCGGTCTCGCCCGCCAGACGCTTCGCCGCCTTTTCGCGACCGATCAGCGGCAGCACGGTGCTCATGTCCGGCCCGTGCTCCATCCCGGTCAGGGCCTTGCGCAGGGGCATGAACAGGCCGCGGCCCTTGGCCCCGGTGCGTTCCTTGACCGCGTTGGTCCAGGCGCTCCAGGCGGTCTCGTCCAGGGTCTGAGGCAGCAGCTCGGCGGCGGCGTCGATCACGGCGCGATCCTCGTCGCCGATCACGGGCTCGACGGCGCCGCCGATGATCCGCGACCAGGTCGAAATGTCCGAGAACAGGGTCAGGTTCGGCCGCATGGCAAGCCAGAAGGCCTCGCCCAGGTCCGCGCCGATGTTGGCCAGCCGGGGCTGGGCCGTGGCGTAGTCCATGCCGTGCAGGACGGCGGCGTTGACCTTGCCGAGATCCTCGGGATCCCAGCGGGCGGCGCGGTGCGCCATCTTGTCGAAGCTGAACTGTCCGGCCAGGGCCTCGATCGAGACGCCGGGCTCCAGCGGGTCGGAGGTGCCGATGCGGGCCAGGTGCGAGACCACGGCCAGCGGCTCGTAGCCCTTCTCGCGCAGTTCCATGATCGACAGCGAGCCGAGACGCTTGCTCAGCCCCTCGCCGTCCGCCCCGACCAGCAGGGTGGTGTGGGCGAAGTTCGGCGCCTTGGCGCCGAGGGCCTCGAAGATCTCGATCTGGGCGCCGGTGTTGGTGACGTGGTCCTCGCCCCGGATGATGTGGGTGATGGCCATGTCGATGTCGTCGACCACCGACGGCAGGGTGTAGAGGAACAGCCCGTCCTCGCGGATCAGGACCGGGTCGGACATCGAGGCGGTGTCGACCTCGCAATGGCCGCGCGCCAGGTCTTCCCACTTCACGCGCTTGCCTTCGAGGCGGAAGCGCCAGTGCGGACGACGGCCGTCGGCTTCCAGCGCCTTGCGCTCGTCCTCGGTCAGCTTCAGGGCGGCGCGGTCGTAGATCGGCGGCTGGCCCCGCGACAGCTGCACCTTGCGGCGGCGGTCGAGCTCTTCCTGGGTCTCGTAGGCGGGATACAGACGACCGGTGGCCTTCAGCCGCTCGGCGGCCTGCTGGTAGAGCGGGAAGCGCGCCGACTGGTTGTGGCGCTCGTCCCAGGTCATGCCCAGCCAGGTCAGATCGGTCTCGATCCCCTGTTCGTACTCCTTGGTCGATCGCTCCAGATCGGTGTCGTCGATGCGCAGCACGAACTGGCCGCCCTGCCCGCGGGCGTAGAGCCAGTTGATCAGGCCGGTGCGGATGTTGCCGACATGCAGACGTCCCGTCGGCGACGGGGCGAAACGGACCTTCACGGTCATGGAGAAATCGTCCTTATCAGAGCCGGGCTAGGTCGGCTTTGACAGGCTCAAAGTCAAGCTTGGAGGGCCCCGTCCAGTGCTTTGTCGATGAAGCGCTGGTCGCTGTCGTAGACCCAGCATTCGGCCAGCCTGTCGTCGGCGACGCGATAGACCAGCACCCGTTCGACCTCACGCGTCTCGCCGTCGGCGGTCAGGGATTCACGGGCGATGACGACGGTGCGGGCCGCGCCGGCGAGGACGTCGGTGATGCCGACAAGCCGCCGGCCCGTGCGCCGGGTGAATTCCATCAAGGCCGGGATCGCCTCGGCCTTGCCGCGATACGTGCGGGCGTAGGGGTTTTCCCCGAACCAGTGGAGCACGAAGTCGTCGTGATAGGTGGCCATCATCGCAGGGAAGTCCCCGGCGATCCAGGCGTCGACATAGCGTCGCGTGACGGCCAGCGCGGCCTCGACATCGGACACAAGCCTTCTCCCGCATCTTGCAACGCGAAAGCGCCACGGCGGTCGGCGCCTGTAAATAACCCCGCCGGTAAAAGCCGGCGGGGTCTGAAGTCCTCAGTCGTCCCGGTGGACCCGTTCGCGGCGCTCGTGCCGCTCCTGAGCCTCGAGGCTCAGGGTCGCGATCGGTCGAGCTTCCAGCCGCGCGAGACCGATGGGTTCCCCCGTCTCCTCGCAATAGCCGTAGGACTCGTCCTCGATGCGCCGCAGAGCCGACTCGATCTTGGAAATCAGCTTGCGCTGACGATCGCGGGTCCGCAGTTCAAGAGACCGATCAGTCTCCGACGAGGCGCGGTCGGCCAGGTCAGGATGATTTTCGGTTTCCTTCTGGAGATGAGTCACCGTCTCGCGAGATTCGCGGAGGATGTCCTCTTTCCAGTCCAGCAACTTCTGCTTGAAATAAGCCAGTTGCCGCTCATTCATAAAGGGCTCGTCGTCCGAAGGACGATACTCAGCAACTTCAAGAACCGTAGCCGTCTGCATTGACGCCTCACGCCCCAAATTTCACGCCACGCTCACGCGAGCGGGGCCTTATAGCAAAAGCAAAGCGCCGTACAATGAGCCTCGTGTTCAGCGTGCGTTCATGCCGCGATTTTGGCCTGCTCCAGCTTCGCAAGCTCAACCGCGGCGCGGGTTTCGATCTCGTCGAGAATACTCTCCAGACGCGTATCCTCGGTGCCCTGGCGCTCTTCGCGCACGGCGCGGAGCAGCTGATCAAGCGAACGGGCCGACATCTCGCCGTCGATCAGGGCCAGTTTAAGCTCGTCGAGCACATCGAGGATCTTGCCGGCGCGGCTGACCGCTCGCTTGCGGCGTTCCAGCGGCCCACCGACGTCCTGAAGCGCGAGCAGCGCCCCCAGCGACCCGACCCCGCCGACACTGCTCATGCGCGACGCGCCGACCGTGGCCTCGACGCCGTCAGCCGCCGGCAGGGAAAACCCGCCCTGCCCCGCCGGTCCGCGCGCGCCCTTGGCGCCGCCCAGCGATCCGACTCCGTTGGAACTCGTGACTTTCATGAAGGCGCGCGCCATTCCCAAACCTGGTCCCGAAGGTGCGCCGCGCCGCTTGCGGTATGGTTAATGCCGGGCAATTTCTGCCGTCAGGGCGAACCCGCGAGCCACCCTAACGCCATCAGACTGAAATCGCAGGGCTTTTTACTGGCGCGGTTCTCGCATGGGCGCGTGCAGTGCACAGCCCACCGCGGCGGGAGTCCCATGCGTCTTACGATTGTCGGCAGTCTTGTCATCGCCCTCGCCCTCTGCGTCGCGGGTCCGAGCTTCGCCAAGTCGCGGATCAAGGACGTCGTCGAGTTCGAGGGCGTGCGCGAAAACGCCCTGACCGGCTACGGCCTGGTCGTCGGTCTCAACGGCACCGGGGATAACCTGCGTAACGCGCCGATGACCCGGCAGAGCCTTGAGGCGATGTTCGAGCGGCTCGGCGTCAACGTCCGCGACAGCAACCTCAACACCAAGAACGTCGCCGTGGTCATGGTCACCGCCAAGCTGCCGCCGTTCGCCGCCGCCGGCTCGCCGCTGGACGTGACCGTCTCCGCCGCCGGCGACGCCAAGAGCCTGCAGGGCGGCACCCTGCTGGTCACCGGCCTGATGGGCGCGGACGGCCAGGTCTACGCCGTGGCGCAAGGCACCGTGCAGACGGGTTCGATCTCGGCCTCGGGCGCCTCGGGCAGCTCGGTGACCAAGGGCGTGCCGACCGCCGGCCGCATCGCCGGCGGCGCCACCATCGAGCGCGAGACCGGCTTCCAGATGGCCGCCATGAGCCAGCTGCGCCTGACCCTGCGCAATCCGGACTTCACCACCGCCCAGCGCGTGGCCCAGGTGATCAACGGCCGCTTCCCGGGCGCCGCCTATGCCGACAACCCCACCATCATCACCCTGCGCCTGCCGGCCGGCCAGAACATGGTCGGCTTCATGGCCCAGGTGGAGAACCTCGAGATCGACGCCGACAGCCCGGCCAAGGTCGTCATCGACGAGGTCGCCGGCGTGATCGTGATGGGCGACGCGGTGCGGATCAGCACCGTCGCCATCGCCCAGGGCAACCTGACCATCTCGGTCCAGGAAACTCCTCAGGTCAGCCAGCCTGCCCCCTTCAGCCGCGGCGAGACCACGGTGGTCAACCAGTCGCAGGTCACGGTCGACGAGGAGCGCGGCCGCCAGCTGATCACCTTGAAGAACGGCGCGTCGCTGGCCAGCCTGGTCAACGGGCTCAACGCCCTGGGCGTCACGCCGCGCGACATGATCTCCATCCTGCAGGCCATCAAGGCCGCCGGCGCCCTCCAGGCCGATATCGAGGTGATGTGATGAGCTTTGCCATCTCGACCCCCGCCAACCTGATGATGCTGCAGGGTTCGCCGACCGGTCCCGACAGCACCGCGGCCATGGCCGCTCGCAAAGACCGCATCGCCGAGTCCGCGAAAGAGTTCGAGAGCTCGTTCCTGTCGATGATGCTGAAGCCGATGTTCGAGGGCCTTAAGACCGACGGCCCGTTCGGCGGCGGTGACGCCGAGAACATGTGGCGCTCGTTCCTGACCGACGCCTTGGCCAAACAGACCACCAAGGCGGGCGGCATCGGCCTCGCCGACACCGTCCAGCGCGAGATGCTCAAGATGCAGGGTCTCAGTACAGAGGGTAATGCCCATGGCGCTTGACGCTCATGACGCCACCGACCGCGTCGAACAGCTGATCATTCTCACCGACCGGCTCACCGCCCTGATGGTGCAGCAGTGTCAGGCCTTCGAGCAGCGTCGTCCGCAGGACGCCGCCGGCTCGATGGAGGAGATGACCCGGCTGGCCAACCTGTATCGGCACGAGTCGATGCGGGTGCGGGCCAGTCCCAACCTGATCGAGGGCGCGCCGCTGGAGCAGCGTCAGCAGCTGATGCGCGCCACCGAGGCCTTCGACGCCGTGCTCGCCCGCCAGGGCCGCGCCATCGAGGCTGCCCGCACGGTCACCGAGGGCCTGGTCCGCGCCATCGCCGAGGAGGTCGCCTCGCAGCGCTCCACCGGCAGCGGCTACGGCGCCTCGGCCGAGAGCCAGGCCGGCGACGCCCGGGCGATCACGCTCAATAAGCGGGCCTGATCTCCGGCGCAGCGTTCGCGACCGGATACGGGCCGGCGACAGCATGGTCGTCGGTCGACCACAGCGCCGCGAACATCCAGCTCCATAACGCACCGATCTCGCAAGCCGCGACACCGTGCGGTTCGAGCTCCTGCGCCGTGAGGCCGGCGGCGACGCCGTGCTGGTAGGCCGCGCGGGCGCGGAGCCCGATCGGCGCCACCGGATGGCCCAACCCCTGCAGATCCCTGACCGCACGGACCACCGCCGGCGCTTCAAGGCCGCTTCGGCGCGACGGGGCCTGGTTGATCACGAACACGGCCGGGCGGAACAGGCCTGAGACCAGCACCGCTGAGTCCGCCACCGCTCGCACGTCGAAGAAGTTGGGCCTGGCGACGATGACGCAGAGGTCAGCGCAGCGGGCCGCCTGCTCGACGTCACCCTCGACCGACGGGCCGGTATCGACGATCAGCAGATCGGCGCCCTGACGCGCGAGATCCTGTTGGCGTGGGAACAGCGCGCCCGGCTTGACCGCCTCGACACGAAGATCGTCGGGCTCGCGCAGCCGGCGCCAGTCGACGGCGGACTGCTGTCGGTCGAGGTCGGCGACGATCGTCGACAGCCCGGACGCCCGCGCGGCCACCGCCAGATGCAGCGCCAGGGTAGTCTTCCCGGTCCCGCCTTTGCGGGAAAGTATGGAAAGGGTTCTCACGACGCCTGTCCCCGAACGATACGCTCAGGCGACGACGCAGCATAAACCATGCCCGAGAAAGACTGGCGCTACACGAGGCGCGTGTCAGTCCCGTGATGGGCTCGCCAGCAGAGCGGCCAGCACCTCGCCTGCCGCCAGAATAGGCGCCTCGGACTGCTCGACCCGCGCCTGGATCAGGCAACCTTCCAGCGCCGAGATGGCAAAGCCAGCCAGGGTGGCCGCGCGGTCGGGCGCGACGCCGTCGGCTTCCAGCTTCCCCGCGATCACCGCCGACCAGCCGGAGAAGGCCGCTCGGCCGGCCGCGCGGATCGCGTCGTCGTCGACCGCCGTCTCCAGCAGCACGGTGGTGATCGGACAGCCGTCGCGCCAGGCCGACTGCGCCATCCAGATGCCAAGCCAGCGCACGTACTCGCGGATCAGCCCCGGCGCGTCGGGCTGTTCAGCGGCGATACGCTCCAGGGTCCGCTGGACCAGCTCGCCCGCCCCGAGCACCGCGGCCTCCCCGATCTGGCCCTTGCCGCGCGGGAAGTAGTGATAGAGCGAGCCCTTCGGGGCCTTGCTGCGGGCGACGATGTCGTTGAGCCCGGTCGCGGCGTAGCCCTTGCGCCGGAACAGGGTCGCGGCGGCCTGGACGATCGCCTGGCGGTGTTTGGGCTGGGCTGACATGTGAATCTATATAGACTGGTCTACATCAATAGAAGGTTGATGACCATGACCGTTCCCGAAGGCTTCGCGCCGCACTTCCGTAAAAGCCCGCTGACCGAGCCCTGGGAGCCGCTCTACAGCCGACGCACCGATGCAGCGGTGATCATCGGCCTGATCGCCGCCACGCCGCACACCAACAGCCGCGGCCTGGTCCATGGCGGGCTGATCAGCGCCCTCGCCGACAACGCCATGGGCCTGAGTTGCGGCCAGGGGCTGGAGGCCGCCGGCGGGCTGGTCACGGTGACGCTGACGGTGGACTTCATCGGCGCGGCGAAGCTCGGCCAGTGGCTGGCCTTCGAGACGACCTTCGTGAAGCGCGGCAGGACCCTGTGCTTCGCCCAGGCCTTCGTCACCGCCGATGGCGAGCCCATCGCCAGGGCCAACGCGACGTTCCGGGTGCTCGGCTGACGTAACCGCCGGTCGCAAGAACGCGGATACATGGCGCCTTAACCAAATGCATCCACAATGTAACGGTCGAGGGCAGGTGAGGCTTAGAGTTCGTGGAGTCGGTCGAAGCAAGGCAAGGACCGATACCCGTCGGCGACCTCGCGGCGTCCTACACTCCAGTGGTGCGGGTCTATCTGATCGCGGCGACCGCCTATAATTTCCTGATCTGCCTCTCTCACCCCTTCTACGAGAAGGGCGCCGCCCTCTTCATTCTCGAAGGTCTGGCGATCACGGCGGTCGTAACCGGCGCCGGCTTCTGGTGGAGACTCGGGCAGCGCCCCGCCAGCCTGCGCCTGCTGGAGATCGCGGCCCTGGCCATGAACGCGATCTTCCTGGCCAACGTGTTCGCCTATCAGACCCTGCACTTCGAGCCGCTTAAGCTGGTCTATTTCGTGCTGCTGAGCCTGGCCTTCGCCATCGCCGCCCCGACCCGTAGGGTGGCCGTGGTCAGTGTCACGGCGGCCCTGGCGGCGATGATCGCCGTCGCCGCCGGCGCATCTGGCGAGTTGATCCACGCCCATGCCTACATCGGCCTGGCCGGCGCCTTCACAGCGCTTGGCATGTCCGCCCTGATGCGCGGCGCGGTGCTGCGCGAGCTGCGGGCGCGTCTCGCCTCCGAGGCCCTCAACCGCAGCCTCGAGCGGGAGCTGGACGCCAACCGCCGGCTCCGGGCCCGCGCGGAGACCCTGACGCTGGAGGCCGAGGCCGCCAACCGCGCCAAGAGCGAATTCCTGGCGACGATGAGCCACGAGATCCGCACACCACTCAACGGCGTGCTCGGCACCGCCCAGGCCATGGAGCGCGGCGAACTCGCCGACGACCAGCGCCGCCGCCTCGACATCATCCAGTCCTCCGGGCAGTCACTGCTGCAGGTCATCAACGCCATCCTCGACATCTCTCAGATCGAGGCCGGCCGGATGGAAATCGTCCGCGCGCCTTTCAGCCTCGATGAACTCGCCGACGGCCTGCGCCCTCTCTACGCCGGCCTCGCCGAGGAAAAGGGGCTCGGCTTCAGCCTGACCGTGGACCCCGTCGCACGAGGTTGGCGCGAAGGCGACGCATCCCGCCTGCGGCAGGTGCTCAGCAACCTGATCTCCAACGCCATCAAGTTCAGCGACGAGGGTCAGGTCTCCGTCCGGCTGTCGGGCGACGCCGAGACCCTCATCGGCAGCGTCTCCGACACCGGCGTCGGCATCCCGGCCGACCGCCTCGGCTCCGTGTTCGAGAAGTTCGTCCAGATCGACGGCTCGACCACCCGTCAGACCGGCGGCAGCGGCCTGGGCCTTGCCATCTGCCGCGAGCTGCTGACCCTGATGGGCGGCAGCATCCGCGTCGACAGCCTGCAAGCCGGCGGGACCTGCTTCAGCTTCGAACTGCCCTGCCCGATCGTCGCCGCGGCGGAGATTACCGCCTCGGCCGCGCCCGAAGACGCACAGGAAGAGCCGGCGCTCGATTGTCGGGTGCTGGTGGTTGACGACAACGCCACCAACCGGGTGGTGCTGGAGACCATGCTCGAGCATCTCGGCATCGCCAGCGCCTCCGCCCGAGACGGCCACGAAGCCATCGCCTTGTGGGAAGGCGGCGGCTGGGACGCCATCCTGATGGACATCCACATGCCGCGCATGGACGGGATCGAGGCCTGCCGCGAAATCCGGGCGCGAGAAGCCGCGGGCGACAAGGGGCGGACGCCGATCATCGCCGTCACCGCCAGCGTCCTCGCCCACGAGACCAAGCGTTACTATGTGGCCGGCCTCGATGGCGTCGTCGCCAAGCCGATCGAGATCGGCCGGCTGGTCGCGGCTCTGGAAACCGCCCTCAACAACACCGCCCCGGTCAAGCTGGCGGTCTGACGACAGCCAGCGCGATCTCGCGCTCGATCCCGATCGCCTCCAGGAAATCGCGGTCGTGGCTGACGACCAGCAGCGCTCCGTCGTAGCCGGCCAGCGCCGCCTCCACAGCCTCGATGGACTGCAGATCCAAGTGATTGGTCGGCTCGTCCAGGATCAGTAGCTGCGGCGGTTCGGCTCCCGACAGCACGCAGGCCAGCGCCGCGCGCAGCCGCTCGCCGCCGCTCAGACTGCCGACAACCTGGTGCGCGGCGGTGTTGCGGAACAGGAACCGCGCCAGCGCCGCCTGGGCGTCGTTGACGGTCGCCGCAGGGTTCAATCGGCGGAAGTTGTCGAGGATGGTCTGGTCGTCGCGCAGGATCGCGGTCTGCTGGTCAAACAGCACAGACCGCGCGCCGCGCGTCACCCGCCCAGCGGACGGCGCCAGCTCGCCCGCCGCCAGCCGGATCAGGGTGGTCTTGCCGGCGCCGTTGGGGCCGACCACAGCCACCCGCTCCGGCCCGACCAGCTTGAACGACTGCTCGGACAGCAGCGGCCTGTCGCCATAGCCGAAGGTGACCGCCTCGAAAGCCAGCACGGTTTTCCCGACCGCCAGTCCCGAGGACGGCAGGTCGAAGGCCATGGCTCTGACCCGCTCGACGTTGGCCTTCGCGGCGTCCAGCGCCTCCGCCGCGCCCTCGCGCTGGCGCTCGGCCAGACGGTCGGCCTTCCCGCCGCTGTTCTCCGCCCGCTCGGCCATGGCGCCGAGCAGGATTTTCGGCTCGGAGCGCTTGGCCGCGAACTTGCGGCCTGCGGCGTCGGCCCTGGCCTTCTTCTCGCGGGCCTTCTGGACCTCGCGGTCGATCCGCGCCGTCTCGCGCTCGGCCACGGACAGTTCCCGCTCGGCCGCCTCCCGCTCCTGCGCCTTGCGTTCGGCATAGAGGTCGTAGCCGCCGCCGTAGACCTTCGCGCCCAGCCCGGACAGTTCGACGATACGATCCATCTCGCGCAACAGGGTGCGGTCGTGGCTGACCACCACCGCCCCGCCCTTCCAGCGGCGCAGGAAGTCGACCACGAACGCCCGCGCCTCGACGTCGAGGTTGTTGGTCGGCTCGTCGAGCAGGATCACGTCGGGCTCGGCGACCCGCAGCGCCGCCAGCGACAGCCGCGTCGCCTGGCCGCCGCTCAGCGTCTCGGCAAGGCGGCCGGTCTCGAGGCCTGGCAGTCCGACCTCGACCAGCGCGTCGTCGATCCGCGTCGGCAGCGTCCAGTCGGCATCCGCCCAGTCAGCCTCGTCGCCGGTCCCGGCCTCGACGCGAGCCAGGGTGGCGAGCGCCTCGGCGGCTCCGAGCAGGTCGGCGACGGTGGCGCCCGGAGGCGGTTGCAGGCTCTGGCGCAGCACGCCGACACGACCCGCGCGGCCGATGCTTCCGGCGGCGGGCGGCTGTTCGCCGGTCAGCAGCCGCAGCAGCGTGGACTTGCCGACGCCGTTTCGGCCCACGAGGCCGGTGCGCTCCCGCCCGAAGGCGAGGGTCAGGTTGTCGAAGAGAACGCGGCCGTCAGGCGTCGCGGCGGAGACGGCGTCGAGCGTGAAGAAGGACTGGAGAGACATGGAGACTCGCGAACAGGGGAGCGGAACGGGCGAAACGGTTCTGCGTCCTGTCGATCATCGGAGCCTCCAATGGCTGCCGGCCCAGCGCCGGAGCCCCAGATATAGTCCAAGCTGGCCGCCGGACAAACCGCCTGGTTGATCCAGCGCAATGGCGAGGCGGCGAGCTTCGTCCTATCTAGCGCCTGTGACCGACCTCCCCGACTTCCACGCCACGACCTATTCGCCTGAGGAAGCCCGCGCCCGACGCGAGGCTGCCGTCGCCCGCGCCATGGCCGCGACCGGCATCGACGAGGGCCTCATCGACCAGTTGGTCGAGCGGTTCTACGACCGGGTTCGCGCCGATGCGCTGATCGGTCCGGTGTTCGCCGCGAAGATCGAGGACTGGGCGCCGCACCTGGCGCAGATGAAGCTGTTCTGGTCGTCGGTGGCGCTGGGCACTGGGCTCTACAACGGCCGGCCCATGCCCAAGCACATGCGCCTGCCCGTCGACGCGGCGCACTTCGATCGCTGGCTGGAGCTGTTCGAGGCCACCGCCCGCGACCTACTGACCCCGGCCGGCGCCGAGCATGTCATCGTCCGCGCCCGCCGCATCGCCGAGAGCTTCGAGCTCGGCGTCGCCAACTCGCACGGGGTGATGCTGGGCGTCGGCGAACGGTATCGGCGGAAATCGTAAGGGCAGCAAGAACCGGGTCGCTTCGAACGCTCCGGACAGCCAGATCTCCGGCCGTCTTCAACGGAGCCCGCCCAATGCCCTTCACCGTCACCGGCCTGTCCCCCGCCCCCTTCGCCCAGCTGTTCGGCGCCGACGAGGCCACGCTCGCGGCCTCCGGAGCCTTCCGTCGCACCGTCGAGACCAAAGCCAGCGCACCCTGCCGCATCACGCTGGTGGACGCCGAACCGGGCGAGACCGTGCTGTTGCTAAACCACGAGCACCAGCCGGCCGACACGCCCTACCGCGCCCGTCACGCCATCTTCGTGCGCGAGAACGCCACCGCGGCGGCGCGCTACGAGAACGAGGTGCCGCCGGCCCTGCTCTGCCGCCTGCTGGCGATCCGCGCCTATGACGCCGAGGGCATGATGATCGACGCCGAGGTCGTCGAGGGCGTGGACGCGGTCCCGCTGATCGAGCGGTTCCTGGACAATCCCGAGGCCGCTTACCTGCACGCACACAACGCCCGTCGAGGCTGTTTCGCGGCGCGGATCGACCGGGCCTAGTCGGTCGCGCCCCAGCGGCTCAGCTCCAGCAGCCAGGCCGGAGGCAGCAGCTCAGCCGCCGCCAGGGGCCGGCGATTGAAGACCGTGGCGATCAGGGTCTCGTCGCTGTCGACGCCGGACTTGCGGACGGCGAGCACGGCGCCGTCCGACGTCCGGCATTCGTGCCGCCCGGCGTCGGCGACGTCGGGCATGGCGTCGAACCACTCGCAGGTCTGGCCGAGCACGGTCTGCGCGGGCAGCGACAGGCGCGTGTCGGGCGATGTCTTCGGCGCGGGCCCGCGCCGCGCGGTATAGCTCTCCGGCGCGCCTGTCGCACCGACCCGGGCGCTGACCGTGACGCCGTCGTCCCGATCGCTGAACATGTCGCGGGAGCCGTCCGCGTTCACGGTCTCGCTGTAGGTCGCGCCGCGTTGCTGGCGGATGGTGACGGTGCTCCCCGTGCGCTCGCCCTTCAGCACGACCTCGTAGCCATCAGCTTGCGTCGCGGCGCCCGGCTTGGCGACGAGCCAGGCCGACAGGTCGAGGGCCGGCGTCGGCGGGCGAATGTCGGCCTCGTCCATCTTGCCGCGCCGGAGATAGTATCCTGTCAGGCGGTCGCCGAGCAGCGCTCCAGTCCGGCCGTTGGACCAGCGGGCGACCTCGATGCCGTCGCGCGTGACGCAGCCCATCCGGGTGACCGTCGTGTAGCCCTGGTCGACAGCGCGATAGACCTCCCAGATGTCGCAGCGCTGCCCGGCCGCCTTCCAGGTCTTGCCGGTCTTGCGGCTGCGGTAGTCGAAGCCCGGCGACGGCGTGCGTTCCGGGGCGCGGATGCTCATCGAGCCGATGCCGGCGGCGGGACTGTCGGTGCGTTCGACGATCACCCCGGTCGGGACATGGATCCGCTGGACGCGAAGCCCCTCGGCATCGCTGCGCTCGACCCGAACCCAGTCGCGATGACGACGGATCTTGAGCTGCGTGCGCAGTGTCTCGCCCCGGTAGGAGGCCATGTGGAGCTCGTAGTCGGGACCACGCGAGCGGGGCGCGAACAGGTCGGTAAAGCCGGCCAGCCGGCCGGGCTCGGGCGGCGCGGCGGCGCCCAGGCAGACGGCGGCGAGCGCCGTCGCGAGACGAAGGCGCAGCGCGGCGCCACGGGCTTGGCGGAGGATCAACGGCGGAATCTCATCCCCGCTATCCTAGCCGATGAGCGGCGCCTGCTGACACCCAATGTCAGCAGGTCGAACGGCGTCGAGCCATCGCGACCGAAGTTCGCACAATGTTCTTGTGTTAATTCCGAGTCTGGCCACTACATATTGCCATTGCCGCCGCGCCCTTCGGCCGGCTGATGCGTTCCCGACAGGTCATGGCTGAACAACTGAACTTCATCCGCGTGCGCGGCGCGCGGGAGCACAATCTCAAGGACGTGAGCGTCGACATTCCGCGCGGCGAGCTGGTGGTGATCACCGGCCTGTCGGGGTCGGGCAAGTCGTCGCTCGCCTTCGACACCATCTACGCCGAGGGCCAGCGCCGCTACGTTGAGAGCCTGTCGGCCTACGCGCGCCAGTTCCTCGAGCTGATGAGCAAGCCGGACGTGGACCTGATCGAGGGCCTCTCGCCGGCCATCTCGATCGAACAGAAGACCACCTCGCGCAACCCGCGCTCGACCGTCGGCACGGTGACCGAGATCCACGACTACATGCGCCTGCTGTGGGCGCGGGTCGGGATCCCCTACTCGCCGGCCACCGGCCTGCCGATCGAGAGCCAGACCGTCAGCCAGATGGTCGACAAGCTCACGATCCTGCCCGAGGGCGAGCGGCTGTACCTGCTCGCGCCCGTCGTGCGCGGCCGCAAGGGCGAGTACAAGAAGGAGATCGCCGACTGGCGCCGGGCCGGCTTCCAGCGGCTGAAGATCGACGGCGAACTCTACCCGATCGAGGACGCGCCCGAGCTCGACAAGAAATTCAAGCACGACATCGACGTGGTCGTGGACCGGCTGGTCACCAAGAACGGCCTGGAACAGCGCTACGCCGACAGCATCGAGCAGGCCCTGCGACTGGCCGACGGCATCGCCGTGGCCGAATGGGCGGACGTGAAGGAGGGCGAGACCGAGCCGCGCCGCATCCTGTTCTCCGAGAAGTTCGCCTGCCCGGTCAGCGGCTTCACGATCACCGAGATCGAGCCGCGGCTGTTCTCGTTCAACAATCCGTTCGGCGCCTGTCCGGCCTGCGACGGCCTGGGCGCCAAGCTGGCGTTCGACGCCGACATGATCGTGCCGGACAAGGACAAGACCCTGCACAAGGGCGCCGTCGCGCCCTGGGCCAAGGGCCCCTCGCCGCTCTACACCCAGACCCTGCAGGCGCTGTCGCGCCACTACGGCTTCTCGATGGACAAGCCCTGGCACAGCCTGCCCGAGCAGGCCCAGCAGGTGGTGCTGTACGGAACCGGGACCGAGAAGATCAAGTTCGTCTACGACGACAACGCCCGCAAATATGAGGTCAACAAGCCCTTCGAGGGCGTGCTGCCGAACCTCGAGCGGCGCTGGCGCGAGACCGACTCCGCCTGGGTCCGCGAGGAACTCGGCCGCTACCAGTCCGACACCCCCTGTGACGTCTGCCACGGCGCCCGCCTCAAGCCCGAGGCGCTGGCGGTCAAGATCGACGGCAAAAACATCGCCGAGGTTTCGGCCCTGGCCATCCGGCCGGCCCGCGACTGGTTCACCAGCCTGTCCGAGACCCTGACCGACAAGCAGATGGAGATCGCCCGCCGGATCCTGAAGGAGATCAACGATCGCCTGAAGTTCCTGGTCGACGTCGGCCTCGACTACCTCAACCTCTCGCGCGGTTCAGGCACGCTGAGCGGCGGCGAGAGCCAGCGCATCCGGCTGGCCAGCCAGATCGGCAGCGGCCTGACCGGCGTGCTCTACGTGCTCGACGAGCCGTCGATCGGCCTGCACCAGCGCGACAACACCCGGCTGTTGCAGTCGCTGCAGGGCCTGCGCGATCTCGGCAACTCGGTCCTCGTGGTCGAGCACGACGAGGAGGCGATCATGACCGCCGACTACGTCATCGACATGGGCCCCGCCGCCGGCATCCACGGCGGCAGCATCATCGCCGAGGGCAAGCCGGCCGACATCATGGCCAACCCCGCCAGCATCACCGGCCAGTACCTGACCGGCGTGCGCGAAATCGCCGTGCCCGAGCAACGCCGGCCGATATCGACCAAGCATGTGCTGCGGGTGACCGGCGCCACCGGCAACAACCTCAAGGGGGTGACGGCGGAGATCCCGGTCGGGACCTTCACCTGCATCACCGGGGTGTCGGGCGGCGGCAAGTCGACCTTCACCATCGAGACCCTCTACAAGGCTGCCGCCCGCCGGCTGAACAACGCCAGCGACGCCCCCGCCCCCTATGAGAAGATCGAGGGGCTGGAGAACTTCGACAAGGTCATCGACATCGACCAGAGTCCGATCGGCCGCACCCCGCGCTCGAACCCGGCCACCTACACCGGCGCCTTCCAGCCGATCCGCGACTGGTTCAGCCAGCTGCCGGAGAGCAAGGCGCGCGGCTATGGCCCGGGGCGGTTCAGCTTCAACGTCAAGGGCGGCCGCTGCGAGGCCTGCCAGGGCGACGGCCTGATCAAGATCGAGATGCACTTCCTGCCCGACGTCTACGTCACCTGCGACGTCTGCAAGGGCAAGCGCTACAACCGCGAGACGCTCGAGATCCTGTTCAAGGGCAAGAGCATCGCCGACATTCTCGACATGACCGTCGAGGAGGCCGCCGAGTTCTTCAAGGTCGTGCCGCCGGTGCGGGACAAGATGGAGACGCTCAAGCGCGTCGGCCTCGGCTACGTCCACGTCGGCCAGCAGGCGACCACCCTGTCGGGCGGCGAGGCGCAGCGGGTGAAGCTGAGCAAGGAGCTGAGCCGCAAGGCTACCGGTCGCACGCTCTACATCCTCGACGAACCGACCACCGGCCTCCATTTCGAGGACACCCGCAAGCTGCTGGAAGTGCTCCACGAGTTGGTCGACCAGGGCAACACCGTGGTCGTCATCGAGCACAACCTCGATGTCGTGAAGACGGCCGACTGGCTGATCGACTTCGGTCCCGAGGGCGGCGACGGCGGCGGCGAGATCGTCGCCATCGGCTCACCCGAAAAGGTGGCCGCCAACGAGCATAGCTGGACCGGGCGCTATCTCGCCGACGTGCTCAAGCGTCACCGCGACCGCGCCGGCGACAAGCGGAAAAAGCGCGCCTAGGGCGCCTCGCCGGCGGCCTTGAGCTGCCGATAGATCTCCGCCGTCGGCCCGACCCAGATCATCGTGGTCATGGCCGTGACCACGGCGGTGACGGCGAAGTAGGCGAGCGAGACCGGAGCCAAGGCCGAGGCGAACGAGGAGAGGTCGGGCGACATCATCTTGGTGGCGGCTTCGAACCCGCCCACCACGGCGACGACGGTGAAGAAGATGCCGGCGGTCAGCAGGTAGACGATGATCATCAGGATCGTCGCCAGCAGGTAGGCGCCCAGCATCGGCCAGAATCGACCGTTGGTCAGCTTCCAGGACCCGAACAGGTTCACCTTGCCGGTCGCGTAGGTCAGCGGGCTCGCCAGCGAAAACTTGACCATCAGGAACACCAGGCCTGACATCACGACCAGAACCATCAGGGCCACGCCGAAGCCGATGAACGCCGCCCCGCCGAGCGCCGTAAGCGCGACGATGATCGCACCAACGATGATCAGACCCAGATAGGCGACGAACATGACCAGGCCCAGCAGGAGCATCAGCAACGCCTGACGCAGTTCCTGCGCGCCGAACCGCAGGTAGCCGAGGCGGCTATCCGCGGGATCGAGCACAGCTCGGCTCACGGCCGCGTAGATAACGCCGTAGTAAAGCAGGGATAGGGGCAGCAGGATCAGGAACGCCGGCGCCATCCGTCCGATCAGCGCCAGCGACTCGGTGGGATCGGGGTTGGCCTGGTCGAGCTCCTGGAGCTGCATCAGCGCCGGCCCGGCCATCGGCACCATGATCAGCAGCGTCGCCAGCGTGAACAGCAGGTAGAAGGCAGCCCAATGGACGAGAACCATCGGCCTCTCCCGGGCGATCCGGAATCCGATGAAGGCGGCGTCGGTAGTGGCGATCATGGTAGCTCCCCAGCGTCGCCGGAACATGGCCCGAGGCGGCCTCGTTCGCCAACCCCCATTCGCCCCAAGCCGTCGCACAAGCGATAGCGGCGACCTACGGGGCGGTGACAGGCGCGTAGCCTCCGTGTTCTTCTCCCCCTCAACGGGCGATCACGGCCCGAGGGGAAACCACCAGATGATCCTGTACGGCGAGAACAATCCGGCGCCCAATCCGCGCCGCGTCCGCATCTTCCTGGCCGAAAAGGGCGTCGACCTGCCCGAGACGCGGGTCAGCCTGATGAAGCGCGAGCACAAGTCGCCGGAGCACAAGGCCCGCAACTCGCTCGGCCAGGTGCCGACCCTGGTGCTGGACGACGGCACGGCGATCTCGGAGACCGTCGCCATCTGCCGCTATCTCGAAAGCGTGCATCCGCAGCCCGCGCTGTTCGGCCGCGACGGGCTGAAACAGGCGCTGATCGACATGTGGATCCGCCGGATCGAGTTCCAGATGATGACGCCGGTCGGAATGTTCTGGCGCCACGCCCATCCGCTGACGGCGTCGCTGCTGACCCAGTTCAAGGACTTCGGCGAGTCGAACCGCGACCACTATGCGAGCGCCGCGCGCTGGCTGGACCGGGAGCTGGCCGATGGCCGCCCGTTCATCACCGGCGACGACTACACCATGGCCGACATCGCCGCCCTGACGACGATCGACTTCGCCGGCTTCACCGGGCTGGAGTTGCCGGAAGAGGCGACGACGCTGAAGGCCTGGCGCGAACGCGTCTCGGCTCGCCCCAGCGCCTCGGCGTGAGCTAGACCTCGCCCTTGAGCTGCTGGTAGGCGCGGGCGGGCGGCGAGTAGGCGATCACCAGCAGCAGCACCAGCAGCAGCACCTGGATGGCCAGCTGCACCAGCAGCTGACCCAGCAGGGCCAGGGCGACGCCCGGGGAGATGTGGCTCAGGTCCTGGACATTGAGCTGGGCGAGCATGGCGAAGCCGCCGAGCAGCGCCGCCACCGCCCAGCTGGCCAGGGCCGCCAGCAGGGTGACCAGGAACACGAACAGCACCGTCAGCCCCCACATCGCCAGCAGCCGGGGCGCGTGGCCGCGCGTCAGCTTCCAGGCCGACCACAGGGCGATGCGATGCTCGGAGAAGGTCATCGCCGCCGACAGCGACAGCCGCACCACCAGCCAAAGGGTCAGGACCAGCCCGCCGACCGAGGTCAGGAAGGTCACCAGGCCGTACAGCATGCCGTCGAGGCGGTTGGCGAAGGCGACCACGGCCGCGCCGTAGACGCCGCTGATCACCGCGATGACGAAGACCACGATCAGGCTGATGGCCAGCAGCCGCAGTTCGTCGGCTCCGAACTTCAGGTAGGAAAACGCCTTCTCCTCGGGCCGCAGCACCGAGCGGTAGACCGCCCCCGCCAGCATGGTGGTCATGATCAGCGCCATCGGGATGACGATCAGCAGCGGCAGGCCGAAGCGGGCGAACAGCTGGTCGAAATCGCGCGCGCCGCCCGCCCCCGCCTCGGCCGGGGCCAGGGTCATCAGCTTGGGCCCCAGCCCGATCAGCAGCACCCCGACCATGGCCAGCAGCGACAGCAGATAGAAGCCGGTCCAGGCCAGGATCAGCCCGGGCTTCTCGCGGACGATGCGGAAGCCTTCGAAGGCGGCGTCGAGGGGCCTTACGCGGGACATCAGGCGGCTCCGGCCGGCGCCAGGCGCCGGTACAGGTAAACGAGCAGTCCGGCGGCGGCCGGCAGATAGACGAAAGCCACCAGCAGGCCGGTGACGATCGCAAGCCCGGTCGAGGCCGCGCCGGGCGCCCCGCCCGACAGACCCGTCATCGCGCCGTTCACGAGGGCGACGACGATCACCGGCCCGGCCACGATCAGGAGCGAACCCAGCAGGCGCCAGACATGGCCCTTGGTCAGCGGGAAGGTGCTCAGCAGCTGGATGCGGCCGACGGCGGCGGTGGCGGCGGCGGCCAGCGACAGGCGGATGGCCAGCCAGACGAAGACCACGTAGGCGGCGATCACGACCAGGGCCAGGATCAGCCCCCCGATCAGGCCCATCTCGGCCAGCCAGTCCGGGCTCGTCGGCTGGAACGGCACGCCGGCGGCGATCGATACGCCGATGATCGCCGAGGCGACGACGATGGTGAGCACCAGCACCACGACCCCGAAGAACAGCAGGGTCAGCAGGGTCAGCCCCAACAGCCGCGTCTCGAGACCTCGCCATTGCAGGCCCAGGGGCCCGACGCCGGACTGGTTCAGCGCCAACCGGAACAGCGCCCCTTGGGCCACGGCGCCGGCGAGAAGATGCGCGACCAGCGTGACCAGGACAGCAAGGCGTCCCAGATGCGCGGCGTCGGCGTAGAAATAGCTGGTCGCCGTCAGCCCGCTGACGATCAGAGCCGCGGGGACCGCGCGCCAGGCGACGGGGATGAAGCCATAGCCCGCGCGGACGCCGTCCCGCACAGAAATCGTGTTCGCCAAACCCAGTCTCCCGTCCGCGCCGTCCGGGCGCGAATCCCAAAGCAGTCCGACGCGACTATGCCCCGATAACACCCCGCCGCGACAGGGTTTCCCCTCTCGCGCGCGACGGTCTTAGACGGCGATCGCCGGCTCGGCGGACGGCGTTTGGCCGCGCAGCTGGCGGTAGGCCTCGGCCCATGGCGCCAGGAGAACCGCCATCATCGCCGCGGCGACCGTGTAGCCGCCGACGCTGCCAACGACGATCCAGGGCAGCACGGCGGTCATCAGCGCCTTGGGATCCTGGTTGAAGTACGCCTCGATCGCGGCGGGATCGAAGCCGCCTGAGGCCAGGCCGGCGCCGATCAGAACGACGGCGCCGATGACGACGACCAGCAGGACATAGAGCACCATCATCATGGCGATCAGGATCAGTGCGACCGCGAACAGGCTGCCGCCGGCGCCCCGGGTGAGGGTCCAGGATTCGAACAGCCGGAACTGTCGCTCGGCGAAGGTCATCGGGAAGGCCAGCGAAAACCTCAGCGTCAGCCACAGGAAGGCGAGGGACGCGGCCAGCAGGAAGGGCATGATCACCAGGAAAGCGACAGCGGTGTTGTCGGGTGAACCGATCATGCCGATCACCATCAAGGGGATGGAGACGACGCTGATGACCATCGAAGCCACCATCACGAGCACGAAGAAGACGATCGAAACCAGCGCCAGCCACAGCTCCTGGGCTCCGAACCGCAGGTAGAACCAGGATTTGTTCTCCGGTTCGAGCACCGCTCGGATCACCGCGCCGCCCAGCACCGCCTGCTGCGCGATCGAGAGCAGGATCAAGAGCGGCTGCAGCAGCATCATCGTCGACATCATCGGCATCATCGCGTCCGGCGATGGCGGCGCGGCGCCCGGATCGACGGCCGAGAACTCGGCGAATATCGACATGAAGCTGCCCATGACCAGCAGGAAGGGCAGGATCCCGCACACCGCGAGCAGCAAACCCCAGACCAGCACGGCTGCGGGATTGCGTCCGATGACGCCAAAGCCCGCGAAGGCCGCCTTCGCCACGTCGATCTTGGCCATGTCCAGCCCTCCCCAAGGGTCACTCTCGCGCGGAGAGCATCATAGTTCGCGGCATCGCGCCACCACACGCGACTTTCCCGCGCGACCTTGTCGGCCTATCTGTCCGCCATGACCTTGAAACCCGTTCACGTGATCGGCGGCGGCCTGGCCGGTTCCGAAGCGACCTGGCAGATCGCCCGCGCCGGCGTCCCCGTCGTCCTGCACGAGATGCGCCGCGAAGGCGTGCGCACCGACGCCCACCAGACCGACGGCCTCGCCGAGCTGGTCTGCTCGAACTCGTTCCGCTCCGACGACTGGCAGTACAACGCCGTCGGCCTGCTGCACGCCGAGATGCGCAAGTGCGACAGCATCATCATGGCCTGCGGCGACGCCCACCAGGTGCCGGCCGGCGGCGCGCTGGCCGTCGACCGCGACGGCTTCTCCGACGCCGTCACCGCCAAGCTGGAAGCCCATCCGCTGGTCACCGTGGTGCGCGAGGAGATCGCCGGCCTGCCGCCCGCGGACTGGGACAATGTCATCGTCGCCACCGGTCCCCTCACCTCCCCGGCCCTGGCCGAGGCGATCCTGGAGCTGACCGGCGAGGACAGCTTGAGCTTCTTCGATGCCATCGCCCCGATCATTCATGTCGACTCCGTCGACATGACCAAGGCCTGGCGTCAGTCGCGCTACGACAAGGAAGGCCCGGGCGGCGACGCGGCCGCCTACATCAACTGCCCGATGGACAAGGACCAGTACGACGCCTTCATCGACGCGCTGCTGGCCGGGCCGAAATCGGAGTTCAAGGACTGGGAGAACGTCCCCTATTTCGACGGCTGCCTGCCGATCGAGGTGATGACCGAACGCGGCCGAGAGACCCTGCGCCACGGCCCGATGAAGCCGGTCGGCCTGACCAACGCCCACAACCCGACGGTCAAGGCCCACGCTATCGTCCAGCTGCGCCAGGACAACGCGCTCGGCACCCTGTGGAACATGGTCGGCTTCCAGACCAAGCTGAAGCACGGCGCCCAGACCGACATTTTCCGGATGATCCCGGGGCTGGAGAACGCCCAGTTCGCGCGGCTCGGCGGCCTGCACCGCAACACATTCATCAACAGCCCGCGCCTGCTGGACGAGCGGCTGCGGCTGAAAGCCGACACGCGCCTGCGCTTCGCGGGCCAGGTGACGGGCGTCGAGGGTTACGTCGAGAGCGCCGCGCTGGGTCTGCTGACCGGACGCCTCGCCGCCGCCGACCGGCTGGGCGAGAGCCTGCCGATACCGCCGGCGACCACGGCGCTGGGCGCTCTGGTCGGCCACATCACCGGCGGTCACCTGGACGGCGGCAAGTACAGCTTCCAGCCCATGAACATCAACTACGGCCTGCTGCCGCCGATGGAGGCGCCCAAGCGCACCGAGGATGGCCAGAAGATGAAGAACGCCGACCGCGGGCGCGCCAAGAAGCGACTGATGAGCGAACGCGCCGTCGCCGACCTCGACCGCTGGCTGGCCGGCGAAGCGCTGGCGGCGGCGGAGTAGCCCCTAGCTGATCCGGCCGCTCAGCACGGCCAGCAGGACCCGAGTGCGTGTCTCCAACGCGCCCGGGGTCTTGTTGCGCGCGTAGGGCTTGGCCAAAGTCGCGTGAGCGACCGCCGGGAACGCTTCGATAGGCAGGCCCTTCAGCTCCGCCCGCGAGGCCTTCAGCGCCGTCAGGGCGCCCTCCCCGTCGATATGTGACAGGCCGTAGGCGCGGGCCGCCTGCGCGACGTGTTCGGCGCGGGCGGCATTGGACAGCCGCCGGGCGGCCAGCGCCATCGCCAGCCCCTCGGTGGCGTCGACATGCTTCAGCAGCGCCTCGCCGGTCTTCGGCGGATCAAGATCGCCCAGCCGCGCCTCGGCCAGGGCGGCGAGCGCCTGGGGCGGCAACGCGCCGGCGGCGATGGCTTCGAGCACCGGATGCGGCCGCGGCGGCTTGCCGGCGGCGAGTTCCTCCAGCCCCTCGATCCACCAGGTCATGCGGATCTCGCCCATCAGCGGGTCGGTGACCTTACGGGGAATGGCCGTCAGTTCGTGGTCGAGGGCGTAGAGGGCGATCAGGTCGGCGCGCGCGGCCTCGTCGCCGACGAACCGGCTGGACAGCCAGCGGTCGACGGACTGCTCGCGGACGGTGGTGTCGAGATCCTGCGCCATACCCAAACGAAGAAGGCCCGCCGGGTTGCTCCGGCGGGCCTCTCCTAGACGATAATCCGTCGGCTGTCGGCGGCGGTTAGCCGAACAGCGTCTGGTTCATGGTCATCGCCGTCAGCATCGGGATGCTGAGCAGCAGGTTGGTGCGCGAGAACAGCATCGCGGTCTTGGCGGCCTTCGCCTTGGCGTCGGCGTCCGCTTCCTTGATGCCCAGGGCGATCTTCTGGTTCGGCCAGATGAAGGCCCAGACGTTGATGAACATGATCGTGGCCAGCCACATGCCGATGCCGATCATGGTGAAGCCCTTGTCGAGGACCGGATCATAGCCGCCGGCGAGGCCGAGGCTGAACGCTTCCACCGCGTAGTTGTGGCCGCGGCTGAAGGCGATGACCATGCCCATGACCCAGGTGGCGAGCGCCGCCCAGCGGAACCAGAACAGCGCTTCAGGCGCGATGTACTTCGACACCGCCGGCTTCAGCTCGGCGGGCACCTGCGGCATGACGCGGATCTGGACGAAGTTGAAATAGTACAGCAGGCCGATCCAGAGGATGCCGAAGAAGGTGTGCATCCAGCGGAACACCGCCTGCCAGAACGTGCCGTCGACGCCCGAAGGACTCGTCGAGTAAGCGAAGATCATGACCAGCGCGAGAAGCACGCTGACGATGATGGTGTTCCTGAAATTCGAGAGAAGCGCCGTCATTGTCCAACCCCTTGGAAGTCCTACCCTTGGACTCCGCTATAGGCCGCTTCGTCCGGACGGGTAAAGGCTGGCGGACTTTATGAGAGAGGATCGCAAGAGGCCGCTTCCGCCCCTTGCCGCCCTAGACCGCGATCAGCGCCGCGGCCATTCGCCGGCCTTCGGAGGCCAGCACGTTGTACATCCGCGCGGCGGCCTCGGTGGACATGAACTCCAACCCGATGCCGGCGGCCTTCAGGGTCTCGCGGACCTCGCGCGGCGGCAGGGCCTGTGTCAGCCCCGTGCCGAGCAGCACGAACTCGACCGCATCGCGCTCGGCCAGCACCTCGACGAAGGCGTCCGGGGTCAGGGTGGCGAGCGACGTGGCGGCCCAAGGGCGCGCCACGTCGTTCAGCACCAGCAGCGACCCGGGTTTCCAGTCGCCGGAGACCCGGAAGCCGCCGCCGCCCCAGGCGTCGATGGACGGCGCCTGGCGCATGTTAGGGCCGCGAAGCCGCGCCGAACTTGATCGGCTCCGGCTCGTCCTCGACGCCGCGCTTCACACCCCAGAGCAGGATCACCGGCGCCGCGACGTAGATCGACGAGTAGGTGCCCAAGATGATGCCGACGATCATGATGACCGAGAAGCCGAACAGCGCCTCGCCGCCGAACACGGCCAGGCCGGTCAGCGCCAGCACCGCCGTCAAGCCGGTGATGATCGTCCGCGACAGGGTCTCGTTCACCGACAGGTCGATGACCTCGCGCAGCGGCATGCGCTTGTATTTGCGCAGGTTCTCGCGGAGACGGTCGAAGACCACGACGGTGTCGTTCATCGAGTAGCCGATGATCGTCAGGATCGCGGCGATCGTCGTCAGGCTGAACTCCATGTCGAACAGCGCGATCATGCCGAAGGTCAGGAACACGTCGTGGAACAGGCCGATCACGGCGCCGAGCCCGAACTGCAGCTCGAACCGGAACCAGATGTAGACCAGCATCAGCCCGATCGCGACGAGCAGGGCCAGGATGCCGCTCAGGAACAGCTCGCCGGACACCTTGGCGCCGACGGTGGCGTCGTTGGTGAAGCGGATGCCGGGCATCTTGGACTCAAGGGTGCGGCGCACCTCGCTTTTGACGGCGTTGGCGTCCTTGCCCTTGGGCGTCTCGAACCGGACCATGGCGCTGGAGCCATCGCCGTAGGCCTGCACGCCGACCTCGCCCAGGCCGCGGCCGGACAGGGTTTCACGCACGACGCCCAGGTCGATCTGCTTGCCAGGCGTGGCCGGCGCAGTATTGGCGGCGCCCTGTCCCGGGGTCGCCGTGGCCGGCGCCGGCTGGGTGGTGAACTCCAGGATCGTACCGCCGCGGAAGTCGATGCCGCAGTTCAGGCCGCCGCAGGGGCCTTCGAACGGAATCAGGACCGCTGCCAGCGCCGCGATGGAGAGCGCCACCGAAATGCCGGCGGCATACTTGGAGAAGGCGACGAACCGGAAGTTCGTCTTCATCGGGATGATCTTGATGAGGGGCCAGAATTTCATGTCGGGATCCTCAGGCGATCGGCAGCGTCTTGGGACGCGCCGTGCGGTACCAGATGGCCAGCAGCAGCTGCGTCACCAGCACCGCCGTCAGGACCGACGTGAACACGCCGATCGACAGGGTCCAGGCAAAGCCGCGCACCGGTCCGGCGCCGAAGAAGAACATGATCGCCGCTGCGATCAGGGTGGTCAGGTTGGCGTCGATGATGGTCGTCATGGCCTTCGAGAAGCCGGCCTCCATCGATGACAACAAGGGTCTCCCTGTTCGGAACTCGTCTCTCATCCGCTCGTAGATCAGCACGTTGGCGTCGACCGCCACGGCCAGGGTCAGGATCAGGCCCGCGATGCCCGGAAGGGTCAGCGTGGCCTGGGTGGCGCTCATGGCCGCGATGATCAGCAGGCCGTTCACCAGCAGGGCGATCACCGAGATGCCGCCGAACAGGAAGCCGTAGATCAGGACCATGAAGACCAGGATCGAGATGAAGCCGACGGCGACCGAGATCGTGCCGGCCTGAACCGCGTCCGCGCCCAGTTCGGCGCCGACGGTGCGTTGCTCCTCGACGTTCAGCGGGGCCGGCAGGGCGCCGGCGCGCAGCAGGATGGCGAGGTTGTTGGCGCTCTCGACGGTGAAGTTGCCGGTGATCTGGCCGCTGCCGCCGGTGATCGGCGAGTTGATGCGCGGGGCCGAAATGACCTTGCCGTCGAGGACAATGGCGAAGGGCTTTTCGATGTTCTTGGTCGTCACCTCGCCGAAGCGACGCGCGCCCTGGCTGTTGAGGCGGAACGAGACCACCGGAGCGCCGCTCTGCGGATCGTTTTCCTGGCGAGCGTCGGTCAGCATCTCGCCGGTGACTTCGGCGCGACGGCGAACGACATAGGCCGGAGAATAATTGTCGGTGCTCGGCAGGATCTCGGTGCCCGGGGGCAGACGGCCGGCGGCCGCGTCCTGCAGGCTGACCGAGGTGTCGACCATCTGGAACGTCAGCTTGGCGGTCTGGCCGATGACGTCCTTGAGCTTCTCGGGATCACTTTCGCCCGGGGCCTGGACGACGATGCGGTTGGCGCCCTGCTTGGTGATCGCCGGTTCCTTGGTGCCCAGTTCATCGACGCGTCGGCGGATGATTTCCACCGACTGGTCGACTGCCGAGGCGGACTGCTCGTTGAGGCCCTGTTCGGTGAAGTTCAGGGTCAGGCGCTGATCGCCGGCGCGGTTGACGTTGAGGTCGGACCCCGTGCCGTTCTTCAGCGGACGCGGCAGCTGCTTGGTCAGCAGGTTGTACGCGTCGGCGACCCGGCCGCCGTCCGTGATCCGCACCGAGACGCCTTCACGGGTCTGGGCGAGATCGGAGAAGGTGATCTTCTCGTCGCGCAGGACCTTGCGGACGTCCTCGAGCAGGTTGACCGCCTTTTCCTTCCGCAGCGCCGACGTGTCGACCTCGAGCAGCAGATAGGAACCGCCCTGCAGATCGAGGCCGAGATTCAGCGTCTTCTTCGGCATGAAACCGGGAAGCGCGTCACGGGCCGACTGCGGCAGGACGTTGGGCAGGGCGAACAGGAGGCCGAAGGCGATCGACGCGATTACGACGATCACCTTCCAGCGCGAGAGAGCCATCATGGGCGTGCGGCCTTGGGGCTAAATCAGTTTTTGGCGTCGTTGGCGGCCGCGGGTTCGCCCTTGGCGCGCACCTCGGCGATCATCGACTTGACGACCTTGACGGTCACGCCCTGGGCGATCTCGAGGCCGACTTCCTTGTCTTCCACGCGGACGACCTTGCCGATCAGGCCGCTGGACAGAACGATGTTGTCGCCGCGCTTGATGCCGGAAACGAGGGCCTGATGGTCCTTCATGCGCTTCTGCTGCGGACGGATCAGCATGAAGTAGAACAGGACGAGCAGGAGAACAGGCAGGCCGAACTGCGCGAGTTGGTCGGGAGTCATCTCATCTCCGGGCTGGCTTACTGGAGGCCAGCAAGGGGGTTTTAAGGTTGGCGGAAACTATGCGTTGCCCCGACGCTTTGCAATGAGCGCCGGCGCCGTTAAGCCGCCGGGTATGGACGAGAAGACACAGGCCCTGCTCACCCGCGTCGCCGAGGCTCTGGAACGGCTTGCGCCGCCGGCCCCTGCGACGCCCGATTTCACCACCGCCCGGCTGTTCCGGCACGATCCGGCGGGCGACGCCTTCGTGCCGGCGCCCGACTATCCGCTGTCGCTGGACCTGCTGGTCGGGATCGACCGGCAGAAGGAGCGATTCCTCGAGAACCTCCGCCGGTTCGCGAGGGGCCTGCCGTCCAACCACGTGCTGCTGTGGGGCGTGCGCGGCACGGGCAAGAGCTCGATCTCCAAGGCCGCCTTCATGGCTGTGGTCGCCGGGCATCCAGGCCTGAAGATGGTCGAGGTCGATCGCGACGAGGTCGCCGCCCTGCCCCCGCTGTTCGACGTGCTGCGCGAGCGGCCCGAGCGCTTCGTGGTGCTGTGCGACGACCTGTCGTTCGAGGACGGAGCCGCCGCCGCCAAGGCGCTGAAGTCGGCGCTGGAGGGCGGCGTCGCCGGCCCGCCGGAGAACGTGCTGTTCGTCGCCACCTCCAACCGCCGCCACCTGATGCCCCGTGACCACGCCGAGAGCCGGGGCCTGATCGCCACCGCCGAGGACGCCGAGGAGGAGGTCAGCGTCAGCGACCGCTTCGGCCTGTGGATCGGCTTCCCGGCCATGGACCAGACGGCTTATCTGGCGGCGGTGAACAGCTATGCGGAGCGGTTCGGGCTCGTCGTTGAGAATTTGGATCGCCGCGCGCTGCAGTGGTCGCAACTGCGCGGCTCCCGCTCTGGCCGCGTGGCGTGGCAGTTCATCCGCGACCTGGCGGGGGAACTGGGGAAGAGCTTGCCTGCGTAAAGAAATGCTCTCCCTCTGGGGAGAGCTGTCGCCCCGAAGGGGTGACTGAGAGGGAGGAACCGAGGCCAGCCCGTTTGGCCAAGCGCTTCCCTCTCCGACCTGGCTCCGCCAGGCCACCTCTCCCAAGAGGGAGAGGATTGCCTACTTCTTCTTCGCCAGCGCCGCCTGCGCCGCCGCCAGCCTGGCGATCGGCACGCGGAACGGCGAGCAGCTGACGTAGTCCAGCCCCACGGCCTCGCAGAAGGTGATGCTGGCCGGGTCGCCGCCGTGTTCGCCGCAGATGCCCATCTTGATGCCCGGACGCGCCGCGCGGCCACGCTCGGCGGCGATGCGGATCAGGTCGCCGACGCCTTCCTGGTCGAGGCTGACGAACGGGTCCTTCTCGAAGATGCCCTTGTCGATATAGGCGCCCAGGAACTTGCCGGCGTCGTCGCGGCTGATGCCGAAGGTGGTCTGGGTCAGATCGTTGGTGCCGAAGCTGAAGAACTCGGCGCCCGCCTCGGCCAGATCGGCCGCCCGCAGCGCCGCGCGTGGCAGCTCGATCATGGTCCCGACCTGGTACTCGACGGTCACGCCCTGCTCTTCCAGCACGGCCTTGGCGGTGCGGTCGGTCAGGGTGCGGAGGAACTTCATCTCCTCGCCCTTGGCCACCAGCGGGTGCATGATTTCCGGCACCGGCGCAGGTTTGCCGCTCTTCGCGATCTCGCAGGCCGCTTCCATGATCGCCCGGACCTGCATCTCGTAGATCTCGGGGAAGGACACGCCCAGGCGGCAGCCGCGGTGACCGAGCATGGGGTTGGTCTCGTGCAGCTCGCGGGCGCGCTGCATCAGCTTGGCGGCGTCCAGCCCCGTCGCCTCGGCGACGGCGGCCATGCCGGCCTCGTCGTGAGGCAGGAACTCGTGCAGCGGCGGGTCGAGCAGCCGGATGGTGACCGGCAGGCCTTCCATGATGTTGAACAGCTCGACGAAGTCGGCCTTCTGGAACGGCGCGATCTTGGCCAGGGCGGCGCGGCGACCGGCTTCGTCGTCGGCCAGGATCATCTCGCGCACGGCGGCGATCCGGGTGTCGTCGAAGAACATGTGCTCGGTGCGGCACAGGCCGATGCCCTCGGCGCCGAACTGGCGGGCGGTCTTGGCGTCGAGCGGGGTCTCGGCGTTGGCGCGGACCTTCAGGCGGCGGCCGGCGTCGGCCCACTCCATCAGCTGGGCGAAGTCGCCGGTCAGCTCCGGCTCGATCATCTTCACCGAACCGGCCAGGACTTCGCCCTTGGAGCCGTCGATGGTGACGATGTCGCCGGCCTTGAACTCGCGGCCGCGGGCCCGGAACAGGCCGTCCTTCGGATAGATGGCGATCTCGCCGGCGCCGGAGACGCAGGGACGGCCCATGCCGCGCGCGACCACGGCGGCGTGGCTGGTCATGCCGCCCCGGGCGGTGATGATCCCGCGCGCGGCGTGCATGCCGTGGATGTCCTCAGGCGACGTCTCGTCGCGGACCAGGATCACGGCCTCGCCCAGCGAGCCGAGACGCTCGGCCTCGTCGGAGTTGAACACCACCTTGCCGGTGGCCGCGCCCGGGCTGGCGGGCAGGCCGGCGGCGATGATGTTGCGCTCGGCGGACGGGTCGATGGTCGGGTGCAGCAGCTGGTCCAGCGCGCCTGGCTCGATGCGCATCACCGCCTCGTCGCGGGTGATGACGCCGGCGGCGGCGAGGTCGACGGCGATCTTCAGCGCGGCCTTGGCGGTGCGCTTGCCGTTGCGGGTCTGCAGCATCCACAGCCGGCCTTGCTCGACGGTGAACTCCACGTCCTGCATGTCGCGGTAATGGGTCTCGAGCTTGGCGGCGACGTCGCGGAACTGGCCGAACACCTCCGGCAGCGCCTCTTCCATCGACGGGTTGTTGTCGCCCATCTCCTCGCGCGCGACCTTGGTCAGCGACTGCGGGGTGCGGATGCCGGCGACGACGTCCTCGCCCTGGGCGTTGATCAGGAACTCGCCGTACAGGCGGTCGTCGCCCGTCGACGGGTTGCGGGTGAAGGCGACGCCCGTGGCGCTGCTGTCGCCCATGTTGCCGAACACCATCGACTGGATGTTCACGGCCGTGCCCCAGGCCTCGGGGATGTCGTGCATGCGGCGATAGAACTTGGCCCGGTCGTTCATCCAGCTGGCGAACACCGCGCCGACGGCTCCCCACAGCTGCTCCTGCGGATCCTGCGGGAACGGCTTGCCCAGCTCACGCTCGACGGCCTTCTTGTAGTCGGCGACGACGGCCTTCCAGTTCTCGGCGGTCAGGGCGGTGTCGACGGACGCGCCGAGACCGTCCTTATGGTCGTCGAGGATCTCCTCGAACATGTGGTGGTCGAGGTCGAGCACCACATTCGAGTACATCTGGATGAAGCGGCGATAGCTGTCGAAGGCGAAGCGCTCGTCTCCGCTCAGCTTGGCAAGCCCTTGAACCGTCTCGTCATTCAGGCCCAGGTTAAGGACCGTGTCCATCATCCCGGGCATCGAGGCGCGGGCGCCCGAGCGCACCGAGACCAGCAGCGGGTTGGACGTATCGCCGAAGCTTTTGCCGGTGATCTTCTCGATCGTGGCGAGGCCGGTCGCGACCTGGGCGGCGAGGTCGGCCGGGTACTGCTTGCCGTTGGAATAGTAGTGGACGCAGGCCTCGGTGGTGACGGTGAAGCCCGGGGGCACCGGCAGGCCGAGCACGGCCATCTCGGCCAGGTTGGCGCCCTTGCCGCCCAGCAGGTTCTTCATCGTGGCGTCGCCGTCGGCGCCGCCGCCTCCGAAGGAATAGACCCAGCGGGTGGTGGTCAGGGTGTCAGCCATAAGCAGTCCGTCCTCAGTTCCACTCTGTCATTGCGTGGTTCGAGACGCTCGCTTGAGGCTCGCTCCTCACCATGACGAATATTATTGCGGCCCACCCACCTGCGTCATCCTGAGGAGCGGCAAAGCCGCGTCTCGAAGGACGCAATGCGGTCAGGCCATCCCCTACCCCGTAACCAGCGAGAAGTCCGCCACCCGCCCCATGGCGTCGCGGACCTGTTGCAGAAGTCGCAGGCGGTTTTCGCGTTCCGCCGCGACCTCGGAGTTGACCAGCACGCCGACGAAGAAGGCGTCCACCGGCGCGCGCAGGGCCGCCAGCGCGGTCATGGCGCCGGTGAAGTCCTCGGCCGCCAGGGCCGCATCGAGCTTCGGCGTCAGGGCGGCGAGCGCGTCGAACAGAGCGCCCTCCTCCGCCGGCTCCGCCGCGCGCGACGGCGCGCCGGTCGGCAGCTCGCCCTTCTTCTCCTCGGCCTTGAGGATGTTCACGGCCCGCTTGTAGCCCTGCAGCAGGTTGGTGCCGTCCTCGGTGGCGAGGAAGGCGCTCAGCGCCTCGACCCGCGCGACGATGCGCACCAGATCGTCGTCGCCGAGCGCGAACACGGCGTCGACGAGGTCGTGGCGTTTGCCTTGATCGCGGAGGAGGACCTTCAGACGGTCCAAAAGGAACAGCCCCAGCTCAAGCGAGCGCTTCTGCTCCCACTCTTGCGCAGGAGTTTCGTCGGAGGAATGGGAGCTCAGGAGCTGAGCCGCGCGCAGCGACACCTCATTGAGTTGCGATTGCGTGCCTTCGGGATTGAGGTCACCGCTCACACGCAGGAAGTCTAAAACGCGCCCTTGTCGATTGGCGGCGTTGCGAAGCTGTTGGCCCAAGATTCTTCGGCCAGCATGAATCGCCTGCCTGGAAATTGTAACCCGAAGGCGGTTCTCCAGGACGATCCTAATCAGCCCCAGCGCCGCACGACGAAGCGCGAACGGGTCCTTGCTCCCCGTCGGCTTCTCGTCGATGGCGAAGAAGCCGACCAGGGTGTCCAGCTTGTCGGCCAGGGCCACGGCCACGCTCAGCGGCGCGGTCGGCACCGCGTCGGCGGGGCCCTGAGGGCGGTAGTGGTCACGGATGGCGTCGGCGATCTCGGGATCGAGGCCGGCCTCTCGGGCGTAGTAGCCGCCCATGACGCCCTGCAGTTCCGGGAACTCCCCGACCATCTCGCTGGCCAGGTCGGCCTTGGCGTAGCGGGCGGCCTGCTCGGCCTTGTCGGAGTCTGCGCCGACCAGCGGAGCGATCTCGCGGGCGAGGAGCGCAATCCGCTCGACCCGCTCGGCCATCGTCCCAAGCTTGGCGTGGAAGGTCACGCCGTTCAGCTTCTTCAGCCACGGCTCGAAGCCCGCCTTCGCGTCCTCGGCCCAGAAGAACCGCGCGTCCGACAGACGCGACGACAGCACTTTGGCGTTGCCGAGCGCGATCTCCTTGCCGCCGTCGGGGGCCTCGATGTTGGCGACGACGAGGAAGTTCGGAGCCAGGCCCGCCTCGCCCGGCTTGCGGACGGCGAAATACTTCTGGTGCGTGCGCATCGAGGTGCGGATCACCTCGGGCGGCAGGGTCAGGAAGGCCGGGTCCATGTCGCCCAGGATCGGGGTGGGCCATTCGGCCAGGCCCGCGACCTCGTCCAGCAGGCCCTCGTCCTCGACCAGCTCCAGCCCGCGCGCGAAGCACAGGGTCTTGGCGCCCTCGAGGATGCGTTCCTTCCGCTCCTCGACGTCGAGCACGACGTAGTGGCCCGACAGCGCCTCGCGGTATTCATCGAAGTCGCGGGCGCGGAACACCCGGATCTGCGCCATGAAGCGGTGACCTTCGCTGAGGTCGCCGGCCTCGATGCCGTCGATGCTGAACGGCACGATCTCGCGGTTGAAGACGCAGAGGATCCGCTTCAGCGGCCGCACCCAGCGCAGCTTGCCGTAGCCCCAGGTCATCGACTTGGGCCACGGGAAGCCGCGCACGATCTGCTCGACCAGCTCGGCGACGATCTCGGTCGTCTCGCGACCGGCCTTGTGGACATGGGCGAAGAGGACGCCGTCACGCTCGACCAGCTGCTCGCGGGTCAGGCCGGTCTTGCGCAGGAAGCCTTCCAGCGCCTGCTCCGGCGCGGTCGCCTTCGGGCCCTTGAGCTCCTCGTGGACCTCCGGCTGGGCCAGCGGCAGGCCCTCGACCACCAGGGTCAGACGACGCGGTCCGGCGAAGGCCTTCAGGCCCTCGCTGATCAGCCCGGCCTTGCCAAGCCCGTCGCGCGCCATGCGCTCCAGGTCGCGCGCGGCCTGCGCCTGCATGCGCGCGGGGATTTCTTCCGAGAACAGTTCGAGCAGAAGCTGGGGCATGATTACGCGGCCTCGGAGGACTGCTGATCGACCCAGGCCTGGGCGCACAGTTTGCAGAGATCGCGGATGCGGCCGATGTAGCTGGCGCGCTCGGCCACCGCGATGGCGCCGCGGGCGTTCATCAGGTTGAACAGGTGGCTGGCCTTGAGGACCATGTCGTAGGCCGGCAGCACCAGAGGCTTGTCCTGATAGCTGTGCGACAGCATGCGCGGGACCTGGATCTCCATGTCCTCGAACTGCCGCTTCAGGGTCTCGACGTCATAGACGTGGAAGTTGGCTTCCGAGTGCTGGCGCTCGTTCTCGAGGAACACGTCGCCGTAGGTCTTGGCGCCGAGCGGGCTGTTCGGGTCGTTGAACGGCAGGTCGTAGACGTTGTCGACGCCGAACACGTACATCGCCAGCCGCTCGAGGCCATAGGTCAGTTCGCCGGCCACCGGCGAGACGTCGAGGCCGCCGACCTGCTGGAAGTAGGTGTACTGCGACACCTCCATGCCGTCGCACCAGACTTCCCAGCCCAGGCCCCAGGCGCCGACGGTCGGGTTCTCCCAGTCGTCCTCAACGAAGCGGATGTCGTGCAGCTTGAGATCAAGGCCGATGGCCTCGAGCGAGCCGAGATACAGGTCCTGCATGTCGGCCGGGTTCGGCTTCAGGATGACCTGGTACTGGTAGTAGTGCTGCAGCCGGTTGGGGTTCTCGCCATAGCGGCCGTCGGACGGCCGGCGCGAGGGCTGGACATAGGCCGCGTTCCACGGCTTGGGGCCCAGCGCGCGCAGCACCGTGGCCGGATGAAGCGTCCCCGCCCCCACCTGCTCGTCGTGCGGCTGCAGAATCACGCAGCCGCGATCGCCCCAATACTGGTTCAGCCGCATGATCAGGGCTTGAAAAGATTGAGGTTTCGTCTCGGCCGACATGGCTCTCTTCGCGGTCGCAAAAAAGTCGGCGGACCATAGGGCCCGCCGACTTCTGCTTCAACCCAAGAACCCCTTGGGAATCAGGATCAGCTGGCCGGAGCGGCCGCGTCCGCCGGGGCCGGCTGCGACACCGCGGCGGCGCCGGCCGGGGTCAGCACCTTGTCGACGGCGTAGAGCACGCCGCTGGTGGTCTTGACGTCGGTGGTCAGGATGTTGGCGTCGTTGGCCTTCAACGAACCGTCGGCGGCGCTGCCGTCCAGGACCAGGCCCGTACCGGCCACGGTCGGGATCGGCCCCTTGGCGCCGGCGATCTTGGCCTTGTCGATCGGGCTGTTGATGAGGTGATAGGTCAGCACCTGCTGCAGGGCGGGCGCGTCGGTCATCAGCTTGTCCAGCTCGCCGGCCGGCAGGGCCGCGAAGGCGGCATCCGTTGGGGCGAACACGGTCAGGGTCTTCTGCGCCTTGATCACGCCGGTCAGGTTGGTGGCGTCGAGCGCCTTGAGCAGGGTCGTGAACTGGCCGGCGGCCTTCAGGGTCTCGATAGTGTCGCCCTGAGCGGCGATGGTCAGGCTCGGCGTGACCTGCGCGACGGGAGCCGCGGCGGCTTCGGGCGTGGCGGCCGGCGCGGCGGGGGCCTGGGCGAAGGCCGGAGCCGCGATAAGGGCCGCAACGGACGCAGCGGCGAGAAGACGGGTAACTTGCATCAACAACGGGTCCTTCTGAAATAGCGAACCGGGGGCGCCCATTCAGGCGTCCCCGGTCCTCGACTGAAACTCTGCCGGTCAAATGCGGCTCACATTTGGCCCGGTCTGAACGCTGTTACGCGCAACCGTTAGGGCGAGGCTGCCCTCGCCCCGGGTCGCAGGCCGCTGGCCTAGGCCTTGGGCTTCTCAGGCGGAGTCGCCGGCTTCGCCTCGGCCGGAGCGGCTTCGTCCTCGGCAGCCGGGGCGGCCGGAGCGGGCGCGGCGGCTTCCGGAGCCGGAGCCGCCTCGGTCGCGGGAGCGGCTTCGGTCGCCGGAGCAGCCGAGGTGGTGGCGGCCGCATCCGTCGTGGCGCCGGTGCTGGCGGCGGCCGTGGTGGTGGCGCCCGGCATCAGCACCTTGTCGACGACATGAACCGTGCCGTTGGTGGCGCGGATGTCGGCCTGGACGATGCTGGCGTTGTTGGCCATCGCGGTCGCGCCGCTGCCGTCCAGGATCAATTCGGGACCGGCGACGGTCTTAACCCCGCCCTTGGCGCCCTTGATCTTGGTCGAGTCCACGGTGGCGTTGACCACGTGATAGGTCAGCAGCTTCTGCAGCGCAGCCGGATCCTTCATCAGCTTGTCCAACTCGCCGGCCGGCAGCGCCGCGAAGGCGGCGTCGGTCGGGGCGAACACGGTCAGATTGCTGTTGGTCTTGAGCACGCTGGTCATGTTGGCAGCATCAAGGGCCTTCACCAGGGTGGTGAACTTGCCGTCAGCCTTCAGCGTCTCGACGATGTCGCCTTTCGCGGCGACCTGGGCCGAGGCGGCGGGAGCGGGAGCGGCCGTGGCGGGCGTCGCCGGAGTCGCGGGGGCGGCGGCCGGCGAAGTCGTCGCGGCCGGCGCGGGGGTGGCGGTGGTCGGCTGCTGCGCATGGGCAGCGCCGGTCAGAAGCGCGGCGACAGCCGCCGCGCCCAGAAGACGGGTCATGGTCATGGGGTGTTCCTCGAATGACGGGGGGCGCTCTCGGCGCCCCCTCGGGTGGTCTTTAGTTACCGGCGGGCTTGCTGCGCTTGCCGGCGTTGGAGGCCGGCGAGCCGTACTTGGCGCGGTTCTCGGCGGTGTCGGGCACCGGGCCGTTGGTTACCGTGCGGGTGGTGACAGCCGGAGCGTTCGTCGAGGCGTCCATGCCGGCGGAAGCCGCGGCGGTGGGCGAGTCGACGGGGATCGGAGCCGGCTCGGCGGCCGACGGCATGGTCTCGGTGTCGGCCGGCAGCGGCTCGGACGGCATCGATGGATCGATGGGCTGCGTCGTGTCCTGGGCCATGGCCGGCATGGCGAACAGAGCGGAGGCAAGAGCGGCGGCGGCGAACAGGCGGGGCGCGGTCATGGTATGTAAGAACCTCACTGTTTGTGACGCTAGGCGTCGTCCCCCAACAGGGAAAACTACGCCGCGACCCCGAGTCGGGTTCCCGACCGCCACCCGGAAAAATCGAGGTCGGCGCACGGGTTCAGCGAACGCCGGGATTGATTAACAGCAAGGATTCAAGCGCTTAGCCCGAGCGCCTGAGGCGATCTTTAACGCCCGAGAAAAACGAACGCCGCGCCCGCCATAATCAGCACGAAGCCGACCAGGGTCGTCCAGCGCAGCGGCTCGCCCAGATAGAAAACCGAGAAAACCACGAACACCAGCAGGGTGATGACCTCCTGCATGGTCTTGAGCTGCGCCGTGCTCCAGACCGCCGAACCGATGCGGTTGGCGGGCACGGCCAGCATGTATTCCGGCAGCGCGATCAGCCAGCTGATGCCGATCACCAGCGGCAGGGCGGCGCCCTTGTGCTTGAGGTGGCCGTACCAGGCGAAGGTCATGAAGACGTTCGAGGCCAGCAGCATCAGGACCGGCGCGATCTTCGGCCACATCGTCTCGGACATGCGCGCTCCCCTCTGGCTCGGCGGCAGGATGAGCGGAGTCGCGCGGCGCGGCGACCGGCCTTTGGCGCCTAATTTCAGGGCGCCGCCTCTGCCTCCCGCACAGGCATTGGGCGAAATCCCGGTTTAGCGCCCGTTCATTGTGCGCCGCACACGTGCAGGCAAGCCCCCCCGTTAGCGTGGCCTTGGAGATCGGGGAGACGGGGCAAGCAATCCGTCGCCGTACGATCGCCACGGGAAAGACAAGGGGCGCGCGGCGGGTAACCGGCGTGCGGGAGCAAGGCGGATGAAACTGATCATTGCGGTGGTCAAACCCTTCAAGCTCGACGAGGTGCGTGAAGCGCTCGTCGGCGCCGGCGTCGAGGGCCTGACGGTCTCCGAGGTCAAGGGCTACGGCCGGCAGAAGGGCCAGACCGAAATCTACCGGGGAGCCGAGTACCAGGTGAACTTCGTTCCGAAGGTGAAGCTCGAAGCCGTCGTCGACGACACGGCGGCCGCCAAGGCGGTCGAAGCGATCAAGGCGGCCGCGGCCACCGGAAAGATCGGGGACGGCAAGATCTTCGTCCTGAACGTCGAGGACGCCGTGCGCATCCGGACCGGTGAAACCGGCTCGGCCGCGCTCTGAATACCATCGGGACAAGGGGATAACGATGAAAACGAGATTTCTTGGACGGCTGGCGGCGCTGACCGCCGTGGCCGTTCTGGCTGGAGCGCCCGTGGCGCTGCCCGCCTTCGCTCAGGAGGCCGCGCCCGCCGTGGCCGAGGCTCCGGCGGCGACGCCCGCCGCGCCCGCGGAGGCCGCGCCCGCTCCGGTCGCCGCCCCCGCGGCGGTCGCGCCCACGACGATCGAACAGACCGTCGACAAGGGCGACAACGCCTGGATGCTGGTCTCCACCCTGCTGGTCATGCTGATGATCATCCCGGGCCTGGCCCTGTTCTACGGCGGCCTGGTTCGCCAGAAGAACATGCTGTCCATGCTGATGCAGGTCTCGACCGTCACCGTGGTCGGCATGATGACCTGGATCCTGTGGGGCTACAGCCTGGCCTTCAGTGACGGCGGCGCGGCCGACCTCTTCGTCGGCGGCCTCGACAAGATGTTCCTCAAGGGGGTCGACGTGACCACCCTGGTGGGCACCTTCTCGACCGGGGTCTACATCCCCGAGCTGACCTTCGTCGCTTTCCAGATGACCTTCGCCTGCATCACCGCGGCCCTGGTCCTCGGCGGCCTCGCCGAGCGCCTGAAGTTCAGCGCCACGGTCGTGTTCGCGGTCGTCTGGCCGATCCTGGTCTACTATCCGATGGCGCACATGGTCTGGTGGTGGGCGGGTCCCGACACCGTGGCTCTGGCTCCGACCGATCCGATCCAGGCCGGCCTGATCTGGAGCTTCGGCGCGCTCGACTTCGCCGGCGGCACCGTGGTGCACATCAACGCCGGTGTCGCCGCCCTCGTCGGCGCCATCATCCTCGGCAAGCGTACGGGCTTCCAGAAAGAGCCGATGCCTCCGCACAGCCTGACGCTGACCATGGTCGGCGCCGGTCTCCTGTGGGTGGGCTGGTTCGGCTTCAACGCCGGCTCCAACCTGGAATCCAACGCCTACGCCTCGCTGGCGATGCTCAACACCTTCGTCTGCACCGCGGCCGCCGGCTTCAGCTGGATCCTGGTGGAGTGGATCACCCGCAAAAAGGCCTCCGCCCTCGGCATGGCCTCGGGCATCGTCGCTGGCCTGGTCGCGATCACCCCGGCCGCCGGCTTCGCCGGACCGGTGGGCTCGCTGTTCCTCGGCCTGATCGTCAGCCCGATCTGTATCGTCTTCTGCTCGGCCGTTAAGAACGCGCTGAAGTACGACGACAGCCTGGACGCCTTCGGCATCCACGCCATCGGCGGCATCGTCGGCGCCATCGGCACCGGCCTTCTGGTCAACCCCGCCTGGGGCGGCGCCGGCATCGTCGACTACACCACCTGCGGCGCCGACGGCGTTCTGGCCACCTGCGACTCGGCGACCTACGCCATGGGCACGCAGGTCCTGGCCCAGATCAAGGGCGTGCTGGTCACCGTCGCCTGGTCCGGCATCGGTTCGACGATCGTCTTCCTCTTCATCAAGTACACCGTCGGCCTGCGGGTCACCGCGGAGACCGAAGAAGAAGGCCTGGACATCACCGAACACGGCGAACGCGCCTACCACACCTAGGTCAGCGCGATCGACGACAGAGGGGCGCGGATCCGAAAGGGTCCGCGCCCTTTCTCTATGTGCCTAGAGCAGGTGCTGCGGCACGCGCGACTGAAGCAGTCGGATCAGGACGGGGTCCATGAACTCGTAGTCGTCCGGAATACCCAGAACGATCACGCGCGCACGCTTCAGCCACGGCTTGAACCGCTTCTGCAGCTTGTTGCGATGCATGCGCTCCATCACGAAGATGATGTCGGCCCACTCCACCAGTTCAGGCGTCACCGGATTGCCGCAGCCGGAATCAAGGCCGGCCGAACTGACCTCGACGTCCTGGCGATCCGCGAAGATCTGCTCGGCAGTGGGGCTCCGCAGCCGGTTCTGGCTGCAGACGAAAAGCACCGTCTTCACCGCGTCAGCTCAGCCGACAGCGCCGGACCCACCAGTCCGGCCGCATCGCTTGCAGGCGCTCGGCCAGGCCCTCGGCTTCGATGTCGCCGGCGCAGAGGGCGAAGCAGGTGGCGCCAGAGCCGCTCATGCGGCCGAGCAGCGTCTCAGGCTCTCCGCGCAGAGTCTCCAGCACCTCGCCGATGCGGGGCTCCAGCGCCACGGCGGGAGCCTCGAGATCGTTGCGGCAGTAGCTGAGGAAGGCGGCCAGCTCCTCGGGACTCTCGAACGCCTCGGGCAGCGGCGGTGGTTCAGCGTCGCCCGGCGCGCCAGCCGCGTCGTAGGCGCGGTAGACCGCCCCCGTCGGCGACGGGACCCGGGGATTGACCAGCACCGCATCGATCGGCGCGAAGGCGGGCGGCGCGGACAGCCGCTCACCCCGGCCCTGGGCCATGGCGGCCTTGCCCCAAAGGCAGACCGGCCCGTCGGCGCCCAGCTCGGCGGCGATGGCGGTCAGGATTTCGTCCTGGATCGGCGCCTGCAAGGCGTCGCGCAGCAGCCGCAGGGTCGCCCCGGCGTCGGAGGAGCCGCCGCCCAGCCCGGCGGCGATCGGCAACTGCTTGTCAAGGATCAACCGGAACGGCGGCTGCGGCCCGCCCAGCTTCGCCACCAGCGCCCGGGCGGCCCTGACGACGAGGTTGCCGCCCTCACCCTCCAGCCCGGCCGCGAAGGGACCGGTGACCTGGAAGTCGAAGGCTTCGGAAGGTTGCACCGCGACCTGGTCGCCAACGTCGGCAAACACCATCAGGCTGGCGATCGGGTGATAGCCCTCGGCGTCCGCCCCGCCCACGTGCAGGAACAGGTTCACCTTGGCCGGCGCGAAGGCGGACAGGCTCATTCTTTTGCTCCACTCAAGTGTCATCCCGGCCGTAGCGCAGCGGAGAGCCGGGACCCAGCATTCCGCGCGCGGCCGCTGGGTCCCGGATCGCCCTCGGCGTCCGGGATGACAGCTTATAAGGTCTAGCTTCCGCTCGCGATGTTCGCCGGCTTCACCGCCGGCGGGCCGCTGCGCAGCTTGCCTTCGATCTCCTTGCGGATCTCGGGGGACGGGTCGAGGCTGAGGGCGCGGTTCCACTGGAACTCGGCCTCCACCTTGCGGCCGACCCGCCAGTAGGCGTCGCCGAGGTGGTTGTTGATCTCCGGATCGGCCGGCTCGAGCAGCACCGCCTCCTCCAGCTTCTCCACCGCGTTGCGATAGTCGCCGAGGCGGTAGTAGGCCCAGCCCAGCGAGTCGATCATGGCCCCGGACTTCGGATTGGCGGCGACGGCGCGCTTGACCATCTCGATGGCCTCGGTGAGCCGCTCGCCGCGGTCGATCCAGCTATAGCCGAGATAGTTGAGCAACTCCGGCTCGTTGGGTTCCTGGGCCAGCGCCCTGTTCAGGTCGGCTTCCGCCTCGGGCCAGCGGCCGGCCCGCTCCAGCGCCACGCCGCGCATGTAGAGCAGCCGCCAGTCGGCCTTCTCCCCGGCGCGCGCGATGACGCCGTCCATGATCTGCACGGACTCGGCATAGCGGTCGTTGGCGCGCAGCAGGTCGGCGTAGCTGATCGCGGTCTCGTCGGTGGTCGGGGCCGAGTCGTAGGCCTGCTTGGCCATGCGCAGCGCCGTCTCGCTCTCCTTGGCCGACTGGTAGGTCCAGGCCAGCTTGGCGCGGGCCGAGGCGTACTGCGCCGATCCCACCGGGATCGCGGCATAGGCCTCGCGGGCGCCGTCGACGTTCTTCATCGCCGCCAGGGTGTCGCCGAGCATCAGCCGGGCGTCCTCGCGCTTGGGATCGAGGTAGAGCGCCATCCGCAGGTAGGCCAGGGCCATGTCGTGCTGGCGCTCGCTGACCAGACCGGCGGCGGGGCTGACAATGGCCCGGGCCGCGCCCTGACGGATCGTCGGCAGCGTCGGCGCGCCGCGACGGGCGTCGGTGCGGGCGCGGGCCTCGCGCAGCACTGGATCGCGCGGCAGGGTGGCGAGGGCGCCGTCGTAGAGCTTTGCCGCTTCCGCCCAACGACCACGCCGCTCGAGGAAACCGCCGTAGTCGGGCACGAACAGGATGCCGGCTTCGCTGAGGCCGGTCAGCGCCTTGTAGTCGGTCTCTGCCTCGTCATAGCGCTTGGCGCGCTCGAACAGGTTGGCCTGACCGAGCTGGCCGAACACCTCGACCAGCCGGTCGCCGCCGAGGTCCGGCCGCGCCACCGCGCCGACCTTGTCGCCGGCCGCCGCCGCGGCCCAGGGGCCCAGCAAGGCCGCCGCCGGGCGGTGGGGAACGCTGACCGCGCCGCTGGCGAGAATTTCCTGGGCTTCCTTGCCGCGGTTGTCGGAGATCGCCTCGACCACCTTGGCCAGGGCGCCGAGCCGCTGCAGCACCAGCCGGGCGTTCTCGCCCTCGGGGGTCAACCGGCTGGCGGCGGGGATGTCGCCGGCCATGATCGCGGCGATGAAGGCGCGCTCGCGGAACTCGGCGCCGTCGAGGCCCTGGGCTCCGGCTCGACCGAAGTAGCTGGAGGCCTCGTCGTTGCGGCCGTCGTTCATGGCCGCCTGCCCGGCGAGGAACAGGCCGTAGGACGACACGCCGCGCTCACCGCCGAAGGAGACGTCCTGGGAGGGCTTGAGCCCGGCGTCGGCGGCGGGCGGGACGGTCGCGCATGCGGCTGCGAACAGCAGGGGAGCGAGGGCGGGCAAGACGAGACGCAATTTCATGCCCTCACCTTGCCCCAAACTGCGGCGCCCGCAAGGCGGTTCGCGACGGAGATGCGGGGACATGCTCCGCAAAGCGGTGCGTGTCCCCCGTATGGGACCGCTGACCGGGGACACGCACCCTGCGGGGGATGTCCCCTATGTCCTACATGTTCGGGTAGTTCGGGCCGCCGCCGCCTTCCGGGGTCGTCCAGACGATGTTCTGCGACGGATCCTTGATGTCGCAGGTTTTGCAGTGGACGCAGTTCTGGGCGTTGATCTGGAACTTCGGATTGTTCCCGGCCTCGTCGTACAGCACCTCGTAGACGCCGGCAGGGCAGTAGAGCCGCGCCGGTTCGCCATAGAGCGGCAGGTTGACGTTGATCGGCACGCTCGGATCGCGAAGCTTCAGGTGCGCGGGCTGGTCTTCCTCGTGGTTGGTCGCCGAGAGGAACACCGAACTCAGCTTGTCGAAGCTGATGACGCCGTCGGGCTTGGGATAGACGAGCTGCTCGTAGTCCTTGGCCAGGCCCGTCGAGGCCGCGTCGGTCTTGTCGTGCTTCATGGTGCCGAAGAACGAGAAGCCGCCGGTCAGGTGGGTGGTCCACATGTCGAACATGCCGAACACGCCGCCCAGGAAGGTGCCGAACTTGCCGAGCAGCGGCTTGGCGTTGCGGACGACCTTCAGTTCCTTGGCGACCCAGCTGTTCTCGTAGGCGGTCTGGTAGCTGGTCAGCTCGTCGCCGGCGCGGCCTTCGCCGAGGGCCTTGTAGGCCTCTTCGGCGGCAAGCATGCCGGTCTTCATGGCGTTGTGGCTGCCCTTGATGCGCGGCACGTTCACAAAGCCGGCCGAGCAGCCGATCAGCACGCCGCCCGGGAAGTGCAGCTTGGGCACCGACTGGTAACCGCCCTCGGTGATGGCGCGGGCGCCGTAGGAGATGCGACGGCCGCCCTCGAGGTAGGGCTTCACCGACGGGTGCTGCTTGAAGCGCTGGAACTCGTCGAACGGCGACAGCCACGGGTTCTTGTAGTTCAGGTGCACGACGTAGCCGATGGCCACGTAGTTGTCCCCGAAGTGGTACATGAAGCTGCCGCCGCCGGTCTTGTTGTCCAGCGGCCAGCCCGTGGTGTGCTGAGCCAGACCCGGGCGGAAGTTCTCGTTCGGAACCTGCCAAAGCTCCTTTAGGCCGATGCCGAACTTCTGCGGGCTCTTGCCGGCGGCGAGGTCGAACTTGGCCAGCAGAACCTTCGCCAGCGAGCCGCGAACGCCCTCGCCGATGAAGACATACTTGCCGTGCAGTTCCATGCCGTCCTGGTAGTCCGGCTTGTGGTGGCCGTCCTTGGCGACGCCGACGACGCCGACGACGACGCCCTTCACCGAGCCGTCCTCGCGATAGACCAGGTCCGAGGCCGCGAAGCCCGGATAGATCTCGACGCCCAGGGCCTCTGCCTGACCGGCCAGCCAGCGAGTGACGTTGCCCAGCGAGGCGATATAGCAGCCGTGGTTGTGCATGAACGGCGGCATCGCGAACATCGGCAGGTCGAGCTCGCCCTGCGGGCCCAGGATCAGGAACTTGTCCTTCTCGACCGGGGTGTCCAGCGGTGCGCCCAGTTCCTTCCAGTTCGGGAACAGCTCGTTCAGGGCCTTGGGATCGATAACCGCGCCGGAGAGGATGTGGGCGCCGACTTCGGAGCCTTTCTCGATCACGGCGACGGTGACCTCACGGCCGTGCTCGGCCTCGAGCTGCTTCATCCGGATCGCCGCGGCCAGGCCCGACGGGCCGCCGCCGACGATGACGACGTCGTATTCCATGGCTTCGCGTTCGACGGCGTCTTCGGACATGGCTCAATCCCCTTGGTGTCTTAGGGTCTTATTCTGAGCCGACGCAGGGGCGGTCAAGCAGGAATGGACTGTTGAGAACCGCTCTCAAAGTTGTCGGAAATAGACCGGCGTCAGTTCTCCGGTCTCGGACTGGATCAGGATCTCGGCGTGGTGCCCTTCCCCCATCGCTTCGCGAGCCAGAGCATGGGCCGCGCTCAGGGCCATGTCCTGGTTGACGAAGTGACCCATGGCCTTGCGCGAGCAGACCACCTTCCAGACCGGCCCGACCTGGACCACCGCGTATCGAAAGCTCATCGTTCCCTCCCTGCCGGTCATATCCGTCGGCTCACGCGACGGTGCGGACAGGCGCACAATCCAGACAGATCAAGGAGGTAGGCGGACAGTCGTCGTCCATGCGGGGTCATGTCCTCGAAGGACCGGTGCTCGCCGGCGACCTTCCAGACGCATTCGCCGGCGACACATTCCCATTCCCGGGCGTCGCGGCCGTTCGAGGGCGTTTCCGCCCGCTCCGTAGTCCCCACCGTCAAGGTGAACCTCCCTTAGGCCCACCCCCGACATCCGGCTGTTCTAGAGCGCCAGAAACAACCGAGCGTGAACTTTCATGGTTTACGCAACTGTGCGTCTCTCGCCGGAGACTCCGCTAGCCGCGAGACCCGCATGGGGGTTAAATCCCCCTCGTGACCTCCGCCGCATCCGTTCCCGACGCCGCCGCCCGCCGCGCGGCCGAAAGCGCCCTCGCCTTCTGGGCGGACGCGGGGGTGGACGCCGCCTATGCCGACGCGCCGATCGACCGGCTGGCCGAGGGCGTCGAGCGGCTGAAGGCCAAGGCCGTTCCGCCTCCCAAGCCGCTCAAGGCCCCGACCGCGGGCGCGACCGGTCCTGTCGTCGACATCGCCGGCGCCGTGGCCGAGGCGCGCGCCCGAGCCGCCGAAGCAGCCGACCTCGAAGCGCTCGCCGCCGCCATTGCCGCCTTCGACGGCTGTGGCCTGAAGTTCGAGGGCGCCCGGCAGGCTGTGTTCTCGCGCGGCAACCCGCAAGGCCCGCTGATGATCATCGGCGAGGGCCCTGGCCAGGAGGAGGATGCGCGTGGCGAGCCGTTCGTCGGCCGCGCCGGCCAGCTGCTCGACCGGATGATCGCCGCCGCCGGCCTGACCGACCGGGTGTTCATCACCAACACCGTGTTCTGGCGCCCGCCCGGCAACCGCACGCCCTCCCCCGCCGAACAGGCCGTCTGCGCCCCATTCCTGGAGCGCGCGATCCAGCTGGTGAACCCGAAGATGCTGCTGCTTGCCGGCGGCGCCTCGGCCAAATCGGTCCTGAAGCGTGAGGAAGGCATCCTGTCGATGCGCGGGCGCTGGTTCGAATGGCACGGCGAGACCAGCGACCTGGTCCTGCCCGCCCTGCCGACCCTGCACCCGGCCTTCCTGCTGCGCCAGCCGGCCGCCAAGAAGAAGGCCTGGCAGGATCTGCTGGTCCTGACCGAGCGGCTGGATCGACCGGCGCGGCCGGACTAGGCGGGCAGGCCCTGCGTCCTTCGAGACGCGCTTCGCGCTCCTCAGGATGACTATCTATGAGTCAGTCATGGTGAAGAGCGAGCCTCAAGCGAGCGTCTCGAACCACGCAAAGTGTTCCTGCTCCTACGCGGCGTCGCTGACGAAGCCCTTCCACGTCGCCATGTAGGTCACGAAGGTCTCGCCGAGGCCCTCCTGGCGCAGGTGGTCCTTGGTCACCGGAAGGCTGACCGGCGCGAAGCCGTCGTCAGCCTGGGCCTTCGCAGGCCAGTCGTGGTGCAGGAGCGCGGCGCGGCCGAGCAGGACGTAGTCGCAGCCGTCGGCCAACAACGACTCGGCCTGGGCCGGGGTCATGATCTTGCCGGCCACGCCGAGACGGGCGGCGCCACGGTTGAGGCTGGTGAACCAGGAGGTCAGGTCGCCGCTCTTGAAGCCCTCGTCCTCGGGGATCTTGCGGGCGTCCCACAGCGACATGTCGAGGTAGTCGATGGCGCCGCTGGTCATCCAGTGCTCAGCCAGGGTGCGAATCTCGGCGATGTCCATGCCGAACCGCTCCGGCGACAGGCGCAGACCGATCTGGAAGTCGCCGCCGCAGCGGGCGCGGATGCCGGCGAGGATGTCGTTGACGATACGGGCGCGGTTCTCGAGCGAGCCGCCCCATTGGTCGGTGCGGGTGTTGATCTCGGCGCTGAGGAACTGACAGAGCACATAGCCGTGGGCGCCGTGGATCTCGACGCCGTCGAAACCGGCCGCCTTGGCCCGCTCGGCGGCGACGATGAAGTCCTCGGTCAGCTGCTCGACCTCGTCGCCGGTCAGGGCGCGGGCGCCGAACTCGGCGTTGTCGGACGGACAGACCGGCGCCTCGCCGATGATCTCGGCGGGGGAGCGCATGCCCGCGTGGTGTAGCTGGACGCTGGCGACGCTGCCGGCCGCCCTGATCGCCGCCGCCAGCCGGGTCAGGCCCGGCAGGTGGTCGTCGGACCAGATGCCGAGCTGCCCCGGGAAGCCCTGGCCGATGCGTTGCACATGCGCCGCGCAGGTCATGGTCAGGCCAAAGCCGCCCTCGGCCCGCCTGGTCAGCCAGGTGAACTCGTCGTCGCTGAGCGTGCCGTCGGCGTGGCTCTGAAGATTGGTCAGCGGGGCCAGCATCAGCCGGTTCCGCATCGCCGGGCCGTGGGCGAAGGACAGCGGCTCGAACAGCGAAGGCGTGGTCATGCGGTCTCTTCCCTACGGATGGCAGGACGCCGTCATAGCGAAGGTGACCGAACGGCGCCTAGGCGTAGCCGAGCAGATGCCGCAATCCGGGAGCGTGGAAGTCGACGAGACGCTTCTGCATCAGTGGCAGGCTACCCGGGATTTCCACCGAGACGTTGAGGTTCTCGCGCGCGGTGCTGCTCTGCTTGGGGTCGGAGCCTATACGAACCCGCTCGCGCCAGTCGGCCGGCATATCGACGCCGCAGTCGCCGAACAGCTGGCGGAAGAAGCTCTCGGCCTGGGGGCTGTCCAGCCGCTTCACGTTGTCCCGGATGTCCTCGAAACGGACGATCGTGGCGTGGGTGCCCATCCAGGCGGCGGCGTTGAAGGTGTAGATGTCCATCAGACTCGGCGCGCGCTCGTGCACGCCGACGATGGCCATGTTCAGAACGTCCTCGGCGGTCACCGTGCCATTCTTGATGTGGTTCATCGGCCCCTGGAACTCCTCCGAGAGGAAGAACCGCGCCCGCGCCAGCACCCAGTCGTACGGGTCGCGCACCAGCACGATGTGGCGGGCGTTCTTCAGCGGGATCGCCGAGTCATCGGTGAACAGCAGATGCCCCCAGCTGACGTAAGGCTTGTCAGGCGAGAAGGCCGTCATGTTCTGACGCAGGTTGGGATACTGGATGAAGGCGTTGTGCCACTGCTGATCGGCCGGCACGAACATGCGCATGATGTTGCGGATCAGGTGGGTGCCGCTCTTGGGCACGCTGTTGAGGAACAGCGTCTGCTTCAACGGCTGATGCTCGAACTTCAGGGCCTCTTCGTCGAGCGTGTCCTTCATCCCGAGAATAACCGCCACGGCGACCTCCATATCTTCCTGAAACGCGGCCCGCGCCGGTCGTCCGGACAAAGAAAAACGGCGGCGGGATCACTCCCGCCGCCGCTGTTCTTAGAGGACTTGCGTCCGTCCTAGAAGGTCTTCCTGACGCTCAGGAAGGCCCGACGACCGAAGTAGTCGTACTGCGACGCCAGCACCGAGGTGCCGACCGCCGAGACCTGCGACGGGGTCACCGAAGGCGGCGCCTCGTCGAACACGTTGGCCACGCCGCCGGTGATGGTCCAGGTGTCGAGTTTCCGGCGCAGCGACAGCGAGTGATAGGCCGTGAACTCGGTGTTGACCTTGTAAAGGGTCGTACCCGAGACGTTCGAGCTGGCGACGTCTTCGGCGTCCGAGCCCTTGCCGACCATCTCGACGAACCAGTTCGCCGTCCAGTCGCCGCGGTCGAAGCGGAAGTTCAGGTTGCCGACGAAGTCCGGATCGCCCACGTCGCCGTTGTTGTCGACCGGCGCCTGGCCCGCGAACACCTGGACGCTGTCTTCGAACTGCCAGGTGAACTGGGAGTCGAAGGTGAAGCGGCCGAAGTCGAACTCATGCTGGTAGCGGAGGGTCAGGTCGACGCCGCGGTTGATCTGGCTGGCGACGTTCAGGTAGCCCGAACGAACCTCGGAGATCAGGTGCGTGGTCGGGTTACGATCGAACTGGGCGCAGAGACCATCGGCGGGATAGGTCGGCGAGTTCAGGCAGTTGGACACGATCTGGCCCGCGGTCAGATTGCGGATCTCGTCGTTGACCTCGATTTCGAAGTAATCGAACGCCACGCTCAGGTCGATGAAGTCCGGGGTCCAGATGATGCCGATGCTCTGCGCGTCGGAGGTTTCGGCCTCCAGCAGGCCCAGACCGCCGCTCACGAAGATCTGAGCACCCGAACCGGCGCCGGTGTGGTTGCCGGGAATGTCATCCGCGTTGCCCACGATGGCGTCCGGACCGGCGGCGCAGTTCTGCTTGACGCGATCCGGCAGGGTCAGCGACGTGCCCCAGTTGATGCAGGGGTCGATCGAACGCTGGCCGAGGAAGCTGCTCTGGTTGGCCAGGTACAGTTCGAACAGCGCCGGGGCGCGGAACGACGTGCCCTTGGTGGCGCGGATACGCCAGGCCGGGGTCAGCTGCCAGTTGAGGCCGAGCTTGTAGGTGCTGTTGTCGCCGTAGCTGTCGACATCGGTCCAGCGGCCAGACGCCGAGAAGGTCAGCTCCTCGATGCCCGGCAGGCCACGAGCGATCGGCACCTCGAACTCGCCGAAGAACTCGGTCGTGGTGTCATCGCCCTTGGTGATGCCGGCGCCGGTGAGGCCCCAGCTGTTGCCCGCCCGGGTGATCGCGCCGGGGGTGTCCTCAATTTCATCGGTACGGATATGGAAGCCGAACGCCGCGCCGATCGGGCCGGCCGGCAGCTTCCAAGGCAGGTTGCCGGAGACCGAACCTTCCACGACCTTCTGGGTATAGACGGTGTTGCCGGTGTCGGTGTCGAACAGGAAGGCCCGCTCTTCATCAGTGAAGTCGCCGGCCATGACGCGGCCGCTGACCCACGGGATGTCGATGCAGGCCTTGCCGCTGACGGCCAGGGTCGAGCCGACGCAGGAGCCGGTGCGATAGTTGCCGGCCCGCAGGGCGTCGTTGAGGATGACGTCCGACGTGTAGTCGCCATCCGAACGGCTCAGCTGGGTGAAGATATCCCAGTCCCAGCCCTCGGCGAAGCCGCCGAAGGCGCCGCGAACGCCGGCGACGCCGCGGATGTAGTCCACGGTCTGCTCGGCGTCGAAGTGGTCGGTGATGCCGGTCGGGCTCAGGACGAAGTCGCCGGTGAAGCCGGCGCTGAACGGATCGCCGCCGCCGAAGGCGTCGCTGGTGTACTGGTACGTCCAGAACTGGCGGAAGCCGTTGGTCTTCGAGGTCCGGCGGTTCAGCAGGAACTCACCATAGGCCTCGATGTCCGGGGTGATGTCGAAGCCGCCGTTGATGAACACGGTCATGCGTTCGACTTGCGGGATCAGCGAGGAGTCCTGGATGAACGGGTGGTTGGCGTTGGTCACGCCGCGCGACGGGGTGTCGTAGTCGACGAAATACCAGTCGGCGGGAACGACCAGAGCGCCGAGCGGGTTGCCCGGGGTGGTCGGGTAGCCCGGCGGGCTGTGCGGGATGTAGTTGCCCAGATTGCCGTCGTAGTCGAACTGGAGCTTGGCGCCGGCCGGCAGCGGAGCAGCCGAGTAGTCGTACAGCCAGAGGTGGCCCCACAGCGTGTCGCGGCAGGCGAACTTGCCGGTACGCGGATCGATCAGGTCATTACGCTGACCGGTGGCCCCGGAGCGCGTGTACTGCGTGGTGCAGTTGGTGTAGTCGCGGTCGCCGATCTTCTGTTCGGCCTGGAAGTAATAGTCGGCCGACGCGCTGATATAGCCGCGGTCGAAGGTCTTGCCCCAGCTGCCGTTGAACCGGTAGCTCTCGCCGCCGTCTTCGAACGGCTGGCTGGCGAAGGCTTCAAACTCCCAGCCGTCGCGGTTGGTCTTGGTGATGATGTTGACGACGCCGGCGACGGCGTCCGAGCCGTAGATCGACGAGGCGCCGTCCTTCAGGATTTCGATGCGTTCGATGGACGACTGCGGGATCACGTTGAGGTCGAACGAGGACACCGCGCCGCGGGTGCCGGCGGGGCCGGCGCGACGGCCGTTCAGCAGCACCAGGGTGCGGTTGGCGCCGAGGCCGCGCAGCGAGATCGTGCTGGCGCCGGGGCCGCCGTCGGTGACGAACGCCGACGAGATGGTCGAGTTGATCTGCGGCGAGCCGGCGGCGAGCGTCGATCCTTGCAGCATGTCGGCGGTGTCGGAGACGCCCTGCAGGGCCGCATTCTCCGAGGTGATGATCTGCACCGGCGAGGCGCTGGTGAACTCGGTGCGCTTGATGCGCGAGCCGGTGACGATAAGGGCTTCGACTTCGGAGTCGTCTTCTTCGGCCTCGGGCTGCGAGGCCGGCGCCGGAGTAGCGGCGTCCTGCGCCCAGACGACGGCCGGAGCCGACAGGGTGACGGCGGCCGCAAGGCCAGCGATCACGGTCGTTCCCAGCAGGAACTTGCGATTCAACATCAGGATTATCCCCCAAGGAACAACAGCGATACCGGCCACAACTCGGCCGAAGCGGCATGACCGCACTGCTTCAACGCTAACAGCATTGAGGCGGCGACCGCTACAATGAAGACCGATTTGTTTCGAGATTGTGTCGAAAAAGCATCAGCGCGCCCCATTGCTGATCCGAGACGGGCATTTTCGGCCCGAAGCCAATGGGGGCTTGGCGCAGGCGCTGCTCAAGCCGCGTGCATCGAGGAAATGACGCCGTGGCCTTGCTCCGCTGGGGTTTGAGGGGATGTGATCAGGAGCGAGGATGGCCTGCGAGACGGCGCCGGGAAGCCGCTCGAATCGAATCGCGAGGTCTGTCGGCTGGACGCCAGACGCTGTCGTTCAGACGACAGAAAAAAGGCGGCGGGATCGCTCCCGCCGCCTTTGCCTTTCAGAGATCGTCGGTAGGTCTAGAACTTCTTCTGAACCGACAGGAACAGGCGACGACCGAAGTAGTCGTACTGTGAACCGAGGATCGAAGTGCCGACGGTGTTGTACTGGCCCAGGGCGAGCGTGGTGACCGCAGGCGGCGCTTCGTCGAACAGGTTGGCGACACCGCCAAGGAAGGTCCAGTCGTCCATCTTCTTGCGCAGCGACAGCGAGTGATAGGCCGTGAACTCGTTGTGGACCTTGTAGGCGCCGCCGCCGTCACCGATATCCTCGGCTTCGGAAGACTTGCCGATCATGTCCACCGCCCAGTTGACGGTCCAGTCCGCGCGATCGAAGCGGAAGTTGAGATTGCCCACGAAGTCGGGGTCGCCGATGTCGCCGTTGGTGTCGACAGTCACGCCCTCGAACAAAGCGGTCACATCTTCAAGCTGCCAGCTGAACTGGGAGTTGAAGGAGAAGCGGCCGAAGTCGAATTCGTGGTTGTAGCTGATCGTCAGGTCGATGCCGCGGTTCACCTGACTGGCGATGTTGATGAAGCTGTCGCGGATATCGGTGATCAGATTGCTCGCGTTGCGCTGGAACAGGTTGCAAAGCGGGTCCGTCGGGAAGCTTGCCGAGTTGTAGCACTGAGCCACGATGTTGGATGCGCCGAGCTGCGTGACCTCGTCGCTGATCTCGATCTCGAAGTAGTCCAGCGCAACGCTCAGATCGATGAAGTCGGGCGTCCAGATCAGCCCGATCGTCTTGGCTTCCGAGGTCTCGGCTTCCAGAAGGCCCTTGCCGCCACCAGTGACGACTTCAGCGCCCGCGCCGTTGCCGGAGTGGTCCGGGGCGATGCCGTCGGCCGCGCAGTTGTCGGCAATGCGTTGCGGGATGCGGCCGTCAGCGAGCGCCGCGGCCCAGTTGATGCAGATGTCGACCGTGCGCTGGTTCAGGAAGCTGGTCTGGTCGGCCAGATACAGTTCGAACAGCGCCGGGGCGCGGAACGAAGTCCCCTGTGTCGCGCGGATGCGCCAGCCCGGCGTGATCTGCCAGTTGAGCCCGAGCTTGTAGGTGGTGTTGTCGCCATAGCTGTCGACGTCAGTCCAGCGACTGGACGCCGTGATCGAAAGATCCTCGATGCCTGGAAGCCCCTTGACCACGGGGATCTGCAGTTCGCCGAAGAACTCGGTGGCCGTGTCGTCACCCGCGGTGATGCCGGCGGCGCTGAGGCCCCAGCTGTTGCCGGACAGGGTGATCTCGCCAGGCGTGTCTTCGATCTCGTCGGTCCGGTACTGGAAGCCGAAGGCGGCGCCGATCGGCCCGGCCGGAAGCTTCCAGAGATTACCCGTGACCACCCCTTCGAGCGCCTTCTGGGTGTAGACGGTGTTGCCCTTGTCGACGTCGAACAGATACGCGCGCTCGGCGTCGGTGAACCTGCCGGCCATGAAGTCGCCTGTCAGCCAGTTGATATCCTGACAGGGCCGGCCGCTGGGGAGGGTCGTGCCCACGCAAGAGCCCCGGCGGAACGCGGAGTCATCGACGCCGTCGGCCAGGATGACGTCCTGGGTGTAGTCACCGTCGGAGCGGCTGAGTTGGGCGAAAATGTCCCACTCCCAGCCGGAGGCGAAGCCGCCGAAGCTGCCGCGCACGCCACCGACGAAGCGGCCGTAGTTGACCTCCTGCTTTGAGTCGAAGTGGTCGGTGATCGCGGTCGGGCTCAGAATGGCCGCGCCAGTGAAGCCGACGCTGAACGGGTCGCCCGCGCCGGGCACCATGGTCGTGCCGTTGTAGTAGTGATCCGAGGTGTTCAGGTAGGTCCAGAACTGGCGATAGTTGTTGGTCTTCGAAACGCGGCGGTTCAGCAGCAGTTCGCCGTAGGCCTCGATGTCCGGGGTGATGTCGTATGAGCCCTGCACGAAGACCGTGCCGCGCTCGACCTCGGGAATCAGCGTCGCTTCCTGGAGGAAGGGGTGGTTGGCGTTCTGCACGCCGCGCGCGGCGCTGCCGGGAAGACCGTAGCCGACCATGAACCAGGGCGCCGGGGCGTAGACGCCGCCGCCCGGGCCGCCGGGCGCGGTCGGAAGACCGGGCGCCGTGCGCGGGATGTACTGGCCCAGATCGCCGTCATAGTCGTACTGGTACTTGCCGCCCGTGGGCGGGCGCGTCGCCGAATAGTTGTAGATCCACAGGTGCCCCCAAAGCGTGTCGTTGCAGGCGAATTCACCCGTGCGCGGGTCGATCAGGTCGTTGCGAGTCTTGGTCGCGGCATTGAACGTGTATTGGCGGGTGCAGTTGGTGTAGTCGCGATCGCCGACGGTCTGCTCTTTCTGCAGGTAGTAGTCGCCCGACACGCTCACGAAGGCGCGGTCGAAGGTTTTGCCCCAGCTGCCGTTGGCGCGGTAGTTCTCGCTCGCGCCTTCGAACGGCAGGCTGGCAAACGCTTCGAACTGGCCGCCGTCCTGAGCCGAGCGGGTGATGATGTTGACCACGCCGGCGACGGCGTCTGAACCATAGATCGACGAAGCGCCGTCTTTCAGAATCTCGATGCGGTCGACGGACGACTGCGGGATGACGTTCAGATCGAACGAGGAGACGCCGCCGCGGACGCCGGCGGGACCGGCGCGACGGCCGTTCAGCAGCACCAGGGTGCGGTTGGCGCCGAGGCCGCGCAGCGAGATCGTGCTGGAACCCGGGCCGCCGTTGGTGACAAAGGCGGACGAGATGGCGGACGTGATCTGCGGCGAGCCGGCGGCCAGGGTCGAGGACAGCAGCATGCCGGCGGTGTCGGCGACGCCGCGCAGCGACGAGTTCTCCGACGTCAGCACCTGGACCGGCGCGGCGCTGGTGAATTCGGTCTGCTTGATGCGCGAACCGGTGATGACGAGAGCTTCGACCTCCGAGTCGTCTTCCTCGGCGGCGGGCGCTGCGGGCGCGGCGGCTTCCGGCGCGGCGGCCGGGGCGGCGGCGTCCTGGGCCCAGGCGGCGGATGCGACGGCGAAGCCGGCGATCACGGTCGTTCCCAGCAGGAACTTGCGGTTCAACATGTCTAGAGACCCCCAAAAACGGCAGAATCGAATAGTCCGCACGCCGACCGCGCACGGATTGTGAGCCCTCCAGTGCGCGGCAGGCGGCAGGACTAGACAGCGGAAAGCGACGAACGATGCGGTTCCGCCGACGAACCTGACCAAGCCGCCGGCCGGACGCGCGCGTGGCGCGAAACGCCTTCCCCAAGCGGCCGCGCCGCACTACCTTCCGCCTCCACATCGGATAAGGGACCGCGCCAGCCCGCATCAGACGGGCGGCGCGTCGGACAGCATGGCGGCAGGCCCGCGTAAGCTGCTCATGGCCCTGGCCATGGCGGCGTCCACGACAGCGGTTGCGTATGAAGCACGGGCGGCCGCCGCCGACGTGCTCTCGCCCATGGACGCCAAGGCCTATCGCGATGCGTTCGCCGCCTCGGCCCGCGGCGACTTCGCCGCCGCCGACGCCAGCATCGACCGGGTCCGCGACCGCTCGCTGGTCGGCCACGTGGTCCTGCAGAAGCTCATGCATCCCACCGCCTACAAGGCCGAGTTCGCCGAACTGACCAGCTGGCTGAAAGCCTATGGCGATCATCCGGGCGCCGAGCGGGTCTACGCCCTTGCCCTCAAGCGCAAGCCCGCCGACGCCGTCGCGCCCAGGGCGCCGGCCTTCGTCGAGACCAGCCGCGGCTGGAGCCGTATCGAGAGCGCCGCCGTCAGGACGGGCGGACCGTCCGGCGCCGACCGCGACCTGGCCGCGCGCCAGGCCTACTATTCCGGCGACATCACCCGCGCGCTGGCCCTGGCTCCCGCCGCCGGCAATCCCTGGATCGCCGGCCTCTCCGCCTGGCGGCTGGGCCGGTTCGAGGAGGCGCGCGGCTTCTTCCGCAACGTCGCCATCGACGAGGCCAACGACGAGTGGCTGCGGGCGGGCGGCGCCTTCTGGGCGGCGCGGGCCTCGCGCACCCTCGGCGACGCGCCGCAGACCACCGCCTACCTGCGGATGGCCGCCAGGGTCCCGCACAGCTTCTACGGCATGATCGCCCAGCGCAGCCTGGAACTGGACGGGATTCAGCTCAGCACGGCGGAAGACTATGGCCGCCCGGCCTCGGCCAACGAAGGCCTGCTGATCCGGGTCTCGACCGCGCCGGTCGCGGCGGCCGCCGCCCTCCCCCCCATCGACAGCCTGCTGAACCGCGACCCCCGCGCCCGCCGCGCCGCCGCCCTGATGCAGATCGGTCGCTCGGCGGAGGCCGGGCTGGAACTGCGCGCGGGCCTCAGCGCCTGCCGCACCGCCGCCGAGCGCCGGCCGTGGGAATCGCTGATCCTGGCCCTCAACGCGCCGATCACCACAGCGGCCGACAGCCGCCCGCCTGCGGTGACCGCCCGCCGTCCGGCCCCGCGCCGCGCCGCCGGACCGACCAGCTATCCCACTCCCGAGCTCTGGCCCGAGGGCGGCTGGACGGTCGACAAGGCGTTCGTCTACGCCCTTGTCTGGAAGGAAAGCGGCTTCAACGCCTTCGCCGTTTCCGGCGCCGGGGCCATGGGTCTGATGCAGGTCCGCCCCGCCTCCGCCGCCCGCGCCGCCGGTGACGACCATCTGGTCACCAACCCGATGCCGCTGCTCGACGCCGCCACCAACCTGCGGGTCGGCCAGGACTATCTGACCTGGCTGATGGAGCGGGGCCTGGGCGGCGGGCCTGAGGCGTACGACCTGCTGCGCGTCGCCGCCGCCTACAACGCCGGCGCCGGCACGGTGCTGAACACGATCAAGAAGGTCGGCCCCGAGGCCGACACCCTGCTGCTGGTCGAGAGCCTGCCGGCGCTGGAGACCCGCGACTACGTCGAGAAGGTCGCCGCCGCCTACTGGAGCTATCGCCGCAAGTTCGGGTCGGAGACCGCCACCCTCGACGCCGTCGCCCGTGGCGACCGGCTGGTCGACATGCGGCTGGATCGCTAGCAGCCGGGGGACACGCACCGGCTACGCCGGATCATGTCCCCAATTCAGAGAATGAACGCCTTGGCGTTCAGCCGCCGCATCGGGCCGTGCTGGCCATAGCGGCCCCGCTCTACCAGCAGCCCCTGTTCGGCCCTCGGCCCGCCCAGGGCGGTGAGCGCCTCGCGCAGCCGGGGTCCGACGCCGCGATCCTCGTAAGCCAGTCTGAAGCAAGCCGCCTTGCCGGCGTGGCGGTCGATGTGCAGCTTGACCTCGGCCTCCCAGCCGCGCTCAAGCCGGGCCAGCGGCGACAGCACCATCACCCAGTCGCTCTTCGCCAGCGCCACCGCATCGTCGATCGAACCGACGACCTTGGCGCCTGAGTCCTCGGCGATCTCCAGCGTAGCGTCGCTCGACCCGCCGTCGGCGACGATCACCTCGCGCACCAGGGCATTGACCGCCGCCGGCACCAGCGCCGCCAGGCAGGCCGGCAGGGTGGCGGCGGAATCACGGGTGGGCACGATGACGCTGATCATCGCGCCATCAACAGCGCCCGCCCGGACCGGTCAACCGACGGCGCGTGGACGGTCGCGCATCGCCCCAAATGTTCTTGTTATGTTCTTGCGTAGCGCTAGACTGCCCACCATGTCCCCTACCCCGCCTCTCGTGAAGGGCCGCGGCGCGCGCAGCAACGCCACCAGCCGCTTCATCACCGCCCAGAAGGAGGCGTTCGACGACGGCTGGACGCTGGAGGATCCCGAGCCCGCGCAGCTGACCACGGTGGTCCTGCCGGACAAGGCGAAGACCATCATCACCCGCAACAACAGCCCGGACATCGGCTTCGACCGCTCGATCAATCCCTACCGGGGCTGCGAGCACGGCTGCGTCTACTGTTTCGCGAGGCCGGCGCACGCCTATCTCGGCCTGTCGCCCGGGCTCGACTTCGAGAGCCGGCTGTTCTTCAAGCCGGAGGCGGCGCAGCTGCTGACCGCCGAGCTGTCGAAGAAGGGCTACGTCCCCAAGTCGATCCAGGTCGGCGCCGACACCGACCCCTACCAGCCGCTGGAACGGAAGCTGCGCGTCACCCGGCAGGTGTTGGAGGTGCTGCAAGCCTTCCGCCACCCCTTCAGCATCATCACCAAGTCGAACCTGATCACCCGCGACGCCGATATCCTCGGCGAGATGGGCCGCGCGGGCTTAGCCCGGGCGGCGATCTCGATCACCAGCCTCGACCGCAAGATCGCGCGCAGCATGGAGCCGAGAGCCGCCACGCCGCAGCGTCGGCTGGACGCGGTTCGCCAGCTGAGCCAGGCCGGCTGTCCGGTGACAGTGATGTTCGCGCCGGTGGTGCCCGGCCTCACCGACCACGAGCTGGAGGCGGTGCTGGAGGCCTCGGCCGAGGCGGGTGCGACCTCGGCCGGCTATGTGATGCTGCGGCTGCCGCTGGAGATCGCCGAGCTGTTCCAGGAGTGGCTGGCAACCGACCATCCCGACCGCGCGGCGCGGGTGATGTCGCTGGTCCGGCAGATGCGGCGCGGCAAGGCCTACACCTCCGAATGGGGCGTGCGCGGCCGTGGCGAGGGCCCGCTGGCGGACCTGGTCTCGGCGCGGTTCAAGGCGGCGCGCAAGCGTTACGGGCTCGAGGGCATGCGCGGCGGGCTGGATGTGGAGCAATTCCGCGTGCCGCCGAAGGCCGGGGACCAGATGAGTTTGTTTTGAACAACGCTGTTGCTCTCCCTCGTGGGAGAGCTGTCGCCCCGGAGGGGTGACTGAGAGGGAGGCGCGGTGGCTGAGGACTGGCCACGGGTCTTCCCTCTCCGACCCGGCTCCGCCAGGCCACCTCTCCCGAAAGGGAGAGGATCACTTATCTGGAAAACACCCCCACCAGCTCCACGTGCGGCGACCACAGAAACTGGTCGATCGGCTTGACCGTCTCCAGCACGAACCCAGCATCGACCAGCACCCGGGCGTCGCGGGCGAAGGTCTGCGGATTGCAGGACACGCCCACCACCCGCGAGACCTTGGACCGCGCGATCTCGGCCACCTGTTCCAGCGCCCCAGCCCTCGGCGGGTCGAAGACCACGGCGTCGATCTTGGCCAGCTCGTTCGTCAGCACCGGCCGCCGGGCGAGATCGCGAGCCTCGGGCGTGATGGGCTTCAGGCCCGGCGCGGTGGCCATGGCCGCGCGCAGGGCGGCGATCGCGGGCGCCGAGGCGTCGGCCGCCAGCACCGGGGCCACGGCGGCGAGGCGGAAGGTGAAGGTGCCGACCCCGCAGTAGAGGTCGGCGATGCGGTGCGCGCCCTGAACCGCCTCGACGGCGGCGTCGGCCATGGCGGTCTCGGCCTGGGGCGTCGCCTGCAGGAAGGCGCCGGCGGGCAGCGCCACGATCGCCGGACCCAGCTTCACCGCCGGCTGGCGCACCTGATAGACCGGTTCACCGGCCAGCGTCACCCTCGCCATGTCGCCGGCGGAGGCGGCTTCGGCCGCGCGCATGCGGGCGTCGGCGGACAGGCCGCCGCTCTTTCGCTCGACCCCGGTGACGTCGACGTCGAGCCCGGTCGGGGTCCAGGTCACATGCAGGGTCGGGGCGGACTTCGGATGCTCCAGGAACGGGGCCGCCAGCAGCCGCAGCGCCGGCAGCGCCGCGACCAGTCGCGGGTCGGTGATCGGGCAGACCTCGATGTTGACCAGCGCCCAGCTACGCCGCTCCTTGAAGCCCAGCTGAACCTCGCGGCCAACGCGGCGGGCGTGCAGCGCCAGGCGGCGACGGCTGCCCGGTGGCGAGGCGAAGGTCGGCAGGAACGCCGTCTCCAGACGCTCGCGGCTGAGCGCCAGCCGGATCTGCTCGGCCTTCCAGTCGAGGTAGGGCGGGTGCGCCCAGTGCTGCAGCGCGCAGCCGCCGCAGGCTCCGAAATGCGGACAGGGCGGGGTCACGCGGTCGGCGCTGGGCGCGAGCACTTCGACCAGTTCGGCCCGCTCGCCGGTGGCGTCCGCGCGCACGCGCTCGTCAGGCAGCGTCAGCGGCACGAACAGCGGCCGTCCCGAAGGATCGAGCGCCAGCCCGTCACCCTGCGCGCCCACGCGTGTGACAACTATGTCGACAATGTCGCCCAACAGACTCTCCAGCGGGAACTTCAGGACCCCCGGTAACATTATCGGGCGGTAATCGGCGGCGAATTTCGCCGCATGAACGAAGATGAACCAGCCGCTCAACCGTCGTTCAGCCGGTCGGGAGCATCTTCGTAACACGAACGGCGGAGCGAACCCGCCTGAAGGACGAAGGAACGCGTCATGCGCACTATCCTCTCTATGGCCGCCGCAGTGGCCATCGCCGCCCCCATCTTCGCTATCCCCAGCTTCGCGGACGCCCAGTCCCAGCGATACTACGGCAACGGCGACGTCTGCTCGCAGCAACGCAAGTCGGCCGGCAACAAGGGCACCTTGACCGGCGGTCTCGTCGGCGGCGCCCTCGGCGCGGCCGTGGCCGGCAACGGCGCCAAGACCGAAGGCGCCGTCCTCGGCGGCGTGGTCGGCGCGGTCGCGGGCAACCAGATCGCCAAGAAGAACTTCCGCTGCTCCAGCTATCCCAAGCGCATCAGCGCCCGCCGCAACAACTGCAAATGGGTGCAGGAGTACTATGGCGGCCGCTGGCACGGCTTCGAGGTCTGCCGCAGCCGTAACGGCGAATGGCGCCCGAGCGGCCGCGCTTAATCGGAGCGTCGGCCGAGGCCATAAATTCGCTTCAGCCAGCGTTCATGTTGAAACGCCCACAAGACGAGACGAAGCGCCTTGTGGGCGTCTCGGCAACACAGTTCTCCAAGGGAGGCGCCTGACATGACGGCCCGAAACATCCTGACCCGCGGCGCGGCCGGCCTGGCCGGCGCGGCCCTTCTCGCCGGCGCCCTGTCGATCCCGACGGCGGCCTCGGCCCAGGCCTACCCGACCCAGTATCAGGGCGGCGCCTACGGCGGCTCGACCTACTACGACCCCTGCCGTCGTGATCAGGTCCAGCGCGGCACCGGCGGCGCCCTCGTCGGCGGCGGCCTCGGCGCTCTCGCTGGCTCCAGCATCGCCGGACGCGGCGCCAAGACCGAAGGCGCCGTCCTCGGCGGCATCCTCGGCGCGGTGATCGGCAGCAACGTCGGCAAGTCCGGCGCGGCCTGCTCGACGCCCTACGATCCGTCCTACCGTGGCCCGGCCCCGACCCAGGGCGCCTACTACGATGATCGTGACGGATACGAAGGCTATCGCGAGCCGGCTTACGAGCCGTACCCGCAGCCGGCCTATGGCCAGTACGACCGCTATGACGACGACTATCGCATGGCGCCGATCGCCGATGGTCCGGCCACCGCCGACAACTGCACCCTGGCGGAAAGCCCGATCTATCTTCCGGACGGCCGCACCCAGAAACGCTTCGTGCGCGTCTGCCGCGACGCCCGGGGCAACTATCAGGTCGTCGACTAACCGTTGACGCCCTGCCTGTGAGGAGAGGCCGTCCGCCGCGAGGTGGGCGGCCTTTCTTTTTGATGATCCTTCTCCCTGAGGGAGAAGGAGGGGCCCGCGAGCCGCAGGCGAAGTGGGAGGATGAGGGTTTAGGAACGGCGACGGCGTAAGCCCTCACCCTCCCACGCTACGCGCGGGCCCCTCCCTCTCCCTCCGGGAGAGGTTATGTCCTGCGCGCCCAGAGCAGGAACTCGCGATTGCCGTCGCCGCCTGCGATGGGGCTGTCGGCGGTCTCGAGTACGCTCCAGCCGAGGCTTTCGAGCCAGCCTGCGACGTCGGCCAACGCCCTGTCCTGAGCTATTGGGTCCTTGACGATCCCACCCTTGCCGACGTTGTCGCGCCCGACCTCGAACTGCGGCTTGACCAGCGCCACGAGTTCCGCGCCGGGCCCACAGAGGGCCAGCGCCGCCGGCAGGGCCTTGGCCAGAGAGATGAAGCTGACGTCGGTAACGATCAGGTCGGGCGGCGTAGGGATCAGGCTCACATCGAGGCTGCGCGCGTCGGTGCCGGAAAGCTCGATCACGCGCGGGTCGTTCGCCAGCGTCGGATGCAGTTGGCCGCTGCCGACATCGACGGCATAGACCCTCGCCGCGCCGCGCGTCAGGCAGACCTGGGTGAAGCCGCCGGTCGAGGCCCCGACATCGACCACGGTGTGGCCCTCGACCGCGACCGGCCACAGGGTCAGGGCATGGTCCAGCTTGACCCCGCCGCGCCCGACCCAGGGATGGGCGGCCTCGGCGATGATCTGAGCCGTCGCTTCGACGCCCTCCGACGGCTTGGCGACGACGCGGCCATCGGCCATCACCAGCCCCGCCTCGATCGCCGCCCGCGCCTTCGCCCGGCTGTCGAACAGCCCGCGCTCTACGAGCAGGAGATCAATGCGTTGGCGGGTCATGGAAGGGTTCATACTCTTCCTCCCCGTTTACGGGGAGGGGAACCGGCGGGACGCCGGTGGAGGGGCAGCGCCGACGTCGCAATTGCAGGCTCAGTGCACGGCGCCCAATTTGGCGCTTCCTGCGCTGCCCCTCCACCACGCTCCGCGTGGTCCCCCTCCCCGCAAGCGGGGAGGACCGCCGCGCTATTGGTGACTTGCGCCGCTAACCAGCTGATTCTGCTAGAGGCTTTCCCAAAGCCACGACATCGACAGCCGAACTTATCCACCCCGATCCGGCGTCTCGTATCCTCTGCCCGTCCCGATCACACGGGGAGGGCGCTCGGCCGGCGACCTTGCGGTGATGGGGATGGAGTTCGAACGGGGACAGGGATGCGGGGGTTACGCATCCAGTCCGGGACGGCCGCCATGCCGCCCGCCCGTCGGAGGCTTCTGCCGGCTAAGCCCTAAGAGGGCTGCCTACCGGCGGCCACCGGAAAACGAGCTTCGCGGAGCGTGACGGTCTCGCCACTCTCAGACTCAGAACCAACACAACATCCGGCTGAGACCGGAGCGCTCCGCACCACCTCCTCAACTCGCCCTTTCAGGGCAGAGATCGCGAAGTTGTGCCTGCCCCGGGGACTGCTTCCGTCAATAGACGGTAGCTGTCCCTCAAAACCGTCAAACGTCGTCGCGGGGACAGCTAATGACGTCTCCAGAAGGACGCCAAAAGCAGCCCCCTACCCTCGCACCCTCGGCACCGCGTCCAGCCATCGGGCGTAGGCGCTCTCACGTTCATGGCCGTTGGCGACAGACTGCAGCAGCGCCGCGTCCGGACGGGACCTGGCCGCCTCCTCGACGTCGGCATAGACCCCCGCCCCGACCCCGGCGAACAGCGCCGCGCCGAGGGCCGTGGTCTCGTGGTAGCTCGCGCGGGCGACCGGCAGGCCGGTAAGGTCGGCGAGGCGCTGGCTGAACCAGGCGCTCTTGGCCATGCCGCCGTCGATCCGCAATTCGGCGCCCTTGTGGAAGGCGTGGGGCGCATCGGCGCGCATCGCCTCGATCAGGTCGCGCGTCTGCAGGGCGCAGCTGTCGAAGGTCGCCGCCGCGATCTCGGCCCGGCCGCTGTCGCGGGTCAGGCCGAAGATAGCGCCGCGGGCGTCCGGGTCCCACCAAGGCGCGCCGAGCCCGGTGAAGGCAGGCACCACCATGACCCCATGGTCGGGCTTGGCGGTGCGGGCCAGGGCCTCCGCGCCGGTCGGGCCGCCGGCCAGGCCAAGCCCTTCGGCAAGCCACTGGATCGCCGCCCCCGCCACGAAGATCGAGCCTTCCAGCGCATAGGTCGTCTTGCCCCCAACCCGCGCCGCCACCGTGGTCAGCAAGCGCGAACGGCTGGTCGGCCGCTTCTCGCCGGTGTTGAGCAGCATGAAACAGCCGGTGCCGTAGGTGGCCTTCATCTCGCCAGGATGGATGCAGCCCTGCCCCATCAGCGCCGCCTGCTGGTCGCCGGCCACGCCCCGGATCGGCACGGCGCGGCCGAGGATCGCGGAATCGGTCTCGCCGAAGTCGCCAGTGCAGTCGAGCACGGTCGGCAGCAGCGCCGCCGGCACGTTCAGCAGGTCCAGCATCTCGTCGGACCAGGCCTGTTTCTCGATGTCGAACAGCAGGGTGCGACTGGCGTTGGTGGCGTCGGTGGCGTGGACGCGGCCGCCGGTCAGCTTCCAGATCGCCCAGCAGTCCATGGTCCCGGCCAGCAGTTCGCCGCGCTCGGCCCGAGACCTCGCGCCGGGGACCTCGTCGAGCAGCCAGGCGATCTTGGTGCCGGAGAAATAGGGGTCGAGCAGCAGGCCGGTGATGGCGGTGACGCGCGGCTCGGCCCCGCCCCGGACAAGCTCTTCGCAGGCGTCGGCGGTGCGACGGTCCTGCCAGACGATCGCCGGGCGGATCGGACGGCCCGTGGCCTTGTCCCAGATGACCACGGTCTCGCGCTGGTTGGTGATGCCGATGGCGACGACATCCTCGGGCCGGCCGCACTTCTCGGCGGCTTCGCGCAGCACGGCGGCGCAGGCGTTCCAGATCTCCTCGGCGTCGTGCTCGACCCAGCCGTCGCGTGGATAGCTCTGTCGCAGGGGCCGGGTCGCGTCGGCCAAGGCCTTGCCGCTGGCGTCGAAGGCGATCGCCCGGGTGCTCGTCGTGCCCTGGTCCAGCGCCAGAATTACCGGCTCACCCATGCGTTTCGACTCCCCTGTTGTTCTGCCTCTCGTTTAAGCATGTTTTCATGGCCCGGGTGCAGGCTGATGCTGCACCCGATCTGTTCGGGCCGGGGAAGACCTTGACCACGCCACTGGACGCCCAGGACCTGATGCTGCTGGCCCGCAGCACCCACCCCGTCGACCGGGAGCGGCTGCTCGACCAGATCATCGTGCTCTGCAACCAGGCCGAGGGCGACAGCTTCAACGGCCCGCGCATCCGCGAACTGGTCGGCGAGGTGTTCATGACCCTGGTCGGCGAGGCCGAGCGCGACATCCGCCGTCGTCTGGCCGAGAAGATCGCCCCTGCCCCCTGGGCCCCGCAGGCCCTGATCAACGTCCTGTCCCTCGACGACATCGAGATCGCCGGTCCGGTGATCGGCGCCAGCCCGGTGCTGCAGGACCACGACCTGATCCGGATGCTGGTCGAGTCGACCCTCGACCACCAGATCGCCATCGCCCGCCGCGGCCGGCTCGGCTCGCCGGTGATCGAGGCCATCCTCAAGCAGGAGGAGCCGGCGGTGCTGACCGCGCTGGCCGGCAACGACACCGCCGAGATCTCGCCGGACGCCATGGAGCGGCTGGTCGACCATTCCCGCCGCATCGCCGCGATGCGGTCGCCGCTGGCCCGCCACCCGCGCCTGTCATCCGACATGGCGCAGCGGCTCTACCTGTGGGTCGGACAGTCGCTGCGCACGGCGCTGGTCGGCCGCTTCCGACTCGATCCCGAGATCATGGACGCCGAACTGGCGCTGGCCGTCCGAGAAGCCCACGCCGCCGTCGAAGGCATGCCGCCCATTCAGGCCCGCAGCGACAAGGAACGTGAGGCCATGGAGGCCCGCCTGATCGAGAAGCTGGCCGAGGGTGACCAGCTCAAGCCGAGCTACCTGCTGCGCGCGCTGCGCGAGGGCCGCCTGACCCTCTTCATCTCGGCCCTGGCCAGGCTCGGCGGCTTCGAGGCCGAGCACATCCGCCGCGCCATCGACAGCGACAGGCCGGAGCTGCTGGGCCTCGCCTGCGCCGCCATCGGCGTCGACAAGGGCGCCTTCCCGACGATTCTCGAGGCTGTTCGCGACCTCAACCACGGCCGTCCAGGCGGCGGGGCCGAGGGCCAGCGCCGCGCCAACGGCGCTTTCGGCCCGTTCGACGCCGATATCGCTGGTCAGGCGTTCCGCCAGGCCGTCAAATCGGTCTGATGTTCAAGGCCCAGCCCTTCACCAAGCGTATCACCGTCCTGGCCAGCGACCGTCCCGAGGCGCAGGCCGGCCGCGAACGGCTGATCGCGCGCTACGGCGACGCCGGCGAGGACGCCCAAGTCATCGTCGCCCTCGGCGGCGACGGCTTCATGCTGGAGACGCTCCACGGGGCCCTGGCCGACGGCAAGCCGATCTACGGCATGAACCGAGGCTCGGTCGGCTTCCTGATGAACGAGTACAGCGAGGACGACCTGGTCGAGCGCATCGCCGCCGCCGAACGGGCCGTGATCCACCCGCTGTCGATGGTCGCGGTGGACTCCAAGCGTCGCCACCACAAGGCGCTGGCCATCAACGAGGTGTCGCTGCTTCGTCAGACCCGCCAGACCGCCAAGCTTCGCATCTCGATCGACGGCAAGGTGCGGATGGCCGAACTGGTCTGCGACGGAGCGCTGGTCTGCACCCCGGCGGGCTCCACGGCCTACAACTTGTCGGCTCACGGCCCGATCATCCCGATCAACGCCCAGGCCCTGGCCCTGACCCCGATCAGCGCCTTCCGCCCCCGGCGCTGGCGCGGGGCCCTGCTGCCGCACACCGCCCGGGTCACCTTCGAGGTCCTTGAGGCCGACAAGCGTCCGGTCAGCGCCGTCGCCGACAACGTCGAGGTCCGCGATATCGTCGAGGTGCATGTGTCCGAGGATCGCGGCGTCAGCCTGTCGATGCTGTTCGACGCCGGCCGCAGCCTCGAGGAACGCGTCCTGACCGAGCAATTCTCCGCCTGATGCGACCTCAGGTCGCGGTTACCGAGATCATCGTCTCACCGCTTGTTAACAACGTGGGGATAGCCTGATGTTGGTAGAACGCCAGTGGAGGCGAGCGTGAGTGATAATTCGATGGTCCAGGTGATCCAGACCCCGAACACCCTTCGACTTAAGGTCGGCAGCCGCTTCGGCGGAATCGACGCGGCGGCGATCGCCAAGGCCGAGGCAGCGCTCAAGAGCCTGGCGGGTAACTTCACCGAGTGGCTGAACGACGAGCTGGTCAAGCTCGACGCCGCCCGCGCCCGGATTCACGCCGAAGGGCTCAATCCCGACACCGGCGAGACGCTGTACCTGCGCGCCCACGACCTGAAGGGCCTGGGCGCCACCTACGAATTCCCGATCGTCACCCGCATTGCCGGCTCGCTGTGCAAGCTGATCGACGATCCCGAGACCCGCATGGACGCGCCGATGTTCCTGGTCGACGCCCACATCGACGCCATCAAGGCGGCGGTGCGCGGCGACATCCGCGACGACAGCCACCCCGTCGGCCGCTCGCTCGTCGAGGAACTGGAAGGCCGCGTGGCGACGCTGGCGGCCTGATACCGACATCATGATTGCCAGCCCGAACATTCGCGTTCGGGCGGCGCCAAGTCGCGAAAAGCCGCCGAAGACGTAGCGATCCGCCGCTCTCGCGGATAAGCTTTGGCGATGCGCTTTCAGGAACTCAAGTCCGTAGGCCACAACATCGCCGACTCGCTCGCGAGCGGAATGGGGTTCCGATTGGCGTCTACTACACCGACATATTCGAGGAAGCCGCCGGAACACCCGAGGGGTTTATCCTCGTCGACTTCCTTTCCGGGACGTCGACGGGCGGCCGACCTTCGACGAGCTTGGCGCGCGCCATCGAGCTTTATCGCGGCGCCCTTATCGACCTTTGCGCAAAGCACGATGTCGATGTGTCGGCATTCAAGACTTTGACCGCCCGGTACGGCGTGGACGTCGTGCACGGCATTCATTTCACCGTCACCGTGGAAGATCAGCGGAATCGTAAGTCTATCGACCCATATCTGGGGTCGCCGGGACGAAGAATTCTCGCGCGTCCCTAGCTTCAGGCCCTGACGTTGCTCATCGGCTCGACGATGTCGCCGTAGCCGGCGTCCGCCGGGATCACCAGCACCGCACCGCCCTCGCGACGCTCGACCACCGGCAGCACCGGCACCAGGGTGCGGGCGGCGGCGCGGTCCTCGGCGTCCTGGGCGCTGACGGCCTCGGCCAGCAGCTGCAGGTTCATGCGGGTCGGGAAGATGATCGTCCGCTCGCCGGCCTGCTCGAGGCGCAGCGCCTCGCCCGGGTGGATCCACTCGGCGTCGACGGTCTCGTAGCCGTCGCAGACCGCCAGCTGCTTGTCGGTGGCCTTGACCACATAGAACCAGGTGTCGAACCGCTTGGGCATCATGTCCGGGGTGATCCATCGCGCGAACACGGTCAAGGCGCCGAGGTCGAGGGTGATCTCCAGTTCGCGCACCAGCTCGATGAACGACTTTTCGTCCTTGGCCACCGCCTCGCGGGCCGCGCCGGCCCGGTCGTCGCCACAGAACGGCTGCCCGTCGGCGTCGTTGGCGATGATGATCGCGGCCTCCTCGTAGGCCTCGCGGATGGCGGCGATGCGCAAGGGACGCTCGTCGGCGGGGGTCTCGGCCCAGCCGGTGACGTGCTGCTCCCAGGCCGGGTCGTGGTCGCCCTGATGGGTCTTGCCGCCCGGGAACACCAGCGCCCCGGAGGCGAAGTCGATCTGGTGGTGGCGCTTGACCATCAGCACCTCGAACCCGGGATCGTCCCGAACGAGAAGGATGGTGGCGGCGGGGCGGATCGGAACAGTGTCGGAGGTCATGCCGGAAGGATCGGCGTCAAACAGACGTTCGGCAAGCCTCACGCCACGTCAGCGTCGATCCTGGTCTCACGGCCGATACGGTCCATGCGGTCGAGCAGATAGTCGACGTCGTCGCGGGCGGCGGCCTGCGGCTGGGTCAGGAACCGCTGCAACATCCGCTCCTGGAAGCGTTCGCGGTCGCGTACACCGCCGTCGAACTCCATCGTGTGCCAGGTGTCGACGCCCGCCCGGAACGCGGCGAACAATCGCGCCGGCAGCCCGGCCCGATCGTAGATGGCGCGCAGGCCCAGCGGCCCGGCGTCGTGAATCATCAGCCAGGTGCGGTGGTGCGGCACCCCGGCCAGCTCAGCCACGGCGCACTCGAAGAAGGTCATGTGGCCGTGAGCCAGGGATCGCAGCAGCAGCGACGGCGTCAGTCGCTCCACCTTGCGCAGATGGGCGGCGAAAGCCTTGGGATCGCCCGCGCGACCGGCCTGGTCGACGAGGTCGATGGTCGCCCGCTCGGTGGTCCCGATGGCGATCTGGACCGCGACCTCGGGCGAAACGGCGTGATTGTTGAGCAGGTGGTCGCGCAGCTGGTCGCCGACCATGTCGATCAGCCGCTCGGTCACCGACATCGGCAGGACGGTGCGATAGGCGACCGCCGCCAGCACCTGTTCGGACTTCTCGAAGCGGCTGATGGCCTGCTGCAGGCTGCGGTCGCTGAAAGCGGCGTTGTCGTTGGCGCAGACCGCTTCCACGGCGGCCTCGCTGCCGTGTTCGACGAGGGTAGCCGAGACCTTCTCGGAAACCTTCGGCCGCTTGGCGATGGCCAGCTGGCGCACCGGGCCGCCCAGGCGGACGATCTCGGACAGGTCGTCGTCGGTAAAGGCCGGTGAGAAGTTCAGGATCGGCAGCGCGATCGATTCGACGTCCCGGGCCAGCTTCAGCGCCACGTCGCGCGGCAGGATGTCGGAGGTCTTCAGGGTCACGGCCAGGGCGCGGCGGACCAGTTCGGCGGCGTCGGCGGCCATGACGCGCAGGATTTCCTGCGCCTGGGTCCGCTCGTCGTCGGTGAGCCCCTCGCCACGATCGATGACCCGGCAGAGCTTGTGCGCCGCGACGGCCCGCTCGTCGGCGGTAGCGCCCTTGAGCAGGGTGCGGAGGTCTATGTCGGTCAGTGCGGCCCGCGTCGTGCTCATGTCAGAATCGCCCTCCCGTAGCGACGCGAGGAACATCATGAGTCGTTAGGCTTAACGAACACTGACTGCGCGTTAACGCTCTCGCGTAACGTCGTGCAAACCTTGCCTTGGTACCCTTCGCGCGCTCGTTCCTGGGGGTTCCCGACAGTGTCCACGCCAGCCGATCCCGTCACCCGCGTCGTTCGCGGAGACGAGGCCGTCGATCTCATGTCCCTGGATGTCCAGCGGGGGCTGCTGCCGTATGCGCTGGCCCTGTTCGCGGTCAGCCTGCCGATCTACGTCTGGGCCGGTTCCTTCGCCGCCAACAGCACCTGGATGACCGCCACCTTCGCGGTGTTCGCGATCAACTGGGGCGCCTTCTACTTCGTCGTCGATTGGCTCAAGAGCGACCAGGCCAGGGACGTGAAGCGCCGGCTGCGCGTGCAAATCATGGGCGGACTGCTGTGGGCCGGAGCCTGCGCCCAGATCGCCGCCTTCGCCGAGGGCGCCGGCCCGATCCGCGAAGCACTGCAGATGATCGCCGTGGCCGGCGCCGTCGCCTGCTTCTTCTTTACCGCCCCGTCCCTGCCCGCCCTGCTGCTGGTGGGCCCGTTGGCCGCGACCGGCCCGCTGATCGGCCTGTTCTCGCACGAGGCAAGCCGGCCGCAGGCGACGCTGGCCTGGGGCGCCGTCGCCCTGACCATGGCCCTGTGCCTGATCCTCAACCGCCTGCTGCGCGGCCAGTTCGCCTTGGCCGCCGAGCGCGAGGCGCTGATCAGCGAGCGCGCCGTTTCGCTGGAACGCGCCGAGAAGGTCGCCCGCTCGAAGTCGGACATCGTCTCCACCCTCAGCCACGAGATCCGCAACGGCCTGACCGGGGTGACCCATGTGCTCGCCGCCGCCGTCGGCCAGGGCGGCCGCGCCGCGCCGTCCCGCGAGCAGCTGGCCGCCGCCCTCGACGCCGCCAACGACCTCGTCGCCGTGCTCAACGCCACGCTCGACTCCGAGACCGCCGGCGCCGGCCGCCTGACCCTGGAGCGCGAGCCCTTCGACCCCGTCCGGCTGACCCGTGACCTGGTCCTGCTCAACCGTCCGCACGCCGCCGCCAAGGGCGTCGAACTGGCACTGCACGTCGAGCCGGAGCTGGAAATGTCGGTGATGGGCGCCGTGGTCGCCGACACCACCCGCGCCCGCCAGGTGCTTGCCAACCTGATCGGCAACGCGGTGAAGTACACCGTCCGCGGTCGTATCGAGGCCCGTATCGAGCGTCGTGGCGACGACCGCATAGCCATCTCCATCGCCGACACCGGGCCGGGCCTGTCGACCGTCGAGATCGAGCAGGCCTTCGAGCCCTTCCGCCGTGTCGAACGCACCGGCGCGGGCATCCCCGGCGCGGGCCTTGGCCTGTCGTTGGCCCGGCAGCTGGCGACCCTGATGGGCGGCACGCTGATCGGACAGAGCGCGCTCGGCGTCGGTAGCTGCTTCACGCTGGAACTGCCCTGGGACGCCGAAGCCGTCCTGCCGGGCGATGATCGCGCCGAGACCTTCATCCCCGTGGCCGCGGCCCCGTCGGCCCGGCCTCTGCGGGTGCTGATCGCGGAAGACGACGCCCTCAACGCCGCCATGCTGCGCGCCATCCTTGAGCAGCTCGGCCACCAGGTCGTGCACGCCCACAACGGCCAGCGGGCCTATGAACTGGCGCGGCTGGCCGACTTCGACCTGCTGATGCTCGACGGCCGCATGCCGCTGATGGACGGCCCTGCCACCGCCGCCGCCATCCGCGGGCTCGACGGCCCGGTCGCCGGCGCGCCGATCATCGCCGTCATCGGCGGCGACGCGGACGAGGCGCGCGAGTGCCTCGACGCCGGCTGCGACACCGTCCTGCGCAAGCCGGTGACCGTCGCCGGGGTGGCCCGCGCGGTCGCCGACGCCGCCGCCCGCGCACGCCTCGAAAATCCGTCGGCCCGTTCCGCCGCGTAAGCTACTTCCCTCGCCTCACCCCGCCCCTCATGATGCCCGCAACGAGAAAAAACGGGAGAACGGGCGCGTGCTTGCAGGCCTGAAAGTCGTCGAACTGGCTACCTACATCGCCGCCCCCGGGGCCGGCGGCATCATGGCCGACTGGGGCGCGGAGGTGATCAAGATCGAGCCGCCCCGCGGCGACCCTATGCGGATGTTCTTCGACCGCCAGACCCAGGACGAGTACGGCAACCCGGTCTTCGACCTCGACAACCGCGGCAAGCGCGGCGTGGTCTTCGACACCGGCACCCCGGAAGGTCGCGAGGCGGCGCTGAAGCTGATCCGCGGCGCCGACGTGTTCCTGACCAACGTCCGCCCCGGCGCGCTGAAACGGGCCGGACTCGACTGGGAAACGCTGCGCGAGGAGAACCCGCGCCTCGTCTACTGCAGCCTCACCGGCTACGGCCTGCAGGGCCCCGACGCTGACCGCGCCGGCATGGACGTGGCCGCCTTCTGGTCCCGCGCGGGCGTAGGCGCCATCACTGCGCCCAAGGGCGTGGACCCGTTCCCTATCCGCACAGCCATGGGCGACCACATCACCTCGCTGGCGACGGTCTCGGCGATCATGGCGGCGGTGTTCGAGCGCAACACCACCGGCAAGGGCCGCCTGGTCGAGACCTCGCTGCTGCGCACCGGCGTCTATTCGATCGGCACCGACATGGCGATCCAGCTGCGCTTCGGGAAGCTGGCCTCGACCCGACCGCGCGATCAGGCCGTTCAGCCGCTGGCCAACTTCTTCAAGACCTCGGACGGTCGCTGGATTTGCCTGCTGGTGCGCACCGGCGACACCGACTGGCCGCAGATCGCCGCCGCCGTCGGCCATCCCGAGCTTGTCCAGGACCCGCGCTTCGTCGGCGGCCGCGATCGCCGCAAGAACAGCGTCGAGCTGGTCGGGATCATGGACACGGCGTTCGGGGCCATGACCTATGAACAGGCCGCCGAGCGCCTGGACGAGTTCGACATCACCTGGGCGCCCTACCAGCTGCCCCGGGACCTGGTCGAGGACCCCCAGGCCGAGGCCGCCGGCTGCTTCGTGGATACGCCCGACGGCGCCGGCAGCACCAAGCGCGCGCCCGCCGGTCCCGCCCGTTTCGAGGGCTACGACAGCGGCCCGAAGGGTCCCGCCCCGACGCTGGGACAACACACCGAGTCGGTGCTGGCTGAGCTGGGATACAGCGCCGAGGAGATCGCCGCGCTGAAAGCGAGCAAGGCAGTCGCCTGAAACCTCGATCGTCATCCTAGGCCTTGTGCCTAGGACCCCTCGTTCAGTTGAACTGTGAGAATGCGATCACACGCTCACCTGCGATGGCGAGAGGGGTCCTCGCCATAAGGGCGAGGATGACGGGTATTGGAAGCTACCTGTCCGTCTTCCGGGCGTCGGAGAGCATGCGCAGCATCTCGGCGGTCAGCAACGACCCGCCCAGGCCGCGCGAGCTTCCACCGCCTCCACCGCCGCCCAGGAAGCCGGTGTCGGCGTCCTGGGGCCCGCGCAGGATGAACTCGACCAGGGCGTCCTGCTGCTGCTTGGCGGTCTGATCTGCGCGGCGGGCCGAGGCGTACTGGACGAAGCCCTGGTCCTGTTGCGGTCGGGGCGCGACCCCGCCTTCACCGGCGCTGCGGGTCAGGTTGGCGTAGAGCTCGTTGACGGTGATCGCCCGGCCGCCCTTGTAGAAGATCGAGCGGTTGGCGCCGGCCGCATCCGGGAATACCGAGGCCGCCGTGGCGCCGGGGCTGGTCGAGACCGCCTGGATCAGCCGCGCGGCGCCCTTTGGGCCCAGGAAGTGGGCGGCGTAGAGCTCGCCTGCCGTCGGCTGGCGTCCGACCCGGCCGGCCAGGTATGCGGCGTTGTCGGAGGTCATCTCGCCGACCATAAGCGACGCTGCATGAGGGTCGAAGCGCAGGTTCATCACCGCCGCCCGGGCCTCGCCCCCGGCCACGCGATAGCGGCCGTCGGAGCCTTGGGTGATCAGGTCGGAATAGCGCGCGTAGCCGTATTTGGAGCCGTGCTTCTTCAGCGTTCCCAGCCAGGTCTGCTCGACGAACTGGAACAGGCCGGCGGCCGACGAGGTCGAGGCCTTGGCGGCGGGGTTGTATCCGCTCTCGCGCTTGGCGGTGCGCATCAGGAACGAGAAATCCACGCCCGTCGCCTGCGACGCGCGCTGGATCGCCGCCTCGACGACTCCACGGATGCCTTCCACTGCCATGGCTTCGGAGTCGCCGATTATGGTTAAGCGCCAATTAACCGCGGTTAACGCCGAAACGAACGTTCGTTGAAATTGCGTCGCAATCAGCGATTTCTGTTGCCGGATTCCGGGATCGGGCGGAGCCTTCGAGGGGTGAAAACAAGACCCAGGGAGGGTCGCTTATGGTTGCTCGCCAGACTGCCCCGTTTCACTTTGACGGAGGGGAGCGGCGACGCCCCCTCGCCCGCTCGACGCTGATCGCGATCAGCCTCGTCGCCTCGGCCCACGTCGGCCTGTTCGCCTACATCGCCTACCAGAAGTTCGTCATCGAACCGGGAGAGGTCTACGAACCGCCCGAGACGGTGATCCCGCTCCATGTGCTTCCAAAACCCAAGCCGACGCCGACCGTTGAAGCGAGACCCGATACGCGCTCGCCGCCGATCCATCGCCCGACGACCGCGCCCAGCACGCCCGACGTGGCGCCCTATGCGCCAAACGAGAACGCTGGCCCGATCACCGGTCTCCCGCCCGTCGAGCTCAGCGGCCAAGGCGAAGCCGAGGTGACGCCGATCAAGGTCCCGGACCCGATCGAGATCGGCCGGCCGGACTGGATCAAAATGCCGGGCGCCAAGGAGTTCGCCCGCTATTATCCGGAACGCGCCGTGCGCACCGAGACGGCCGGCGCCGCCACCCTCGCCTGTTTGGTCGCGGCCAACGGCTCGGTCGGCAGTTGTCAGGTGGTCGCGGAGTCGCCGGACGGCTACGGCTTCGGCAAGGCCGCGATGAAGCTCGCGCCCTACTTCCGGATGAAGCCCCAGACCGTGAACGGCAAGCCCGTCGACGGCGCGGTAGTCCGCATCCCGATCCGCTTCAGCCTGGAGGGGTAGCGCCGACGAAGCCCTTCCCCCTCGATGGGGGAAGGGTTGGGATGGAGGTGTGATCGCAGCGCGCCCGGAAGGACCCGCGAGGCTCTGAGCCTTTCCGAGTTCGTCGTCTGCCTCGGCGGCAACACCACCATCCCCGGCCCTTCCTCCATCGAGGAGGAAGGGGGAAGAGGCCTCAGTAACTCTTCGGCAGCCCCAGCACCTTCTCGCCGATGAAGTTGAGAATCATCTCGCGGCTGACCGGGGCGATCCTCGCGATCATGGCTTCGCGCAGGTAACGCTCGACGTCGTATTCCTTGGCGTAGCCCATGCCGCCGTGGGCCAGCACCGACGCCTCGCAGGCCCGGAAGCCGGCCTCACCGCCAAGGTATTTGGCGGCGTTGGCCTCGGCCCCGCAGTCGCGGCCCTCGTCGTAGAGGGCGGCGGCCTTGAAGCCCATCAGGTTGGCGGCCTCGAGCTCGGCCCAGGCCTTGGCCAGCGGATGCTGCACGCCCTGGTTCTGGCCGATCGGCCGGCCGAACACGACCCGCTCGTTGGCGTAGGCCGCCGCCTTGCGCAGCGCCGCCCGGCCCAGGCCCACGGCCTCGACGCCGAACAGGGTCCGTTCCGGGTTCAGGCCCGCCAGCAGATACTGGAAGCCCTTGCCCTCCTCGCCGATCAAGTCCTCGGCCGGGACCTGCAGGTCCTCGATGAAGAGCATGTTACATTCGACCGCCTTGCGGCCCATCTTCGGGATCGGCTTGGCGTCGATCCGGGCGCGGTCGAAGTCGGTGTAGAACAGGCTCAGCCCCTGCATCGGCTTGGCCACCTGATCCTTCGGCGTGGTCCGCGCGATGATCAGGATCTTGTTGGCCCGCTGGGCCATGGTCGTCCAGATCTTGCGGCCGGTGATGCGGTAGCCGTTTCCGTGCTTCTCCGCGCGCGTCTCGAGGCTGGAGGTGTCGAGGCCGCTGTTGGGCTCGGTCACCGCGAAACAGGCCTTGTCCTCGCCGGCGATGATCCGCGGCAGGTGGCGTTGCTTCTGCTCGTCGGTCCCGAACTTCACCACCGGCATCAGGCCGAAGATGTTGAGGTGGATGGCGCTGGCGCCGCTGAAGCCGGCCCCGGACTCGGCGACCACCTGCATGACGTGGCAGGCTTCGGTCAGGCCGAGACCCGCGCCGCCGAACGCTTCCGGCATCGCCACGCCCAGCCAGCCGCCCTCGGCCATGGCCCGCGCGAAGGCCTCGGGGAAGTCGCCGGTCTCGTCGGTCTTGCGCCAGTACTCATCGTCGAAGCGGGCGCAGATGCGGCCGACGGCCTCGCGGATGGCGTCCTGTTCCTCGGTCGGCCAGAAGCTGCTCATGCGCGCTATCCCTCGCTAGTGTTGTCGAACCGGCGCGGGTCGAGCCGCGCGGCGTAGGGTCCAGGGTCTTCGCCCGCGAGATACGCCCGGGCGGTTTGGGCGACAAGCGGGGCCAGCAGCCAGCCGTTGCGCCGTGCGCCGACCGCCAGCATCACCCCCGGCGCGGCGCTGAAGCCGACGAGCGGCAGACCGTCCGGGGTGGCCGCGCGGACACCCGTCTCCGCCACGGCCTCCAGCCCGGCGAGGTCAGGCAGCAGGTCCTCGGCGGCGGCGCGCAGAGCGGCTACGCGAACGGGATCGACGGCGCGATCGCTGACGCCCTGCTCCATGGTCGCCCCGACCACGGCGCCTGCCGGATCGGGACAGACATAGACGCCGTCGCCGCGCAGCACCGGCCCGATGTCCGGCCCGCCGGACAGGCGCAGGATGTGGCCCTTGATCGGCATCAGCTGCGTGAGTTCTGGCGCGAGGCCGGCCCCGCCCGCGCCGGTGGCCAGGATCAGGGTCTCGCCGGGAGCCGGAGGTTCGGCTGGCAGCGCCTCAAAGCGCACACCCCCGCGCTCCGCCGCCGCCTTCAGGGCGGCCAGGGCGATGCGGGGCGACAGCCGCCAGTCCTCGGGGGTCAGCAGCTGATGGCCATAGACGGACACCTTGGCGCCCATGGCCCGCATCCGCGCCGCCACCGCCCCGACGTGCTCACCGAGATAGGCGGCGCCGGACTGGTCCAGTTCGAATCCCACCCTCTCCGCCAACGCGGGCCAGAGGTCGCGGGCCGTCTTCAGCAGCTCGAAATGGTCGGCGGAGACAGGGTCGAGGGCGGCTTCCGAGGCCGGGGCCAGCATGCCCGCCGCAACGCCCGAGGCGTTGTCGCCCAGCGCCGCCGGGTCGCGCACTGTCACCTGGGCGCCGGCCTCGGCCAGTTCGAGCGCGATCGTCAGGCCGAGCGCGCCCGCGCCCGCCACCGTCACCTTCGCGCCGTTCAGCCTAGCCATGGTGTGGCAATCGGCGAAGGGGGTGGAAGCGTCAACCCCTCCCTCCCCTTTATGGGGAATTATATACGTGACAAAGCAAACCGAACCGTGCGATTCCCCAGAGGGACAGGCCGGCGCTGCTGAGATCGAGATTACCGAGGCGATGATTGCCGCCGGAGCGGCATTTGCTGGTCGGTGGTCCGATTGGGAATGGGAAACGATCCCGCAAGACCGGCAGGCTTTTCTATTGGCCGGATTGTTTCGCGCCATGCAGCCATCAGGCGCTGTCGAGGCGAACTAAGGCGAAGTGCATTTCGAGGAGCAACAGGATGAGGTCTGGCGGCGCAAAACTGCCGCCGAACAGTGGTGCCCCGTTTTGCTTAGGGCCGAACTCGATCCCGTGCCAACTGACAGGGGGGAAGGTTGGATCGCTGATGTTGACCTTTCCATGCCCAATGGCGTTGCGAACTACACGGGCGAAGGCCCAAACAGGATCCCACTTATTTCTGTCGTGGTTGGCGTGATCGCGGACAGATCCCTGCCCGTCCTCATAGAAGAGGATGAACTGAGCCTTGATCGCGTCTTCGATGGTATTCCGCACGGGGTCTAATGGGGCTTCGTAGTCGCCTTCGCGGTAGGGGGCGGTTCGCCGTAGCCGGATCCAGAGGTGCGGCGTTATATCGTCACCAGCGGAGCTAATGAAAAGCTGGGGGCACGGGAAATCGATTGTCAGGCCAAGTACGCCCCCGTGCATGGTTGCGAAACCGGCGCCGAGGTGGCGCACTTTTGGGTCGATGGATTGAAGCGCTATTATCGAGGCGTTCGCCGCGAGGAAGATGTTCTTAAGCGGCGCTTCGAGCCTTGACCCGTCATACTTGAACGCCACGTTCAAGGGAATTTGAGCTACCGTTTCGGGAATGAAGAGCATGTCCGGCAAGCCTTTTGGCACTGAAGACGGCGCCACTGACGTTGAGTTTCAGCGCGTGCTAGGCAACCTGGCGAAGATGCCGCCCAAGCCCCACCCCAAGCCGGAGCCGGGGCGGAAGCGAGGGCGGCCTGTGAAGGCCGACTAGGGTAACTTCAAGCGGTCGCGGCGCTCAGCCTCAAGCGCGTCACGCAAGAAGCTGGTTGAGCGGAGCGTCGCCGCCTCGCAGGCGACTGGGCCGTTGCAGCTTGTCTGTTCGATCCGTTCTCGTGCCAGAGCTTCACCCGCCGCAACGAACGTCAGTTCCACTCCGTCCATGGCGTCCCGCAGGCTGGACGTCACCTGCTTGGCCCTTTTCAGGTCTCGCGCCGTCTTACGGAACAGCCCGATGTAAACGGCGTCCGTGCAGCGGGCGTACTCCTGAGGAAGCTTGACCCCGTGGCGTTGCAGCGTGTCGGTGAACGGTCGTCTTCCCGCTCGCGCCATCGCCCGCTTCCCGGCCCACTCATTGTCCTCCGGCGAGGACCTCTCCAAGACCTCGTCCGCAAGCGTAGGGTCGGCGGCCTTATAGCGGAGGAAGACCTCCTTCACCTCCAGCGCCAGCTTAGGGTTCAGATACTCAGCGTAAGACAGCCCGAGCCGAACGTCTGCGTAGGTCCCGCCAGTCGCTCCGGGGTTGGAATAGATGATCGACTTGGTAGAGATTTTGGAACCATGGGATTTTCCCATGTTTCGGCTGAGCAGAGCGACGATCAAGTCGGTCACGAAGGGTAGGCGCTGCCACTGCGACGGCGTTTGATTTTTGCTGAAGCCTGCCGCCCTCCAGATGTCGGTCAGGCAGACGAGGCCATTCGCATCAAAGCGGATGTTGCGCCCACGGATAACGGGGAAATTGGAAGTCGGCTCGGACATAAGGATCGCCTTATTCGATGCCGGTTCAGACTTGACCCACGAGGCAATTCCGAGGATACGGAAAGGGAAGACGGGGCTGCTGCTGAACCAGCGGTTTCTGAAGGTCCGGAAGCGCGCCAACGCTCCGGACCTTTTTCATAGCACCGCATACCGGCGATTCGCAGCGGTGTGCTGCATTTGTTCCCGACTAACTCACAACTTTTGGTTACGGTGCCCCGCATTCGACGCCTTGCGCTTGGCTTGGATGCGCGCAGCCTTCTGCTTACGCGTGCGCGGCTTGACCAATCCGCCGATAGGTCAGGCGCTTGCCAGCGATGCCGCGCAGCAACTCGTCGGTGCGCATGGTGTCGTTGATCCCGAGCGCCGAGCGGTTCGAGTAGCGGAAATCGAACTCCGACAGGTAGCGCGAGAGGTGCGCTTCCGAGACGTGATGGAAGACGCCGACGATGCCGCGCTTCAGGATAGCGAAGTAGCCTTCCACGGTGTTCGAGTGAGCGTTGCCGCGCACGTATTCGTCCTTGCCGTGGTTCACCTTGTCGTGGCTGGCGAACTCGGTCCCGACGTTGCGGTACTGGCCCGCCTCGTCGGTCATCAGGGCGCTCTCGCGGCGAACCTGGGTGCGCAGGATCGGGGCGAGCGTCTTGCCGGTGACGTTGGCGACGTGGAACGAACGGGCGCGGCCACCGCGTTCGACCAGCGCGAAGACGACTTGCTTGCCAACGCCGCCGATCTGACCGGCCTTGCGCTTGGACAAATGCTTATTCGTTTCCTTGCCGCCAACGTAGGTTTCGTCGGCTTCCACGGTCTTGCCTTCGCCGCCCATCGGGGCGCCGTTGTCGCCCATCGCCTCGCGGATGCGGTGGCACATGAACCAAGCGGTCTTGTAGGTGAGGCCGAGCGTGCGGCCGATCTGGTGAGCCGAGATGCCCTTCTTGCTGGACGACATGAGGTAGGTCGCCAGCAGCCACTTGTTCAGCGGCACCTTGGAACGCTCGAACACGGTCCCGACCGTCACGGTGAATTGGTCGCGGCAAGCGTTGCACTGGTACAGGCCCGCGCGGTGAGCCCGGCCTTTAAGCTCCGTCGCTTCGTTGACGACACCGCAATGCGGGCACACCGGACCTTGCGGCCAACGCGTCGCTTCGAGGTGTTCACGGGCCTTGTCGGCGTCTTGGAAGATCGGGGCGGTCAGGTTCATCGGTCAGGTCTCTCTCAGTGAGAAAACCCTATCAATTCAGCCCTGCTTTGTCACGTATATAATTCCCCCTTTATGGGGAGGGACAGACGGCGCCAGCCGTCAGGGTGGGGCTCTGTGGTGACCGCCGTGCCCCACCCTGGCCGCTGCGCGGCCGTCCCTCCCCATAAAGGGGAGGGATAAAGTGGTCACGGCCGCCAGACCACCCCGACCCGCACCGTCCGAGGCTGATCCCAGCTCTCTATGCCGTCGCCGGTCTGGCCGGTCTCGATGGCGGCGTCGGTGAGGTTCTCCGCGGCGAGATACAGCGTCGCCGACGGGGTCAGCGTCCAGTCGGCGCGCAGGTCCAGCGACGTCGCCGCCGACAGCTTGCGGCTGTTGAGGTCGTCGTCGAAGCGGTCGCCCTCGTGGCGGACCGTGGCCCGCAGGCTGAGCGGCGCGATCGGCGTCCAGACGGCCTCGGCGCTGATCGCTACCTCGGGCGTCTGGGCGGGCCTCAGGCCGGTCAGCTGCGGCGCATCCGTGCCGCCGTCGACCTCGGCCTGGGTCCAGGCTCCGGTGACGCGAACCGCGAAGGTCTCGCCCCATCGGTAGCCGGCCTCTGCCTCCAGTCCCCAGGCGTCGATGTCGCCCGCGTTCTGGCGCTGGCGCAGCACGCCGCCGGCCGGAATGAAGCCCGCCACCGGGAAGGTCCCCGGTCCAAAGCCGATGGTGACGTTGGTTACCGCGCCTTCGAGCCGGTTGGCGAACAGGGTGGCGGACCAGTTGAAAGCCCCCTCCCCGCCGACGCCGAATTCCAGGCCGTACAGCGTCTCGGGCTCGAGGCCCGCGTTGGCCTCGGTAACGTCGTTGCCGACCCGGAACGGGCGGTGCAGCTCGTTCAGCGTCGGCGGCCGGAAGCCGGCATAGCCGGCGGCGCGCAGGAAGCCGGCGCCCAGATCATAGCGCGCGGCGGCCCGGGCGGTCGGCTGCCAGCCACTCGCGTCGTCCTGCTGCAACGTAAGCGTCGGCAGGCCGGTAGTGAGATCGCGCTCGTTACGCTCACCGTCGAAGCTGGCCCAGCGGTCGATGCGCAGGCCGCCGGTCAGCAGCCAGTCTCCCGGCTGCCGCCAGACCTCGCCATAGACGCCGGCCACATACTGCGAACCGCCGGCGACGCGGCCCCGGGTGAAGGCGCCGGCCATGTAGCGGAAGTGCTCGCGGGTTTCGCCGTCGGCGTAGCGGACATCGACGCCCAGCTCCCAGCCGCCATCCGGCAGGCTGCGGCGCAAGGCGGCGTTCGCGCCAAGGCCGAGGGCCGGGGTGGCGAACTGCTCGCTGGCCGGGGTGGTCGAAACGCGGCCGGCGGCCACGGCGGCCGAGCTGTTCTCGAAGTCCGAGGCCTTGGCCCAGGCCTGCAGCCGCCACTCCGTGCCGATGCCGGGCGAGGCCCCGGTCAGGGTCGCCGAGGCGTTGACGCCAGTGGCTCGCGACGAGGCGCCGGCGAGACCGGCCTCCCGCGCCTCGCGGTAGCCGGACAGGCGCAGGGCCAGATCGCCGCCTGTCCAGTCAGGCGCGTAGCGGATGGCCAGACTCGAGGCCTCGAAGGCCAGAGGCGTGTCGGCCGCGCCGCGTCCGGCCCGCACCGGAATCCAGCCGTCGCTCTTCTGGGCCGAACCGACGACGATGACATCGCCTGTCGCGAACGCCGCCTGGCCGCCGAGCAGCCCGCGCTCGCCGCCGTAGATCTCGTACTCGCCGCCCGGGCTGACCCGGGTGCGCTCCTGCAGCTGCACCGTGCCGGTCAGGGCGCCGGCGCCGTAGGGCCCCGCCCCGGCGCCGCGCACCACCAGCGCGCCTTCGATCGCCGCCGTCGGCAGCCCGGACCACAGCACCCAGCCGCCGAACGGGTCGTTCTGCGGCACGCCGTCCAGCGTCACCAGCGCCCGACCGGCGCCGGAGCCGGCGATGGCGCGCACGGTCATGCCCTGGGTGGTCGGGTTGGCGGCGGCGCTGGAGGTGCGGCGAAACAGCTGCACCCCCGGCACCAGCGTCAGGGCCTCGTCCACGCGCGGCGCGGTGGCGATGGCGTCCGAACCGACCGTCACCACCGCGAAGGCGGCGTCGGTCGGCAAGGGCGCGAGGCGCGCGGCGGTGACCACCACGGCTTCGACAGTCGGCGGCGGAGTCGTAGGCGGTTCGGCGAAGAGCATGCGCCCTTCTACTTGGCCCCCTTGGCCGCCGCCATCCTCGCCTTCTGCCCATGCGACAGTGAGAGCAGGTACTGGCGCACCTCCTCGGCCTGCGCCGGGGTCAGGAACTTGGCGAACGAGACCATGCCCGCGTCGACACGGTCGCCGTCGATGACCACGCCCTTGAACGCGTCGGCGCTGGTCGTCACGGCCGAGTAGCGCAGGTCGGGGATCGAGAACTCCGACACGCCGCTGGCGCCGTGGCAGATCGAGCAGAGCCCGGCATAAGACGCCGCGCCCGCCGCGATCTGCTGCGGCGTAGCGGTGACCGGCGGCAGGGTCGGCATCTCGCGGGTCGAAACCGGCCGCGCCGGCAGCGCCTTCTTGGCCCCCAGCTTGAACACCAGCAGGCGGCGCGGACCCTCAGAGCGCGGATCGACCCCGGCCCCGGCCGAAACCGCGAAGCCGCCACCCCAGCCGGCCATCAGGGCCACATACTGCTCGCCATCGATCTCGTAGGTCATCGGCGGCGCGACGATCCCGGTCTGGGTATCGAAAGCCCAGGCCTTCTTGCCGGTGGCCGCGTCGAAGGCGGCGAACTCCCCGGTGGCGTTGCCCTGGAAGACCAGGCCGCCGGCCGTGGCCAGCAGGCCGCCGTTCCACGGACCGCTGTAGGGCACGCTCCACTTCTCGGTCTGGGTGACGGGGTCCCAGGCGATCAGCCGGCCCTTGAGGCTCGCGCGGACGGCCTTCAGCGCCGCCTCGTCGTCGGGCAGGCCGGCGACCACGGTGTCGATGCCGATGTTCCAGGCGCCGGGCTTGTAGCGGAAGTTGGCGTTGGCGCCGCCCGGCTGCATGTAGGGGAACGGGATTTCCTGGGCCGGAATGTAGACCAGCCCCGTCTTCGGACTGAACGCCATCGGCATCCAGTTGTGGCCGCCCAGCGGCCCCGGCATCGCCAGGGCCATGCCCTTCTCGTAGCGGGCGTTGGCGGTCTCGACCGGCCGGCCAGTGACCGTGTCGACGTGGGTCGCCCAGCTGATCGGCACATAGTTCTTCGCCGAGATCAGCTTTCCGGTGACGCGGTCGATCACATAGAAGAAGCCGTTCTTGGGCGCCTGCAGCAGCACCTTGCGCGGCTTGCCGCCGATGGTGATGTCGGCGAGCACGATGTGCTGGGTGGCGGTGTAGTCCCAGCTCTCGCCCGGGGTGGTCTGGTAGTGCCAGACATAGGCGCCGGTGTCGGGCTTCAGCGCCACAACCGAGGACAGGAACAGGTTGTCGCCGCCGCCCGGCGAGCGGATGTCGCGGTTCCAGGGCGAACCGTTGCCGACGCCGATGTAGAGCAGGTCCAGCTCGGGGTCGTAGGCCATCGAATCCCAGACGGTGCCGCCGCCGCCGACTTCCCAGAACTTGCCGTTCCAGGTCGGACGGGCCAGCTTCATGGCTTCGTCGGAAGCCGCGCCGTCCACGGCCTTCTCGCCGGGCACCGTGTAGAAGCGCCACAACATCTTGCCGCTGTCGGCGTCATAGGCGGAGAGGTAGCCGCGCACGCCGAGCTCGGCGCCGCCGTTGCCGATCATCACCTTGCCCTTGATGATCCGGGGGGCCCCGGTGATCGTGTAGGGCTTGGACTGGTCGACGGTGACCACCGACCAGACGACCTTGCCGGTCTTGGCGTCGAGCGAGATCAGGCGGCCGTCCAGGGCGCCGAAGTAGACCCGGCCCTTCCACAGGGCGACGCCGCGATTGACGCTGTCGCAGCAGGCCTTCACGCCCGTCTTGCGCGGCACCTGCGGGTCATGTTCCCAGATCAGTTCGCCGGTCTTGGCGTTAAAGGCGCGGACGATCGACCAGGACGAGGTCGTGTACATGACCCCGTCGACGACCAGCGGCGTCGCCTCGATGCCGCGGTTCTCGGGCAGGTCGAAGCTCCACGCCAGGCCCAGGTCCTTGACCGTCGAGACGTTGATCTTCTCCAGCGGACTGAAGCGTTGCTCGCCGTAGGTGCGGCCGTGGGCGATCCAGTCGCCGGGTCGCTCGTCGGCGGCGGCGATGCGTTCGCCATCGATGTAGGCCGTCTTGTCGCCACAGCCGGCGAGCAGGGCCGCCGCCATGAAAGCGACCGCCAAAGCGCTGATCCGCCGCATCCTGTTTCCTCTTCCTCAAACCACCTCTGACGGGCGGTGTTGGGAGCGAGTATGTGGGCGCTCCGCTACGTCAGGCAAGCCGTCGGTGGAGGGTGTCCAACAGCGGCTTTTCGACGAGGAAGTAGGTCGCCAGCCCGACCGCGACCGCGACGAGAAGCGCGGCCGGAATGAACAGCGGCGGGTTCCAGGCGCCCAGGGTCATGGCCAGGGCGCCGACGCTCAGGGTGTGGGTCAGATACAGCGAGTACGAGGCGTCGCCGAGGGTGCGCAGGCCGGCGATCGGGGGCCAGCCGCCGTCGGCCTCGATACTGACCGCGCCGGCCACCACCATCAGCGCCGGCGCGCCCCAGACCATCGGCCGCCAGAGATCAGGATCGATCCTCGACAGCTCGATGCCGGCGAACAGCACCAGGCCCAGGCCCAGCAGCACCCAGCCGATGGCGCGGTCCGGCAGAATGCCGCGCTGCGCCAGCCGCGCCAGCCAGACCCCGGCCAGGAACTCCAGGAACATCGGGTTGAGCAGCATCTGATAGGCCGGCGGCCAGGCGAACCCGGCCAGGGCCAGCGCCGTCAGCGCCACGGTCAGCGCCCACAGCCGGCGCGTCTCGGACGCGATCAGCAGGCCTGCCGCGAAGACAAGGTAGAAGACCGCCTCGTAATTCAGGGTCCAGCCCGGCGGCAGAATCGGGAACGGCAGGCCGTCCGGGTTGATGTGCTGGATGAAGGCCAGCGACAGCAGCACATGCGTCCACTCCGGTTTCACCTCCGGAAACCGCGTCGGCGCGATCAAGGCGCCCGCGACGAGCACCAGCGTCACCAGCCAGTAGAGCGGCGCCACCCGCAGGACGCGGCGGTTCACGAAGTCGCGCGGCTTCACGGCGCGTCCGGCCGTGACCGTCCACATCACGAAGCCGCTGATCACGAAGAACACATCGACCCCGGCCGCGCAGATGCTGAACGGCAACTGCGACCACTGGCAGGCGTGGAACAGCACGACAGACAGGGCCGCCAGTCCGCGCAGATGCTGGATCGACAGCCATGTGCGCGGCTCGGCCATGGTCAGCCGCAGCCTCCCGGCATCGCGGCGATCCAGCGGCGCAGCAGCGCCAATCCCTCGTCATGGACCAACGCCCGGCCCAGCTCCGGCATCATCGCGCCGGGATCGGTGGAGGCGGTGCGGTAGATCAGGATCGACTCCTCGGGCTTGCCCGGATGGATGCCATAGCGGAAGCCGCCGGTCCCCTGTCCGGCCGCGATCGGCGGCTTGCACAGGCCCAGCTGCGGTCCGGTCGGCGTCCCCGGTTCCAGATAGAGGCCGGAGGTGTCCGCCGGCCCCGTCGGGCTGTGGCAGTGGGCGCAGTTGATGTCGAGCCAGGCGCGGGCGCGGGCGTCGAGGCTGGCGCTCTCGTCGGTCCAGATGGCGGCCCTGGGCCGCTCCGCCGGCAGCCCGCGCAGATAGCCGACAAGCGCCAGCCGCTCGAGCTGGCCGTCACGGTTCAGATGCCGGGCCTTGAGGCCGATCGGGTGTAGTTCCTTGGTCCCGTGATCGGTCGCGTGGCAGCCGGCGCACTGGTTCACGTTGGGAACCTGGTAGACGAAACGGTCGCTGCGGCCGGGCCGCGTCAGGGTCAGCGGGATCGACTGGCCGGTGCGCTTCAGCGTCGCCTGGGTCTGCTTGTCGTTCCAGACATAGGGAAACGCCGCCCAGCCGTCCTTGCGGCGGACGAGGATGCGGGTCTCGACCAGCCGGATCTTCGACAGATCCAGGCCTTCGCCGGTTCGCGAGAGCTTCAGCCGGTCACCGGGCGCGACCGAGCCGTCGGCGGCCCTGGGATAGAAGAAGGTCTTGGTCACCACCGTTCCAACCGGAAAGTCGAAGGCGGCGTCGGCGGACCAGTCGGCGGTCTTGCCCTTGGGCATCCAGACGGTGCGTAGCTTGCCGGCATAGTCGGTGAACAGCGGCGTGTTCAGGTCGTAGGCCTCGGCGCCCTCGGCGAGCACCAGCCGGCCGTCGCGAACCGCGACCATGCCCCAGTCGGCCAGCGCCTCCGGCATGCCCTCGGCGATGAAGGTGGGGCTGAGCGGCCGGGGAGAACAGGCCGCCAGCGCCAGGGCGAACAGGACGACGGCGAGACGCATCACTTGCCCGGAGCCGGAACCTTGCGTTCGGCCGGCGGGGGCCCGGCGAAGGCCACGTTGGCCGCCGGCAGCGGATCGAGCCTGCAGGTCAGCGTTACGACCTTGGGCGACTTGTATTTGTTCGGCCCGTCGGCGTTCAGCACCTGGGCCGCGCCGTTGTCGACGCAGAGGGCCAGAGCCGGGTCGGGCTTGCCGCCCTTGAACTTCTTCGCATCAACATAGCCGTCCCAGATCACGTCCGGCAGCCGGCCGCTCAGGCCGAACAGCGCCACCCGCAGCGCCTGCAGGTCCAGGCCGTCCGGCTTGGAGCCGCCGGGGGTGAAACGGTTGCCGTGGACGAAGATCGACTCCGGCCAGGGATCGAAGGTCGCCGCCGTGCCCTCGCCCGCCTTGTAACCGGCGGAGAAGAAGCTGGAGATGATGACGTTGGCGGTGTTGTTGCCGCCGATGTCGTTGTCGAAGATCTCGACCTTGTCGTTGGAGTTGACGATCACGCCCGTGCCCGCCGGCACCGAGGCGACGGCCGTGCCCTTGCGGCCGAAGTTGCCGGTGTTGTTGCCCTCGACGCGGTTGCGGAACACCCGCGCGCCGAAGCCGGGGACCTTCAGGTTGGGCATGTTGAACACCAGGATGCCGCCGGTGTTGTTGGTCGCCAGGTTGTCGTAGACGTCGGCGAGCTGGGTGTTCTCGATCTCGATGCCGGCGACGTTGAACTCGGCGCGGTTGCGGCGAACCACCACGTTTTGGGACTGGCCGACATAGATGCCGGCGTCCGAGGCGCCGATAGCGACGCTGTCCTCGATCAGCAGATTGCGCACCTGCACCGGATAGAGGCCGTAGGCGCCGTTGCTGGTCTTGGGTCCGCCGGTCCACTCGGCCCGCACCCGGCGGATGACGATGTTCTCGCCCTCGTTGACCTTCAGCGCATCGCCCTTGGCGTCTTCCAGCGCGAGATCCTCGATGGTGAAGTTGGAGGCGTTGACCAGCAGCCCCTCGGCCCCCGCCGCCTGTCCCTTGAAGCTGAGGATGGTCTTGTCCATCCCCGCGCCGCGGATGGTGACGCCGTCGGCCTCGAGGCTGAGCCCCTTGTCGATGGCGAAGACCCCGGCGGGGATGGTGATCACGTCGCCAGGCTTGGCGTCGATCAGCTTCTGGATCAGCTCTTCCTGGTAGGTCGCGTTCGGCTTCTCGGCCGTGCCGCCGCCTTGCCCGCAGGCCGCGAGCGCCAAGGCTCCAATGATCGCCGCGCCGCTGAAGAAGCGGCTCATGCCCTGCCCCATGGGCGTCCTCCCGTTTCCCTTGGCCGAAACTCTAATGGTCCCGGTCCGGAGGGAACCGTGGCATGCGTCGGGGAGTGGGGCAACGGGTTCGCGGGGACAGTTTAAGATGTCCCTCGGAACACCTTAAACTGTCCCCTCCTCAGCCTCCGTACCTCTTCCCCAGCTCCGCGGTCACCGCAGCGAACTCGGCCACGGTGTCAGCGATGATGTCGGCGACCGGGCGGACGCTGTCGATGCGGCCGGCGACCTGGCCGGAGAGCGCGATCGAGGCTTCCATGTCGCCACCGAAGTAGAGGTCCAGAGCCCGCGCCATGACCGGCAGAGGACCGTCCGCCGGCGGGTTCTTCTCCATCTCGTCGGTGCGTTCCGTGCGCAGCGCCCGCAGCGCCGGACCGGGGCCGAAGCGGTTGAGGAAGACGGTGTCGGTCTCGGCCGCCCCGACGATGGCGTCCTTCCAGTTCTGGTGCACGGGCGACTCGGACGCCGAGACCATTCGCGTGCCCATCTGTATGCCCTCCGCCCCCAGCGCGAAGGCGGCGGCCATGGTGCGGCCGTCCATCATGCCTCCGGCGGCGATGATCGGCAGGTCGGTCTTGCTGGCGATCAGCGGCAGCAGCACCATCAGCGCCACCTCGCGCGGGTTCTTGAACCCTCCGCCCTCGCCGCCCTCGACCACCAGCCCGTCGACCCCGGCATCGATCGCCTTCAAGGCTGCGCTCAGCGACGGCACCACATGAAAAACCGTGAGGCCCGCACCCTTCAGCGCCTCGCAGTACTTGCGCGGATCGCCGGCCGAGGTGGTGACGAACTTGATGCCCTGATCGACAACGAACTGGACGATGTCGGGATCACGCACGAAGGCCTGGGCGATGTTCAGGCCGAACGGCTTGTCGGTGAGCTCCCGCATCTTGGCGACCTCGGCACGGACCTCGTCCAGGCGGCCGGACGAGGTCTCGATGATCCCCAGCCCGCCGGCGTTCGACACCGCCGAAGCCAGCTGAGACCGAGCGATCCAGCCCATCGGCGCCTGGACGATGGGGTACTGGACGCCCAGCAGGCGCGTGATGCGGTTGTCGATCATGGCCGTCTCTTCCCTTGTTTTGGGAAAGGCTATCGATCCGCCCCCGGAGTGGGAAGTGTGACCCGGCGGCATCGATATTAAGAATTACTCGCAGGATGATTGACCACCCTCGCTGACAGGCCTATGCGGACGCCAAGTCGATAATGACTCTCATTATTACTCATTTTGTGTAACGCCTGAGGGGGCGAACATGACCATCCAGCACTCCCGACGTCTGACCCTGCTCGCCGCGAGCGCCGTTCTGGCGCTGACCGCCGCCAGCCCGGCCTTCGCCGCCGAGGCGGCCGACGCCGCCGCCATCGTCGATCCCGTCATCGTCACCGCCACCCGCACCGAGAAGCAGCTGGACGAGATCCCAGTCACCGCCTCGGTCATCACCAGTGACCAGATCGAGAACCGCCTCGCCACCGATATCAAGGACCTGCTGAAGTACGAGCCGGGCGTCTCCGTTCGCACCGCCCCCGCCCGCTTCAATGCGGCCGGCTCCGGCACCGGCCGAGACGGCAACAGCGGCTTCAACATCCGCGGCCTCGAAGGCAACCGCGTCCTGATCACCGTCGACGGCATCCGCATGCCCGACGCGTTCGGCTTCGGACCGCAGGCGGTCGGTCGCGGCGACTACGCCGAGCTCGACATGATCAAGACGGTCGAGATTGTGCGCGGTCCGGCCTCGGCCCTGTACGGCAGCGACGGCGTCGCCGGCTCGGTCAGCTTCTTCACCAAGAACCCGGTCGACTACCTGCGCGGCGACAAGACCTGGGCCGCCCAGGCGCGCGCCGGCTACGCCAGCGCCGACGAGAGCTCCTACGGCAACCTGCTGTTCGCCGGCGTCGCCGGGCAGTGGCAGGGCATGATCTCCTACACCCGCCGCGAAGGCTCCGAGCAGGAGACGCAAGGGTCCGTCGGCGGCACGGGCGCGGCTCGCACCCAGGCCAACCCGCAGGAGATCGTCTCCAACGCCATCCTCGCCAAGCTGGTGTTCGAACCGTCCGACGGCCACAGCCTGCGCCTGACCTACGACCACCTCGACCGCGAGATGGACGCCAGGGTTCTCAGCGCCGTGACCGCCACGACGCTGCGGGTGCTCGCCCACGACGAAAGCAACCGCGACCGCGTCAGCTTCGACTACCACTACACCGGCGGCGAAGGCCTGATCGGCGAAGCCCGGGCCAACGTCTACTACCAGGACGCCACCACCACCCAGTTCACCTTCGAAGACCGCGTCGCGCCCGACCGCAGTCGCGACAACAGCTTCGACAACACCGTCTGGGGCGCCGGCCTCCAGCTCGACAGCACCTTCGAGACCGGCGGCCTGTCGCACCGCGTCAGCTGGGGCGGCGACTGGTCGACGACCCGACAGGAAGGGATCCGCAGCGGCACCGTGCCGACGCCGCCGGACGCCTTCCCGAACCGCCCGTTTCCGAACACGGACTACACCCTGGTCGGGCTGTACGCGCAGGATGAGATCAGCCTGCTCGACGGCAAGGTGACCGTGTTCCCGGCCCTGCGCTTCGACTGGTACGACCTCGATCCGCAGGATGACGCCCTCTACACCGGCCCGGCGCCGGAAAGCAGCAGCGATTCCCACCTGTCGCCGAAGCTGGGCGTGGTCTGGAACGCGACCGGGGACCTGAAGGTGTTCGCCAACCTCGCCGTCGGCTTCAAGGCTCCGGCCCCGTCGCAGGTCAACAACGCCTTCAGCAACCCGACCCAGGGCTATATCTCGATCCCCAACCCCGATCTGCAGCCCGAGACCAGCAAGACCATCGAGGCCGGTCTGCGCTGGTCGTCGGGGCGCTTCTCGTTCTCCGGCGCCGCCTTCGCGGGCCGCTATGAGGACTTCATCTCGCAGGAAGTCGTCGCCGGCAGCTTCACCCCCGCCGACCCGGCGGTGTTCCAGTTCATCAACCTCGGCAAGGTCAAGATCCACGGCGTCGAAGCCAAGGCCCGGCTCTCCCTGGACGGTGGCTGGGGCCTGATCGCGGCGGCCTCCGGCGCGCGCGGCGACGCCGAGAGCGGCGGAGCCAAGACGCCGCTGGGCAGCATCGATCCGTTCAAGTTCGTGGCCGGGGCGACCTGGAACGATCCGGCCGGACGCTTCGGGGGCGAGCTGACCTGGACCCACTCGGCCGGCAAGGACGAAGACCGCATCGGCACGACCTGTGCGCCCCGATGCTTTGTCCCCGGAGCCTTCGACGTCATCGACCTGACGGCCTACTGGAACGTCAACGACAACGTCGTCCTGCGCGGTGGCGTGTTCAACCTGACGGACCAGAAGTACTGGTGGTGGAACGACGTCCGCGGCGTTTCGGTCCCGAACAATGCTCCTCCCCCGGCGCCCCAGACGCCGAACATCACCGAAGCCTATACCCAGCCGGGACGCAATTTCGGCGTCTCCCTGACCCTGAAGATGTGAGCCGCAAGATGCGCAAGACCCTGATGAAATCCATCGCCCTGGCGGCTCTCGGCGCGGCGCTTCTCGCCGCTCCGCAAGCTGCCCTGGCCCAGGCCGCCCCGACCGCGGCCAGCCGTCCGGCCAGCGCCTTCGAACAGGATCGCAAGGCGATCCTGAGCATGGCCGGCGAGTTCAAGGTGAAGTTCGACTTCCGGGAAACCACCCCGTTCGTCGCCGACTACAAGCCCATCGATCCTAAGATCAGCGGCGGCCACGAGGTCGTCCGCGTGATCGAGGACACCGGCCGCCTCATCGTTCTGCAGCATCTGCTGGTGGTCGACGCCGGCGACGGCAAGCCGATGGTGATCAAGCACTGGCGCCAGGACTGGACCTACGAACCGGCCAGGATCCTGACCTACACCGGCCCCGGCAAGTGGGTGCTGAAGGATATCCCCGAAGCCGAGCGCAAGGGCGCCTGGTCGCAGACCGTCTGGCAGACCGACGACTCCCCGCGCTACGGCGGCGTCGGCCGCTGGGTCTATGACGACGGCGCCACCCGCTGGACCAGCCTGGAGACCCTGCGTCCCCTCGCCCGACGCGATGCGGTGCGCAAGCCGGTCTACGGCTGGTACGTGGGCGTCAATCGCCACGCCCTGACGCCGACCGGCTGGGTCCACGAGCAGGACAACTCCAAGATCGGCCTGCGCGACGGCAAGAGCACGACCTTCGTCCACGAGTGGGTTCTCAACACCTACACGAAGTTCTCGGACTACGACGTCGGCGCCGCCGACAAGTACTGGGCCGGAACGAAGGGCTACTGGGCCGAGGTCCGCAAGGCCTGGGACGAGACCGCGGTGAAGCGCAAGGGCATCGCCCTCGAGGAAGAAGCCGAAGCCGGCTCGGTCACCGGCCCGACCCTGATGGGCCTGGCCGATGAGATCCTCAAGGGTGAGAAGACTGAGGCTGCGGCCATCGCCGAGGCGCGTCAGGCCATCGCCGAAGAGACCACCCCCGCCAAATAGGGGGGCGCTTGGGGGCAAGCGGGAAGGGCCGAGACCGACACCGGGTCTCGGCCCTTTTTCGCGTTAGCCCTTTTTCGCGTTAGCCCTTCTTCACGTCAGAACGGCAGGATCACCTTCAGCTGGACGCCCTGCTGCCGCGTGGTGTCGCCGACCTGGCCGTAGTAGCCGAAGCGCGCGCTGGCGCCCTGCCTGCCGGTCACCTCGACCCCGACCACGGCCTCGGCCATGGTCTTGTCGGTGGTGGTGCGGACCGTGAACGGCGAGACCCCGACCGGCGCGCCCTCGAAGCCGGCCGAGAGGGTCGAGCTGTCGCCGTCGAGCAGGTGGGTGAAGCCGATCTTCATCGTCGGCTTGATCCACACGTCGCCGGACTGGAAGCTGGTCCCGATCTCGACGCTGGGGCGGATCCGCCAGTAGCTCTGGTCGGAGGCCGCGACGCTGAGGTTCAGAGGGCCCGCGCCACGTTCGGCGAAGGCGTCCATGTCCACCCGCGTGCCCGACAGTTCGACGCCCGGCTTCAGGTACCAGCTGCCGTAGTCGACAGTCTTGGACCCGCGCAGGCTGAGGGTGACGAAGCTCATTTCCTGGCGGCCGTAGGCGGTCAGGCCGCCGGCGCCCGGGATGACGTTGCGCTGGGCGTCGAACTTGCCGGTCCCGCCGGTGACGGCCAGGGCCAGGTCAGCCCAGCCCGCGTCCTTCTTCAGAACCACGCCGGCCTGGTAGCGGTCGCCCTCGCTGCGGGCGTAGTCGCCGAACTCGACGGCCGAGCTTTCGACGCCGAGCGCCAGCCCGACGCGCCAGCCGTCGCCGGCGCCCGCTTCCATGCCCAGCGACATGCCGTAGGCCTCTTCGTCGAAGGCCAGGCTGGTCTTGGTGCGGTCGCTGTCGAGGGACCGGCCCTCGAGCCGCATCCAGCCGCAGAACTCATCGGCCTCGACCCGCACCTCGCCGCCTGGCGCCGCGCAGCTGAACAGCTGGTCGGTGAAGCGCTGGCTGGCCATGGCGTTGGCCGTGGCGCGGTGGATGTAGGGCTCGGGCGTCATGCGGTCATAGACTTCGACCAGCGCCGCCGTGGCGGCGATGTCGAACAACATCTCCGCCACAGGACGGAAGGCCGGCGAACTGCCCGCCGTCTGGATGGCGTTGATGTAGTCGCCGACGGAGGTCTGGTTGTCGGTCAGGCCTTCGTTATCGGGCGAGAAGTCGACCTTGTAGCCGAGCTGCACGGTGTTGGCGTTCGGGTAGCGCAGGTCGAACCGCGCCACGGCCGAGACCGGCGCGTCGAGCGTCAGGCCGCCGTGGTTGACGCCGGCGCCGGTCAGGATGGTGACCGCGTGGTCGCCGGGCAGGATGTAGCCCTTGTTCAGCGACCGCGTGACGACCGTACCGCCGACGATGGCCGCGCCGGAGACGTCGAGGCGGTCGGCCTCGCCGCCGAGGCCGGTGCGGCTCAGGTCGAGGTCGACGAAGAAGTCGCCGGTCGCCGACTGGGTGAAGTCGCCGGTGAGGCTGGTCGTCAGCACCCGGCCGAGGCCGCCCGGCGACAGCAGGCCGTCGTTGGTGAACAGCTCCCCGGCGCCGAGGATGATCGACGAGCCGGAACGGATCTCGCCGGTCGCGCGGTTGCGCAGGGTATCGGTCCCGGCGCCCAGGTTCAGCGACCCGATCAGGATGCCGTGGTTGTCGACGCTTTCCGCCGCCTGGCCGGACAGGATCGCCAGGCCGTCGATGCCGGCCAGCGAAGTAACCGTGCCGCGGTTGGTGATGCTGTTGCCGACGCCGTCGAGCACGCGGATGCCGGCGCTGCCGGCTCCGCCCTGCACGACGCCGCTGCGGACGTCGATGGTGATCGCGCCGGCCCCGCCGAGGCCCGTGCTCTGGGCGAGGATGGCGTTGCTGTTTCCGCCCGCGATCAGGATATCGCCGCGGACGGTGACGTTGACCGCCCCGCCCGTGCCCTGGCCGCCGGCGCTCTGGGCGAAGATGCCGTGCGAGCCGATGCCGGTGGTGGCGATGTTTCCGGTCTGGGTGACCGTGACGATGCCGGCCGAGCCCGCGTCGCCGACGCTGCCGGCGAAGTTGGTCAGCGACAGGATCGGCAGGTCGTTGCCGAGGTCGCCGAGCAGGCCGCCGCCGCCGCCCACGCTCTGGGCGAAGATGGCGTTGGAACCCGTGCCATGGGTGACGATGTCGCCGGTGTTGGTCACCGTAACCGCACCGCCGTCGCCGCCGCCGCCGCCGTTGCCGCCGAGCGCCAGGTTGAGGCCGATGTTGGAGACGCCGACATCGACCAGCGGCACGCCGTCCGGCAGGCCGCGACGGACATTGCCGGCCACACCGCCGCCACCGCCGACGCTCTGGGCGAAGATGCCGGTGGAGCCCGCGCCGAGGGTCTCGATGCGGCCGGAGTTGGTCACCATGACCACGCCGCCGTTGCCCGACGAACCGCCACTGCTGCCGATGGCGAGCGTGCCGGTCAGGCCGACCGAGGCCGCGCCGCCGCGTCCGCCGCCGCCGCCGATGCTGTGGGCGAAGATGCCGTTGGAGTCGTTGCCCTGGGTGACGATCGACGCGGTGTTGGTCACCGTCACCAGCTGGCCGTCACCGCTGGAGCCGCCGGAGCCGCCCACCGCGAGGGAGATGTTCTTGTACTTCTTGACCTTGTCGACCGGGGCCAGGAGCAGGGTGACGGGGATCGGGACGTAACCGTCCAGGCCCAGGGCGCCCATGCCGCCGATGCCGCCGCCGCCGCCGACACTCTCGGCGAAGATGCCGTCGGAGCCGTCGCTACGGGTGACGATGATGCCGTTGTTGACCACCGTGACCACGCCGCCGTCGCTGGCGCCGCCACCGGAGCCGCCGACCACCGCGGTCAGGTTGATGTTGTTGGAGGCGGGGTCGGAGTCGCCGCAGCCGCCGGGCTTGGTCGCCGGCGGAACGGGCGGCAGGGTGCATTTCTGGCCGATGATCATCGACACGGCGTTGGCTTGGCCGCCGACGCCGCCGCCGCCGCCCACGCTCTGGGCGAAGACGCCGTAGGAATCGACGCCGTAGGTGTCGATGCGGCCCGAGTTGGTGATCGTGACCGCGCCGCCGTTGTTGCCGGTTCCGCCGCCGCCGCCGACCGTGAGGCTGACGTTGACGGTGCGCGACTTGCTGTCGGGCTTGTTGCCCGCCAGGCCGACGATGCCGGTGAAGGCCGCGCCGCCCGAGCCGCCGCCGCCGCCGACGCTCTGGGCGTAGACGCCGCTGGAGCCGAGGTCTCGGGTGACGATACGGCCGCTGTTGATGACGTCGACAGCGCCGCCGATGCCGCCGGCGCCGCCGGAGCCGCCGATAGTCAGGTTCATGTTGACGTTGGTGCCTTCGCCGGCCGCGCTCAGCGCCGCGCCGATGGACAGGCCGCCGCGTCCGCCGCCACCGCCCACGCTCTGGGCGTAGATGCCGTTGGACTGGACGCCGTCGGTGTCGATCAGGCCGCTGTTGGTGACATCGACCTCGCCGCCGTTACCGCCGACGCCGCCCTTGCCGCCGATGGCGACCGTGATCTGCTTGGCGTCGGGGCCGCCGATCGAACCGGCGAAGGCCAGGCCGCCGTCGCCGCCGCCGCCGCCCGTGCTCTGGGCGAAGATGCCGTCGGACTCGTCGCCCGTCGTGACGATCTGGCCGGCGTTGCCGACGATGACGTGATCGCCGTGGCCACCCGTGCCGCCGTTGCCGCCGACGCTGATGGAGGCCTGCTTGGAGCCGGGGCCGGTGCTGATAGCGCCTGTGGCGCTGAAGCCGCCCGAACCGCCGCCGCCGCCCAGGCTCTGGGCGAAGATGCCCATCGCCTTGCGGCCGAAGGTGAAGATGTTGAAGCGGTTGTCGACCGTGACAGCGTCGGCGATGCCGCCGATGCCGCCGGTCCCGCCGAGCGAGGCCTGCAGATTGGTGCCGCTTTCGGCCGTGCCGAGGCCGGCCGCGAAGCTGAAGCCGCCGTCGCCGCCGCCGCCGCCGACGCTCTGGGCGTAGATGCCCGACGCGCCTTCGCCTTCGGTGACGATCTGGCCGCCCGCGACCGTGGTGACGAACACTTCGCCGCCCGCGCCACCGATGCCGCCGTCGCCGCCGAGGCTGACGCCCACGGTGGTCGAGCCGCCGAGATTGAGGCTCAGCGCGCCGCTGAAGCCGCCGGCGCCGCCGCCACCGCCGATGCTCTGCGCCACCACGGCGTGCGAGCCGGCGCCCTTGGTCCGGATCGAGCCTTCGAGATTGACATCGACGAGGCCGGCGATGTTACCCGTTCCGCCCTCACCGCCCAGCGAGACGCTGATGGCGGTCGAGTTGGTCGAGAGCGCGCCCGAGAGGCTGAAGCCGCCCGCGCCGCCGCCGCCGCCGATGCTCTGCGCGAGCACGCCATAGGCCAGCGCGCCTTCGGTGAAGATGCTGCCGGTGTAGTCGACGGTGACCGCCTTGCCGACGCCGCCGACGCCGCCCTTGCCGCCGAAGCTGGCGCTGAGGCCGGCCTGGGTCGCGCCGGCGACCGACAGGCTGAAGCCGCCCGCGCCACCGCCGCCGCCGAGGCTCTGGGCGAGAATGCCGGTGGCGAGATCGTCGTGGGTGATCAGCGCGCCGCCGGCCGTGACGGTGACCGTGCCGGCGTCCCCGCCGAGGCCGCCGGAGCCGCCCATGGAGAGGCCAAGCGCGCCGCCTCCGGTCGAGGCCGCCAGCGAGCCGCTGAAGCCGCCGGTGCCGCCGCCGCCGCCGATGCTCTGCGCCACGAGCGCGTAGGCTTCCTCGCCGCCGGTCTCGACCGTGCCCGTGCTCTCGAGGATCACGTCGCCGGCCGCGCCGCCGGCGCCGCCCTTGCCGCCGAGCGACAGCGCCAGGGCCGCCGAACCGGTGGTGAAGCTGCCCTGGACGGCGAAGCCGCCGGTGCCGCCGCCGCCGCCGATGCTCTGCGCGACCAGGCCGCTGGCCTGGATGCCACGCGTGCGGACGTTGCCGATGTTCTTGAGGGTGACCACGCCACCCGCGCCGCCGCCGTCGCCGGCGTCGCCGCCGAGCGAGACGCCGCCCGCGAACACGCCGCCGGCCGAAACGCCGACCGCGAAGCCGCCGTTGCCGCCGCCGCCGCCGATGCTCTGGGCCATCAGGCCGTTGGAGCGATCACCGGTGGTGTCGACATCGGCCCAGGTCAGGACGGTGACGTTGTCGCCCTTGCCGCCGCCGCCGCCCTTGCCGCCGACCGAGGCGTTCAGGGCTACGCCATCGCTGGCCGCGACCGAGATGGCGAAGCCGCCGTTGCCGCCGCCGCCGCCGATGCTCTGGGCGAACAGGCCGTTGGCGTCGGCCCCGGTGGTGACGATGGTCCCGTTGTGACGCGCCTCGACCACGCCGCCGTCGCCGGCCGAGCCGCCGGCCCCGCCGAGCGCTACCGCCGCCGAGGCATAGATGCCCGCCGAGGCCGCGAAGGCGTAGCCGCCGTTGCCGCCGCCGCCGCCGATGCTCTGGGCGCGCAGGCCTTCGGAGCCGACGTTGTGGGTCTTGAGGCTCGAAGCCGCGCTGGCGGCCGTGGTGGCGAGGTTGACGAACACGTCGCCGCCGTCGCCGCCGTCTCCGCCCCTGCCGCCGATCGACACCGAGGCGAAGGGCCCGGCCGAGGTGGCCGAGCCGCCGTTGCCGCCGCCGCCGCCGATGCTTTGCGCCATCAAGGCCGTGGAGCGTTCGCCGAAGGTCTCGATGGAGCCGCTGTTGTCGGCGGTGACGAGGTCGCCGTCGCCGCCGCCGCCGCCGGTGCCGCCGATCGAGATCAGACCGCCGCCGGCGCCGCCGTTGCCGCCGCCGCCGCCGATGCTCTGAACGAACATGCCGTTGGAGTCGTGGCCGCGGGTGACGATCGAGCCGGTGTTCAAGGCCGTCGCCGTGCCGCCGCCGCTGGTGCCGCTGCCGCCGCCGCCGATGCCGACCAGGCCGGAGCCCGAGCCGCCGTCACCGCCGCCGCCGCCCACGCTCTGGACGAACAGGCCGGCGGCGCTGACGCCTTCGGTCTCGATGGAGCCGCTGTTCTCGCCATAGACGTCGCCGCCCGAGCCGCCGGCCGCGCCGGTGGAACCGAGGCCCGCGAGGCCGGTGCCGGAGCCGCCGGCCCCGCCGCCGCCGCCGATGCTCTGCCCGAACACGCCGTGGGCGCTGGCGCCGCGGGTGTGGACCGCGCCGCTGTTGGTCACGGAGACGTCGCCGCCCGCGCCGGCCGTGGCGCCGTCGCCGCCGAAGGCGACCAGGCCGGAGCCCGAGCCGCCCGAACCACCGAAGCCGCCGACGCTCTGGCCGAAGACGCCGACGGCGGCCTGGCCGTGGGTCTCGATGGTCCCGCTGTTGTTGATGACGACGAGGTCGCCGTTGGTGGTCAGGGAGCCCGCGCCGCCGCCGCCGACGATGCCGCTGCCGTTGCCGCCGTGGCCGCCGGCGCCGCCGAGGCTGCGTCCGAAGATGCCCTGGGCGTCCTTGCCGGTGGTGGTGATGCCGGCGGCGTTGGTGATCGTGACCTGGCCGCCCTTGCCGCCGGTCGCGCCGGGACCGCCGTCGGCGTCCACGCCCGAGGCGTCGCCGCCGTCGCCGCCGTCGCCGCCCGCCGCCACGCCGAGAATGCCGTGCGCGGCCTCGCCGCCGGTGGTGATGACGCCGCTGGCGTTGATGACCAGCTCGCCGCCGTCGCCGCCCTGGGCCGCATTGCCGCCGGTCGCGCCGCCGCCGTAGGCGTTGCCGCCGCCGCCGCCGCGTCCGCCCGAGGTGGAGCCGGAGATCCCGACGGCGTTCTTGCCCGCGGTGACGATCTCGCCGTCGAAGTCGACGGTGACGTCGCCGCCGGCCTTGCCCGGCGCGCCGTGGCCGCCGGTGACGTCTACGCCGTAGGAGGTGCCGCCGCCGCCGCCGTTGCCGCCGCGAGAATGGATGTCGAGGCCGTGGGCGTTGTCACCGGTCGTGCGGATCGCGAAGGGGCCGGTATCGACGTCGGCCTGGATGTTCGCGCCAACGGCGTCCTGGCCGCCGTTGCCGCTGAGCTCGACGCCCTTCACGCCCGAGGCGGGAGTGATGTCGTCGTCGGGTGCGGTGATGGTCAGGCTGGTGACCGGCGGGCCATAGGAGACGCCGTCGGGGATGTCCGCCGTACAGGTGACGGCGTTCACGCCCGCGCAGCTGGTGAGGGCGGCGGCGGGCTGGGCCAGCAGCGGCAGCGACAGGGCGCCGGCCGCCAGCGCCAGTCGCAGGCGCTTCGTCAGGCCAGCCGTTCCAGCGAGGATCTTGCGCGCCTCGCGACGGTCTTCGAGCGAGATCGGCGCGGTGGTGTCGGTCGAAGCGACGCTGGCCAGCGTCGCCAGCCGGCGCAGGGCGTCTTCCAGCGCCGTCAGCTCGGCGCGCGCCGGATCGTCAATCGCCAGGCGGGCGCTGCGGTCGACGAGGGCGGCGACGGTCGCCTGCAGGTCGCCGAACGAAGCGCGGAGAAGGTCGGCGGCGGCGGTTTCGACACCCGGCCCGGCCTGTTCCAGACGTGCACACAAACGGGCCAGCTGTTCAGCCAGCCGGATGAGCTTGTCCGACATCGATACGTTCCCCAACCCCTGAGGTCCCAAAACGGACCTTCTGGCCCGGGAACCTGCAAATCACGGACCAAAGGTATCAGAAACCATGATGCGTGACAGAAATGTTCGCCCGGAAGGCGAGCACCTCCTGGCTAGGGAACGAAGGCGAAGTACAGCCCCAGGAACACCGCAAGGCTCACGACCGTAAGGATCAGACTGGTTTTGAGCCGGAAGCGCAGGCTGAAGAACAGCACATAGCCGATCACCGACAGCACCAGCACCAGGATGGCGGTGACATCGATCAGCAGCTTCCAGACCGCGCCGGTGTTCTTGCCCTTGTGCAGATCGTTTACGATCGAGGTCACCGTCGCCCGCTGGACCGTGGCCTCGGCCTTGCCGGTCTCTAGGTCGAGGATGACGTCGGTCGAGCCGGTCGCGCCTTCGAACCGCAGCATCGCCTCGCCGTCGAGCATCTCGCCGCTGTGGTAGGCGCCACGGGCCTTGATCCGCTTCTCGAGGACCGGCGCCAGCGCCTTGACCGGATCGGCGGTCTTCAGGGCGACGGCGATGTCTGCGGCGGGGATCTGGGCGGTGACGCTCTCTTCGGCCGGCTTCTCGCCCTGCAACCAGTCGGGGTGATTGAGCAGGATGCCGGTGACGCTGAAGAACATCAGCGCCAGGAAGGCGAAGGCCGAGATGTAGGCGTGCAGCATCCGGCTGGTCCGGTAGAAGGCGCCCTTGTCGAAACCCTTCCTGGCGGCCTTCTTCGGCGCCGGTTTGGCCGGAGCCTTGGCGACGTCGTCCTTCATCGCTTCTTGCCGTACCGCAGGCTGACGGCGCCGAGCTCGTCCTTGCCCGGCAGGGCGGCGGCCGCCGGCTTGGCGCCCAGGTCGAGGTCGGAGGAGACGTAGCTGTGGCCGCCATGCTCGCGGACTGCTTCCACGTGAATGGTGTACTTGCCCTGCCCCACCGGCTTGCCGGCCTGGTCGCGGCCGTCCCACACGACGCTGTACTTGCCGGGCGCGCGGGTCGGCCGGGCGGTGCTCTCGACGCCGGTGGTCTTGCGGCCGTAGCGACGCCAGAAGACGTAGTTGTCCGGGATCCACTTGGCGTTGTCGCCGAGCATGGTGACCACGCGGACCAGCTGCTTGTCCTCGTCGGTCACCCAGACGGCGATGTAGGGCGCGCGGTAGTTGCCGGCGACGATCTTCGGCACCTCGTAGCCGATGGCGACCTCGAAGCCCTTGGGCCAGGCCGGGCCGTCGGCGATGCGGATCAGTTCGGCGCGCGGGCCGTCGCGGGTGTCGACCAGCGACTGCCAGCCGGCCGAGGCATAGCGGCGGCCGTTCGCCCCGAAGATCAGCGTCTCGACGCCCGGCGTACGGTCGGCGAGCGCCACGGCGGCTTTCGGCTTCATCGCTGAGAAGGCGGTGGAGAGCGCGTCGGCCTCGGCCGCCGCCTGGGCGACGACGCAGACCGCCATGGTGTCGGCGACCGGACGACCGTCGGCGGGATTGAGAATGTGGCTGTAGGCCTGGCCATCGACCATCAGGTCACGCTGCCCACGGCCGCTGAAAGCCACCGCCCCGCTCGTCAGGCTGAGTACGGCAGCGGGTTCGGCATTGTCGGCGGTCTCGCACGCGTCGGCGACGCCGATCCGCCAAGCCTCGCCGCCCGGGGCCTGGCCCCAGCAGCGCAGGTCGCCGCCGATGTCGACCATCAAGCCTGACACGGACGGAGACGCCGCCCGCGCCGCCGCCAGGGCCTTGTCGATCACGTAGCCCTTGGCAACGCCGTCGAGGTCGAAGGTCACGCCCTCCGGTCGCTGGACGGTGCGGGTCTTCGGATCGAGCGTCACCGCCGCGCGCTGAAGCACGGCCTGGCCGGGAGCGCCGGCGCGCCAGGCGGCGGTTGTCAGGCCCATGCGGCCGTCGAACGCGCCGTCCGTGACCGTCCGCATCGCTTCCGCCTGCCGCAGCACCGCGAACAGGTCCGGCGAGGCGACATGGGTGTCAGAGGCGTTCAGGGCCGCCAGTTCGCTGTCCTCGCGCCAGCCGCTGAGCACGACGTCGAGTCGGTCGATCTCAGCGCGCGCCGCCTGGGCCGCGATCATCGCCGCGGCCTGGCTGCTCGCCACGACGGTAAGGTCCAGAGAGGTCCCGAGCACATGGTCGTCATGCAGTCGCCACACCCGCGCCTCGGCCGGAACAGCAGCGGAAGCAGCCATGGGGACGGCGAGCACGCCCAATCCGGTCAGCACGGCCCGGGAAGTCAGCATCGAACACTCCAGAAATACAGGTGGCCGGCGGGGAGACCGGCGCATCGCGGCGGACCATAGAAAAGCGTCTCGACGATTGCAACTGAGAGTAATTCGCAGTACCCGAACCAGTACGCCACAATGGGCGCGTGTATTACTTGGGAGACGGGGCATGGCCGCGAGAGGATTGATCATGAAAAGCGGGCTCGCCGCGTTGCTGACCACCACGGCCGTTGCGTTCGCCGTCGCTCCCGCGCTGGCCCATACGCCTTACGTCGTACCGACCACTTTCGCGCCGGAGCGTGACTATGTCGGCGTTTCGGGCGGCATGGCCGAAGAGGGCTTCTTCATCCCCGACTTCGCCATCCGGGGCTCGGGCGACTGGGTCGTGACCGGCTCGGACGGCGTCGCCAAGCCGGCGACCCCGACCACGCTGAAGTCGGTCACGGTCCTCGACGCTCCCCTCCCCGCCGAGGGCACCTATCGCATCGGCACCGGCGAGCGTCCGGGCCGGGCCGGTAAACAGGCCAAGATCGATGGCGTCTGGCGCGCCGTTCGTCCGGCGCCCGCCCCCGGCGCGGCCGCGCCGCAGCGGCGCATGGACGAGGACGCGCCCGCCGGCGCCAACGGCCCCATCGACGCCGACAAGGTCCCGGCCGGCGCCGAGACCGTCGACGTCCAGGGCTATCTCGTGGCCGAGACCTACGTCACCCGCGGCGCCCCGACCCCGGTCAAGGTTTCTGGCAAGGGCTTCGAGATCGAGCCGATCACCCATCCCAACGAGATCTTCCTGTCGGACGGCTTCGTCTTCCGCGCGCTGGTCGACGGCAAGCCGGTGGCGGGTCAACACGTCAGCATCTATCGCGGCGGCGAGACCTATGAGAGCAGACGCACGGCGCTCGAGGCCACCACCGCCGCGGATGGCAAGGCGACGGTCAAGTTCGAAAAGCCGGGCGTCTATGTGATCGAGACCCGCTATCCGGGCCAGGCCGCGCCCGGCGCGACCCCGGCGACCAAGACCTGGATCTACACCCTGAGCTTTGAGGTGACCGACTAAGCCGGTCCGCGCGCCCCGCCGCAGCCGCGATCACGCGCCGCGACGGGGCCTGCAGCCCAGCGGAGGTGAGGGTCACCGGGGGGAGCAGTCGGAAGTCGCCTTCCGCAACGTATATATGGGGCCAGACATCGCTTTACGCGAGTCCTGTCGGGTAGCCGACATGGCGACCCGTTGTCACCAGGGGGCTGGCGCAGGTCGCCGATCCCGGATTTCACAAGCTTTTGCGGGGATACCAGACAAGTCGCACTCAACGGCGTGACTGTCTGCGATGGTACCGCCTCTCAGGCTTGAACTGAGGACCTCCGGTTCCACAAACCGGCGCTCTAACCAACTGAGCTAAGGCGGCACGCTTTCGCGAGCGGCTGGTTTAGTCAAAGCCGGGCTCGCGATCAAGCGAAGCTTGCGCCTCGCCGAACCGGGCCGCAACCTCAGGGTCATGAGCACCATCAGAACCCGCACCATCGAGGCCAACGGCCTGACCTTCACCATCGACGAGGCCGGCGAAGGCGACGATGTCGCCCTGTTCCTCCACGGCTTTCCGGAGAGCCGGTTTTCCTGGCGACACCAACTGCCGCTGCTGGCCGACCTCGGTTGGCGAGCCGTGGCGCCGGACCTGCGCGGCTATGGCGATTCCAGCCGGCCAGCCGGGGTGGAGGCCTATGGCATCGACCATCTCGTCGCCGATGCCGCCGCCATCTTCGATGCCGTGGGGGCCAAGCGCCGACTGCTGATCGCCCACGACTGGGGCGCGATCGTCGCCTGGGTCTTCGCCATGGAGAAGGCCAAGGCGCTGGATGGACTGGTGATCATGAATGTCCCTCACCCGGCGGTCTTCCAGGGCGCGCTGAAGGGCAACCTGAGCCAGCTGAAGAAGTCCTGGTACGTTTTCTTCTTCCAGCTGCCCTGGCTGCCGGAGAAGGCGATGACCGCGAACGGAGCCCGCGCGATCGGCGAGGCCTTCCGGGGCATGGCGGTCGACAAGAGCCGCTTCCCGGTCGAGGTGCTCGCCCACTATCAGGAGAACGCTCTCAAGCCCGGCGCGATGACGGCCATGATCAACTGGTACCGCGCCAACTTCCGCGGCGGGGCGCTCAGCCGCTGGGCTCCGGGCAAGGCGCCGACGATCGACATCCCGACCCTGATGGTCTGGGGCGAGGAGGACGCGGCCTTGGGGATCGAACTGACCGAGGGCTATGAGCCCTATGTCCCCGACTTCACCCTTCAGCGTCTACCGGGCGTCTCGCACTGGGTGCAGCAGGAGGCCCCCGAGGCCGTCAACGCCCGCCTGGAGGCGTGGCTGCGGGCAAAGGGCCTGGCCAAGGCCTGAGAGCCGCCGCCCTCCCCGCCACATAGCAAAACGCCCCGGAGGTTTCCCTCCGGGGCGCATTACCAGGACCAGAAGGTCCAGACTTACTGCGGCAGCTTCCACACCAGCGGAATGCGGACCGTAGCCCCATCCACCGGCGCGCCGTCGCGCGTTTGAGGACGCATCTTGAAGAGCCTTGAGGCCTTCAGGGTCGCGTCACCGAAGCCCATGTCGGCGGGATCTTCCGAAACCACCGAACAGTCTTCAAGCGTACCGTTCGCCTTCACCTTGCAGACGATGGTCGCGCGTCCTTCCCGTTCCATGCGCTGGGCACGGTCGGGGTAGAAGCGGGCCAGGTCTTCCGCGTTGGGTCGGCGCGACCAGTCCGGGTTCGTGATCACCGACGGCCGCGGCGGAGCCGGGGGCGAGGGCGGAGCGATCACGGGCGGAGCCGGCGTTTCGACGCGCTGACTCTTTTCAACCGGCGGCACCTGCAGCGGAGGCGGCGGAGCCACATCCGGCGGAGGCGCGATCGGCGGACGGGGCTGCAGCCTCGGGGGAGGCGGCTTTTCCGACGGCGGCGGCGGCGGCGGCGGCGGAGGAGGCGGGGGCGGCGGCTTGACTAGCTGAGTATCAAGCTTCTCGTCCTCGAATTCCTTCTCCTTGATCTGGAATTTGGATTGAGCAACCCAGAAAACCAGACCCGCATTCAGTGCGAAGGCGACGACAAGCCCGACCAAGAACCCTTTGGTGTTCTTGCTCTTCGGTACGTCGAACGGGTTGTGCACGCGGTGCGGAGCGTCTTGTTCTTGCTCTGCCATGCGTCACCCACCCGCCGGAGTACTGTCGTCCTGCCCGATGAGAGCCACGCTGTAGAAACCGTTATCCTGCAACGTATTCATCACCTGCATGAACTCGCCGTAGCGGACCTCCTTGTCGGCGCGGATGAAGATCCGCTCCTTCGTGGGGTCCCGCCGGCCGACCTGCGTGCGCAGATCGTCACCCATCGATGCCAGGTCGGTGGGGAAGTCGCCGATGTAGGTGGCGCCCCCCTTCTGGATCGAGATGTAAACCGGCTTAGGCGGATTGACTCGGGGCTTGGCCACCGCAGTGGGCAGCTTCAGCTCGACCGAGACGCTGGCTAGCGGCGCCGCCACCATGAAGATGATCAGTAGGACCAGCATGACGTCCACGAAGGGCGTTACGTTGATCTCGCTGTTCTGCTCAACCTGGTACCTGTCGCCGCCGCCGGAGCCCGAGAGTTTGGCGGCCATCTGTGATTAAGCCCCTTTGTCGAGCTGCCGCGAGATCGCGTTCATCAGTTCGGCGTTGAAGCCGTCCGAACGCGTTCCGTACGACGAAATGCGCGTCTGGAAGTAGTTGTAGAAGATAACCGCGGGGATAGCGGCGAACAGACCGATACCGGTGGCCAGCAGGGCTTCGGCGATGCCGGGGGCCACGACGGCGAGGTTGGTGGTGTTCGATTCCGCGATGCCGATGAACGAGTTCATGATGCCGTAGACGGTGCCGAACAGACCGATGAACGGACCGGACGAACCGACCGAAGCCAGGAACTGCATGCCGCTCGACAGACGCTTGGACAGCGACGACTGAACCGCGGAAGTCGCGGTCTGGGCGCGGTAGATCGTCGAGTCGCGGTGCTCACCAGTGATGGAGAGGCCGGCTTGACGGGACAGTTCGACTTCCGAAGCGGCCGCGGCGGCCATGTCGGCCAGCGGGTTGCCTTCGAATTCGTCGGACATCGAGATGCGACCCATGTCCTGGATGGACTTGGCCGAACGGAAGGCTTCGAGGAAGCGATCCGACTTCTTGTTCAGGGCGCCGAACTCGAGAAGCTTCGTAACGAGAAGGGTCCAGGAGAAGATCGAGGCCAGGACCAGGCCGAGCATCACGACCTTAACGACCATGTTCGCTTCCATGAACATCGTCACGGGAGTGATACGGCCTTCTTTCTTTTCCATCACCGGCGGAGCGCCGGGGGTTTCTTCAGCCGGAGCGGCGGGAGCGGCCTCGGGGGCGGGAGCGGCCGCGGCGTCAGCCGCGGGAGCGGTGGCGGCGGCGGGATCGGCCGGAGCGGCCGCGTCCTGCGCGAACGCCGGAGCGCTCACCATCAGCGCCGCGGCGCCGAGGATCGCGATGAAGGGGGTCAGTCGTTTGTTGTCGAGCATCTTTCGCCAGTTCCTGGTTGGTCTAGCTAGTTTGGACCGAGGGTCGTCGCGCGATAGCGTCTCCACCCTACTCTGAAATTCTGTTCGTCCCGACGTCCCATACGGGACCTCGGGTCTAAACCGCTGTCGCTGCACCGACCCGCAACGCTTCCCCGATCATTCTCTGTCGAAGATGGCGTTCCGAAGGCGCTTTCGACCCGACGGCGTGGGGCTGTCTGGTCGATCTACCAAGTTAGACTTGGCAGACCAGCCCTTTGGCAACCCCTTAATCCAACGTCAAGGGGCATGACTAACCCTTTCCCACCCTCTGCTGAGCATGGGACAGCAGAAATATTGCACTGCACAATCTGATTATCGAAAGGGATCGCCAGTTTTTCCCTTTCCACAAGAAAACGCATGTTGCGGCGCAACAATTCTCGCGGACCAAGGGTCACTTTCGTGAATGCCGAAACGGCTGCAATCTGTGCGCGTGGGAAATGGTGCCTGGGGCCGGAATCGAACCAGCGACACGTGGATTTTCAATCCACTGCTCTACCAACTGAGCTACCCAGGCCTAGGCCTTGAAAGGCCCCGCAAATCGCGGAGGCCGCGTCTATAGAAGAGCGTCCCGCGCAAGTCCAGCAGGCAAGTTCAGTCCTCTTCGTTTTCCCCCGAAGGGTCGCCTGGAGCCCCGTCTTCCTCGACCACGGGCACGGCGTAGCGGCCGGTGAACCACTTGTTGAGGTCGACATCGGCGCAGCGCTTCGAACAGAACGGCCTATACGCATGTTCCGTCGGCTTGGTGCAGATCGGGCAGGTCCTGCTCATCGCGCGACCACTTCGAGGCGGTCATTCACCCAGCCGTCCCGCGCCTCGACGGTGAATCGGGCGCCGAGACGCTCGGTCAGCGCCGCGCGATAGGATTCGAACGCCGCCAGCACCGCCGGACCGCAGGCCGCGGTCAGCTGGCCGCCGGGAACGGCCCTGCCCTCGCGCTCGAGTTCGCGGACCAGCCTCAGCGCGCCGGTCGTGGCCGACAGGCCGCCGGTCTCGTCCAGCAGCGTGTCGAGGATCGGACGCCGCCGGCGCGGCACTGTGAGGGTCAGGGTGCCGAAGCGGCTGATCTTGTCGATGGCGACGCCGGGGTTATCCGGCGAGAAGGCGGCGCGCGCGGCGCCGTCGATGGCCTTGCCGTCATGGCCTCGGCCGACGAGGTCGAAGATCACCAGTCCGCCGAGCCCCTTCAGCCGCAGCAGGCGCGCGGCCATGCCCAGGGCGGTCAGATTGGCCATCCGGGCGGCGCTCTTGGTGTCGCTGCCCGGCCGACCGCCGAGGTCGACGTCGATGGAGACCAACGCCCGGGTCGGTTCGATGGCGATGTTGCCCCCGCCTGGCAGGGCATGGATGGTCTCGAGCACTTCAGCCTCGGCCGCGTCGGCGGCTTCGCGGGCGCCCAGGCCTTCGACGATCTTGGCGCCCCGGGCGATATCCTGAAGCTCGGCTTCGATGTCCGGGGCGGCCTGGAGCAGCCGCGGTTCGCCTTCGGCCGGTCCGATCAGGCGGACGGTGGCCAGCTTGTCCTGGCGGCCCTCGGTGCGGATCTCGACCTCGACCGCCGCGCCGCGCACCGGCGGCAGCTCGTCCTGGCGCAGGGAGTAGAGGGCCTCGACCTTGCCCGGCAGGTCGAGGAAGGCGGCGCCGATGTTCTTCTCGACGCTGCGGACGCGGGCGACGCTGCGGGCGAACAGCCGGGTCGCCGCCGGCTCGCCGTCGCGCGTGATCAGCAGCCGCTCGGGGCGGCCGTCCAGGGTGATGACGCCCCGGGTCTCCCCGATGCTCCGATCGAGGAAGAACTTGCGGCTCATGAAGCGTTCCCGCCCTGCCAGCCGAGGCCGGTGAGCATGTTTATGGTCTCGTACAGCGGCAGCCCAACGACGGAGCTGTAGGACCCCTGCAGGCCGGTGACGAAGCCCCCTGCCCGCTTGTGAATCTTGTAGCCCCCCGAAGCGTCGGTCCATTCGCCGCCGGCGATGAAGACGTCGAGCTCCTGGGCCGTGACGCGCTTGAACGTCACCCGGGTCTCGACGACCCGGCTGGAGACGCGGCCGTCCGGCGCGATCACGGCGACGCCCGTCAGCACCTTGTGGGCGCGACCGGACAGCAGGGTGATCATGCGACGAGCGTCGGCCTCGTCCTCGGGCTTGCCGAGGATACGGCTGCCGACGGCGACGATGGTGTCGGCGGCCAGGACAAAGGCGCCGGGATGGCGCGGGACGACGGCCCCGGCCTTCTCCTCGGCCAGGCGCAACACCAGCCGCCGCGGAGTTTCGTCGCGGCCAGGCGTTTCGTCAATGTCGGCGGGGTCTACGCGGTCGGGCTCGATACCGACCTGGCTGAGCAGTTCGAGACGCCTGGGACTGGAGCTGGCCAGGACCAGCGTCCCCACGGGTCTGCTCACTTGAAGCGGTAGGTGATGCGGCCCTTCGTGAGGTCGTAGGGCGTCATTTCGACCAGCACCTTGTCGCCGGCCAGCACGCGAATGCGGTTCTTGCGCATCTTGCCGGCGGTATGGGCGATGATCTCGTGGTCGTTTTCCAGTTTCACGCGGAACGTGGCGTTCGGCAGCAATTCGCTGACCGTGCCCGGAAACTCCAGCAGTTCTTCTTTAGCCATAGGCCTCTCGTAAATATCCCAAAATGGAGCCTGCCAAACAGGCCGTCGATAAACGAACGGCCCGCGCCGAAGTCGATTCGGGTCGCGAGCCGCGGCTCCAAGAACAGACACTATAACGCGTCTACCCCCCGAACGTCGATGCCTTGCCGAAGCGTTCGCGAATCCGGCGGGCCAGTTCGTCCCGAACAGCCCTGTAGGCGTCCAGCCGCTGCTCGCGCGAACCCTCCGCCAGGGTGGGATCGAGGGTCGGCCAGTAGGCGATGTCCACCGCTCTGCCCCGGGCCAGTTCCACCGCCCGGTGCTGGGCCTCGGGGGTCAGCGAAACGACCAGGTCGAACGACTCGTCCTCGAGGTCGTCGAAGGTCTTGGGCTTGAAGCCGGTCAGGTCGCCGCCGAGTTCGTCGATGACGGCGGCGGCGAAGGGATCGACCTCTGTCTCGCCCGGCTCGCGCTTGAGGCCGACACTGTCGACGAAGACCGATCGACCATGTGCGAGCTTCATAAGCGCCTCGGCCATCGGCGAACGGACCCTGTTGAAGTTGCAGGCGAACAATACCGCCCCCGGGAGCGCGTCCACTCGAGCCTCAGCCCCGCCAGTGCAGGGCGCAGATGAGGGTGAACAGCCGACGCGCGGTGTCCAGGTCGGTCTTCACCTTGCCGTCCAGTCGCGCCTGAAGCAGCGTCGAGCCTTCGTTGTGCAGGCCGCGCCGGCCCATATCGAGGGCCTCGATCTGCCCGGGCGTCGCGTTGCGGATGGCCTGGTAGTAGCTCTCGCAGATCATGAAGTAGTCGCGGATCACGCCCCGGAACGGGGACAGCGACAGCAGGTGGATCTGGTCGAAACCGCCCTCCGGCCCGGTGATGTGCAGGGCCAGCCGGTTCTCGGCCAGGGCAATCTTCAGATCATAGGGCCCGTTCGCCGCGCCCTCGGGCTGGAAGTAGTTGTCCTCGACCAGGTCGAAGATGGCGATCTGCCGCTCCTGCTCCTGGTCGCGCGAGACAGGCGCGAGGGAATCCTCGTCGATCTCGATGCTTTGCAGGCGGTGGGCGTCACGGTCGTCGGTCATGGGTGACCGAGCCTTAAAGCATCACGGGGGGCCTCGTCATCCCGGCGCGGAACGACAAGGCCAGTGTCGGCGAACGCCGTGCTATTTCGGCAACCGGATCGACGCCGACAGGGCGTGGGCGGGCAGCCCCTCGGCAGTGGCCAGAGCGGCCGTATGCGGACCCAGCCGACCAAAGGCGGCGGCGTCGCACTTCACGATCGAGGTGCGCTTGAGGAAGTCGTAGATCGACAGCCCCGACTGGAACCGCGCCGCCCGGCTGGTCGGCAGCACGTGGTTGGAGCCGGCGACGTAGTCGCCGAGCGCCTCGGGCGTATAGCGGCCGAGGAAGATCGCCCCAGCGTGACGCACCCGGTCGGACAGGGCCTCGGGTTCGGCGGTGCAGAACTCGACGTGCTCGGGCGCGATCAGATCGACCAGCGGCGGGCTTTCCGCGAGCGGGGCGATGATCACCGCGCCGTGGTCGCGCCAGGACTGGGCGGCGTCCTCGCCTGTGCTGAGCTCTCCCAGACGCTGGGTCACGGCGGCCTCGACGGCGGCGGCGAAGGCCTCGTCGTCGGTGATCAGGATCGACTGCGCAGACGGGTCATGCTCGGCCTGGGACAGCAGGTCGACGGCGATCCAGTCTGGGTCGTTGTCCTTGTCGGCGACCACCACGATCTCTGACGGTCCGGCCAGGGCGTCGATGCCCACCACGCCGTACAGCCGGCGCTTGGCGGCGGTGACATAGGCGTTGCCGGGGCCGACGATCTTGTCGACCGGCTGGATCGGACCGGCGCCGTAGGCCAGGGCGGCGACGGCCTGGGCCCCGCCGATGCGCCAGATCTCGGTGACGCCCGCTTCCTTCGCGGCCGCCAGCACCGCCGGCTGCAGCTTGCCGGGCGGGGTGACCATGGCGATGCGATCGACGCCGGCGACGTTGGCCGGCACGCAGTTCATCAGCACCGTCGAGGGATAGGCCGCGCGGCCGCCGGGCACATAGACGCCCACGGCCTCGATCGGTGTCCAGCGCCAGCCCAGCTCGACGCCGGCCTCGTCGGTCCAGCGCTGGTCGGCGGGCCGCTGGCGCTGGTGATAGCTGCGGATACGGCCGGCGGCGAACGCGATGGCCGCCCGGACCTCGGGCTCGCAGGCTTCGGCGCCGGCCTCGATCTCGTCAGGCGTGACGCGGATGGTCTCGGCGGTGAGCTCGGCGCGGTCGAACTTGCGGCTATAGTCGAGCACCGCGTCGATTCCGCGCGCCTTGACGTCCGCCAGCACCTCGCCCGCCGCCGCATCGACGTCGGCCGGCTGCCCCCGGCGCTCTTCGAGGAAGGCGCGGAAGGTCGGGGCGAAGTCGGGATCGGTGAAACGGAAGCGGCGCATGGCGGGACTATACCCCAACAGACGCGGCCGGTGAAACGCAGGAAGCCTGATAGCGCCTATACCCTGGGCGAACTACGCCGGCTTTTCCGCTCGACGGGTGAAGTCCATGTGGACCAGCAGCGTCTCGGCGCCCGTCTTGTAGCCAATGGCGTAGATGTCGAAGGTGCGATGGTCGCCGTCGAACTTCGAGACCATCTTCATCGGCGTGACCATGCCGTCCTTGCGAACCAGATCGGCGTGCCAGATCATCGTACGCGCCTCCGCGTTCCAATAGCCGATGTCTTGGCGCATGCGATGTTCGTTGGTGTCCCCCCAGACGCCGACGTAGCGACGGGTCGCCGAATCCCAGCCCCAAAAGCCCGTGCCGTTATAGGGCATGCCCTCGATGTGGAACTCGTTGATCAGCCAGGCGCCGTTCGAGCGCAGCGTGTTGTCCTGAACCCCCTTGGCCTTGGTCGGCTGACCGCCCGGGGTGCTGGCCGGGAAGGTGACGACCGCGTCCCAGACTCCGGCCTCCAGCTTCATGGGCTCTAGCTCGGCGCCCGGCGGCGCACCCTCGGGCGGCGTCTGGGCCGCCGCCGGGGCCGCGATCAGGCAGATGGCGAAGGCTACGCTTGAAAGACGCATTGGAGTGTCCCCTTGATGGAGCAGTACTAGCGCGCGCACACAAGGGGTCGACCAGCCTGATCGGACGCAAGTCCGGCTTCATCGAAGATCGCCGGGTCGCGGCGCCCTCTTCGGCTCAGGCCTCGTGCGCCGGCGCGCGGGGTGTCGGCCAGGCGGCGGATACGTCCGCCATCACCGCTTCGAGGCACTCGACCTCGGCCCGCAGGTCGCCACCGCCGGCGAAGGTGAAGACCACCGCGCCGCCCGGCGCTTCACCCGGCTCGAACGAGAGGCTCAGCAGTTCGACCACCGCGCTCCGGGCGTCACGCCGCAGCTTGCGGCTTTGCACCGACAGCACGCCGCCCAGCTGAAGCCCCGACCGCACCCGCTCGCGGGTCTTGCCCCCCGCTTCCCAGCGGTAGCGGTTGAAGGCGATGGTAAGCCGCCGCGCCGAAGGCTCGAAGGCGATGTCGCCGATCCTGGCGACCGCGTCCTGCAGCGCGGCGGAGATCACCGAAAGGTCGTCGGCGTCCTGCGCCAGAAGGCGCAGAGGCTGGGCGTCGGCCATGCTCAGTCCTCGAAGTCCGCGTCAGCGCTGGGCTCGCCCTTGATGCGCCGGACGTTGGCCCCGCAGGCGCCGAGCTTCTCCTCGAGCCGCTCAAAGCCGCGGTCGAGGTGGTAGACACGCCCGACGACGGTCTCGCCGCTGGCGACGAGGCCGGCGATGACAAGGCTGACCGAGGCGCGCAGGTCGGTGGCCATAACCTGGGCGCCTTCGAGCTTCTCGACGCCCTTCACCCGGGCTTCACCGCCGGAAACGGTGATGTCCGCCCCCAGCCGCGCCAGTTCGGGGGCGTGCATGAAGCGGTTCTCGAAGATGGTCTCGCGGATGACGCTCTCGCCGTCTGCCAGGGTCATCAGGGCCATGAACTGCGCCTGCAGGTCGGTGGCGAAGCCGGGATAGACGCCGGTGTCCACATCCACGGCCTTCAGCCGCGCACCATTGCGGCGGATGATGACGCCGTCGTTGAGGCGCTCGACCTCGGCGCCGGCCTCCTCGATCTTCTGGAGCAGGGCCTCGATCAGGTCGGCGCGGGTGTTGGTCAGCCGAACCTCGCCGCCGGCCATGGCCGCGGCCACGGCGTAGGTGCCGGCCTCGATGCGGTCGGTGATCACCGCGTGGGTCGTTCCGTGCAGCTTGTCTACGCCGGTGATGGTGATGGTCGGCGTCCCCGCCCCCTCGACCCTGGCGCCCATCTTGTTGAGACAGTCGGCGAGGTCGATGATCTCGGGCTCGCAGGCGCTGACCTTGAGCGTGGTGACGCCCTTGGCCAGCACAGCTGCGAGCATGGCGTGCTCCGTGGCGCCTACCGACACGAACGGGAAGGTAATCTCCGCGCCCTGCAGCCCGCGCGGGGCGGTCGCGTAGACATAGCCTTCGTGCAGGTCGATCTTGGCGCCCAGGGCCTCCAGCGCCTGCAGGTGCAGGTCCACGGGGCGGGCCCCGATGGTGCAGCCGCCGGGCAGGCTTACCTTCGCGTGACCGGTCCGCGCGATCAGCGGGCCGAGCACGTTGAAGCTGGCCCGCATCTGGCGGACCAGGTCGTAGGGCGCGAACGAGCTGACGATCTCCGGCGTGTGCAGGATGGTCTCGGGGCCGGTCTCGGTGTCGCGGTCGTCGACCATCGTGCCCAGCCGCGTGAGCAGGTGGCCGAGGAAACGGGTGTCGGCCAGACGCGGCATGTTGGTCAGGCGAAGGGGCTCGTCCGTGAGGAGCGAGGCGGCCATCAGTTTGATGGCGGAGTTCTTGGCGCCGCTGATCGGAATTGATCCGTTCAGCCGCGCGCCGCCGACGATGGCGATGCGGTCCATTCAGGCCCCTCGATGCGCCGGCTGATTTCCAGCGGCGACTTAAGCTCACATTGAGTCCGGCCTTCTATCCGGCGCAAGCCCCGACGCAAGAGTCACTTGTGGTTGATGACCGCGACGCACCGTCGCCGAATCTAGTCGCCGGCCTTCCCGCCCTTGTCGTCACGCGGCGCGGCCTTGCGTCGCCGCAGGTTCGCGCGAAGCGCCTCGGCCAGCGCTTTGTCGCGCGCCGCCTTGGCCGACAGGGGTTTTTCCGGCGCCTTGGTCATGGATCCAGAGGTGCGACAGCGCGGAGTTCATCGTCAAGCGGATTAGGGCTTCCCCCGCCTGCCGACATTCGCTATCAGGCGCGCCTCGTCTTGGGCCGCCGTAGCTCAGTGGTAGAGCGCATCATTGGTAATGCTGAGGTCGGCAGTTCAATCCTGCCCGGCGGCACCAGCGGTCCCAGTCCTCTAAAGGGGCTGGGACCGACCAAGACGAAGAGCGCGGAGCGATAAACGCTCCAGTAAGAGTCCAGTAAGAGTCGGGATTGCTCAATTCCGAGAGCTGGATCAGCGATTTTCCCTCATCGGCTATCGGCCCATACGGCGACTATCCGCGCTGCCTTGCCCAACGGGCGTGAGCGGGGTGGATCGGATTGGCGGGATGCTCTGACGTGGACCTCGTCGCGCCGCGATCGGCCCAGGCCCGCAGGTCGGCGAGCGCGTAGACCACCCGCCCGCCAAGCTTCCGATAGGTGGGACCGGTCCCGTAGGTCCGATGCTTCTCCAGGGTGCGGCCGGACAGGTTGAGAAACGCGCCCGCCTCGTCGGTGCGCAGGAAGGTTCGTTCGGCGTCGGTGTCCTTGATCATGGGCTCCTCCAGCACGTGGCCATCGATTGGCTTCGTGCCCACGACTTTCTCCGCTGGAGCCCGCCAGTCCAACACGCAACCCTACTTGCCGCCGGGAGACGCTCGCTTGCCCAGCGGTTCTGGCTCAGCGCGGAACAGGTGTCCGACCCGAGGCGCGGGAGGACAGCGCCGAGGCGCCCATCACCGTCCGCAATCACCGTCTTCGACTTGGACCCGAAGCTGCCGGCCGGGCTGGAGACCAGATGCTCAGCGCGTCCTCCCTCAAAGACTCGCGCAGATTGCCGCGCTGTCGGCTCGACGCCGCGGTGGCGTCGGCCGCGGTCTCCGGCCTGGGCCCGAACGTGCCCGCCCCCACGCCAAACTCCGGGCGGCGGCTGCCGCCCGGAGTTTGGCGTGGTTCACGATTGGACCTGACCGCCGGAAGCGGGAGGAACCGGAAGGCGCCCGCTACCGTGATCATCAACCCCGCCCACAAGCGCCGTCGCGATAGACGCCGCCTGTCGCCAAGGAGGAAAGGCGACCTGCCGTGAAGGACCGGCTGGCCGCGCTCCCATTGCTACCAACGCCAGCGGAAGCCCAGGGTCCATCGACCGACGTGCATCCGCCCCTGCTTAGCCCCGCCCTAGACATCCACGAGAGCAGACGCGCCTCTCCCAACAAATGCCCACGGAAACCTCGCCGAGGCCTTCGCGAGGCCCTTCGAGACGCTGATCGTTCGGGAGCCGGAGTTCAATTGTTCCCAGTCTTGTGGTGGGGATCGCCCACCGCCTTGCTCTCCGGCGACCCCCGCTCGCGCAGGAAGATCGCCAGTACGATAAGAACGGCGGTCGAGAGGAACTCGCTCTGCCAGTTCTGGAAACTCTCGAACCAGAAGCCGGGGTCGCCGAGGTAAGCGATGAGACCAACCGGGGCCTCACCGTGGCGCAAGGCGTCGTCGGCGGCCTTGCGGGCGCTGTTCACCCAATGCAGCAAGAAGGAGGCCGCAAACAGCGCAAGCAGCGTCCATCCCAGCGAATGGGCGTAGGCCGCGCGGGCGGCGCCGCCGATCCGCACCGGCCATGGCGCATCCGGCTTGCTGGCGTCGTGGGCGGGATCCCGGTCCTGCGGGGTCGTTTCGTCAGGGTCTTTCGACTCCGGTGAACCGCGCTGGAACAGGTAGGCGGTGAGCATGACATAAGCCCACATCTGCAGGAACTCGCTCTCCCAGTTCTCGAACAGGGCCGACAGGAATTCGCCGCTGGCCAGATAGGCCGCCAATCCGGCCGGGGCCAGGCCGTGCAGTTCCCTCTCATTGTTTTCGGCGCTCCAGCCGGTCAGCATCTGACCGACCAGACTGATGCTGAACAGCGCAAGCAAGGCCAGCGTCAGTCCGTTGTCCTTCACCCAGCCCTTCATCGCTCGTCCTCCGTGCCTGGCGCGCGCCGGCTCGAGATTTTCAAGGCTCGGAAGGACGTCTTGTTCCCGCGCGCAGGCGCCCGCGGAACGGGTTTATGGGGATTGGTAGCAATGCCCCGCCTGGGAGACGAGCCCGTCACGGTCGAGAATGGTCAACTGCCCGCGGTGGTAGTCGATCAGACCCCTGCCTTTCAAAGTCGAAGCGGCGGCCGTCACCGTGGTGCGCTGCACGGCGAGAATGTCAGCCAGGCCTTCCTGGGTAATCCGGAAGCTGTCATGGCCGGTGCGGTCGGCGGTCACTAGCAGCCATCTGGCCAAGCGCTCGCCCACTGAACCCAGCGCGTTGGACGCCAAGACTTCGGCGCAACGGCGGGCCGACGCCTTGGCGTCGGTGATGATCGTCAACACCAGCGACGCGCTTTCGAGCATGCGAGAGCGCAGAATCGAAGCCGGCAACGCCACGCCCTGCCCGCCGATCTGCACCACAACCCGCCCGGTGCTTTGGGAGCCGGTGATGGCGCTGAGGAGCTCGACTCCGGTCTCGTAGCCCATTGTCGTGTTTTCCACCGAGCGACCATCGGCAAAGACGGTGAACAGCGAAATCACCGCATCGTGGGGGAAGTAGATGGTCGGTACGGCATCGCCGGTTTCGAACAAAACGTCGCCGGCGGCGAGCAGGACGGGGTGGAGGTGCGGTCTGAGACAGATGAGGTCGTCCTCGCACAGGGTGTTCAGGAAGAGATTGCGGCGCGGCATCTGGCCTCTCCATGGCGGGTCGCCGGCGGCTCGCGCCGGCGCGCTCAGCTTCGAGGCGGAGCCCTCGCCTGCAGGCTTCGGTCTGTTGGCCGTTCCACGAGCGATCGCAGTATGTCCGCCTTCTGTTCATCCGACGACTCGTTCTGCAACGGCGCAGCGATTTGCCGGGGTCCGCGCCGCGCCCCGGCGCGCCGTGGGGACCGAACGCGACGACGGCTCGGCGGCCCGCTCGAGATCCAACCGCCAAGGCCCTGGTCCTTGCGGTTAGTCCGTGCCTCCGCGCGGCATTTGAGGCCGCGCGTGGACTAGGCCCGAGCTTCGAGGATTTCCGCTACCGATGCAGTCTCGAGCTGTTGGCCGAAGCGATCATTGTAGATCTCCAGCGTCGCTTCGTGAGTTTCGTTGGCGGAACTGCAGAGCGCGTCGGCCGCCACCACGACGCGGTAGCCGTGGTCGATGGCGCCCAGGACAGTCGCCAGGACGCAGATGTCGGTCTCGCCGCCCGAGATCACGAGCGTATCGACGCCGCATTCGGAAATCTGGTCCTGCAGCTGTCGATCGAACCATGGCGAATAGGTGCGCTTGTCGATCACGCGTGCCGGGGGAACGAAGAGCTCCAGTTCGGGCAGCAACGCCACCATCTCCTCGCCGATGATGTCAAGCGTCATAGCCGACCAGTGCTGGTAGTACCGCCGCCACGTCCCCGCGCCGTCCCCGGGTGATCGCACGGGAATGAAGCGGGTAAACCAGGTCTGGGCCGGAAACCCCTCGCAAAGCCGCACCACCTGCGGCAACACCCGGCGCATCCACGGCGTCCCCCAAGGGGTGTCTTCGGCGAAGATCCGCTGCATGTCGACACATAGATGCGCGGTCGTGGCCGACAGGGGTCCGTGTCGCAATCCGGTGATCTCGGCCATGGCTGTCCCCACTTTACATTGCGCCGCCAAGTCGCTGGCGACGCCCGAAACGGTTGGATTCTGACATTGTTTTCGGGGTCGTCAGTCCGCCATGCGACGGACGGCTGCACTTCGGTGGCGCTCACGCGAGCATTTCGTTAGGACCGTGGCTATCGCCCGACCGTTCGAGCGTATGCCCACGTTGCACACCGGCCACCTTTGGCGGCATCAGCGGTATGACGCCGCAAGGCCTGCTCCGCCCAGGACAGCGACCTATGCAGACTACCCACCTCGTTCCTCCGCCGCGATCCGCAGGCTTTCGGACCCGCCCGCCAGCGCGCACCAACGGGACCCCTCGACCCTTGCAAACCGACAGCGCGTTAACACGTCGCCCCAGACATGTTCGCGTTTCTCGATTTTTCGAACATATCGGCCAGCCCCCCCTCCCCACGCCCGTCGTTGCCTGACTGTGCAAACCCGACCAAGATCGGCGACCACTGCGGGAGACTGACTCAATGGCCGACGCTGCCTCAACCGAGCGCGACAATGCGATCGAACTCACGACCGAGATCGTGTCGGCGTTCGTGTCGCGGAACAGCGTCGCCACGAGCGACCTACCCGCACTGATCAGCAGCGTTCACGCGACGCTGTCAGGCCTGGGATCACCGGCTGCGTCGGCATTCGCCGCGGAGCCCCTCAAGCCGGCCGTCTCAATCAAGAAGTCGATCACACCGGACTTCCTGATCAGCCTGGAAGATGGTCGGCCATACAAATCGCTGAAGAGGCACCTGAGCACAAAGCACGGCCTCACGCCTGAAGCCTATCGGGCGAAATGGAATCTGCCGAAGGACTACCCCATGGTCGCGCCGAACTACGCTGCCGCGAGATCGGCACTCGCCAAGACGATGGGTCTGGGACAGGGCGGCCGGAAAGCTGCGAAATCGCGAACCAAGAAATAGCGCCCGTCATTTAGTGCTACAGCCGCATAGGCGCCCGACGGCGGCCCGGTCCCTTCCTGACAAGCGCTCCCCATTTAATCGCTAATCGGACGGGGAAATTCGCGTCCATGCGCGCCGAGAAGCCTCCCGCGAGGGGACCAAGCAAAGGTCCACCCTTCGCGCTAGGACACGTGCGTGTTCAGACTGCTCAGCTGGTTGGAACAACGGCGCAGGCCACGGCTTACCCACGCATGGCGAAGGATATTGGGCGGATTGTTTTAGTTGTTGAGGACGAGGTGCTCATCCGAATGAGCGCGGTTGATACATTCAGCGATTCTGGTTTCACGGTCATCGAGGCTCAGCATTCGGCGGCCGCAATCATAACCGCTTTAGACAACCCGCGCATCGATCTCTTGTTCACTGACGTCAATATGCCTAGCGAGATGGACGGGATCGGCTTGGCAGAACATCTATTCGCCCTTCGCCCTCTCCTGAAAATCATCGTCACCTCGGCGATTCCCTTGCCGAGGGAAATTGGCCACCTACGCGGTCACTTCCTGCCTAAGCCCTACGAGGTAGCGGGGCTGTCTCGGATCAGCGAAGGACTCCTGGCTGGCTAGGAGAAGCGCAGATGACCCTGGCGTGGTGGCCGTTTCGCAGGGACGTCTCGTAGCGCGCTGTCGGCGTCATCCCCCAGAGCCGCGCACTTCTAACTGCTCAGGATGAGATCGCGAGCAGCTTGCATAGCGTTGGAGCCGCAAAGTAACTGGCCATATCAACCGCCGCTCTCTCACAAAAACGCGATTTGTCAGCAACCCGACGGACACAGCTGGAGTTTACGGGCGAGATCGCGACCTCATCTCTTGCCGGTGATGTCCATGCCTCACTACGCCTTCTACATTAGCGACAGCCGTTACAGCGTACCTTCGCTCGTGCTCTCCGATCAGCCCGACAAACTCGGAGCGAAACGCCTCGCTCGCCAACTGCTCCACAACTCTCCTGAACACGTGGCCGTTGACGTCTACCTTGACGATCAGATCGTGGCGCACATCGCTCGAGAACAGGCGGCAAAGGCGCCGCGGCCGTCGCTCGTCGAAACGATTCCAGCCGCACGAACGGCTAGGTAAGCGGGTAGCCCGACCAGGCCAGAGTCCACAAAGGGTCGATAGCGGTCGCTGGTTCGACTCCTCTCGGAGCATCCGCCTATTCCACACCGTTGAAATTTCGCTGACTCTCGCATCCGTTCCAGGTAGGCGGAGCCTGTCCCGTCCATTGAGGTCGATTGTTTGTTTCCCTGCCGATGATCGCAGTCTGCGAAAAATAGCGTCGATGGGATGTGCAGCGCCCCGAGCACGAAATCGACAGATGCCGCATGGACATCCTGGCCCATAGTCATGACTAGCACATGGTCAGATGACATCGCGCCTCGCAACTAGGCAGGTGTGCAAAAGCGGGCGAGCGAGCTGTCGCCGGTGAGCATCGAGATCGCCGGCATCTGAGGGGTGAATGCGCGGAATGTGTACGTCCAGCTCCGGGGGCCTTCCGGCTCAAACCCCAGTGGCGTGGACAATCCTCCGATGGCATGCGGAGCGCATAGCGACCGCTGACAGTTGAAGGCGGATCCTGACCGTGCGGCCAGATCGATCCGTAGGTCCTTAAACTCTGGGAGTCGGCTAGCGGCTATATCGAAGGCCGACGGCCCCAATTGAGATGGTCGCCGGATGACGTGGAAGTTCCCGGCCCAGAAGACCCCGGCGACCTTGCCGGATTGGGCTGACCCTAGGTGCTTCACCAGGATTTCGCCCATCGCCTCGTCCCGGGATTTCCCTTCGATGGCAGCGTCAACGGCCACGAGGCGTATGTCGGGATCCAGAGCGGCTAGCCGTATCAGAACACAGGCGCTTTGGAGCCCGGCACGACCGTCTTGGAACGCGCCCGCCCAGAATTTCGATGACCTTAGTCTAGCCTCCGTCTCCCCCTCGTTCTCGCCTAGATAGAATGGCTCGCGCTCTGGCGGCTCTTCGAGGAAAAGGACGACCTTGTACCCCCGCAGAGCTAGCGAGCGCGCCAACGCCTCTACGAATAGGGGCGCTTGGTTAGTGCCGTGGAGTTCTCCGACGCCAACGAGCAGGCGCTCCGCGCCAGCGATCTCAGGAAGTAGGGCCCGTGATATCTCAGCCTCGAGTTTCGGCTCTTCAGCTAGCGCGGTGACCACCGTCCCGGCAGTGATTGCGACAACTATTGAGGCGAGTAGAGTAAAGGAAGCACCGCGCATCACCACGCAACCTCAAAGCTATGAGCCGTGATGGCTCAGGGGGCCGACAAACGAGAATGGCGGAGCCGCGACGGCGAGGCGGCTCCACCATCGAGTTCCTAGTCGTCGGTTATTCGCTCGATGTCATCCGGCAGGCCTTCGTTGCCGGAATCCGTAGTGCCGTTGCCCCAGCACGGAGTCTTAGTGTTTTTCGGCGGTTCCCAACCGCCGGCCACCAAATCGAGTTCGTGCGTTTCGAGTTCCCTCGCGAGAACACGAGTGATTGGACGTGTGTACATCACAGCCTCCTCAACTTATGTTTTGACAGGACACGGACGCAACCGTGAGCGTTATGTATCCTCTGGCGTTCCCATAGTCCGCTTGCCGCAGCTCCCAAGGCGTCGGGGAGTCGAACATCTGGCGCGCCGCTCCGGAGAGTTCCTCGGGAAGCGGACCGTCCTAAGGTCCGAGGAGGGTGGAACGGCGACCTATCCGGACGGTTAGACGATTGCTTGCCGAGAAGGATAAAAACCTCGTTCGGCGAGCGACTGATAGTTTGCTCGGGGAGCCAACCAATGATCCGTTGGGTTCCGTCCAGCGCAGCGTCTTGAATGAACGCCGCAGCTTTGCCGTGGAGCTGCTGTGGGTCGGCTGTCGTCCTCCTGCCGGCCATTGCGCTCAGGTTCGCTATTGGCCCGTGGGTTCATGGGCTCCGGTTTCCAACGCCGATCTGATGAACCTGCGATTGGAGCAGCCCGCCCCGCGGTGTCAGGCGCGCGACCCTTGAAGTCGGCCGCGATCAGTCTCGTGCACCCCACTCCCACGCGTCTCGCCCGCATCGCCCCTGCTCGATCCCCTTCGGCTGGAACGGGTATCCTGCCGGTGAGTTCTGCACGCGCAGGAGACGTGCAATGTCAGACAAAATCGAAAAGACGCTTGAGAGCGACGCGCCGCTAACCGCAGCCGTCCACCAGCGCGACGTGGCGCATGAGGCCGCCGAAGTCCGCGATTGGGACCGCGCAGCCCTGGTCGGCCGCACTGTCACCATCAACCGTCCGCGTGATGAGCTCTACGCCTACTGGCGGGATTTCCAGAACTTGGCGATGTTCATGGAGAACATCGAGTGCGTGACCGTCTCGGACGACCGCCGCTCCCACTGGGTGGTCAAGGCGCCCGCCGACAAGACCGTCGAGTGGGACTCGGTGATCACCCGCGACGAGCCCGGCCGCCTGATCGAATGGGCGTCCGAGGACGGCGCGGACATCAGGAACACCGGCCTCATCGAGTTCCGCGACGGCCCGCCCGGGCGCGGCACGGAAGTCACCGCCACCATCGTCTACGACCCGCCGGGCGGCGACCTTGGCAAGCTCATCGCCAAGTTGTTCCAGAGGGAGCCGAAGGTGCAGGCGCGTCACGACCTGCGCCGCTTCAAGCAGCTGATGGAAACCGGCGAGATCTCCACCGCCGAAGCCCTCGACGCCGCTACCCGCGCCTGATCGCACCAATAATTTTCAGAGAGTAGACCCTCATGCGCGCCCTGACCTGGCACGGAAAGCACGACGTCCGCATGGACACCGTGCCCGATCCCCAAATCGTCAATCCCCGTGACGCGATCATCAAGATCACCTCGACGGCCATCTGCGGGTCCGACCTGCACCTCTACGACAGCTACATCCCCTCGATGCACAAGGGCGACATCCTCGGCCACGAGTTCATGGGCGAGGTTGTCGAGACCGGCCCCGGCAGCACCCTGCAAAAGGGCCAGCGCGTCGTGGTCCCGTTCGTGATCGCCTGCGGCCAGTGCTTCCACTGCGGCAAGCAGCAGTTCTCCGCCTGCGACAACTCCAACCCGGCCGACAAGGCCGACATGTCCGAGATCGCCTACGGCTATTCGGCCAGCGGCCTGTTCGGCTACTCGCACATGACCGGCGGCTACGCCGGCGGTCAGGCGGAGTACGTCCGCGTGCCCTATTCCGACGTCGGCCCGATCGTCATTCCCGACGGCCTAGAGGACGACAAGGTGCTGTTCCTGTCGGACATCCTGCCGACCGGCTGGATGGCGGCCGAGAACTGCGACATCGAGCCCGGCGACACCGTCGCGGTCTGGGGCTGCGGTCCCGTGGGCCTGTTCGCGATCCAGAGCGCTCTGCTGATGGGCGCGCACCGCGTCATCGCCATCGACCACTATCCGCGCCGGCTGGAGCTGGCCAAATCGATGGGCGCGGAGATCATCAACTACCATGACGTAAAGGTCCGCGAGGCCCTGATGGAGATGACCGGCGGCATCGGCCCGGACGCCTGTATCGACGCGGTCGGGATGGAGAGCCACGGCTTCACCATCGACAACGTCATCGACGCGGTGAAGACGACGACCAAGCTCGGCACCGACCGGCCCCACGTGTTGCGCGAGGTGATCCTGGCCTGCCGCAAGGGCGGCCGGCTCTCGGTCCCCGGCGTCTACGGCGGCATGGGCGACAAGATCCCGATCGGCGCCCTGATGCAGAAGGGGCTGCAGGTGAAGACCGGCCAGACCCATGTCCAGAAGTACCTGCGGCCGCTGCTGGAGATGATCGGCGAGGGCAAGATCGACACCACATTCCTGATCAGCCACCGCCTGCCGCTCGAGGATGCGCCGAACGGCTACAAGATGTTCAAGGAACAGCAGAACGAGGTCACGAAGGTCGTGTTGAAACCCGACTGGAGCCCGGGAGCCGCAGTCCAATGACCGACAGCCATCCCCTTTGCGTCGTCACCGGCGCCTCCAGTGGCATCGCCTGCGACACAGGCGAATCCACGGCGGCCTGACGAACAACCACCTCGCTACGGCCGTCGGCGCTTCGGCAGTACCTACATCCGCTTACGCAGACGTATGAGGGTGACGCGCGCAAAACCTCTGCGCAGCTATCCTCCGGCCTGCTCTTCTGATGGCCGGCACCACCGCTCATCATAGAGGTGCGGAAAAACAGCGATGTCGTGCGACCCCCAGCCCCCTCGCAGGTCAAGCGCGCGGCCAAATCGGCGATCGGCAGGTCGAGCTTGGTCCCGAACCGAGCTTCCAACTCCTGCGGCGTCCATTCGTTGAGACGCGGACAGTGCCGGCAGCAGATCGCCAGCGAGTAGCCCCGCTCCAGATAGGTGCGGATCGACTCGTCGCCGATCTGCTCGACGCGAAAGCGCGCGAGCAGATCGGCGGAGGGTCGCTTCAAGGTCGATACTTCGCCTGTCATGACGGGCTCCTGTTCGACGATATCCTCGAGTTAGGACCGGAGGCTTCTTGACTCCGGCATAGCCAAGAGAGAACAAATAAGGAACGTCACGTTCCCTTTTCCGTTCCGGAGTCCATGCTTGAGCCGCGCCCCAGGAGTGCGTTCGACACGCTACGCGCCGAGATCCAGAGGATCGAGGCCAGCGGCCGCGCGCCTCCGGGCGTGCTGCCGTTCGGCGTCGATACGCTCGATCAGCGCCTGCCAGCCGGCGGCTTGGCGCTCGGGGCCTTGCACGAGGTGGCCGGCGGCGGTCCCGGCGCGCTGGACGGCGCCGCCCCGGCGCTCTTCGCCGCCGGCATCGCCGGCCGCACCCGGGGCCAGGTGCTCTGGTGCCTCACCCGCCGCGACCTCTTCGCGCCGTCCCTGGAGCAGTCCGGCCTGGCCAGCGACCGGGTCATCTATGTCGAGGCGGGGGACGAGAAGACGGTTCTGGCCTGTTTCGAGGAGGGGCTGCGGCACGGCGGTCTGGGCGCGGTGGTCGGGGAGGTGGTCCGCCTCTCCATGACCGCCTCGCGCCGCCTGCAGCTGGCCGCCGAAGGCAGCGGAACCTTGGCGCTCGCGGTGCGCCGCTGGCGCCGCGAGGCCGAAGCCGCCGACTTCGGCCAACCCACCGCGGCGACCACCCGTTGGCGCGTGAGCGCCCTGCCCTCCTCGCCCCTGCCGACAACCGGCGTGGGCCGGGCCCGATGGTTCGTCGAACTGCTCCGCTGCAAGGCGGGCGACGCCGCCGATTTCGAACTGGAAGCCTGTGATGAGACGGGTCGTCTCGCTCTACCTGCCGACCTGGCCCACCGATCGCTGGCGCCGGGCGCTTGGCAAGTCCGCGCCGCCGGCTGAGACGCCGGTGATCCTGGTCGGCGCGGCCGGCCGCAGGCGCGTCGTGCTGGCCGCCAACGCCGCGGCGCTGGCCTTGCGCCTTCAACCCGGCATGCCCGCCGCCCAGGCGAGAGCCCTACGCGCCGACGCGCTCGCCGAGCCCGCCGATCCGGCTGGCGACGCCCGGGCGCTGGACCAGTTGGCGCTCTGGGCGCTCAAGCGGTACGCGCCCGTGGTCGCCGCCGACCCGCCAGACGGCCTCGTCCTGGACGTCACCGGGGCGACCCACCTGTGGGGCGGCGAAACCGCGCTGTTGCAGGACATCATCGATCGCCTCGCCGCCGTCGGCATCACCGCCCGCGCGGCGATGACCGGCAGTTGGGGCGCCGCTCACGCGCTGGCGCGCTGGGTCGCCAGGCCGATGGCTATTGTACCCTCCGACCAGAGCGGGCGCGCCATCGCCGACCTGCCGGTCCAGGCTCTACGCCTCCCCAAAGGCATGGCGGCGGCGCTCGGCAAAGTCGGCATCGACCATGTGGGCGAGATCGAGGCCAAGCCGCGCGCACGCCTGGCGTTAAGGTTCGGCCCGAAGCTGACGCGCAGACTCGATCAAGCCTACGGCCGCGCAGCCGAGCCGATCCAGCCGATCGAGGCGCCCGAACTGGTCCAGGCCCGGCGCGCCTTCGCCGAGCCGATCGGCGCGCCCGAGACCCTGGCCCGCTACACGCTGAAGCTGGTCGAGGTGCTCTGCGCGCAACTCGAGGCCAAAGGCCTGGGGGCCCGCCTCCTCGACCTTCGCTTCCACCGTGTCGACAATCGACTGGAGACAATCCGGGTCGGAACCGCGCGGCCGGTGCGCGACATCAAGCGCCTGACCCGGCTGCTCTGCGACAAGCTGGAGACCGTCGACCCCGGCTTTGGCGTCGACACCATGGTGCTGGTCGCCACGCTCGCCGAGCCGCTCGACTGGAAGCTGGTGGCCACGGACCTGACAACGCCCGCCGCGCCCGACATCGCCGACCTCGTCGATATGCTCAGCAATCGCCTTGGCCCGGGCAGGCTCTACCGCCTGGCGCCCGCGCAGAGCGATGTGCCCGAACGCTCGACCCGCAAGATCGCCGCGACCGCGCCTCCGACCGCCCAAGCCTGGCAAGCCGGCTGGCCCCGCCCTGCCCGCCTTCTCGCACGGCCCGAGCTGATCGAGGCCATGGCCCTGCTGCCGGACCAGCCACCCGTCTCCTTCACCTGGCGCGGCGTGCGGCGCCGGGTGAGGCGGGCCGACGGGCCGGAACGGATCTTCGGCGAGTGGTGGCGGCGCGATGGCGAGATCGATGCGGTCCGCGACTACTTCCAGCTCGAGGACGAAGCCGGCGACCGCTTCTGGGTGTTCCGGCGGGGCGACGGCGAACTGCCCTGGACCGGCGACCTCACCTGGTATCTGCACGGCGTCTTCGGATGAGCTCGCCTCGCTACGTCGAGCTCCAGGCGACCTCGCACTTCTCCTTCCTGCGCGGCGCATCGTCCTGCGAGGAGTTGTTCGCCCAGGCCGCCAGCCATGGCGTCGAGGCCATGGCCATCGTTGACCGCAACTCCGTGGCCGGCATCGTCCGGGCGCATGTCGCGGCCAAGGAGGCGGGCGTGCGGCTGATCGTCGGCTGCCGCCTCGATCTGACCGACGGCACGGGCCTGCTGGTCTATCCGACCGACCGGCCCGCCTATGCTCGCCTATGCCGCCTGCTTTCGCTGGGCAAGCGGCGCGCCGGCAAGGCGCAGTGCCGGATCGGCTGGGACGACCTGCCCGCCTACGCCGATGGCCTGATCGCGATCCTCGTCCCCGACCAGGCGGACGAGATCTGCGTCCAACGCCTGCGACGGACCAAGGCCACGTTCACCGCCGGGGCCTATATGGCGCTTACCCTGCGCCGCCGGCCCGGCGATGCGCTACGCCTCCATCAGCTGGCCAATCTCGCGACCCAGGCGGGCGTGCTGCCGGTGGTGACCAACGACGTCCTCTTCCACGAGCCGGGCCGTCGCCTGCTGCAGGACGTGGTCACCTGCGTGCGGCACCGCTGCACGATCGACGAACTCGGCTTTCGCCGCGAACGTCACGCCGACCGCCATCTCAAACCGGCGGCGGAGATGCACCGCCTGTTCTCCAAGTATCCCGAGGCGCTGACCCGCACGCTGGAGATCGCCGACCGCTGCCGCTTCTCGCTCGAGGAACTCGCCTACCAGTATCCGGACGAGGTGTCCGAGCCCGGCATGACGCCACAGCAGACGCTGGAGGCCCTGACCTGGGAGGGCGCCGCGCGGCGCTATCCGGAAGGCGTGCCGGACAAGGTGACGGCGATCCTGCGGCACGAGCTTGGGCTGATCGAGCGCCTCGGCTATGCGCCCTACTTCCTGACCGTGAACTCCATCGTCCGGTTCGCCCGCAGCCAGGACATCCTCTGCCAGGGCCGCGGTTCGGCGGCCAACTCGGCCGTCTGCTATGTACTCGGCGTCACCTCGATCGATCCCGAGCGCAACGACCTGCTGTTCGAGCGCTTCGTATCCGAGGAGCGGCGCGAGCCGCCCGACATCGACGTCGACTTCGAGCATGAGCGGCGCGAGATCGTCCTGCAGTGGGTGTTCGACACCTATGGCCGCGACCGCGCCGCCCTCTGTTCCACCGTCATCCGCTACCGCGCGCGTGGCGCGATCAGAGACGTCGGCAAGGCGCTCGGCCTGCCTGAAGACATGACCAAGGCCCTCTCCTCCCAAGTCTGGTCTTGGTCGGAAGGCGGCGTCGAGGCCAGGCATGCCGAGGAGCTGAACTTCGACCTCCGGGACCGGCGGCTGCGGCTGGCGCTGGACCTGGCCAGGCAGCTGCAGGGCGCGCCGCGGCATCTCTCGCAGCACCCCGGCGGCTTCGTTCTGACCCATGACCGGCTCGACGAGCTGGTTCCGATCGAGCCGGCGGCGATGAAGGATCGCCAGGTGATCGAATGGGACAAGGACGACATCGACGCGCTGAAGTTCATGAAGGTCGACTGCCTGGCGCTGGGCATGATGAGCTGCATGAAGCGGGGCCTCGACCTGCTGCGCGAGCACAAGGGAATGGATCTCGACCTGGCCACGATCCCGGCCGAGGACCCGCGCACCTATGCGATGATCCGGCGGGCCGACACCCTGGGCGTTTTCCAGATCGAGAGCCGGGCGCAGATGGCCATGCTGCCCCGCATCAAGCCGCGCACCTTCTACGACTTGGTCATCGAGGTTGCGATCGTGCGGCCCGGCCCGATCCAGGGTGACATGGTCCATCCCTATCTGCGCCGACGCGAAGGCAAGGAGCCGATCGTCTTTCCCAAGCCCGAACTGGAGAAGGTGCTCGGCAAGACGCTTGGCGTTCCCCTGTTCCAGGAGCAGGCCATGCGCGTGGCGATCGAATGCGCCGGCTTCACCCCGAGCGAAGCCGACCAGCTGCGCCGGGCCATGGCGACCTTCAAGTTCACCGGCGGGGTCAGCCACTTCAAGGACAAGCTTGTCGGCGGCATGGTCGAGCGCGGCTACGATCTCGAGTTCGCCGAGCGCACCTTCAGCCAGCTCGAGGGCTTCGGCTCCTATGGCTTTCCCGAGAGCCACGCCGCCAGCTTCGCCCTGATCGCCTACGCCTCCAGCTGGCTCAAATGCCATCACCCGGACGTTTTCTGCGCCGCCCTGCTGAACGCCCAGCCGATGGGCTTCTACGCCCCGGCCCAGATCGTCCGCGACGCGCGCGAACACGGGGTCGAGGTGCGGCCGGCCTGCGTCAATCGCTCACGCTGGGACTGCACCCTGGAGTTGACCGCCAACCCGAGCCGCTTCGCGATCCGCCTCGGCCTGCGCATGGTCCGCGGCCTCGCCAATATCGATGCCGCCGCCCTCGTCGCCGCCCGCCAGGACCGTCCTTTCGCCAGCGTCGATGAGCTTTGGCGACGCGCCGGCGTTCCGGCCGCCAGCCTGGTCAGGCTCGCCGAGGCCGACGCCTTCCAGCCCGATCTCAGGCTGGCCCGCCGCGAGGCGCTGTGGGCGATTAAGGCCCTGCGCGATGAGCCGCTGCCGCTGTTCGCCGCCGCCTCGGCCAGAGAGCAGCAGCTGATCCCGGAGATCGACGAGCCTGTCGTCCAGCTCAAGCCGATGACCGCCGGCCGCGAGGTGGTCGAAGACTACGGCCATGTCGGCCTGACCCTGCGCCAGCATCCTCTCGCCTTCCTGCGCGAGGCCTTGTCGACCGAGACCTATCAGACTTGCAGAACCGCGACAGACGCGCGAGACGGCCGCTTCCTGAAGGCGGCCGGCCTGGTGCTGATCCGCCAGATGCCGGCCTCCGCCAAGGGGGTGATGTTCATCACCATCGAGGACGAAACCGGCATCGCCAATCTGGTGATCTGGCCGACCCTCTACGAGAAGCAGCGCCGCACCATCCTCGGCGCCGCGATGCTCGGCGTCGATGGCCGCATTCAGCGCGAAGGCGAGGTCGTCCACCTGATCGCCTACAAGGTCTTCGACCTGACCCCGCAACTTTCCAGCTTGGGCCAGCGCGATACGCCCTTCCCGCTGCCCCACGGCCGCGGCGATGAAGGCGCCCGAGGATCACCGCCGGATCCGCGCACCCGCCCGCCGCTCAAGGCGCGGGACCTGTACTCCCCCGACCTGCACATCGACACGCTCAAACAGACCTCGCGCAACTTCCGCTGACGGGATCGAAAGCCGTCTGGCCCGTATCCGGTCCATGACCGCCCCGCTCATCACGCCGGACGGCCGCTATCTGGTCGTTCGCGGCCGGCTGTGGCGGCGGACCAACCCGAGCCTTGCGGCGGACCGTCGCGCGGAATTGGTGACGCAGTTGATGGCCGCCCGGCGCGCTGTCGGCGTGGCCCGCAAGGACGGCGACCGACAGGCCCTGGCCGACGCGGGTCGCAGGGTCGACGAGGCCAAGGTGGCGCTCGGCGAACGCGGCCCTGTCTGGTGGACGGATGGCGCACCCGACGTGAACCGCCGCCTCATCCACAGTACCGGGTATGCGGAATGATGGACCGCGCTACCCGAAGCGCAGCGCCAAGAACCGAAACCGGACCACCCGTCGAACAGGCTTCGCCGCCCAAGGTGACGGGCCCAGTGTCTTGCTCATCGATCGGCGCCGACAGACAATGGCCCCTCGGGCGGCGTGGAGACAGAGGCCCATCTTGAGCCGGGGTGTGGCGATCGCCACAGGCAGCGGTGGGTCTTGAAGTACCGGCCTCACGCACGAGGTTCCACCGCCCGACCCCTTTTCGAGGCGCCTTGCGCCCGCAAACCGAATGATTCATGGTTAAGCTTGCCGGCGCGGAAGCGTTGGCAGGGGCGTGGAATCCCCTTGCGATGATTTAGATCGATAGGTTCGCCGCTCGCGCGGGCATGCTCCGCTTTCGGTTGGCGGAACCCCTCGTCGCGGTCTCGGCGGGGGCGGCGGCTTTTGGATTCCGCCCGGGCTCGCCCGGCGCCCCTTCGTGCAAGCGAGGGAGCAGACCGCATGACGCGGTTCAAACCGACGCCCGGGGCCAGACCCCGGCCAGCGCCGTCCGCGCTGGAGACTCTTTATCGCAACACTTCGACCTGGCTCGTCGCCCGGCTCCGCCGTCGCTTCGGCGAGACGCTCGCAGAAGATATCGCCCAGGAAGCCTATCTCCGAATGTCCCGGATCGACATGGATGAGGTGCGGCACCCCAAGGCGCTGCTTCTCAAGGTGGCTGTCAACGCCGGGCTCAGCCAGACGCGACGCGCGGCCTCGCGGGGCCGGGTCGCCAACCTGGCGGTCGAGTGCGACGCCGCCGAGATCGACGCGCCCTGCCCCTCTGAGCAGGACGAGGCGCAACTCCTCAAGGAGATCATTCTTGGGCTGCCGCCGCTCTACCGTGACGTGTTCCTCTTGAGCCAGTTCGCGGGAATGCCGAACGACCCGGCCGCGATCCGGGCCATGGTGGCGGTGGCCGCCCATCGGGGCTGGGCGACGGTCTCGGTCCGAGGCGACAAGGACTTCAGCCGCGAAGTCTGGCGCGAGGCGCGACGCCGCGGAATCGAGGTGCGCGGATACGCCCCGACGCCCCGCGACCTGGAGGCCGAAGCCAAACGGGATCAAACAAGGTCCAAACAACGACGGCCGGCGCCGGCCCCGACCAAGCCTATGTCCGCCGAGCGAAGGGAGGCCATCGTCGAAGCCGTGGTCGCCGCCCGGATGCTCGACCCTGAGCGGGCCCGACGGCTGCTCGACGCCGCCAGAGCACGCATGACCCCCATCGTCGCCTTGGCCCGCGGCGGCCGTGACCGAACGCGATCAGCCGACAACGCCGCCCGCGATCGCTAGACTCAAGTTCTGACAAACCTGACGAACTTGGCGAACCTGACGGATTGGCCCATCTTATGTTCATGACCCAAACTCGCGAACACGCTCGCCCGGCGCCCCCCAAGGCCGAACGCCGCCTCAGATCCGGCGCGGCCGGCAGGCGGCGACGGGACAGTTCGTGGCGGTTCAGGCCGGCGATACGATCGCGCAGGTCCCGGTGACCAAAGCCCGCTTCCAACGGATCGTTCAGAGGAAGCGCGAGCTCAGCAAGATGATCTCGGGATACGCCGACGCCGCCGCCAAGGCCGAACAGACCGGCAAGGACTACATCATCGCCTACAGGGTAAGCCCCGACGGCCAGGCGGTCGAAGTTCCAATGACGGTCCCGGCGGAGGCCAGTCAGCTGACCGGCGCCCTCTCGCGGGCGATAAAGCGGGGCGCGCTCAAGATCGCCGACATCCTGAAGGGCGATGACATGCTGACGGCGCGAGACTTCGGGCCGCTGATTGGCGCCTCGCACGAGACGGTCAATCTCAAGCGCAAACGCCATGAGGTGCTGGGTCTGGAGGGCGCGACCCGCGGCGTGAAGTATCCGCGCTGGCAGGTCACCGACGCGGGCCTGCCCCTGCCCGGCCTGCAGAAGCTGTTTGAAGCCCTTGGCGCCGAGCCGTGGACCGTCTTCCGCTTCCTCAAGACCCGGCACTCTGAGCTGGGGGGGCAGACGGCGCTCGACGCCCTCAAGGCCGGCCGGATCGAAGCGGTGCTCGGCGTCGCCGCCAACCAGGCCTCCGGCGCCTTCAGCTAGATGGTCGCGTCCACCGCAGGGCCGGGTCCGGCGTTGGCGGGACGCGCGCTGGTGCTGAAGACCATTCCGGCTGGCGAGATCTGGCGGCGCATGTACGAGACCCGCTTCCCCGATCCTCTAGGATGGGGGCGCGGATCGAGCCGGTTCAGCGACCCGACCGGGGCGGCTTTTGGCGTCGTCTATCTCGCATCGTCCGCGAAGGCGGCCTTCGTCGAGACCATCCTGCGCGACGCCGCCGATGGCCGGGGCGATGACTTCGTCATCGACATTGCCGAAATCCAGCGGCGCTCGCTGGCCACCCTCCGGGTCAAGACCCCGCTTCGGCTGGTCGACCTGACGCAGGACGCACGTCTGGTGATGGGCATCCCCTCCGACGTGACCGGGGCCGCAGACCAGACGCTGGCCCGAGCCTAGTCGGCCGGCTTGCACGCCCACGAGGACCAACCCGACGGAGTCTACTACGCCTCGCGTCTCAACGATCAGCCCTGCATAGCCTTGTACGACCGCGCCCTGCCCAAGCTGGAGACGGTCGCCGCGCCTCGCCTATGGGATTGCGATGCGGAGTTGGCGGCCCTGCTGGACGACCTCGAGATCGCCCTCACCTGAAACTCCACACCGAGGGGGTCACAGGTTCAATCCCTGTCGCATCCACCATTTTTCTCAATAAATTCAGCCGCTTATTGACCGACCCCTCACCGGGTTTCGTCGCATCTTCGCGCTGGGGGCGATCTGGGGGCAGCGTGAAAAATCTTCGGACCAAGGTTGTTTCGGAACGAGGCCCCCAACGGAACTGGTCAACCTGGCGCGTCGGCCGCGAATCGCGATCACCGGGCGCGGACTATGAGCCTGGCGTCGATACTATGATCACTGGTCCGAAATGACGCTTTATCGGTTGGACAGCCTGGCGCAGACATGAGTTGGACAGAGGCTGGCGATGCGGAAATCCGCAAGCTGATGGAAAGGCCGGTGAGAGCGATGCCGGTTCCGTTCATGGGGCCGCCCGTTCTTGTCGACCACGGGGCGGATATCGCGATCTCCCAGATGCCAGAGATCCTCCTCTACCTTGGTGTGTCATTAAATCTCCTGCCCGACGCCGCGACAGCCAGAGCGATGACGCTGAAGATCATCCACGACGCCAATGACGTGATCGATGAGCTCACCCTCGACGGCGGCCCCCAGCTCCAGCTCTCGCTTGGGCTCGTGGCGCTATCATACGCGTAACAAGGCCAACGACCGGATCACGGGATAAGCCACCCGTGAGCTTCACAAACACTCGGAGACGTATGAGGAGACCGCTGAGGACCTGAAGCAGCAGCCGAGGCCGTAGGGTCCCGCCAGCATTGCGCCAATGCCCGCAGATCCAGGGCAACGGGAAATGTTGCAATTCCAATTGTCTACGAACCCATCGGATTTGCCTGTCCAAAGCGGCGAGCGGCCGCATTGTGCGCCGGCAGGATGCGAGGGTGCCCGCATACGGCAGGTGGCGGCTATGTCGTCGCGGCTGGCTTAAAGCGTTCGATCTGCATGCAACCCTTCACCGAGAGACCTTGATATGCGTGTCGATGGTGGCTGCCATCGCGGCGAGATCACCTTCACGGCGGAGGTTGAACACGAAGCTTGAGCCTCTGTCACAGCACCGACTGCCAGGCGATGAGCGGGACGGCCGTCCGCGCCAACATTGTTTGCTCGGTGGAGAGTTTCCACCTGATCCGGGGCGAACCTAATCGCTACATCAAGACAGCTGAAAGCGGAGCCAAACGTCTAAGGCAGCCGCGTCGCCGAAACTTTTTTTCGCAGTCCGTACGACGACATGGCCCAAGTCGCTCTAGCCGACGAAGTCGCTGCCGTGGGGACGCTGGTCTTCGCCAAACCAGTCTGCGAACCCACACGTTCGATGCAAGAACCCTGTACGTGCCAATTGCTTCCCGCCGGTGTTCGAAGCGTCCGCTAAGGCTACCATCGAATGACGATCTCTTCGCCTGGTCGGGCGTCGAAGACACGATGACCCGACTCTGTGGTTTCAGGCTCCACACCGTTGACCAGTATCGAACCGAGAGGCTTTCGTCCCACCGGCAGCAGCCGCAGCTTGGCGGTGCGGTCGGCGGCGCCGGCCAAGCTCAGGGCTGCCTCGCCAGGACCACAGCGAACCGAAGCCAGCGGATACTCCGAGAACAGTTGGAAGGGCGTCTTCGGCAGCCGGTGGAAGGCCCGGGAGGCGAAGGTGAACGGCGCTCCGGAGCCGTAAATCTCCTGGCCGACCTTCCCTGGCTTCTCGCCGTCAGCATAGATATCCTCAAACGGGAAGGAGAGCTTGGGGTCAATCTCGCCGCTCTGAATCTCACGCTCCGTATCGACGATTTCGGGCGGCAGCACGTCCGGGAAATAGAACCAGGCCCGGTTCAGCGCGTGCTTGGCGTACTCCGGCAGCAACAGCCGCAGCGGGTCGGGCAGGCTGTCGCCGGCCAGCCGCAGCGTCTGCTCGAAGGCGTCGAACACCTCGAAGCACTCATAGATGGCCATGTAGGGCGCGTCGTGCAGGCAGGTGACCCCCAAAAAGTTCGGATAGTACTTGGCCGCGCCAATGCCCGACTCCCAGACTAGGCTGTTGTGGAACAGGCCGGCGAACAGCACCTGAGCTTGTCCCAGGAAAGCCTCGTCGCCGTTCTCGCGCCAGAGCCGGATGCAGGCGAGCGCGCCCCAGGCGGTGTTATTCGCCTGGTACATCAGGTCGAACTTCCAGCCGTCGAGTGCCTTGATCCCCCTCCTGGCCTCGGTCAGGTAGCGCTTTTCGCCGCTCAGGTCGTAGGCTTGGAGCATGACGTAGGCGTAGAGGCCGCCGACGTCGGACTGGCCCGGCTGGCCGGGCTTCCGCGTCGCTTGGCGGACCTTCATGGTCTTGATGTCGAACATCACCGGCCACTCGTACTTGAACCGATGGGCGGCCCTGATGCCGTATTCAAGGCTGTCGAAGAACAGTCGCCGGCTCGACTCGTGGCCGTCGAGCGCCAGTCGGCCGAGATTGAGCAGAGGGTGGTACATGTACCAGCTGTCCACCCAGTCGGCGTGCTTATCCTCGCCGACGTTGGGCAGGTAGCGGCGCAGGGTCTTCAGCTCAGCATCGTAGAACTTGCGCATGCCGGCCAGCAGGTCGGCTTCGATCGCCAGCGGTCGGCCACGCCAGGCGCCGTACTCGCGAAGGGCGTAGGCGACGCTGAGCTGGACCATGCAGTCCGGGTATTCGCCATTCGTGTAGGGCATCAGATACAGGTGGCCGTAGTACTGTCGACGGGCCTTGGCCGAACGTTGCAGATGCCCGAGCGTGCGGGAGGCGCGCCACGGCCAGTCGCGGAACTCCGTCTCGGGTGCTTCCAGCCGCCGGTAGATGCGGGCGAGCAGCTCCAGGAACTGGGCGCCGCGACTCTGGTCGTCGTCAGGGAGCGCGGGGTCCCAGGACAGGAGTACATCTGAGAACGTCACTGTGCCGCGAGCCGGTAGCGCCTTGTCCGTGAAAGGCTCGGGCCGATAGCCCAGCTCCGGCCACTCGCCGCCGACAACGCCATCGGGCTTAGTGCCGGTCAGCTCGAACCACGGGTTCAGGGCGGTGAGGTTCTGGACGTACATCACTCCGCCAAAGGCCGGACCATCGAGTACAAAGTAGGCCACCCCGACATTGACCCCGCGTTGGGCCGCTTCGACCCGCCCCACGGCGGTCAGAGGGAGTCCGGCGCGGTCTAAGGGATAGAGGTCTCGCGGCCATTCGGGGACGAGCAGATCCGCTTTCGGCATGAATCTAGTTGTGACGCGGATCAGGTGGTCGTCGGCGGCTGGCTTCAGCTCGATCTTGAAGCGGCCCAGCGATCCAGTCAGGTCGAAGCCGAGCTTACCGGCTGCCTTGACCTGCAGACCGCCGCCCGGGCTCCAGCCCGCCCTTAGCGCCAGCCGGTCGCCGATGAAGAACCAGAGCGACTCCCGGCCAATCCGCGGCTCGATCGTCGTTTCTCCAAACGGAATGGGCTCCAGACGCTCCATAGCGTCTGCCCGAATTTCCGCCTCCAAGCCCAGCGCTCCGACAGGCAGACCGGCCGGGGGGGAGGTGTTGTTGCGGGTGTCCTTGGCCATGGCGCCGGAATGCACAGGTGATGTCCGGGTTGCCCCCGATCTGAGATTTAATGGCCCCGTTCTTGGAGCACCGGTCCCGGCCCCCTATCGTCGACGGGCGATAGGAGATTCCATATCATCCTAGCCGTCGGCGCCGCTGTCATTGATCCGGAAGGCGCCGAACTCCGGCCCTTCGGCGGCTCTCCACCGCGCTCGCGGTTTGGTTCTGCGATGCTTCAGGAGCCGCGCCTTTTCAATCCCGAGTCTTAGAGCCGTCAGCAAGTCGTTCGGCGTGGGTGGGCTATTGGTGGGTTAGATCACGGGTGCTCCAAAGGCGGGAGCACAGGCGTTCTCTCAAGAGATGAGGACCACAAGAGCGCGTCGATGATCCTTTCTAGCACAAGGCCGCCGCACGTGCGTCGTCATCCCTGATTTAGCCCCGGCCTGAGCGGCGGGCGTGCGAGCTGGTGGGCAAGGTGACCACGTCTCTGATGGAACTTTAGAGAAGTGCGGCGGTTCACGTCCAAAATGCCGGCGCGCGATCCGAACCGGCAATCCCGGAGCACGCCTTGCTTACCGAAAAACGCTCCCCCGCGCGCGTTCTGCTCATCGGAGCGAGCGGCTTCATCGGCTCCGCCGTGAGGGCCGGCTTGGCCTCCGAAGGCATTGCGGCCGTCGCTCCGACACGCGAGCCGAAGGGGCCAATGCGTGTTCACGGCGGCGATTCCTCGCGGCGGTCAATCGACCTCGCCCGCGCACGACCCGAGAGTTGGCTTCCTCTGCTCCATGACGTCGATGCCGTGGTGAACTGCGCTGGCGTACTCGCGGGCCCATCCACCATCGGGGTTCACCAATCGGGACCGGCGGCGCTGTTCACGGCCTGTCAGGAAGCAGGCGTTCGCCGCGTCATCCACTTCTCCGCGATCGGCGTGGATCGGGAAACACCAACGCGCTTTTCAGCCAGCAAGCGCGCCGGCGAGGCCGACCTGATGTCGCGCGACCTGGACTGGGTGATTCTTCGGCCCTCGGTGGTGGTCGGCCCTGCCGCATACGGCGGCAGCGCGTTCCTGCGCGGAATGGCGGCGCTGCCGGTCTTTCCAGCCCCGCCGGGGGCGGGCGATATACAGGTCGTGCAGATCGAAGACGTGGTCGCGACGGTCCTGTTCATGCTGAGACCCGATGCGCCGGGACGAATCGCGATCGACCTCGCCGGGCCCGATCGCCTCGCGATGTCGACGGTCGTGGCCTGCTACCGCCGATGGCTAGGCTGGCGGCCGGCCAAGCGCCTCAGCCTCCCGCCTTTGCTGGCCTCGGTAGGGTACAGGTTGGGCGACTTCGCGGGCTGGCTGGGCTGGCGCCCGCCGGTACGTTCAGTCGCGGGCCGGGAGATCCTGCGCGGCGCCGTGGGCGACCCGAGCGCGTGGGTGATGACCACCGGCATCACGCCGCGAACACTCGAAGCGAGCCTCAGGGACCGACCTGCGTCGGTTCAGGAGCGGTGGTTCGCGCAGCTTTATTTTCTCAAGCCGACGATCTTCGGGGTGCTGTCGATCTTCTGGCTGGGCACCGGCATCATCTCCTTGACGGTCGGCTGGCGCACCGGAGTGGGGATGATGCAGGAGGGCGGCGCTGGCGCCCTCAGCGCGCCGAGCGTTGTCGCCGGCGCACTCGCCGACATCGCGGTCGGCGTGGGTATAGCCGTACGTCGATATACCCGGCCCGCGCTCTGGGGCGGGATCGCTATCTCGCTGTTCTACGCGGCGGCCGGCACCGCGATCCTACCTCGACTCTGGGCCGACCCCTTGGGGCCGATGTGGAAGATCTGGCCAATTCTGGTGCTGCTGTTCGTGGCCTTGGCCATCCTGGATGACCGCTGATGATCTACCTCGTCGTGAAATTCCTCCATATAATCGGCGCGTCGGTGCTGCTGGGGACGGGCGCCGGCATCGCCTTTTTCATGCTGATGGCCCACAGGACCGGAGACCCCAAGGTCGTCGCGGCGACAGCACGCATTGTCGTTACCGCCGACATCCTGTTCACCGCCACGGCGGTGGCGGTGCAGCCGATCACCGGGGTGCTCCTGGCGCATGAAGTCGGCTATCCGCTCACTGAGGCGTGGATCGTACTCTCGATCGGGCTCTATGTGGTCACTGGCGCCTTTTGGCTGCCCGTCGTCTGGATGCAGGCCCGGATGAGGAACCTGGCCGTGGCGGCTGCCGTGGCCGGAGAGCCGCTGCCAGCGAGCTATCACCGCCTGTTCCGATGGTGGTTCGCCTTTGGATTTCCCGCCTTTGCCGCGGTCGTCGCCATTTTCTGGCTGATGATCGCCCGTCCTTCGTTCCAGTTGTGACGCCCTGGAAGCCTCGGTTGGTAATCGGCGCGGTCGCGGGCTTGCTCGGCGCTGCCGCGATGACCGCGTTCATGAATCGCCGCCACAGCCAACTTCCGCCCGCCGAGCGCTATCCGGCGCCGCCGCGCGAGATCGTCGGGAAAGTCCTGGCGGCCGCAGGCGTTGAGGAGGGCCGCTGTCTAGCGGACGCCTCGCTGGCGGCTCACGGTCTCTATGGCGCCGCCGGCGGACTTGTGCTGGCTGCGATCGATGAAGAGCCGAGCCTCGCTAAGGGCAGCACGTTCGGGCTGCTTGTTTGGGCGGCGAGCTACCTCGGTTGGATACCGGCGTTGTCCATTCTCGCACCGGCGACACGGCACCCGCCCCGTCGAAACGCCATGATGATCGAGTCGCATCTGGTTTGGGGGGCCATCACTGCGATGATCTTGAAGGAAGTCCTTGCTGCGCGGAAAGGCCTGCTCTCGGCCGGCCCACTGAAGGACGGCTAAGGCTCGCCTGCGCTGCGCCCACACCGCGCAGACCGTGTTGGGAACGGGACTATCCCCACCAGGACGCGCTTTCCCCGCGAGCTGCCGGCTTAATGTTCGGTCCAATGGAACGCCCTTCAGGGCGGCGCCTTTAGTCTCCGCGGATCGCGTTAGCCTCATGCCCCTTTCCTACACCAGCCTCTCTGACAAACGCATTCTCCTGACCGGCGGCACGACCGGGATCGGCCGGGCCACCCTGGCGCTGCTCATCGACCAGGGCGCCCGGGTGCTGACCTTCGGCCGGGACGAGCGACACCTCGTCGACGCTCTACGCAGCGTCGAGAGCGGCCCCGGGCGAGCCATCGGGCTGGCGGCGGACATCGCGACCCGCGAAGGCGTCGAGACGATGTTCGAAGCCGTCGACGCCCGGCTCGGGGGGCTGGATATCCTGGTGGCCTGTGCGGCGCTGGGCGCACAGCCGATCCACGAGATGGCCGAGGAGAATTGGCGCTATGTCATCGACACCAACCTCGTCGGCTACATGGCCTGCGCCCGCGCCGCCATGAAGCGCTTCGGCCCCGACGGCGGGCATCTCCTGTTCGTCGGATCGATCAGCAGCGAAATCAAGGCCGCCGGCGAAAGCGTCTATTCGGCCACCAAGGCGGGAATCCAGGCCTTCGCCGAGACCCTGCGCAAGGAGGTGGCGGACCGCGGCATCCGGGTCGCCGTCATCCAGCCAGGCTCGGTCGATACCGACATGCAGACCTGCAGCGAGGACGAGAAGCGCGAGGCGGTGGCGTCACAAGAGATGCTGCAGGCCGAGGAAATCGCCGAGGCGATCCTGTTCGTTCTGACGCGCTCGCCGAGCGCCAACGTCGTCAACCTGCGCATCGAGCCGCTGCTGCAGAAGACGAGCTGAGCCGTGGAGATGGACCCACGACCCGCGTCCGCGTTGAAGACCAGAATGGCTGACCGCAATCCTGTGCCTCGGGTTGTTATTTTGGGAGGGGGCTTCGGCGGCCTCGCGGCGGCTCGCGCGCTACGCAAGGCGCCGGCGGAGGTCACACTTGTCGACCGGCAGAATCACCACTGTTTTCAGCCGCTCCTCTACCAGGTCGCGACCGCGGCCCTTACCCCGGCGGACGTCGCCTGGCCCATCAGGAGCGTCCTGCGCGACCAACGCAATGCTCGGGTTCTTATGGCCGCGGTTGAAACCGTCGACCTTGAGGCGAGGATCGTCCGCACCAGCGGCGGCGACCTGCCATTCGACTATCTCGTCGTCGCCACCGGAGCCACCCACACCTACTTCGGCCGTGACGAATGGTCCGCCAACGCGCCGGGCCTCAAGCGCGTCGAGGACGCGACGGCAATCCGCAACGAAATTCTCATGGCCTACGAGCGCGCCGAACTCAGCGACGACGAAGCCGTTCGCCGAGCTCTGACCACCTTCGTGGTGATTGGCGGCGGCCCCACGGGCGTTGAAATGGCCGGGGCGATTGCGGATGTCGCGCGCAATGCGCTGCCTCCCGACTTTCGTCGCGTGGATCCGCGCGCCTCTCGGGTCATGCTGGTCGAGGCGGGGCCGAGACTGCTGTCCGCTTTCCCTGAGGCGTTGAGCCGTTACGCGGAGCAAGCGCTGCGGCGAATGGGAATTGAGGTCCGGACGGGCGCTCCGGTGACCGCGATTGAGCCAGGTCGCATCGTGATCGGAGAAGGCGAGGCCGTGGCGGCGGGGGCGGTCATTTGGGCGGCCGGAGTGAAGGCCTCGCCCGCCGCCGCCTGGCTCGACGCTGAAGCGGATCGGGCAGGACGCGTGAAGGTCGACCCAAATCTGGGCCTTCCCGGGCGGCCCGGCATCTATGTGATCGGCGACGTCGCCGCGGTGGTCGACGAGGCGGGGCGTCCTGTGCCCGGGGTGGCTCCCGCTGCAAAGCAAATGGGCGACTACGTGGGTAAGGCGATCGCCGTGCAGATCAAAGGGCGTGCCGTCGCGAACGGCTTCCGCTATCGACACCAGGGTGATCTCGCGACGATCGGGCGCAAGGTCGCCATCGCTCGGCTGCCGGGCGTCACCTTGACCGGCCTCGCTGGATGGCTGTTCTGGAGCGTCGCCCACGTCTACTTTCTAATCGGGGCGCGTAGCCGGATCGCGGTGGCGTTCAGCTGGCTCTGGGACTACGTGACCTTCGGACGCCGCTCACGGCTCATCACCGCGGCGGCGCCGTCAGAGTCATCGGCCTGACGGCCGAATGGTCGCGCTCAATGGCTTGCTTCCATGCCCGAGGAGCGCAGTTGCAGGTGCGAGATCACCGTGCCGCGCAGGTTTTCCGACAACCACGCGGCCAGGCTGCGCTCCTCGTTCAGACACATCTGCAGGGGGCGCAGCGCCTCGGTCTGGCCGGCCGCCTCGCCCAGAGTGATCAGCGCCTCGTAGGCGGCAATCTGGAACTGGACCAGACCGGCGTTGGAGAAGCTGTTCTTGAGGACTTCGTCGCCCGCCGGGGCGTTCATCGCCGCGCCCATGTTGCCGATCAGCGACATGGCCGCATCCTTGAGCCCCGAGGGGCTGTCCCCTAGATCGCCCAGGATTGCCTCGATCCTGGTGAGCTGAGCGTTGGTCTCCGAGAGGTTCTGAGCCAGCCTTGTCTTCAAGCGCGGATAGTTTTCCAGCCTGTCCAGCTGGCGCTCAAGCATGGCCTTACCCTGGCGCTTGGTGGCGTGAATGTTCCGAAGCCCGGTGGTGAAGAGCTTGAGCGCTTCTTCCGGCGCGACAGTGTCAAGCGCGGCCTCGTCGGCGAAGGTTGCGGGCGAGCCCGCGTCGGTGGGGGTTTGCAGGTCCATAGTCTCCTCCCGGGTCGCCAGACCCGTCTGTTCCAGAAATAGCGACAGCCTCCGCGCCGCCACGGCTCTGCCCAGCGTGTAGAGATCCATCCCTGCTTCCCGCATGCGCGGAAAGAAGACGCTCTCTTCCTCCTCGACATGAGCTTCGATCAGAGCGCGCAGCTCCTCGACGACGCGCAGCTCAGCGGCAGGCACGCTGCGAACCTCGGTGAGCTGGCCGATCAGGTTCTTCGCGTCGGCGTGCTCCTGCTCGGCTTCACGAACCATCGCCCCGTCGCCGGTAGCCTTAGCCGCGGCGGGATAGACCAGTTCCTCTTCGACCTGCATGTGGATCGCCAGCGCCATGGTCAGGCGACGAAGGGCCATCGGCCTGTCGGGCGTCTCGCTGACCTCCCGATAGCAATCGAACAGGGCGATGGCCTCGCGGTGATCCATCGCCAGCAAGCCGGTGACGTCGGGCGCCACCTTCTTTCCCGTCGCCAGGCTCGCCGCCAGGCCGATGGGTTCGGCAGCGCCACGCTCGGCGACCAGCCCGCGCCCGATCATGGCCGCGCCTCCACCCCGCTCACCTGTCGCTGCCGCAGCGCATAGCCGGTCATCTCGTCAGGACGCCGGCTGCCGTTGCGCAGACCCGGCACGGGGTTGGGCCCGTCCGGCTCGCTGCGGTACTCGCCGCCCTCCCGTTCGCGATGCTCGGCGATCACCGCCTCGCTCGGAACCCAGTCGCCGTGCACCTTGCCCTGGTAGTCGAAGTAGCGATCGTAGTCGGACAGGCTGGTGACCGGCACGAAGGCGGAATCCTTGGAGGTGAGGTCGACCTGCGACGCGAGGACCTCGCGCAGCCAGGCCTTGTTCTCCTTGATGACCAGCGGCTTGGGCTGCAGGCCGCCGGCCATCAGCTGTGTGGGCTCGCGCTTCTCGATCATCCGCATCGCCTCGGTGGCGATACGCAGATGTTCGATCTCCATGTTCAGATGGAGCTCATAGATCGCGCGCAGCCGCGGATCGACCTCATCCTGCAGGTAGGACCAGTAGTTCCAGCACTCATTGTACTCGTGCAGCACCCAGTTCTCGAGCCAGCTCACGGTCGGGTCCAGAATCGACTCGTAGTGGGAGACGTGCTGCTCCTCGATCATGGCGATCTCGGCGTAGAGACCTCGCGCGATCGGTTCGATGAAGCGGTTGCCGATATTCATATAGTAGTTGACGACCTGCTGCTCGGCGCAGAGCACTGTCAGAGCGTTCACCAGGGACTGGGGATCGGCGGCCAGCGCGGTCATTGGACGTCGAATCTCGTCGTGCGGATGGCGATGCTCGAAGATCGTCGGCCGGCCGGGCGTGACCTCGGTTAGGTCGCCAACGATCTGCTCGGCCTTCTTGCCCTCAAGCATGTCGTAGAGGTTCGCATAGCGGTAGAGATGGTCGAAGTCCTCGAGGACACCGAACTCATAGCACTGCCTGAGGTAGGGATCAGGCTCGTTCTGCGCGACCCAAGCGGTCATCTCGACCGCGATCTGCTCATAGCCGAGCGTAACCTCCAGGGTCGTCTCGTCGCCGGGTATGAGCCAGTTGATCACCTTCTGCTGCTGCGCCTCGACACGCCGTATCTCGCACAGTTGCTTTTTCAGGGTCGGGTCGAGCGTGTTCCGCGCCATGTTGTGAGAGAACAGGACGGCCTCGACCTCGACGCCGTTGGCGAGGATCGCACGAGCTCGGCTGAACGGATGAATCTCCTCTTTGCGATAGGGCTGCACATTGAGTTCGGACCAGTTACGCAGCTGCGCGTCGATCGGGATGCCGCGCTCCTGAAACGGGTTGAATTCGGCCATGATCTCCTCGCGCTCAAGATGAACGTTCGCTGAAATCTTGGCGGTCGACCTTGTTCCCGAATATATTTCCAGAAATATGCGTGCGACTTGACAAAGGTTATTGCAGCGCAGGCGCGCGCGGGTTCGAGTTCGCGCATGCTTGCGACGCCAAACACTGAAGCGGTTCCGGAGCGCGGCCCCCTCCCTTGGGAGATGGGTCTGGTCGGCTTCGCTATGGCTGGCTTCTTCGACGGTATCCTGCTGCATCAGGTGCTTCAGTGGCACCATCTGCTGAGCCTGATCCCCAATGAGGCGGTGCAGGATCCCCGCGTGCAGATCGTCGCCGACGGCGTCTTCCACCTCCTCATGTATCTGTTGCTGGGGATAGGCTTGGTCGGGCTCTGGCGCCGGCGCGCGCGTGTGGCGGCCCTGCCGGTTTCCGCGGTTGTCGGGACGTTCCTTCTCGGCTTTGGGCTCTGGCAGGTCGTCGACATCCTCGGCTTCCACTGGCTCCTTCGCTTCCATCATGTCCGCGTTGACGCTCCCGCACCCGTGGCTTGGGACATCGGCTGGCTCCTCCTGCTGGGTCTTCCCCCGCTTCTGATCGGCCGGCGCCTGTCGAGGCGCCGCGCCGCGCACGATCGGCGGGGAGGCGCGCTTCCGCCGGTGCTCCTGGTGTTTGCGACAGCCCTCGCCGGGGTCCAGGCCCTGAAGCCGACGGAGTCGGCCAACGCCGTCGTACTGTTCGCGCCCGGAACGGATTCGGCAGTTGTGATGGAAGGCCTAGCGGCTGCCGACGCGCGCCTCGTCGAGATTAGCGCCGAGGGAGATCTCGCTATCGTCGCGTTCGAAAGGCCAGGCCGGGCCTGGCGCTTGTATGGATATGGCGCGCTGTTGGTGGGCGGCGCCGGGCCCGCCGGTTGCGCCGCCGCGATTGCGACGCCACTCCGCGGATGACGCGCGGTGCATCGGACCATCGACCCTCCCCCGCCGGAGCGACTGACGTCGCCCTAGCCCGCAACATCGTGGCCCTTCGTCAGCGCCACCAGAAGGACGAGGACAAGGCAGCCGTCCAGGCGAAGCTGGCGGGGACCGTCACAGTCTTCACTGGAAGCATGGCCCTCGTCTACGTGCATCTGGCGATCCTGCCCGTGTGGGTCGCGGCGAACCTTAGCCTGCCGCTGATGATTCGCCGCTTCGACCAGACCTTCGTGATCCTGGCCACTGCTGCGTCTGTGGAGGCCATCTTTCTCTCGACCTTCGTCCTGATCAGCCAGAACCGCCCAGGCCGCTGACCCCCGCGCCGCCGGCATCGCGGAGAAACGCGGGGTCCCGGAAAGCCGCGATCCGGCCTGGAAGGAGCTCGAACACGAGATCGCGCCGGAGGCGGTCCTGGATGAACTCGGCCACGTCCGCCAGGTACTGCTCAGCCCCAATCTACCGTCCGTAGAGGCGATCCAGCACTCGGGCCACGTGGAGGTGCCGCTCGATGCCCCGGCAGAAGCGGACGTTCAGCGCCAGCCCTGCGGCCCAGTCCGCGGCGGCCCTGCCGCCCCACCCATCGGGCGGCGAAACCAGAACCTCGGTGCGAGACCCCTCGTAGCGCTCGGCTACGAAGTCATAGAACGAACCTTGCTCGTTGCGGAAGGCGACGGCGCCATGAAGGCCATAAAAGGTCGCCGATATCTCCGCGTCCCGACCTGCCTGCAGATTCCACGAGCAGGCGAGACGCACGACGGCGCCGGAGTCGAGCTCGATCGTCCCGACCGCATAGTCTTCCACTGTCCCGGGCTCGCAGCGGCGTCCCCGCGCTCGCAGCGTCCCCGCCACCTCAACGACCTCGGGGTAGCCCAGCGTCCAGAGCGCCAAGTCCACGAGATGGACGCCCAAGTCCATCACGCAGCCACCACCGGACAGCCTCGGATCATAGAACCAGGGCTTGTCCGGGCCATAGGCGTTGTGGAACGTCAGATCCACCGCATGGATGCCACCGAGCTGGCCAGACTCCACCATCGCCTTCACCGTCCGCATGGCCGCCGTGAAGCGATAGGAGAGATCGATGCCCAGCAGCCTGTCGGCGCGCCGGGCGGCTTCCAAAACCGCCTCGACCTCCGCCGCCGAGCGCCCGAGCGGCTTCTGGCAGAACACGGCAAGGCCCGCTTCGAGCGCCCTGATCGCCTGCTCGGCATGCAGACCGCTGGGCGTTGCGATGACAAGGCCATCGAGGTCCAAAGTCAGTAGATCATCGAGATCCGCCACCAGCCGCGCTTCCGGCGCCAGAACCTGCGCGGCCTCGGCCATGTCAGGGGCCGGATCGGCGATCGCCACGGCGTCGACCTTCCCGCCGGCCAACATCGCCTCCATACGATTGCGGCCGATCCAGCCGACGCCGAGGAAGCCTAGTCGCGGCCGCCGGATCGTCTTATTCGCGGCCGCCGAAGGCGCGTACTTCATCTCCGTCATCGAAAGGTCACCAAGGCCTTTAGGAAGCCGTCCGGCCGGTCGCGGGTGGCGTCGAGCGCCTTGTCCAGCTGATCCAGCGGATAGCGGTGCGTGTAGAGCGGTGTCGGGTCCAGGCGGCCCGACGCCACCGCCTCCACGGCCTCGCGTACTCCGCGCGCATAGACAGCGGGATCACGCTCGTGCGCGTTGACCACGTCCAGCCCGCGCCAGTTCCAAAGCTGCATGTCCACTTGTCGGGGTCCATCCTGATGATAGCCGGCGATCACCAGCCGCCCCCGCTCGGCGGTCAGCTCGGCGGCCAGGTCGAGCGGCCACTGCTTCCCGACCGCCTCGATCACGCGCTCGCAGAAACGGCCTTCGGTCAGGACCCTGACCTGTTCGATGACACCGTGGTGGTCGTCCATTGTGATGGTTTCGGCGGCGCCCATTCGCCGCGCGAGATCGAGCGAAAATGGCCGCCGCGAAACCGCGATGACCCGCGCGCCGGCGTCGGACGCCAGCCGCGTCAGGATCGCGCCGAGAAAGCCGATGCCCACGACCGCCACTGTCTGCCCAGCGGTAATCTCGCTGCGTCGGAAGATGTTCATTGCGCAGCCGAGCGGCTCGCCGGGGAACGGCTGGCCGCCAAGCGACGGGGGCAGCCGAACGACCGCGTCCACATCGGCAATGTCGTACTCGGCGTAGCTGTGGTGCGACAGCGCGGCGACGCGATCACCGGCCGCAAGGTCCGAAACGCCGTCGCCTACCGCGTCGACCAGACCCCACCCCTCGTGGCCGAGCCCTCCGGGCTCGGTGGGGAACTTCATCCACTGAGGGCCGGCCCAAGGCGTGAGATTGGACGCGCAGACACCGCAGCCCTCAAGCCGGATGCGCACCTGGCCGGGCCCAGGCTCAGGCCGCGCGACCTCGGCGACCTCCGCTCGACCCGGACCGGTCACGATCGCGGCGCGCATCGGCGGGGTGACGTTGCGAACGCTGGCAAGCAGGCTGGTGTCATTGGGCACGGCTAGGGCTCCTCGAAAGCGTGTTCAGCGAAGGCTGGCGAGATAGCGGTCGACCTGGGCGTCCTCTCCCGCCAGACTCCAGAGGCCGGCCTGAAAGGCGCAGTAGGCGACGCGAAAGAATGCGCTGCGCTGAGGGTCCGGCTGCAGGCCGACGGCGCGCCGGAGCACGCACTGCTCTTCCGCCATCAACCGGAGCTCGACCGCCGCGCCCGCGAGATCCCAGTCGACCTCCTGGCAGCCGACCAGGTCGTGCGCGCGACAGTGATCGACCGCGTCGGTCTTCAGCAGCCGGCCGTCCGGCAGCCGCAGCCATTCCCAGACATGCAGCCGGCTGTCGGTCCGGATGCGCGGCCCGGGGCGAGACGGCGGGGGCCGCAGCAGCGCCGCCCCGGATTCGGGCCCCAGCAGTTCGGTGAGGTTGACCCGGGCCATCTCCGCGAGCGCCTCCAACGAGGCGCCCGCGTCCCGTCCGGCCGGCATACGGCGAGCTCGGAAAGCCAGGTAGCGGCCGAGATATTCGAGAATCCCGGTTCGATTCAGCGTTGTCGCGTCCAGCGGCGTCGCGCGGGCCAGCCAAGGCTCGATGGTGAACCCGTGTCGCAAGGCGAGCGGCCGTGGCGAAAAGCCGGCCTCGGCCAAGGCGACGGCGTCGGCGAAGGTCTCCTCCCCTGCCCGGCCCAGACCGGCGAACTTCAGCAGCCAATCGCCAGCTTCGGTGCGATGCAGATACTTGCGGCGCTCTTGGGCAGGCGCGGCGGGTAGCCCCGCGCCCGCCGACCTCCCACGCCAGGCGCCCCCCGACAAATCCTCCAGCGGCGCGACGGCCGGTCCGACCAGATCGGCGAACCAGGCCTCCATCCGGGTCGGAGCCGAGGCGGCTGCCTGCAGCCTCTCGAAGCTCGCCGGGACACGCCGAACCCGCGCCCAAAGCTCGCGGTGGCTCTGCGAGGCCTGCGGGCCAGGCGCTCCGTCGTGGCTGGGCATGACGATGATGCGATCGAGCCCCACGCCTCTTCCGGCCAACAGTTCGACCAGCCCGCAGAGCGAACTGCCCGATAGCCCCGGTCCTTCGTCGACCAGCACATAGGGGGCCGCCGGCTCGGTCAGCAGCGCCTGGTGGAGCTCTGTCGATAGTCGAAAGCCGCGTGAGAACGGCGGCCCAACCGGCCTCAGCGACAGAATCCGCGAGGCGCCGGTTGCGGTTCCGACGATCGGTCCAAGGCTCGCGCCGATGCTCCTGAGCCCGATCACGGTGGGCGGCTCGTTCCAGGTCGCCGCCGACGCCGCCGCCAGATAGGCCTCGGGATAGACAGCGTAGAAGGCATAGCCTTCGGGAGTCTTCAGCGTGACGGCCGATGGCAGCGCGCCGGCAGAAGCCGTCTGGACGATGGCAGGCGACTTGAACCCCGCGCGCCATGACCGCGCGATCGCCTCCGCCAGACCCGTAATCAGTCTCGTGAGCGCGGACGGCGCCGTCTCCAGGCCGTCCTCCCCCGTCTCCACCATGGCCGCATCGGCCAAGCCCTGCGCGAGCATGCCGGCGTCGATCAGCAGCCCGACCAGTCGGCCATGCGTCTCGATCCCGGGAGGCCTCTCCTCGAGCGTTCGCAGCCCCGCGACGATTTCCGTCCAGACGACTGCGGGGTCGACCCGCCGGCTGCGGTCCCCGAAGACGAGCATGGGTCCGCCGATCCGTCATAGCATCCCGGCCTGCACGAGCCGGCGTTCGACAGGCGCGGGCGGGGCGTAGCGGCGGATCATCCTGCCACAGAAGTCGGCGAACTCGCTGGCGACCTCTGGCGGGCTGGTATGATGAGGTTCGACGCCCCTGTGCTCGGGCGTGAAGCAGAAGGTGACGGTGACCTCGAAGTCGGCTAGCGCCTCCATCTGACGATCGAACCAGTCGAGCGCATTTGGCCGGAAGCTGTCAGCCCAGGACAGCCCGGTGCGCAGATGCCGCACACCCAGCCGCTTCATCCAAGCCACGGCGTCATCCAGCCGGTGATCCTCGAAATGGAACCACTGGCAGAGGCCCATCTCGGCGGCGTAGCCGGCGTAGACCTCGAGTCCCGGCTTGGGCGTCCCGTCCTCGCGCAGCAAACCCATGTGGAAATGCCGGTAGTATGACGATCCCTCCGCCTCGCGATGCCGAGTTGTCGCCTCCCAGGCCTGGGGCAGATCATAGAGACTGTACCAGTGGATGCGCGGCGCGTTGCCGATCAGGAGTTCGGCCGTCCGCCGCACGCCCCAGGCCTGCACCTCGGCCGACCCAAAACTGGAGACTCCCACTTCGGTCACCCACAGCGGCTTGTCGGTAACAGCCCGAATTTCGTCCAGCTTTGCCGGCCATTCGTCTATCGCCCAAAGGTTCCAGTCGAGCGGGAAGCCGTGCACCGCGACCACATCAATTTCCTCAAGAGCGCCCTTGGCCTCCAGGCGGCGGATGAAGGAAGGATCGATGGGGGACATTCCGCCGAGAACACGCGGCAACCCGGCGTTCTCGGCCGCGATCGCCTGTCCGGCCAGGCGGGTCATCTGCGCGAACAGATCCCAATTCGGGTCCAGCTGGGGATCCCAGTGCGACTTGTTGTTCGGTTCGTTCCAGATCTTCGCCGCCTCAATCACGCCGGTCCTCGTTGTGCTGGGGTCCTTGGGAAGCCTTGCCGTTGGTCTTCGGTCGCCCCGGGTAGACGGCGGCGCCAGGCTGATACCTTTGAGCGGCGCGGCAGACGTAGACCTCCGCCTCCGGGTGTTCGACGAGCTCGAAGCCGGCGCTGCGCAACATCGCCTGCGAACAGGCCGCGTTCGGCGCCCACCAGTTGGTCCCGTCGCCGGAGTACTCGTGCTCGATGAAGTGCAGCTTCGGGTAGCCGGGATCCTCGAAGTGATCCTGCTCGAAGAAGCCGTAGTCGGACCGCACCTCCATCACCGACGACGCGCCGCGCTGGAGCGTCTGGAACACCAGGAGGTCGGCCGCGACATGCTCGCGGATCAGGTCCAGCGCGAGCAGCGGGTGGCGCAGATGGTAGAGCACGCCCATGAACAGGACGACGTCGAACCGCTCGCCCAGCCTGGCGACGTCGTAAACGGACATGTTGCGGAACTCGATGTCCAGGCCGGTGAATTCGGCGGCGAAGCGTGCTTGGTCGAGGTAGCGTTGGTCGAAGTCGATTGCGACCACCCGATCGGCGCCGCGTCGCTTCATCTCAAGGGAGTAGAAGCCGCCATTGCAGCCGATATCGAGCACCGTACGGCCGCTCAGATCAGTCGGCAGAGCGTGCTGGAACCGACGCCACTTCACGTTTGGATAATCGGCGAGGAAGTGGTCCGGCGCGGTCTGGACGCCGTCCAGATCGATGTTGTGAAACCAGGTGCCGAGCGCACCGATCTTGCGGCGGAGCTCCTCAGTCGACATCGGAGTCATCGGCGACCTCGTTGATGCTGTGGACCTTGAGCCCCCAATCGCCACCCACGATCACGCTCAGGGCGGCCGGCGCGATGTCGAAGCGGTCGTGCCGGTCGAGCGACAGGCCCAGCGCGTGGGCGAGCGCGGCCCTGATCACATCGCCATGGCAGACAGCGACGATCGTTTGGTCACGATGCTCGTTGATCAGGCTCTCCATCCGTCGGCTCACTCGAAGCTGAAGTTCGAGCATGCTCTCGCCGTTGGGAGGTCGATGCTGGCCCCGCGCCACGTTCCACCGGTCCCAGGCGGGCTGGCCGTCGAGATCTTTGAACCGGGCGCCGGTCCAGTCGCCGAAATCGATCTCGTTGATCGCCTCGTCGCGGACAGGGTTGAGACCGCTGGCCTCGGCGATGATCTCCGCCGTCTCGCGCGCGCGTTGCAGCGGGCTGCAGTAGATTGCGGTGATCGCCCGGCCGGCGAGCCGTCGCGCCAGCGCTCGGGATTCACGGCGTCCGGCTTCCGACAGGCCCACGCCATCCATACGCCCGCAAAGCACCTGACCCAGCCGGTCGTGAGAGCCATGGCGGACGAAGAGCATCGCGGTCACGAGGCGAGCTGGGCCGACACCCGCCCATCGCCTTCGATGAACGCCAGCGTCCGCTCGCGCGCCTCGTTGTCGGTGTATTGTTCAGGCGGCGACTTCATGAAGTAGCTGGACGGTCCCAGCAGCGGTCCGCCCAGGCCTCGATCCAGCCCGAGCTTGGCGCAGCGCACCGCATCGATCACGACGCCGGCCGAGTTCGGGCTGTCCCAGACCTCCAGCTTCAGCTCGACGTTCAACGGCAGGCCGCCGAAAGTGGTGCCCTCCAGGCGGATGTGGGCCCACTTGCGATCGGTGAGCCAGGGCACGAAGTCGCTGGGCCCCACATGCACGTCATCGGCGTCGAGCGGCACGTCGAACTGGCTGGTCACGGCCTGGGTCTTCGACATCTTCTTGGAGGTCAGCCGCTCGCGCTCGAGCATGTTCTTGAAGTCGGTGTTGCCGCCGAAATTCAGTTGATAGGTGCGGTCGAGCCTGACGCCGCGTTCGCGGAACAGGTTGGCGAGCATGCGGTGGATAATGGTCGCCCCGACCTGGCTCTTGATGTCGTCGCCGATGATCGGGAGCCTGCGTTGCTCGAACCGCTTCGCCCACAACGGGTCGGAGGCAATGAACACGGGAATGCAGTTCACGAAGGCGCAGCCGGCATCCAGCGCCTGCTCGGCGTAGAACTCCGTGGCGGCCTGGGATCCGACCGGAAGATAGGAAACGAGGACATCGACGCCGCTGCGACGCAGCTCTTCGGCCACATTGACGGGGGTTTCCTCGGACTCCTCAATGTCGTCGACAAGATACCGTCCGACGCCGTCCAGGGTGTGGCCGCGCTTGACCTGCACGCCGGTGCGCCGAGCCGGGGCGAACTGGTGGGTGTTATTGGGCGAGGCGAAGATCGCATCTCCGACGTCGCGGCCGACCTTGCCGGCGTCGATGTCGAAGGCCGCCGCGACTTCGACGTCGCCGACGTGGTAGCCGCCCAGTTCGACATGCATCAGTCCCGGCGGCGCTTCATTGGCGGCCGCGTCGGCGTAGTGGCCGAGCCCCTGGACGAACGATGAGGCGCAGTTGCCGACGCCGACCAGTCCGACCCGCACCTTGCTTCCAGCCATGAGAGTCCCGCTCCGTCCCGCGATGCCCGCAACGGCATCTTTGTACATGCCACAAAGCTGACGCCCAAGCTTAGTTCCTCATAAGCCCAATATTTGCGCCCCGTGTTAGACACCCGACAATTGTCAATTCTGACGATCCGGCCGCTTTTACCTTAACATATGACACAATTGAAGCAGACGCTTCCCGCCGACGCGTCAAATACAGCAACGTTCGGGAACTTAGATCATGATGGTCGGTTAGGTCCCGCAGCCGAAGCGGAGGTGCACCATGGAACAGCCCGGGAAGATCACGGATCACGACGAGATCAGAAGGTCGGCCGAAGAGCGTGGCGGGCGACCGGTGCGGGTCGCGATCACTGGAAGCGATGGCGGCGGCCTGCTTGGGTTCGACTTCGGCGATAAGGACGACGCCCTGGAGGAGATTGCCTGGGACACGTTCTTCGAAATTTTTGAGGACCGCGAACTGGCCCTGCCCAAGCAGGAAGAGACCAGCAGGGGCGAGACGAGCCGTTTCTCCAAGTTCGTGAACCGTTGAGTGTCGCGATGTCGGAGACCGTTCTCATCACCGGCGGCGCCGGATTCATCGGCCGCCATCTGGCTAGCGAACTGCTCGAACGCGGTGACCGTGTCCGTGTGCTCGACAGCCTGATCGAGCAGGTCCACCCGGACCGCCAACGGCCGTCGGAAATGGATCCCGAGGTCGAACTGATCGTCGGCGACGTCCGCGACGACTCCGCCGTTCTGCGGGCCATCAGCGGCGTCGACCGCGTCGTTCACCTTGCCGCCGAAGTCGGGGTCGGCCAGAGCATGTATGCGATCGATCGCTACACCTCGGTCAATGACTACGGCACCGCCGTGCTGTTCCAGCAGCTAATTGACAATCCGGTCCGTCGCGTCGTCGTGGCCTCCTCGATGAGCATCTACGGCGAGGGTCTCTATCGAACGCAGGACGGCGAACTCGTCGAGAACGCGGTGCGGTCGGGCCGTAACGCCGACGGCTCCTGGGATCCGTTCGATGTTCGCGGCCGGCCGCTGATCCCGATCCCCACGCCGGAGAGCAAGGCGAACGCGCTCAAGTCCGTCTACGCGATTGGCAAGTTCGTGCAGGAGCGGCTGACGCTCACCCTCACCCGCCAATACGGCATGGAGGGGGCGGCGCTGCGGCTATGGAACGTTTACGGGCCCGGCCAGGCGCTCTCCAACCCCTACACCGGCGTGCTCGCGATCTTTGCGTCGCGGATCGCCAACGGCCAGGCGCCGATGGTGTTCGAAGACGGCGCTCAGCGGCGCGACTTTGTCCATGTTGGCGATATTGCCCGGGCCTTTGTCACCGCGCTTCACCATCCCGCCGCGGACGGCGAGGTCTTCAACATCGCGAGCGGCCAGGACCGCACGGTGGAACAGGTCGCGCGGCTTCAGGCGGCATCCATGGGGCGCACCGACCTCGAGCCCGAGATCACCGGCAAGAGCCGGGCCGGGGACATCCGCCATTGCATCCCCGACTTGGCCAAGGCCCGGGACGTCCTCGGCTACGAGGCGCGGAGGGACTTCGGCGAGGGCTTGGCCGAACTGGCAGATTGGGTCGCGCGGCAGGAGAGCGAAGACCGCATTCTTGAAGCGCGGCGGGAACTGGAGATGCGGGGACTGGTCGCATGAAGGGTGGCCATGTCCTGATCACCGGAGGTGCGGGCTTCATCGGCAGCAACCTCGCGGACCGCTTGGCCTCGGATGGCCATGAGGTGCTCGTCTTCGACGCCTTGACCCGGCCTGGAGTCGAACGAAACCTCGCCTGGCTGAAGGCGCGGCATCCTGCTCGCGTGGGGAGCGTGGCCGCCGACGTACGCGACGCACGGGCTGTCTCCGACGCGGTGAGCGGCGCAGCCGTGGTCTTCCACCTGGCCGGTCAGGTCGCGGTCACCACCAGCCTCGCGGATCCGGTCGAGGACTTCGAGATCAACGTCCGCGGCGCCCTGAACCTGCTCGAGGCGCTGCGTAGCGGTGGCGCAAGTACACCCCTGATCTTCGCCAGCACCAACAAGGTCTACGGCGATCTCGCCGATATCGACCTCGACCTGGTTGACGGGGCTTACCAACCCGCCGACGCCGCTTTCCGTCTGCGCGGTGTGGACGAGAGGCGGCCGCTCGATTTCCACACCCCGTACGGCTGCTCGAAGGGGGCGGCGGATCAGTATGTCGTCGACTACGGACGCAGCTTTGGTCTGCCGACCTGCGTTCTTCGGATGAGCTGCATCTACGGCCCTCGCCAAATGGGCACCGAAGATCAGGGCTGGGTTGCGCACTTCCTGATCCGCGCCCTCGCCGGCCAGCCCATAACTCTCTATGGCGACGGCCGTCAGGTGCGGGACGTCCTCCACGTCGCCGATGCGGTGCAGGCCTACGTGGCGGCCTGGCAACGGATCGACCAGGTGCGAGGCAGCGCGTTCAACATTGGCGGTGGTCCCGCCAACGCCGTCAGCCTGCTCCATCTGCTGGCCTATATCGAGAACCTACTGGGGCGGAAGGTCGAGATCAGCTTCGACGGCTGGCGGCCCGGCGACCAGCGTTACTACGTCTCAGATGCCACTGCGGCGCGTCGCTTGCTGTCGCTGCCGGATCAGATCAACTGGCGTACCGGGGTGGCGCAGCTGGCTGATTGGCTGCGGTCCGAACGAGACGCGTCGCTCGGCCCGCCCCTGCGTCGCCGTGCGGAGGCGCTGCCATGAGCCCTCGCCCTGCTCGCATTCTCATGACCACCGACGCCGTCGGGGGCGTCTGGAGCTACGCCGTGGATTTGTCCGTCGGGCTCAGCGCCGCCGGGGTGGAGGTGGTTCTGGTGGGGCTGGGCCCCCAAGCGAGCGACGAACAACGCGCCGAGGCGGCCGCGATCGAGGGTCTTGAGTTCATCGATACGGGGCTGCCGCTGGACTGGACGGCTAGCGAGCCGGCCGCGATCGCCGAGAGCGGCGCCCTGGTCAGAGGACTGGCGCGACGGTTCGAGGTCGATCTCGTCCACCTCAACACGCCCGCGCTGGCAGCGGAAAATCCGATGCCAGTCCCAGTCCTTGGCGCGTGTCATTCGTGTTTGACCACCTGGTGGCTGGCTGTTCAGGACGGGGATCCGCCGGAGGATTTCAGGTGGCGCGCCCGCGCCCATTGGGCGGGATTGATCGCTAGTCAGGTCACGATCGCGCCGTCTCACGCCTTCGCCCAAGCGACCGCCGTCGCATATGGCATGCCCACTCCTTGGGTGGTCCACAACGGCGGTCGAGCTAGGGCGGCCGTCTGCCAGCCTCGTAATCGCCGCGTGCTCACCGCCGGCCGATTATGGGATGCAGGCAAGAACGTGGCCGCGCTCGACGCAGCCGCCGCGTTCATTGACGCGCCGGTGCATGCCGCGGGAGCGCTCGCGGGCCCGGGCGGAGCGCAGACCGTCCTTGCTCATGCACTGCCGCTCGGTCCAATGCCCCGCGCCAAGCTGGCCGAGCACATGACCGGAAGCAGCGTCTTCTGTTCAACCGCCCTCTACGAACCTTTCGGGCTGACGGTGCTGGAAGCGGCTCAGGCGGGTTGCGCGCTGGTCCTGTCGGATATTCCGACCTTCCGCGAACTTTGGGACGGGGCCGCCCTGTTCGTTCCGGCGAACCAGCCACGAGAGATCGCCGAGACGCTGCAGAGGTTGCTGGACGACGTCCCGTTGGCTCGCACGCTGGGGGCCGCCGCCGCGGCGCGCGCCGCGCGCTACAGCGTCGAGGCGATGACCGGCGGTGTTCTCGATCTCTACCGCCTGTTGGCCCCGGAGCGCTTCGCGCGCCGGGTGAAAGACGCCGCCGCATGAAAATCGTCTACTTCACTCATTCGCTGACCTCGTGCTGGAACCATGGCAACGCCCATTTCCTGCGAGGTGTGATCCGCGAGTTGATCCGGCGCGGACATGATGTCGGCGCGATGGAGCCGGAGGGCGCCTGGAGCTTGCGACGTTTGATCGAGGACCACGGCGAAGCGGGTCTGTCTGCGTATCGCAACGCGTACCCGGATCTGGCTTCGACCCAGTACCGCGGGATCGGCGAGGCGGTCGAGCTCTGCGCCGACGCGGACCTGGTCATCGTGCACGAATGGAACGATCCGGCGCTGGTCGCGGCGCTTGGCCGAGCCCGGGTCATTGGCGCGCCGTTCACCCTGTTATTCCACGACACGCACCACCGCGCCGTCAGCGATCCCGAGGCGATCCGGACGTTCGAGCTCGGCGGCTATGACGGCGTTCTGGCCTTCGGAGAGACTCTGGCGGACGTCTACCGCAGCTGGGGCTGGGGCCGACGCGTGTTTGTCTGGCATGAGGCCGCCGACATCACCTTGTTTCATCCGCCGGCGGAGGAACAACAGCGGAGAGGCCTGGTCTGGATCGGCAACTGGGGCGACGGCGAGCGCACGACCGAACTGCAGACCTTCCTCATGGCGCCGGCGCAGGCCGCGGGACTGCCACTCGCTATCCACGGGGTGCGCTATCCCAGAGATGCCGTGGCGATGCTGGAGCGCCACGGCGCCGCCTACCTGGGATGGCTGCCCAATGCGCGTACGCCCGCGGTCTTTGCCCGCCATTTGGCCACCGTCCACGTTCCGCGCCGCTTCTATGTCGAGCAGTTGCCGGGCATCCCAACGATCCGCGTGTTCGAGGCTCTGGCCTGCGGCATTCCGCTCGTCAGCGCCCCCTGGATCGACTCCGAGCATCTGTTCCGGATCGGCGAAGACTATCTGCTCGCCACCGACGGCCGCCACATGGCCCGGCATCTCGTGGCCCTTCGTCACGACGCCGACCTTCGGGCGGCTCTGGTGCAATCGGGACTTGAGACCATCAGGGCGCGCCATACCTGTGCACACCGGGTCGATGAGCTGCTCGCCATTCTGGGCGGCCTCGGCCACTCGCGGGCGCCATTGCTGGAGACCACGGGATGAAGATCGCCTTCTACGGCTCCAGCCTGCTGTCCTCCTACTGGAACGGCGCCGCCACCTATTATCGGGGCATTCTCCGCGCGCTTGCCGGGCGCGGATACGACATCATTTTCTACGAGTCGGACGCCTTCGACCGGCAGAGCCATCGCGACATCGAACCGCCGCTCTGGGCGAAGGTTGTCGTCTATCCGGCGACGGAACGGGATGCGCGCAGGGTCACACTGGAAGCATCAATGGCCGACATCGTGGTCAAGGCCAGCGGTGTCGGCGTGTTCGACGACCTGCTGCTCGAAGGCGTGGTCGCGGCCGCGCGGCCCGGCGTCCTGCGCATCTTCTGGGACGTGGACGCACCGGCGACGCTCGCGGAGGTGCGCGCCGCGCCTGATCACCCGCTGCGCCGTGCGCTTGGGTCCCTGGACCTGGTCCTGACCTATGGCGGGGGTCAGCCGGTGATCGACGCCTATCGCCGACTTGGGGCCCGCGATTGCCAGCCGATCTACAATGCCCTCGACGTGACCACGCACCACCCCGCCCAGACTCACGCCGAGTTCGTCGGCGACCTCAACTTTCTCGCCAATCGGCTGCCGGACCGGGAGGCTCGTGTGGAGCGTTTCTTCCTGGAGCCCGCGACTAAGCTGCCGCAATGCACCTTCCTGCTTGGCGGTTCGGGCTGGGAAGACAAGGCCATGCCAGCCAACGTTCGCCGGATCGGCCACGTCGGCACGGCCGACCACAACGCCTTCAACTGCTCCCCCATGGCGGTGCTCAACGTGGCGCGGGACTCAATGGCCGACGTCGGCTTCTCTCCCGCGACCCGGGTTTTCGAAGCCGCGGGAGCCGCCGCCTGCCTGATCACCGACGCCTGGGAGGGCCTAGAGCTCTTTCTCACGCCCGATGAGGAGGTGCTCGTCGCGCGGGACGGTCAGGATGTCGTTGAACACCTGCGCGCGCTGACGCCCGAGCGCGCTCGCCAGATCGGCGCGGCCGCCCTGCAGCGTATGTTGCGCGAACACACCTACGATCGCCGGGCTGCCAAACTCGATCAGATCCTTCGCCGCGAACTCGCTGTTCGGCGCGAAAGGAGCCCCGCGTGACCGGCGCGCGCCTCAGCATCGTTGTGATCGGCCTCAGCCTGTCCTCGTCTTGGGGCAACGGTCATGCCACGACCTACCGGTCGCTGCTGTCCGCCTTCGCCCGGCGGGGCCACGAGATCCTGTTCCTGGAACGCGATGTCCCCTGGTACGCCGCCCACCGCGATCTAGAGCCCGACTTCTGCCGCCTCGAATTCTACTCGGACCTTGCCGACCTCGCCGGCTGGCGAAACGAGGTCGCGAGCGCCGACGCGGTGATCGTCGGCTCCTATGTTCCTGACGGTGTCGCCGTCGGCCATTGGGCGCGGCATGAAGCGACCGGCGTGCTTGCCTTCTACGACATCGACACTCCCGTCACGCTGGGCAGGCTTGCGACCGGCGACGCGGAGTACATCGCCGCCGACCAGGTTCGGGACTACGATCTTTATCTTTCGTTCTCAGGCGGCCACACGCTGACGTTGCTGGAAGACCGGTACGGCTCCCCTGCGGCCCGTCCGCTGTTCTGCTCCGTCGACAGCCGCCGCTATGTGCCACGCGAGGCGCCGGCACGCTGGGACCTCAGCTATCTCGGGACATACAGCGCCGACCGACAGCCGACACTGGAGCGGCTGCTGCTGGAGCCGGCGCGCCGCTCGCCGGATCTGACGTTCTGCGTGGCCGGTCCCCAGTACCCCGACGACATCGCCTGGCCCGGGAACGTCGAGCGCATCGACCATGTCGCCCCCCCCGATCACCCTGCTTTCTATGCGGCCAGCCGCTTCACCCTGAACATCACCCGCCGGGACATGATCGCCGCGGGCCACAGCCCCAGCGTGCGGCTGTTCGAGGCCGCCGCCTGCGCAACCCCGATCATTTCCGACATCTGGGAAGGGCTCGACGAGCTGTTCCAGCCGAACAGGGAGATTCTGCTGACCGAGACCGCCGACGATGTGGTGGGAATTCTGCGCGCCGGCGACGACACAGGTCGACGCGCGCTGGGAGCGGCCTGTCGGGACAGGATCCTGGCCGCGCACACCGCCGATCACCGGGCAGCCGAGCTGGAAGCGCACCTGCGAGACGCCATCGCTCGTCTTGCGACCGAACGTCCCGTCCTGACGCCAACCCCCTGACCAGCGACAAACACGAGGCAGATCCATGAGCAGACATCCGAGCAGAAAAGTACTCGTGGCCGGAGGGGCGGGATTCCTCGGCTCGCACCTTTGCGAACGCCTGATCGACCAGGGTCACGCGGTGGTTTGCCTCGACAACCTGCAGACCGGCAGCCTCGCGAACCTCACCAAGCTGGAGCGCTCCGACCGCTTCGAGTTCATGGAAGCCGACCTGACCGATCCGCTGCCCAGCCGGCTCAAGCGCCGCGCGTTCGAGCGCATCTACAATCTCGCTTGCGCCGCTTCGCCGCCTCTCTACCAGGCCGATCCCGAACACACGCTGCTGACCAGCGTGCTCGGAACGCAACAGCTGCTGAAGCTTGCCGAAACCTCCGGCGCGCGTCTGCTGCAGGCCTCGACGAGCGAGGTCTACGGGGACCCGCATGCGCACCCGCAGGTCGAGAACTACTGGGGGAACGTCAACTGCACCGGCCCGCGCGCCTGCTATGACGAAGGCAAGCGCGCCGCCGAAACACTGTGCTTCGACTATGACCGCATGGACCGCGTGGACGTTCGAGTCGCCCGGATTTTCAATACCTACGGTCCCCGGCTGACCGCGGCCGACGGCCGCGTCGTCTCCAACGTCGTGAGTCAGGCCCTGGCCGGGGACGACATCACAGTCTTCGGCGACGGCAGCCAAACGCGATCGTTTTGCTACGTCGCCGACCTCGTTGAGGGGCTGACGCGCCTCATGGAGTATGAGGGGGAGCAGCCTGGGCCGGTCAACCTGGGCAATCCCACAGAGCGCACCATCCATGAACTGGTCGAACGCGTGATGTCGTTGACCCGTTCGACATCGGCGATCCGCCACCAGCCGCTTCCGATCGACGATCCAAAGCGCAGGCGCCCCGATATCAGCAAGGCGGCGCGCCTGCTCGACTGGCGCCCGAGTACCGAGCTCGACAGTGGTCTGCTGGCGACGATCGCCTGGTTCGAAACCCGCGCGCGGCCGGTTCAGATCACGACCCAGGAACGCCGGGCTATGGGCGCGCTCGGCTAGACGCCGGCGCGGAGACCTGGGCGGTCCGGCAGCTGCAGGACCGCTCCTCCAGCGCCTGCCGATCACGAAGCACAATTCGTCCACGGCCGGTGTCAATCACGTCCGCCTCCACCAGCTGCCCCATCAGAAGCGTCACCGTGGTCCGGCGCAGACCGAGAATCATGGACAGTCGCTCCTGCGTGAGCGTCAGCCGCTCGGAGCCCGTATGTTCGGACCATTCCAACAGCAGGCGCGCAAGGCGGGCGTAGCCGGAGTGCAGGGCGCCACAAGCCAGCGCCCGATGCTGCTGGGCGCCAAGACGCGCCATGTACCGCCAGGCCGCGTTGGCGGCGGCGGGGTCCCACCTCAGTAGCTCCGCGACCAACTCCGCCGGCGCGGCCCAGGCCGCGCCGGCGGACAGAGCGTGGCAGGACCAGGGCGCCGGCGCGTCCGACATGCCCTCCGCGAGCCCGACGGCGCCTTCCCGCCCGACGAGAAGCCCGTCGAGGCCGGGCCCCTTGTCCGAGGAGGTGCAGAGCGCGAGCATGCCGGATTCCGGGAAGAGAATCGTTTCCATGGGCGCGCCGCCCTTCGCCAGCACGGCGTCCTTGGAAAATGTGACTAGCGTCGAAGATCTGAGCAGTCGCACCTGCACGGCCTGACCGAACTCGCGGAGCAAAACGTTGTCGCTCCCTTCGGCCGCCGGCCGATGCGCACGAGGAGCCAAAGGCGCCAGGAACGAAGCCGCCGTGCGGTGGTCTGCGGACTGGGTTTGGCCGAATTCCATGCTCGTGTCCCTGGGACCGGCGTGGAGGTGAGGTGGCGGCCCTGGTGGCATCGTCGACCCGACGACCGACCATCGCATTCACCCATGTTAGGCGATGGGGGATCCGTACACGATGGAGCGAAGACGGCGAGACTCTGCAACCCTTCGCTCGCCCGACACTTAGCAAAGGCAACCGGAGAGCACTCGCCTTTTGATGGAGCTGACAGGGTGTCCATAACCGAAATTGCGTCGCTTGCCCGACGCGGCTCGGGCACTGCCGTCGCCACGCGCCTATCGGCGCTGGCCCCGCTTGAGGCCCACAGCGTGGCCCTGCTGGAAAGCCTTGGCAGTCTTCGTAGCGTCCCTGCTGGTGTGGAGCTGATCGACGAACGCGGGTTCCCTCCCCGCGCCTTGTTCATAGTCAAAGGCTGGGTGGCCCGGGTGAGGGGCTTGCCGGACGGGAGGCGGCAGATCCTGAGCGTTCTGCTGCCCGGCGATGCGCTCGGCCTATGCTTCCGCCCACATCCTCTGGCGTTGGGGTCCGCCGTCAGCTTGACGCCGGTGCAACTGCTCGACGCCAGCCCGGTGGTCGCTGCGATCGAGTCGGGGCAGCCGCAGTGGCGGGACCTGGATCAGGCGCTACACGTCTCGGCCGGAATGCACGAGGCCTACCTTCTCGACCAGGTCACGCGCTTGGGCCGCATGACCGCGTACGAGCGGCTCAGCCATCTTTTTCTCGAGCTCAGGGATCGTCTTGAGCTCGCCGGGTTGAGCGCGGGGCGGCGTTTCCCTATGCCGTTGACGCAGGAGACGCTGGCGGACGCCACCGGCCTCAGCACGGTCCACGTCAATCGCACGCTCCAGCAGCTGCGTCGCGACGGTGAACTCGATCTCCGCCACGGCTCCGTGACCCTGAACGATCCCGAGGCGCTGGCGCAAATCTGCGACTATCACCAGCCGGCGCCGTCTCGTTGGCTGTCGCGCCCCTGACGAGAGCCCTGCTTCCGGGACGGGAAGTAACATGTGTGAATGTGAAGTCGCCTGCCCTCGGCCACCGTTCACGAATGTGAACGAGCGGCGCCCCCTGCGCGCGCTGGAGGGCGTACATGGCTGCAGAAGCGGAGGAAGGCGGCGCGATAGCGGCCCGCCTTGAAAGGGTCATCGGCAAGCTTCAGCGCCGGCTCGAGAAGAGCCAGCGGGAGACCGCGGCGGTTCTCGCGGACCTGAGCCGCTGCACGCGCGAGGCCGAGGACGCCAAGCTGCTGCAGCGCGAGATCGACCATCGGGCGAAGAACTCCTTGATGCTGGCGGCGTCGATGCTGCAACTACACGCCTCGCGCTCCCAGAACGAAACCGTCAAGGAACAGCTCGAGGGCGCCACCCGACGCCTGCACACCCTCGCGACCGTGCACGCCGCGCTCCATCAGGGCGCGGAGGGTGACGAGGCGCCCGTGGGCTGGTGGCTGGACCGGATCTGCGGCGGCCTGCCCGCCGCGCCCCAGATCGCCCTGCAGGTAGACGCGCCCGAGGTCTGCTGGCCGAGCGGCATCGTCGTGCCGCTAGGTCTGCTGGCGGGCGAGGCGGTTGCCAACGCGATCAAACATGCTTTTCCGAACGGCAGGGCCGGGCGCGTCCAGGTTCAGCTGCATCGCGTCGGAGCTGGTCGGTGGTCGCTGGAAATCAAGGATGACGGAGCCGGCAGGGTCGACAACATCCGTGAGGGACTGGGGCTGAAGCTGTTGAGGACCTTCGCGCGACAGCTGCACGCCGATCTCACGCTCGACCCCGGCTTCGACGATCGGGGCATCTGCGTTCGGGCCACGTTCGACGCTCCGGACAAGGACGATGACTTGCTGTTGTGACGGCGGCGGGGGACGGGAACACCCGCTACGGTCGACGGTTGTGCAAATGAACAGGTGAAGACGACATGCGACGGGACATCATCGTCATCGGCGGATCGGCAGGCAGCGGGAAAGTCCTGCGACGAATCGTGTCGGGCTTGCCCCGCGATCTGCCGGCGGCCGTCTTCATCTCGACCCATATCCCGTCCAACGCGCCCGCATATCTCGCGGAGACGCTGACCGACCACTCTCCAATTCCGATCGCCGTGGCTCGAGACGGCGATCGGATAGAGCGCGGCCGCATCTACCTGGCCCCCGCCAACTGCCACCTTCTGTTGTTTCCAGGCGGCGTCCGGCTCGGCGTCGGTCCCCGTGAAAACATGGCCCGCCCCGCGATCGATCCCCTCTTCCGGTCGGCCGCGCTAGCCTTTGGCCCGAGGGTGATCGGCGTGGTCCTTAGCGGCTATCTCGCGGACGGCGCGGCCGGTCTGCACGCTGTCGGGCAGTGCGGCGGCGTCACCATTGTTCAGCATCCCGCGGAGGCCCAGGCCCACGACATGCCGACGGCCGCACTGGAGGCCGCCCGGGTCGACCACGTCGCCGCCGGCGCGCACATCGCGCCGCTGCTCTCGCGACTGACGGCCGAGGACGCCGGTCCTGCTCCCACCCACGCGCCGCTGGAGGACATTGAACTGGAGGTGCTGATCGCGCTGGGCGAGCGCCTTGGCGCCCAGCGGCTGGCGAACTTCGCCACGCCGACGCCGCTATCCTGTCCTCAGTGCCATGGCGTGCTGTCGGAGATAAAGGACGACGGGCCGCTGCGCTTCCGTTGCCAGACTGGCCATGCCTACAACGCCGAGGCGGCGCTGATCGCGCAGGAGCCCGAGGTTCAGGACGCCCTGCGCATCGCTTTGAGAGTGATAGAGGAGCGCTCTACCTTGGTCACGAGGATGGCTGAAGACGCCAGAGGTTCCGGCCGTCACGCCGTCGCGGACATGTATGAAAGCCGGGGCGCGGAGTATGCGCGATACGCCAAGACCCTGCGCGACGCCGCCACCCTGTCGCTGCGATCAGCTCATGAGCTGACCGAAGGCGCCTGATCGCAACTGGTCTTCGGCGCGACAGGGCTTAGACTGCAGCCCTGAGGCGGAGAGCGCGCGTGGCGTCTGAACGGAACCGATCGACGACATCGAGGAGCAAGTCGGATGGGGATGAGGTTCCCGGCCGGCCATTGGCGATCGTCGGCATAGCCGCCTCCGCGACGTCGGTCGGAACGCTTGAACGGCTGTTCGCCCACCTTCCTCGGGATAGCGGGCTAGCCTACATCGTCGTGCTCAAGTCGGACGGAGGCGTGAAACCTGAGCGTCTTCTGGAAGCGCTCGACCGCCAGAGCGGACTGCCCGGCGTGATCGCGGCAGATGGCGCGCGCCTCCTGCCGAATCACGTCTATCTGCCCCCCCTCGACAAGCAGCTCACGCTTGACGACGGCAGGATCGTCCTCGATGTGCCCACGGCGGCGCGCGGCTCGCGGGGCAGCATAGATACCTTCCTTGTGTCGCTCGCGCAGAACGGTGAACGGGCCGTCGGCGTCGTGCTTTCCGGCCTCGCCAGTGACGGCGTGCTCGGCGCGCGGACGCTGAAGGAGACCGGCGGGCTTATCGTCGCGGAAGCGGACGCCGGTGCGGACGGCGCCACCCATGACGAAGCCCTCACCCACACCGCTCTCGGGATCGCCGACCTCGTGCTGCCCGCCGAAAAGATTTCGGAGCAGATCGCCAGCTATGCCCGGCACCTTGCGGCGGCGTCTTCCGCAGCCAGCTTCGAGGCCCTGAAGGCCGACGGAGCCCAGCACCTGCCCCGGATCGCGGCGCTGCTGCGGAACCGCACCAGCCACGACTTCCACGGCTACAAGCCGAACACGTTTCTGCGTCGTGTTCAGCGCCGCATGCATGTGGCCCGTGTCGACAAGGTCGATGCCTATCTCGAGGTGCTCAGGAACACGCCGGAAGAGATCGACCACCTGTTCCAGGATCTGCTGATCGGCGTCACGCGGTTCTTTCGCGACCCCCTCGAATTCGGCGTCGTGGAGCAACAGGTCATTCCGCAGCTGTTCGACGGGAAGACCGCCGCCGATCACGTCCGCGTCTGGGTTATGGGATGCTCCACGGGCGAGGAGGCTTATTCCCTGGGCATCCTGCTGCGCGAACACATGGCCACGCTGGACGTCGTCCCGCATGTCCAGATCTTCGCCACGGACATTGATGGACGCGCTCTGTCGCTCGCCCGGGCGGGACGTTTCTCCGAAGCTCTCGTCAAGGACATTCCGCCCGAGCGGCTGGCGCGGTGGTTCGTGCGCGAGGGCGACACCTACGTCGTCCATACTGACCTTCGGGAGATGTGCCTGTTCTCGGCGCACAACATCACCAAGGACGCGCCGTTCTCGCGGATCGATCTGATCTCCTGCCGCAATCTGCTCATCTACCTCAACACGGATCTGCAGGCGCGCGTCATCCCGCTATTCCACTTCTCATTGCGTCCGGGAGGCCACTTGTTCCTCGGGCCGTCCGAGAACGTCACCCGTCACCCGAAGCTGTTCGCGCCGATCGACCGCAAGCACCGGATCTTCAAGCGGCTGGAAACGATCACGCGGGTGATGCCGGAGTTCCCGTTGACCGCGCGCAGCGGAGCGCCGCAGCCGATCGGCTCCGCGCCGCGGCTTCGCCAGATCAACGGACATTTGAGCAAGCACGCCGAACGCATCGCCGAGCGCTATGCCCCGGCCTATGTCATTGTCGACGGCGACTACGAGGTCCTCCACTTTTCGGGACGCACCGGACGCTACCTCGATCCTTCCAGCGGCGTGGCCAACCTCAACCTGCTCAGCCTGATCCACCGCGATCTGCGGATCGATCTGCGCGGCGCCCTCCACAAGGCCGCTGACCAGGCCGCGCCCGTCAAGGTCGATAGTTTGCGCATGGAGATCGACGGCAACGCCCAACTGGTGACGGTTGTCGTGGAACCAGCGCGGTCCAACGACGACGACGTCCCCACCTATGTGGTGCTGTTCCAGGATGGCGGGCCCGCGATCGACTTGGTCCTGCCGCCCCCGGAAACCGGCGCGCAACGGGATGAGCACGTCCAGCGGCTCGAAGCTGACCTGCGTTTGACCAGGGAACGGCTGCAGGCCACCATCGAGGAGTTGGAAAGCACCAACGAGGAGCTGAAGTCCTCCAACGAGGAATATCAGTCGATCAACGAGGAACTGCAGTCCGCGAACGAGGAGCTCGAAACGTCAAAGGAAGAGCTGCAGTCGGTCAACGAGGAGCTGCAGACGGTCAACGGCGAGTTGGCGCATCGCGTGAACGAGCTGGCCAAGAGCAACAGCGACCTGAAGAATCTGCTCGAAAGCACACAGATCGCGACGATCTTCCTCGACAACGACGTCCGGGTGCGCAGCTTTACGCCGGCCGCGGCCGAGCTGTTCTATCTGCTGGATACCGATGTGGGACGGCCGATGGGACACATCGGCGCCCGGGTGAACTACCCGGAGCTGCAAGACGACGTTCAGAAGGTGCTGCGGACCCTGACGCCGGTCGAGCGCAACATCTCGGATCCGGACGCGAACACGCACTACTTCGTCCGGGTGCTGCCCTACCGCAGCATCGACAACTTCATCGCAGGGGTTGTGTTGACCTTCCTGGACGTGACCGCTGCGGCGCGCGCCGAACGGGCGCTCTCGCATAGCCAGGCGCTCTACAAGCTGATCCTCGACAGCTCCACGGACTACGCCATCATCGCCACCGACAAGAACGGCCTGGTCACCGCCTGGAACAGCGGCGCCGAGCATATCTTCGGGTGGACGGCGGCTGAGATGCTGGGACGCACGGCGGATATAATCTTCACGGCCGAGGACCGCTCCGACGGCGCCCCGAAGCGGGAGCGCGCGACTGCGGACACCGAGGACCGCGCCGCCGACGAGCGCTGGCATGTTCGCAAGGACGGCAGCCGCTTCTGGGCCTCGGGCATGATGACTCCCATGCGCGACGGGGAGCTGAGCGGCTATCTCAAGATTCTGCACGACCAGACCGGCGAGCGCAGCGCGGCGGAACGGCAGAAGCTGCTGCTGGCCGAGCTGCAGCACCGGGTCCGCAATATCCTCGCGGTCGTCCGGTCACTGGCGTCCAGAACCGTCGAGACCAGCGGCTCGCTCGAGGAGTTCTCGCAGAACTTTGAAGGTCGCCTTTCGACCTTGGCGAGGACGCAGAATGTGCTGACACGCACATCCACTGCCACGGTCGATCTGGGGGAACTGGTGCGGGACGAGCTCCTTTCCGTGGGCGCGCGCGACGGCGAGCAGGTGGAGGTCGGCGGCCCCCCCGTGCGGCTTCGTCAGGCAGCAGCCGAAACCATCGCGCTGGCCGTCCACGAGCTGACCACCAACGCTCTGAAGTACGGAGCCCTGGCCCAAGCGGATGGTCGGCTTGTGGTCAACTGGCGGGTGTTCAACACCAAGGCCGGCCCCAAGCTGTCGCTGGACTGGCGAGAATCCGGCGTGCGGGCGCTGGTCACCAATCCCGGACGCAGCGGCTTCGGCCGGGAACTCATCGAACGCGGGTTACCTTATGAACTGGGGGCCGCGACATCGCTCGATTTTAGCCCGGGGGGATTGCGGGCCGCGATCGAGCTTCCGCTGGACGACAAGATCATTGTTGTTGAAGACGAGCCTGAAGGCGCCGAATGACAAAACGCACCGCCCTTAACGGTCGCAGGGTTCTCATCGTCGAGGACCAGTACATCATCGCCGACGAGATGAACCGGGCTGTCCTGGCGCTTGGCGGTGTGCCAGTGGGCCCGTTCGCATCGGTGGAACAGGCCCACTGCCAACTGGAACAGGACGAAGGCGAGATCGCTCTCGCGCTGCTGGACGTTAACCTGGGCGGCGAGACCGCCTATCCGTTGGCTGATGAACTGGAAGCGCGAAAGGTGGCTGTGGTGTTCGCGACCGGCTACGAGGACTGGGTTATCCCCCCTTCGCATCGCAAGCACAGGATCATGCAGAAGCCGGTCACCAGGGCCGCGCTGGAGAGACTCATCCAGCGGCTTGATCTTCGCTCCTGAAGCTCGCGAGCTCAATCGGGGCGACACCGTCGGCGATGGCCGGCGGTTCCCCTGGGGCACTGGAGCCCCTGCTGGATCGCATGAGGGTAAAGAGTTCAGCCTTCAGCTGGTATCCGCTGAAATGGGCGTCGATCTGCCGGTAACCCGCGGCCTGCAAGGCGCGCTTGATGCCTAACATGGTGTTGAACCTGCCGGACGCGGCAAGCTGGTACGCACGTTCAACCAGGGACGGAGGGTAGCCCTCGCCCTTGGGCTCAAGCCTCTGAATCGTGACATCGCCGTGGGTATCGCTCATTGTTCGTTCTCCCGTCAGTCTGGACGGTAGCGACGACCAAGCGGCGGCGCGTTATCATGGGTTAAGGCCGCCGCCCCGGCCCGGCGGTCAATCGATCCGCGGCTGCCAGGATGGGCCCAGGTGACGGCAGACCAAGTCACCGCGGGCGGGACACTGCACCTAAGTGGACGCCCCCTGGCGATCGCGCTGGTAGATGTCCGGCCGAAACACGATCTGATCCGCGCCTGGAGAAGCCGTGAGGTAGATCAGGTAGACCGGTACGGGCTGGGCCAGGTCAATTCGTTGCTCAGGCGCGCCTGTGGCGTCCTCGAACCCGACGCCCGCCAGCCACCGCGCCAGTCGTTCGGCGTCTTCGACTCGTACGCAGCCTGCGCTGGCGACGCGAGCGTCGCCAGCGAAGGCGCGGCGGTGCGGCGTGTCATGAAGATAGATGCCCCGAGAATTTGGGAACATGAACTTCACCCGTCCCATCATATTGCCCGGACCCGGCCTTTGGCGGACACGAACGACCTCGTCGCCCGCGGCGACCGCCCGCCACTCGATGGTCGCTGGCCGGACCACCGCAGCGTCCGACGCCCAGGACGACAGCACCTCGTATCCAGCATCCGAGACCCATTCAGGCCCGTATTTGGTCGCATTGGGCGCGATCGAGGCGCGGGTTATGTCTGGAGGCAGGTTCCAGTAAGGGTTGAAGACCATGTACCGGATGACGCCCATCATCTCAGGAGTCTGCTGGTCCGGTTTTCCCACAACCACCCGCATACTGTGGACGGGGCGACCGTTCTCGTAAAGCCACAGTCGCGCGGCGGCGACATCAACCAGAAGATAGCGGCGCCCAGGATCGCCGGGCAGCGCGCGGAGCCGGTCCAGATTGAGCTGGATGAGATCCTCGTATGGTCCCGCTCCCTTGTTCAGGGCCGCGACCGTGGCGGCGTTCGCATCGCCGGTCGGCGGCAATCCATGAGCGCTCTGGAATGCACTGACCCGGGCGGCCAGTACGGTGTCGAATCTCTCACCGGACGGCAGTCCCAGTCGGTGGCGCAGCGCAGCGACCCGCTCGCCGACCGCGCCCTTCGTCAGCGTAGGTCCAGGCCGAACCGGCGTCTGCGGAAGCTGCGCCCAGGAGGCCTCATAAGCTGCGAGCTGGCGCTGCAGCTGCTCATACAGCGGATGGACGACCCTCTGGACCGGCGCAACGTTCGCGTCGTGCGCCTGTTGGCGCGCCTCGCCGCCGCTCAGCCCAATCAGGCAAGCCGACAAAAGGCCAGCGAGGAGGATGAGTCTCGCTGGCCTGTCTGACGATGATGACGGCGACGGACTGTCGATCGTCTGATCGAGGCTTAGCCTCGCTCTCCGGCCATCCGCATATCGGCATCGGCCGCCGAGTCAGTCCCGGCCTGGTCCGCGCTCATCGCGGCGTCCTGATCCGAGACGGCGCTTTGACCGGACATCGAGCCAGCCTGACCAGCCGAGCCCGCCGTGGCCGACGACATAGAACTGTCCGAGCCGCGCCCTGCGGTGGATGAGGTATCCGGCGCCGTCTGCGCAATCGCGACGGTGCCCAAGAGAAGCGCCGAAGCGCCGCCCGCGAAGATAATCTTCCGGTTCATGATGGTCTCCTGACCGTTGATGTTGACCGTCCTTGAACATCCGCGATGTAATCGTGTTCCCACGTCTCCACAATTTTTACCCGTCGAAAGCTCTCTACTGCTCGTTATGTCGGAAACCGTACACTTCAAGGCGTCCTACTGCGAAATTCGGCGAAGCGCGCTCAATCGGGATCACGAGCGATCTGCGTGTCCGAAGGTCCAACTCAAGCGCCAGCTTGGCGACGCCCCGGGGCGAGGCGACATCCGCCTTCCGACCGATCTTGGCGGTACTCAAATCGATCAGGAGGCTGGATCGCGAGGCGCCCGAACACGTTTGAGATGTGACCCTTAAGGTCGGCGCCCATTGCTTACTCCTCAGGATCATGTCGAAGACGATGAACGGCGAGCGGGGCTGCGCCGGCTAATTCTGGAGGCTGGCTTCGCCAACGCCGCCGGAGCTCTGACAACTGGCGTCATCCTCACCGCCTTCGCCCTGCAGCTCGGCGCCACCAACGCGGTGATCGGACTTCTCGCCGCCCTGCCCTTCCTGTGCCAACTGCTGCAGTTGCCCGCCATCTTGCTGGTCGAGCGCCTGCGTACGCGCAAAAGGATCGCGGTGCTGTCGAGCATCGCCGGGCGGGCGATGCTCCTACTCATGGCTGGCTTGGCGTTCGCGCCCAACCAGCCCGCGCTGGCCGGTCTCATCGTCGCGCAGGCCGTGTTCTGCGGTTTCGCCGCGATCGGCAGTTGCGCCTGGAATGCCTGGGTGCGCGACATCGCCCCCGAGGAAAGCTTTGGCCGCATCTTCGCGCGCCGCACCTTTAACGCCACTGCGGTTAGCCTGGTGGCGGGACTGGCCGCCGCCATCCTGCTAGACGTCACACCGGAGCGGTCGGCCTGGCGCTCGGCCGCGTTTGCGACCCTCTACAGCCTCGGGGCAGTTTGCGGCCTGATCAGCGCCGCGATCGTGTCCCGAATTCCCGAGCCCCGAATGCCGCCGCCAGCTACCGAGACGCTTCGGCTGAGGCCGCTGCTGACGGAGCCGTTCCGGGACCGCAACTTCGTCCGGCTCATCCGGTTTCTGTCGAGCTGGCAGTTCGCGGTCAACCTGGCGACGCCGTTTTTCACGGTCTTCATCGTCAGACAGCTTGGCTATTCGATGACCTTCGTCATGGCGGCCAGCGTCGCCAGTCAGGTGGCCAACGCGGCGGCGCTGAACTCCTGGGGTCTGCTCAGCGACAGGTTCAGCAACAAGTCCGTACTCAGTGTCACGGCCCCAGTCTACATTCTCGCGATCGCCGCGATGATCGCCGCCGGCCAGTTCGAGAGCCGGACGACGGGCGCGGCCTACCTCGTGTTCCTGCATATCGTGATGGGCGTCTGTGTCGCCGGGGTCACCCTGGCGTCGGCCAACATCGCGTTGAAGCTGTCGCCGAAGGGATCAGCCACCGCCTATATGGCGGCCTGCGCGATGATCACTTCGGTAGCCGCCGGCGTGGCCCCGATCCTCGGCGGCCTGTTTGCCGACTTTTTCGCCGCCCGCCGGCTGGAAGTGCTGTTGCGCTGGACCGAGCCCGGGGGCCTTACCCTCTTGCGCCCGCTGACGGTAAGCCACTGGCAGTTCTATTTCCTGATGGCCGCGGCGATCGGGCTTTACGCGCTGCACCGCCTGTCGTTCGTCCGCGAGGAGGGCGAAATTCGCCGGCGGGAGATGGTCGCGCAGGTGCTGCTGGAGACACGCCGGGTAGTTCGCAATGTCTCCAGTGTCGCCGGCCTCAGAGCGCTTACGGCGTTGCCGGCCGGGTTCCTGCGTGAAGCGTCCCTGCGAGCCCGGCTGCAGAGACGCATCAATTCGCATCCGGGGCGCGAGGCCCGGCCGGGGACAGGCCGTTGGCGGGGGAACACGCCGTAGCCCGGCGCCTTTAGCGTGGATCAGCAGCAAAGGAGTGGTCGTGACCTCCTCTTCTTCATCCCTCTCCGACAAACGCATTCTCCTGACCGGCGGCACGACCGGGATCGGCCGGGCCACCCTGGCGCTGCTCGTCGACCAGGGCGCCCGGGTGCTGACCTTCGGCCGGGACGAGCGACACCTCGTCGACGCGCTACGCAGCGTCGAGAGCGGCCCCGGGCGAGCCATCGGGCTGGCGGCGGACATCGCGACCCGCGAAGGCGTCGTGACGGTGTTCGAAGCCGTCGACGCCCGGCTCGGGGGGCTGGATATCCTGGTGGCCTGTGCGGCGCTCGGCGCACAGCCGATCCAGGAGATGGCCGAGGAGAATTGGCGCTATGTCATCGACACCAACCTCGTCGGCTACATGGCCTGCGCTCGCGCCGCCATGAAGCGCTTCGCCCCCGACGGCGGGCATCTCCTGTTCGTCGGATCGATCAGCAGCGAAATCAAGGCCGCCGGCGAAAGCGTCTATTCGGCCACCAAGGCGGGTGTTCAGGCCTTCGCTGAGACGCTGCGCAAGGAGGTTGGCGGACCGCGGCATCCGGGTCGCCGTCATCCAGCCGGGCTCGGTCGATACCGACATGCAGACCTGCAGCGAGCATGAAAAGCGCGAGGCGGTGAGATCGCGGGAGATGCTACAGGCCGAGGAAATCGCCGAGGCGATCCTGTTCGTTCTCACGCGCTCGCCCAGCGCCAACGTCGTCACCCTTCGCATCGAGCCGCTGCTGCAGAAGACGAGTTGAGCCATGGACGAACCGCGCTTTTTCTTAGGGGTCTACGATCAGGATAAGGAGGGCGGCCTTCACCCGCTACTCCATGACGAGGCGCAGCAGTCATGGCGCCTCGGGGAGCCCGTCACAGAGATCCGCAACGCGTCGTTCGGCGCTTGGTCACCGCGACACGGCCTGCACTATCTGGTCGATGAGCAGGCGGGCGAGGTCGCGGCCTGGCGTCCGCACGCCGACGGCTGGCGGCGCCTCTCGTCGGCCCCGACGCGGGGCGAGGCGCCATGTTTCGTCGCGGTCGATCCCGAAGGCGAGCTGCTGGCCGTGGCCAACTACGGCAGTGGCAGTGTCGTGCTTTTCAAGCTCGACCCCGAAACCGGCGTCATCCTGCCGCCACGGCGGATCGACCGGCACCATGGTCAAGGACCCGACCTGGACCGGCAGGACGGACCACACGCTCACTGCGCCCGCTTCCACGGCGGCTTTCTTTACGCCACCGACTTGGGCGCGGACACTGTCATGGCGCTCGACTATCGCGCGGTCGAGAGCGAGCCGTTCGTCGCCCTTACAGTTCCGGCGGGCCAGGGGCCACGCCACATCCTGTTTCATCCGAGGCGTCCGTGCGCCTACCTGCTCACGGAACTGGGCAGCCGGATTTTCCTGCTCGACCGCGCCGAGGACGGGCGGCTGGTCGAGCGGCAGAGCCTGTCGACGCTACCCATCGGTTTCACGGGTGACTCGCTTGGCGGTCATCTGGCGATGAGCTGTGACGGCTCACGCCTGTACGTGTCAAACCGCGGTCACGACAGCCTAGGCCTCTTCGATATCGGCGAGGATGGTCTGCTGTCGCTGCGACAGATCGCTCCGACCCACGGAGCCTCGCCCCGGCACTTCCGGTTGGTCGAGGGCCGAGGCCGCATCCTGGTGGCCCACGAAGAGGGCGGCGGCGTTTGCGTGCTCGAGATGGCGGTCGACGGCGGTGTCGGCGGTCTTCTCCAGGCCCTGCCTCTGGCGAAGGCGGCCTTCATCGGCGCGACATCGGATTGATCTCTTGTTCCGCCAGGCCGGTGGAACCCAGCGGGGGTGGGAAAGTTCTCGCCACGCGTTGCTGATTGAACGGAGGTTGCAGCATGAAGGCCGCATTGAAGACCGCCGAGGGCGATTTCCAGGTCGAGCAGGTCGAGGCGCCGGATCTCAAAGGGCCGCACTGGGTCAAGGCGCGGGTCCGCGTCGCCGGAATTTGCGGCACCGACCTGCGGCACTGGAAACAGCACGAGCCGGAACTGGCCTACCACATCATGGGCCACGAGTTGGCCGGCGAGGTCGTCGAAGTCGGCCCGGCCGTGGACGACCTGAAACCCGGCGACCGCGTGGTCATCGAGACCGTGCTAGGAGACGGTGAGTGCGACTGGTGCCGCATCCAGCGCTACAATATCTGCCCCCACCTCTATGAGGTTCGGACCAAGAGCGTCTCGCGGGCCTACGCCGAGCATGTCGTCGGGCCTCGGAACAAATTCTACCGGCTCCCCGATCACGTGAGCTTCGAGGAGGCCGCGCTGATCGACACCTTCTCGGTATGCCTGCACGCGCAGCATCTCGGCGGGCTGGGGATCAACGACAAGGTCGCAATCGTTGGGGCCGGTCCCATCGGCCGCGGTCAGCTGATGCTAGCCAAGGCCGGCGGCGCCGACGTGATCATCTGCGACCCCGTCGATAGCGCGTTGGAGCTGGCCAGGGCGCTGGGCGCCGACCGTGTCGTCAACAATGAGGCCGGGGACATGGCCGAGGCCGTTCTGGCCTTCACCAACGAGCGGGGGGCCGATATCGTCTTCGAGTGCGCGGGCGGGCCGTCGATGCCGCAGACGCTGCCGCTGGCGACCCGCCTAGTTCGACGCGGCGGCAAGGTCGTCATCGTCGGCGGTTTCGACAAGGGCGAGACGTCGATCCCGTTGGAATGGCAACGGATCCAGATGTCGGAAATCCAGATGATCCCCAGCGCCAGCTTTGCCTTCCACGACATCTATCCCGAGCAGGGCATGGTCCTGGAGCTTCTGGCGAAGGGCAAGCTCGACGCCAAGTCGCTGATCACCGACCGCTTTCCGCTCGATCGCATCAACGAGGCGTTCGAGGTCGCGCAGGACAAGCAGAAGACCGGCGCCGTCTTCGTCGCCATCGAGATCTGATTGGCTGATGCGCCGTCGAGTCTAGAAAATCTTCTGGCGAAGCGGTTCGATCCGCAGTGTGACGACATCGACACCGGGGGGGCGGGTCGTAGCGAACAGGATCGCCTCGGCGACCTGTTCCGGCGGAAGCAGCTGGTAGTCATCGACAAGCCGTGATCGTTCCTCTGCGGTAAACGGCTGCAAGGACGAGGCGATCGCGCCCGGCTCGATGAGTGTGAGCCGGATCTGCTCATCGATCAGCTCCTTGCGCAGGGTCTCTGCGAAGGAGGCGACCCCGCCCTTGGACGCGTTGTAGACGCTTTCGCCCACCGCCTTGATGTGGACGCTGATCGAGCCGACCAGGATCACCATTCCATCTCGGGAGCCCGCCGCCTTCATGCGCTTGAGCGCCTGCTGCGTGCAGGCGACATAGCTGACCAGGTTGGTCTCGATCACATTCCGCCAGCCGGCTTCGTCCATCTCCAGCAAGGGCCCCGAACCCACCCCAGCGCAGGCGACGAGAATATCGAGGCCGCCGAAATCCTCGTCGACCGCTTCGAAGACCCGCGTGACGTCCGCGCTGCTGGACAGGTCGGCGACAATAGCCTGCACGGCGTCGCCGCCGATGTCCTCGACCACGCGCTGCAGATCGACCGCCGTGCGGTCCGTCACCAGCACCCGCGCGCCCTCCCCCGCCATGCGTCTCGCCACGGCGCGCCCGACGGCGCCGGCGCCGCCGGTGATCAGCACGCGTCGACCGCCCAGGGACTGTTGAAGAGGCGCCGGCTCCGCCATCATCGCACGCCGCTCCGCCGGATCACCGCCCCGACAGCCGCGATCCGCTCGACGTCCGCATAAGCCGACCGCCGCAGCTCGCCGCTGAAGATGTCGGGGTCCAGTTCGCTGTAACGTAGGTCGAAGCCTTCGGCCGGTAACAGCCCGGCGAGCCGCTCGCGTAATTCGTCACACCCGCCGTCCAGGATTGCGCTTCCCGTATAGAGAATAAAACGTCCGCCCGGCGCCAGCTTCGCGAGGCTCGCCTCGACCCAATCCAGCGCCAGGCGCGCGCCGTGCATCTCTCCGCCATCCTTGTAGGTCCGGCCCGACTGCCCCGCGACATACGGAGGATTTGCAACGATGAGATCCACCGGATGCGTCACCGCATCCAGACCGGCAGCAAGATTTAGGGCGACTGGAACCTGGGCGTGCTCGGCGTTGACCGCCGCGAGCTCCAAGGCCCTCGCGTTCACGTCGCTCAGCGCCACGCTGCCCCCCGGCGAACAGCGCGCGGCGATCAAGCCGCCAACGCCCGCGCCGGCGCCGACGTCCACGATCGAGCGGACCCTTCCACCGGCGCTCATTTCGCGGGCGATCAGGTCGGCGAACCGGTAGGAATCTGGACCGAGGAAGACGGCATCCGCCGCGGTGGCCGGAAACGCGTCATGCAGGAAAAGCTGGTCGCGAACCGTCGAAACCCGCACGCGGCTGCGCAGCCACCCATCTGGCTGGCTGTCGAGCACATCCGCGCCAGCCAACGCCGAGAGGATGTCGTTCGAGATGTCGCCGTCTCGAAACGGTACGCTCCAGCCGAGGACATCGCGCAGGCTCGCTTTCCCCGGCCGCTCGCGTTCGGCCATTCGCCGGCAGGTCGAGGGCGTGGGCGTCACGAACCGGTACCCGCGGGCGGCCAGCAGGCTCAACAACCGGCCGAGGCAGTCATGCCGCACCCGATCGCCCTTATCGACGCGCCGCCCGGCCAGTGCGGTCAAGACGCGCTGGCCAGGCAAAGCACGACGCCTTCCGGCGTCGCCGGAACCCGGATCACGGGAACGTCGGTGGCGGCGATCGACAGCTTTTCGGCATCGCCGGTCAGAAGCGCCTCTGCCGTGACCAGCCTGCGCGCTCCCGGATTGGCTTCATGAAGACGGCGGAGGACGGCGAGGCCGTCACGGCCGTCGTCGAACCGAAGCGGACAGACGAGCAGGTCGTAGTCCGTGCCGGCCAGAAGCGGATTACTGGCTTCGTCCACCGACCAATCCGCGTCCGCGAGCAGTCGCTGAAGTCCGGTATCGTGGCCCGGTGACACGATCAGGGCGCGCTGTCCCATGTCATCCCACCTCAGCCAAAGGGGTCCAGAGCTCGGCACGGTAGGCCTCGAAGCAGCGCGCGCCGCAGGCTAGCCGCATCAACGCTCCTTCGGCGATGTATCGCGCGCAAGCGGGATCGGCGGCGACCAGCGGCCGCAGAACCTCCGCGTTCCAGGCCTCCGAATGTTTGATGTCGAGGGTTGAGTGGAGCGCGAAGTACCGTCGCTCCTTGCCGACACCGAGGCGTTTGAGGCCGTCGGCCACCAAGCGCGCGCGCCAAGGCGCGGTGAGCTCCACCGCTCCGAGGGCTCCGATGGCATGATAGGCGTACCTGCGAGTCGTCGCGAAAGCGACAAGCGTATTCCCCAGGGCCAGGGATGGCGCCACCGTGTTCTCGATGGTTGGGTTCAGATCGAGCGCTTCGGACAGATTGTTCAGCATCGGGCCATGCATGCCGTGTTCGCCGCCGTGGCCCATTTCGTCCCAATAGTTGCGCGCCAGCTCAAGCTTGGCGCGGGTCGGCATCTTGACCTGGGTCATGGCGACGAGATCGTCGAAACCCGCCTCGCCGGCGACCTCCTGCAGCAGAAACCACCGCATGTGCTCAAGGTGGGCCTCCTCGGCCAGCCACGGGAAGAGCGGATCATTCTGACCAGGTCCGTCTTCCTTCAGAGCTTCGAACCAGGCAATGAAGCCCTCCACGTCGCTGGGAGCGGCTTGCGCCCGCGATTGTACGGCGTTGCGCCCCGCCTCGATGAAGGCGCCTTCCAGGCGGCGCATATGCGCCTCTTCATCTAGGTCGTCTCGCCATGTGTTCGTCGGCATCCCGACGGCGAGCCGCTTGTGGTTCCAACGCGCGAGCTGGCGCTGCACCGCCGCATCCTGAAAATCGACAGCTGCGAAGTCTAGATCCGCAGCGATAGCCCTCGGGTTCATTGTCCGTCCCTTTGATGGCGTGATGCTGCTTATACGTGCCGCTCAGCACAGGGTTCCTCAGTCTCCCGATCCAAATAGACTGGACGAGACCCAGGAAGAGTCGGATTTCCGACAGTTCATGGGAACGACGAGTCGGGTTTACGACAGTTCATGAAAACAGTGTGGCCGCCGGAACTCGTCTCAATACTTCACGTTCTCGGACCGCCGGCGCATTCGGGGCCGGATCGCGAGATTTCAGATGATGCTCCATCAAAGAAGTTGGGTTCGATTTTGCATAGAGCCGACGGAGCCTGTCTGGGCGACGGCCGACCCCGACGCCCCATGATGAAAGTCCTCGAAAGCACCGTCTATCGCGGTCCGCACCTGTACAGCGCTCAACCCATGGTCCGTATCCAGGTCGATATCGGCGCGCTGGAGGCCTGGCCCTCTGATCGTCTCCCCGGCTTCGTCGATGCGCTGCTGGTCCGTCTGCCCGGGCTTGAGGACCACGGCTGCTGCTACAAGACACGCGGCGGATTCGTTCGACGCCTGCGGGACGGCACCTGGATCGGACATATCGTCGAACACGTTGCACTTGAGCTGCAGACACAGGCGGGCGCCCCGGTGGCCCGCGGCAAGACCCGTTCGGTGAAGCATCGCCCGGGCGTCTACAACATCTTCTACGCCTACCAGTCCGAGGAGGCCGGGCGATTGGCCGGGCGATTGGCGTTGGCCTTGGTGAACGACCTGCTGCCTCGGGAGCTGCAGAGCGTGGAGGGGCTGAACCTCGTCGCCCCCGCGCCGAGGGCGCTGGAGGACCCGTTCGATCTGAACGCGGCGGTCGATGAGCTGCGGCTGCTGGTCACGCGCGGACGACTCGGCCCCACCACGCAGTCGCTCGTCGACGAGGCGCGCCGTCGCGGAATCCCGCTGATGCGTCTCAACGACCAGAGCCTGGTCCAGCTGGGCTGGGGGGCGAACCAGCAGCGCATCCGCGCCAGCATCACCGGCCAAACCTCGCTGGTCGCCGTCGAGACCGCCGGCGACAAGAACCTGACCAAGCGCCTGCTGACCGAGATCGGGGTCGCCACGCCGAAGGGCGCTCTGGTCCGCACCGCCGACGAGGCCGTCGCGGCCGCGCAGCGCCTGGGCGGCGCCGTGGTCGTCAAGCCGCTGGACGGCAACCACGGCCGGGGGGTCAGCCTCGACCTGCGCACGCCCCAGCAGGTTGGGTGGGGTTTCGAACAAGCTGCGGTGTACAGCCGACAGGTCATTGTCGAGCAGCAGTACGAAGGCCGTGACTATCGCATCCTCGTGGTTGGCGGCCGGGTCGTCGCGGTAGCTGAGCGCGAGCCGGCCCACGTCGTCGGGGACGGGCGGCGGACGATCGAGGCGCTGGTCGCAGAGGTCAACGAAGATCCTCGGCGCGGCGTCGGCCATGAGGCGGTGATGACCCGCATCAAGATCGACGATCATGTGCGCGACATGCTTGCGCGCGTCGGCCTGACGCCGGCGTCCGTTCCGGCGTCAGGCCGCAAGGTGCAGTTGCGGGCCACGGCTAACCTGTCCACGGGCGGCACGGCCATCGACCGAACCGACGCGATCCACCCGGTCAACGCCGCCTTGGCCCGTCGCGCCGCCCTGACGGTCGGGCTCGACGTGGCGGGTATCGACTTCATCGCGCCGGACATCAGCAGATCGGTCCGCGAGACCGGCGGCGGCATTGTCGAGGTCAACGCAGCGCCGGGCTTCCGCATGCATCTCGCCCCGTCGCAGGGACAAGCACGGGACGTGGCCGAGGCGGTCATCGACAAGCTGTTCCCTCGGGGCTCCAAGGCCCGAATCCCCATCGTCGCCATCACCGGCACCAACGGCAAGTCAACGACAGGGCGGATGACCGCGGCCATTCTGCGCCGCCATGGCCTGACGGTCGGTCTGACCAACACCAGCGGCGCCTACATCGACGACGACCTGCTCGTGGCCGCGGACGCCAGTGGTCCCAAGAGCGCGAGGATGGTGCTGCGCGATCCGACCGTGCAGGCCGCCGTGCTGGAAACGGCGCGCGGCGGCATCCTGCGGGAGGGCCTAGCCTTCGACCGCTGCGACGTGGGCGTGGTGTTGAACGTCACCGCGGACCACCTGGGCCTCAAGGACATCAACACGCTTGAGGAACTCGCCGCAGTCAAATCCGTGGTCACCGAGTCGGTGGCGCGTCGTGGCTGCAGCGTGCTAAACGGCGACGATCCGTTGACCATCCGTATGGCCCGGCACGCCGGCGGCCGCGTCGCCTACTTTACCATGCGCGGCGGCCCGGATCTGTCGACCTTCCTGCAAAAGCATCTGGCGGACGGCGGCATCGTCGTCTCGCGCGAGCCCTCGAGCCGCGGCGGCCTGATCGTCCTGCAGGACGGCGCCCAACGCATCGAGATCATCGAGGCGGGCGACATTCCCGCGACCCTGAGCGGCGCGGCCGAGTTCAACGTAGCCAACGCCCTGGCGGCGGTGGCCGCAGCCTACGCCCTGCGCGTGCCGACGGTCACGATCGTCGCGGCGCTTAAGCGTTTCAGCTCGAGCTTCGAGCAGAATCCAGGCCGGCTCAACGTCGTCGACACCCAGGGCTTCCGCGTCATCATGGACTATGCCCACAACCCCGCGGCGCTGCGGGCGCTGGGTGAGATGCTCGACCGCGTCCGCCACAACTACGGCCGCGTCATCGGTGTCGCCAGCATGCCCGGCGATCGTCGCGACGACGACATCCGCGAGATCGGCGAGATCGCTGCCGGCGTCTTCGACCTGACTATCTTTCGCGAGCGCCCGGACGGGCGCGGCCGTCCGGCGGGCGATGTGATCGCCCTGCTCATGGAGGGCGCCCGCGCGGCGGGGCGCGCGCCGCCCCGCGCGCGCGGGATCCTCAGCGAGGACAAGGCGGTGGCCGCGGCGCTGGACGAGGCGCGTCCCGGCGACCTCGTGGTGCTACTGCCGACCAAGGTTGAAGCTGTGTGGCGCCAGGTGACCAGCTACCGCCGCGCGGGGGACGCGTCTCTCGGCGGAGCGCAAGCGTCCGAGACGCATGTCTGAGGTCCGTCGCTGGGCGCTGATCCTGCATGGCGGCGCCAAGACCATTCCGGCCGAGGAACGCGCCGCGCACCGGGACGGCTGCCTTCGGGCGCTGCGGCCCGGCGTGGACATCCTCGCCGGCGGCGGCTCGGCGCTGGCGGCGGCCGAAGCGGTGGTGCGCGCGTTGGAGGACGATCCGACCTTCAATGCCGGCTACGGCTCGGTCCTGAACGCCGACGGCCAGGCGGAGTGTGACGCGGCGATCATGGAGGGCGCGACCCTGACGGCAGGCGGCGTCGCCGCCGTGACCCGGCTGCGCAATCCGATCTCCACCGCCGTGGCCATGCTGTCCCACGACTCGGTCCTGGTGGTCGGCAAGGGCGCGCACCGGTTCGCCGAGGAGGTCGGCCAGCCGCTTTGTGATCCGGCCGACCTGATCGCCAGAAGCAGGCCGCGCTCACCCGGCTGCGATACCGTCGGCTGTGTGGCGCTGGACGCGCAGGGACTTATCGTCGCCGCCACCTCCACCGGCGGCCTCGAAGGCGCGCGGGCCGGCCGCGTCGGCGACTCCCCAATCCCGGGCTGCGGTCTCTACGCCGACAACATGGTGGGCGGGACAGCCTTTTCTGGCGACGGCGAGGCTATCATTCGCCTGGCCTTGGCCGCCCGCCTGATGACCGCGCTGGAACAACAGTCGCCGGAGCCCGCCCTTGCCGAATCTCTTGCCCGCCTGACCCGGATCGGCGGCGAGGCCGGAGCCGTCGTTATTGATGTCTCCGGTCGTATCGGCTGGGACCACAACAGCGACCATTTCGCCGTCGCTTGCGCGGCCTCCGATCTCCCGCCGCAAGTCCACCTCGTCCGAGAGACCGCCCCTGGAGGCAATCTATGAACAGCACCGCCGGCCCACTGATCATCATCGGCGGCCACGAGGACAAGGAAGACAGCCGCGTCATCCTCAAGGAAGTGGCGCGCCATCTCCAGGGCGAGAAGCTGGTCATCGCCACCGTCGCCTCGCACGCGCCCGACGGCTATTTCCAGTCCTACCAGGAGGGCTTCGAGGGCCTGGGCGTGGGGGAACTGGTCGAGCTCTATGTCGATGATCGCGCTGAGGCGCAGGATGAAAAGACGCTCAAGGTTCTCGCCGGCGCGCGGGGAGTCTTTTTCAGTGGCGGCGACCAACTGCGCATCAGCAGCCAGATCGGCGATACCCCCGTCGAACGCCGCATACGGGAGATCTGGGAAACCGGCGGCGTCCTCGCCGGCACCTCGGCGGGCGCCTCGGCGGTCAGCGATACTATGTTGGTGAAGGGGCCAAGCGCTGAGTCCCATCGCGTTGGCGATCTCCACATGGCGCCGGGCCTCGGGCTGGTCCGGGACGTCATCATCGACCAGCACTTCGCCGAACGCGGCCGCATCGGCCGACTGCTGGGGGCCGTCGCCGAAAGCCCCCGGGTGCTCGGCGTAGGCATCGATGAAGATACCGCGGCGGTGCTGGAGGCTGACACGTTCCGGGTGATCGGCAGCGGGGCCGTCTATGTCGTCGATGCCGAGGGCGTCACCCGCTCAAATATCGCCGAGGCGAGGTCCCACTGCGCCTTGTCGATCTTCGACGTTCGGCTTCATGTCCTGGGCCACGGCGACAGCTTCGACCTTCCGACGCGTCGACCGTGCAGCACCGCGCAATCCTGAGCATCCATCCGATCAAGTCTCCCCCAGGCGCCGACCGCCTGAAGCAGCGAGCGCGCTGGCGCGCGATGGAGGCGGCCCTGACATGGGACGCAGATTACGACGTAGAATATGGTTTGACGGACGGTCGCTGGCTGCAGGCACCCGGCCAGCTATTCCTAACTCGCGGCGGACGTCATCTCCAGCTGGCTGGAGTCATCCTGGGCGTCAGCGACCGCCGAGGCGCCTAAGCCGACATTAGCGGCCTGCAACCAACGCCAGGAGGGCTGATGAACGAACTGAATCGTAGGGGGCGCGGCCACCTGTCCATTCAAACCGGAACCACAGGACGGATTCGGTCTCAAGCCACAGCCCGCCGTCCACGACCTACACGCGCCTCACGCTTCTGCCCCGGCGTCTCATCCTGTGAGGGGCTCCTCGACCAGTTGTCCAACTCGCCTCCCGACAATGGCCATCACTAACGGCTCTCCGAGTCATCAGCGGAAACCGGAGCTTTGTGCGAGTTCCAGACCTCGGCGGCCACCGGCCAATCGAACGGGCTACGCCCGCGAACCGGCGAGCAGTGCCGGCGTATTCCCGACGTTGGCTGGGACCAGCCCAGTCGAACACGCGACCTTGCTCGCCTAGATCGGGGCATCGGTAGCCTCGCGTGATCCGCACACTGGCCTGCCAGCGTCGATCCCCAAAGTCCGAAATGCGCCAATTGCCGACATCGGGATCGGTCCGGGAAGCGGACGCCTCTGTGGGTATCAGGCAGCGGAGAGTTGCCATTCGCCATGGCTCCGTCAAAATGAACATAATGAGAACGGCGCCACTCTTTGACGTGGCTGGGGGATGGATTGCCTACGACCACTCAACGATCTCGTTCGTCGCGACTCACAGGGGGCGAAGGCTTCACCTACGAGGACACGGTTGTTGCATATTACCTGGCCGCCCTCTTGCGAGAGGAGCGTGCGCAGGGATGCAGGGGCTCCGTTGTCAGGGTGGCTGTACAACAGGATCGCCAGGGTGAAGCCCTTGATGACCTGATCGTCGATGCCGAGGAGGCCGGCGAAGCGTCGCGCCTGAGTTTGCAGGTCAAAAGCGCGTTTGCGATCAGCGCGGCGGACTCGGATTTCAAGGCGATCATCGAGGCGTCGCTCGCAACGCGGCGCAAATCAGAGTTCCGGGTCGGCAAGGATCGATACGGTTTTATCGTCGGAGAGGTCGCCGTCGGCCGCTTCGGACATCTCACTGAAATTCTGCGTTTCGCGGAGGCCAGCCCGACCAGCGGCGACTTCGTGACCCGGTTTCAACAGGGTGGTGAAGCGAGCCTCGACGTCATCGCGCTTCGTGATGAACTGCGACCGCTCTTTGGTGGCGACGACGATGCCGAGCACGACTTCTACCGGCACTTCGTGGGCTACCGTTTTTACAACCTTGCGCCGGGCGGGGACGCCTACGTGCAGCTCGCCAACCGGCTAGGAGAGATCGTCAGCCAAGACGGTGTGGCAGCCACCGAGATCCTTTGCCGTCACGTGCGTCTCGGGGAAGGCAAAGCGCAGGTCTGGACCCGCAATTCGCTGCTGTCAGGACTGAGGCCAGGACTGTCGTTCAAGATCTCACCGAGCTACGGGGCCGACGTCGCTGCGCTGGAATCGCTGGCGCGGAACTCCTGCGCCGAAATCAGGGCTGACATTGCCGGCCTGTCGATTGACCGGGCCGCTCTCGTCGAACACGCGGAAGCCGAAACGCAATCGCACTCCTTCACGAACATCTCGGGCCTCCCCGGCTGCGGCAAGTCGGTGATGCTGAGGCGATGTGTCGAACGGGCGCTGGAGAAAGGGCCGGTTCTCTTTCTCACTTCAGACCGTCTCGAGGGCGCGAGTTGGCGCAGTTTCGCGCGCTCGCAGGGACTTCAGCATCTCGATGCCGAAGCGATCCTCGGAGAGGTCGGCGCGACCGGTGTCGCCACCCTGTTCATCGACGGCATCGACCGGATTAGCCCGTCAAACCGAGGGATCATCGCCGACCTCCTGAACGCAATCGAATGCGATCCGGCGCTCAGCCATTGGCGCGTTCTGGCCACCTCGCGCGATCAAGGCCTGGAGGTTTTGCGCTCGTGGATTTCGTCATCGCTCTACGCACGTAACGGCGTCGGCAATGTCGACGTCGGCGCGTTGAGCGATGAAGAAGCGGAAGTGCTTGGGGAGCAGCACCCTGCGCTGAAGCCTCTGCTGTTCGGCGCTGACTCGGTGCAGGAGATTGCCCGCAGGCCCTTCTTCGCTGCCGTGATCGCCGACCAGGCGGTCGCGATGGCGCTGGGCACCACGCCTCCACCGCAAACGGAAGCAGAGCTGATCGGCGCGTGGTGGCGAGCAGGCGGATACAATCTGGAACCGACCGCGGCGGATGGTCGTCAGCGCGCCCTGCTGGAGCTGGCAGAAGCGGGCGCTGCGACGCTGGGAAAGGGCATTCACCGTCGCAGCATCAGCAGCGAGACGGCAGCGCAACTTGAGGGGCTACGCAGGGACAAGATCGTCGACGTCGTCGTTGAAGGCAGCCGCTACAAATTCTCCCACGACATCTTTTTCGAGTGGTCGTTCTTCCGTCTCTTGATCGACGAAGGTGAGGCGTGGCCGGGCGCGCTGACCAAAGCAGGCGAGCCCCCGTTGCTCGCCCGCATCGTCGGCCTGCTTGCTCAATCCGAATACGAAAAAGCTGAGTCGTGGGCGGCCGGATACGCGGCCCTGTCCGCGCTGCCGCTGCGGCCGCAATGGCGTCGCTCGTGGCTTCTGGGACCGGCGAGCAGCACGAAATTTAAGGCCAACGCGCAGGAGTTCGACGCACTTCTCGATGCGAACGATCACGCACTGCTCGAAAAATTCCTCGTCTGGTTTCAGGCGGAACGGACCATCCCGAGCCCGATAGTCCTGCAGCACGCCTCAGGCGACATCGATAGCGACATTCTTGTGCGTGCGGCAGACATGCTGGGCTGGCCTTCGGATGTCGCTCAGTGGCAGCGCGTGCTGTCCTGGATCTTCGGTCGGAGCGCGACGCTGCCGGCGAAAGTCCTGCCGCACGTCGTCGAACTGTTCTCGGTGTGGCAGAACATGTGCTCCGGATTTCGCAACGGCATGTCCGGCGGAATCATCACGATCTGCGACAGCTGGCTGACTGAAATCGAAGGCGAACCGACGCCCCGATGGAAGGACATGAAGGACGACACCCGTTCTGCCGTCGCATCTCATTTGCGGTCGATCATCCTTAAGGCGGCGACGTCTTATCCGGAGCCGGCGGGTCGCGCGCTAGACCGTATGCTCGCTCAGGAACGCCGGTCCGGTGACCTCCTGACAGCGGTCTTCGCGCTGACACCCATCCTCGGCAGGGTGTTTCCAGAGAAGCTGGCCGAACTCGTTCGGGTGGATGTGATCGAGGAACTTCCGAAGGACAAGAAGGAGCGCAAGGAGCGGGAAGATCAGGCGCGGTACGAATGGATGAAGGCCCTTCGGGAGAAGCCCGAGGCCGAACGGACGCCCAACGAGCAACGGGCGCTTGAACATCGGAGCATGTTCATCGCCGGCGGCGAGGATCGCTACGAACTCGATAGTATTGGGATCGATCAGCATCACAGCTCCTTTTATCCGGCAGCGGCCGGGCACGAGCCCTTCGACACGCTGTTCAAGGTAGCTCCAGCAGTTGCCTTGAAGCTGGTCCGCGACCTGTCGAACCGTGCCAGCCGGGGCTGGCTGCAAGTGCATGAACTTCGTCGCCGCAATAACGGCACGCCACTTCCTCTGGAGGTAAAGTTCCCGTGGGGGAAGCAGACCTTCTGGGGCGATGAGCGAACCTACGGCTGGTACATTGGCCAGCTCGGGCCGCAGTCGCTGGAGTCAGCGTGGCTTGCTCAAACCCACTGGGCGCACACCCAGTTGGAGAGCGGCGCCGACATCGACGCACTCATCCAGCAAGTCACCGAAGGGCACGAGAACGTCGCGGCCCTTGGGTTGGCCGTGTCGTTGGCGGTGGAGCACAACGAACGCTCGCCTGCGGTGCGTGCGCTACTGGCGGCTCAGCGCTTATGGGTGATGGACATCAATCGGCAGGCCCAGGAGGCCGGTCGCGGGCTCGTCCTGATGGGCATGGACCCGAGGGATCAGATGACAACCAAGCAGAGGGCCGCCGACGACTACCTCATGGGTCGCAGCTACCGCGAGCGTTCGCTGAAGGACATCTCCTATCTCTACGCGCTCAGCAACGACGAGCAGGAGCGTGAGTCGTTCGTGCAGCAGCTTGCGCGCTTTCCCGACGAGCTTCCGTATGCATACGCGGAGGAAGTCGGCGACGCGGATTTTGAAGCGTATTCGAAGGAGCGCGCGACGGCATGGGTCGAGTTCGCGCGAAAGGAAAACTACGGCCTCGTCCGCACTGAGGCGGTCACCGAGTCGGCGCAACTTGTCTATCGGGACCCGACGCCCAAGACTCCGGAGCGGCAACAGCAAATCGACGAGAGCCAGAACGCGTTGCGGGATTTCACGGTCGTTGCTTGGGCCAATAAGTCCCTCAGCGAACGAACCATCCAATCCAATGTGACGCTCGCGGCCGCCATCGAGTTCGCGCGGTTCCGCGATCAGCCCTCCCTGTTCCAGTCCGTCGCAGAGGCCGGGTCGGGCATGACGCAAGCCTGCGTCGCCTCGGTGGCCGCGATGATTTTCCGGTTCGGCGGTAGCGAGGCGGATCGGGAGTGGGCCTGGACGATTGTCGAACGCCTCGCGTTGATCAAGGGCGAGCGCGGCGACGAACGGCACGGGAGAAACCCTGCGGACCCGCGGCCGTTTTATATCGCTGCGCTCTATGACGACGTGCGCGGGGACGCGTCGCGCGAAACATCGATGCCACGTCTGTTTGCCATGGCGGCTGACGACAATGCCAACATCTCGCAGATGGCGATGGGGGGTCTGCTCGACGCGTATGCGATGCCGGAGTTCATCTCCTGGAACGCTGGCATTCTCGCCACCGAACTATTCAGCACCCATGTCGGCTCTTACGACGACCGCGAGGAAGCTCGGGCCAAGGCGGTCGAACATAAGCGGCAGGCGCTCGACCGCGCATTAGAGCGTTTGGCGCAACCGGGCGTATTTGCCGATCTGGTCACGCCACCGCCTGCATGGGTCGAAGTCACCGAGCAGGAAAAGCGGAGACGTCGTCGTTCTGGCGTTGATGCCGATTGGACCTACCCGGGCTTTGACTTCAACCCGCAGGCGGCGGGTCCGATTGTGCGCGCCTTCCCGATTGAGAAGTGGGCTGAGAACCCCGCACTGCGAACCCAGGTGATTGCCTATGTGCGTTCGCTCGTTCTGTGGACGAGTGAGCGCATGTTCCCTTCGTTTGCGGAAGACGCGGAGGATGGCAATTCGCGTCTCTATGAATGGATCAACGAACTGGCGCGGCTGGTCGCGCGGGTAGTGGTCCTGCTTCCTGCCGATGTGGCCTGGGAGCAATTCGTCGAGCCGATTGCGAAGCACCGGCACCGCGACGTTCTGCAGTTCATCGATGACCTGACGGAGTCGATCACCTGCCGCTTCATCTACGATGCAGCGACGATCCCACCGAACGCGAAAGAGATTCTGACCGCGCTGATGCGGCGGATGCTTTTGGAGTCGGATCTCTCACCCACGTCATGGCGGCCGGGTGAGCGGATAGATCGCCATCTGGGCGACATGCTCAAATCCTTCCTGCTTGTTTCGGTGAAGGACGCGCCGGGTGCCGCGCGTTTCGCGAACGGCGATTGGAAGGATCTTCCGCAGATGCTTCCGCTCATTGAAGAGCTGATCTTCGCCATCGGTTGGATCGACCTGGCGATGGACAAGTTTCTGACCATGTGTGTGCGAGCCGGTGAGCACGTACCGATAGAGCTGTTTGCACGCCTTGTCGGCGTGAGCATGGACTCAGCGGCATTTCGGCTGGAGCGCTGGAACGCTGCTGGCATTCCGGCGCAAGTCGCCGGCGTTGTTCAACGGCTTGCGGACGCCAAACATCCGCTTCCGGTGGAGGATGCGCGAAGCCTGCTGATCCTGTTGGATCGGTTGGTCGACATGGGCGATCGACGGGCTGCGGCGCTGGAGCAGTCCGAGCATTTCCGGAACATTCAGCTGCCTTCCTTGGCTTAGTTGTTTGCGCTTCTGCCAACGAGCAGACCTTCCGAACTTCTCTGATGAGTCAGGAGCCGTCGTGGCCGGCAGCCTCGCGCAGCTCCCTGAGCCGCTCATCCGCAGCATGTCGAACGAGCCGCTGAAGCACTTCTACGCGGCTGATGAGCCAACCGAGCTCGTCGTCGGCGATCTTGTAATGAGGCGAATATCGCGCATCGACATAGGCCTTACGCAATAGCTCAAAGCAGCGTTGCTCAAACCTGCTCGAACGAGGCCACGCCTCCTTCAGGCGCTCGTCCGCCTGTTCGCATTGCGACCGTAGGAATCCGAGCTTGTGGGACTTTGGACTGTAGAGCGTCCGGACCAGCATATAGCCGTGGTAGAGACGCTCCGTCGCTTGATGCAGTTCAAACGCAGCGATCTTCGACCGCTTGTTCCCGGCCGCGAACTTTGCTTGCTCAAGGAAGCCGTCGGCCGTTTCGAGCCACTCCTCAGCAAACTCATTCGCCTCTTTCAGCGTCTCCGCCGGCGACAACTTCTGCGGCGGATCAAACGGATGGTTCTGCGCCTCGTAGAGCGCGATCCCGTCGCGAACGATGTCGATGAAGAACGGCCGGCCGCGCCGCAGCTTCTTGTTGAGGTCGTGCAGACTGTGGACGATGAAGTTCACCGGCGCCGAGATGCGCTTGTGGATGGTCACCTCGGCTGTCAGGCGATCATCGGCCTTCGTCCAGTACAATTGCACATCCGCAAGTTCGTCATGACTGACCACCACCAGGATGTCGTAGTCCGACACGTATCCGCCGACCGGATCATCGACCCAGTCCCCTCGGGCGTATGATCCAAACAGGATGATCTTGAGGATGCGGCCGTTCTTGTGCCGTTCGGCCTTGCCGTCCGCCAGCCGCTCCTCGAACTCAGCAAACAGGATCTCGACCACGCGCGCCAGTTCGCGCTGTTTGCTCTCCGGCAGATGGTCGAGGCTGCTCTTCATGGTCCTGTTTTCCGCAATGGCCGACGGGATAGCAACCCCAGGCGCAGTCGGCGCGCAAGGCTCGCGTCGAGCGCATGGCTGACCCTGCGCGGGAGGTCTGCCTGCCGCCTTTTGCAGCCACAACTCTCTATCGCTCCCTGCCCTTCTCCGGCGTCGGACCCGGCTCTTTTCCAAGTGACCGCCGGAGCTCCCGCGCAAGTACCTGACGGCGACTCTCGACCGCCGGCATCCTCGCCACGAAGTCGCGAACCGCGGCCGCCAGGGTTCGGTCATCCTCCTCGGGCGAGCGCGATAGCACCGCTGCCTGCGCCAGGTACATGCCGCGCAGCCGCGCCTGCCGTTCGCGCAGTGCGGTCTCCCAGGGCCGGACCGCTTCACCGTCGCGTCCAAGCGCCGCCCGGCCCGCTTCCTGGTAGGCCGACCGAACGGTCCCCGCCACCGGCCCCAAACCCTGCCGCTGGCGGTCGCCGATCTTCCGCTGGGCGATCCGCTCGGGCTTGCGCACGACTCCCCGCGCCCGCCGCGGTGTCGCCTCCGCTTCGATGCCGCGATCGCGCAGCGCCTCGGCGAACCGTTGCCGCCAGGCCGCCAGATCGGCCTTCTTCGGATTGAGGCGCTCGCCGCCGTAGCCCAGCGCCCGCACGCTGAGATGGACATGCGGATGACCCGCGTCGGTATGCAGGGCCATGACATAGTCAAAGCGCCCGCCGAACGCTGACCGCGCGAAGTCGGCGGCGGCGTGGCGCATCGCGATCGGGTCGGTCTCCCGCGGCATCGACAAGACGATCGACACGCTGATCGGACTGTTGGCGCGACGGCCGGCGTCGAGGTCGGCCAGCGCCGCCCAGTCGCTCGCCGTCTCGCGCACCTCCTCGCGGCCGCGCAGTTCGACGCCGTCCTGGTCCTCGAGCGCCAGCGCGCCATTGCGGGAGATGTAGTCGAGGTGGGCCCGCAGATGCGCGCCGTCGCGCGTCCGGCCGGTGACCTTGACCATCACTTCCGGCGCCCGCGCCGCGAGCCGCGCCAGCCGCGCGCGCGGCTGCATGTCGGCGCGACCGAGCACGGCCTCGGGCCGCACCCGTCGGACGCGGACGGGCGGACGCCACAGATCCTCGAAGCCGGGGACGACATGGAACTCGGCCATCACAGCGTCTCCCAGTAGGCGAGGTTGCCGTCGAAAGCCTCGCGCAGCCCGGCGATGTGGTCGCGGATCTCGGCGCGCAGCGATCGGGCCCAGGCGAGTTCACTGTCGAGAACGCGGCCTTCCATGACCGCCGTGTTCAGGGCGCGGGCGATCTGGTTGACGTTGACGCCGACCCGCCGAAGCTCGACCTGGATCGCCATCAGCGCGAGCGCCTCGGAGCGTGGCAAGGTCGGCTTGCCGCGCACCCGCCGGCGCACTAGCGCCGCCACCCAGCCGGCGCGCGAGAGGCCCATCGCGGCGGCCGCGACATCGACACCGGCGGCGTCCGGGGCCGTCAGCCGCACCATGATCCGAGCGCCGTCGCGCGGTGCCGCCGCCCCGACTCCGGCCGCCTTCGACGGCGCCGCCGCCTCGGTGATCAGCTGTCGCAGCAACGCCGAGCGGCCGCCTTCGAGCGCCGCCGCCGCGTCAAAGCGGTCGGCGAGATCGTCGGCGAGACGGACGTTGAACAATGCCACCGGCGGAGCCCTGTAAGACAACGCTGCCGCCAAGGCTATCCTGCCCTAGACCGCAGCCCCGACACCCTGGCCCCTCCCCTCGGCGGTCGCTACGCGTAAGGCTACGCGCCCACTCGCCCGCCGCCCTAGCGGGCGCCCCAGCCGGTCCAGGGTTCATGGGTGTACTGGGGAGTCGGCTCAGCCGGCGCCGCGAGCGGACACCATCGCCGGCCAGTAGGCCGCCGCGATCGCCGCGACCACCACCGACAGGTCGGCGGGCGCATCGGCGATATCTCCCGCGAAGGCGGTCCACTGCCGTTGCTTGTCGGGGTCCGTCGCGAAGGCCTGCGTCAGCGCGTCGGGCGGCGCTGCCGGGAGCGCGGTGCGACGCCGCGCGAAGGTGGCGCCGATCGCCTCCACGAGACGCGCGGGGTCCTTCGCCGGCGCTTGGGTCGCCAGGCTCCAGACGTCGTAGAAGTCCTTCATGCGAGTGTTGGCGCGGCCCAGCGTCACCATCGCCTGCAGCTTCTCGGCGATGACCGTCTCTGGCGCGTAGGCCAGCAGGCGCGGCGCGGGCTGATCGAGCAATACCGGGTAGTCGATCTCCTCCAGCCCGGGCCGCACCGAATCTCCAAAGGCGATGTCGATGATCACCGCCACGCGGGCGCCGGCGAGCGTGGCGGTGGTGCGCAGACGCGCGCCGCCGTACTCGTCGCCCGCGCGGATCGGCTCCAGCCGCAGGTCGTCGGTCTCGAAGACTACCCCGTCGTCCTCGACCGGTATGGTCAGGATCTCTGCCAAGACGCCGCTGATCCGCGCCTCGCCCGCATCGCCGTAGGCGAGCAGGTCGAGGTCGCGGGTGCCGCGGTCGCCGTGCGCCAGCCAGGTGGTCAGCAGCATGGCGCCCTTGAGCACGAAGCGGTCGCGATGGCCGGAGCGACCGAGCCGGTAGAGCAGCCGCTCCAGGACATAGCGTGTCAGCACCAGATCGAAGGGCTGGCCCGACGCGCGTGACAGATTGAGCAGGCGCGCGCGGACCGAAGCGCCGATGTCGGCCGGTCTCCTAGCCATCGACCGTCAGCGCCTCGAGGTAGGGCAGCATCGCCTGCCAGACGCCGATGCGCATGGCGTGTTCTGCGATGACCGAAGGCGGCACGGACCGCTGTCGTAGCGCCTCGCGCAGCGCCTGGACGGCGACCTCACGCGGCACGCCGCGCCTCGCATCGAAGATCTCGGCCAGGGTCCGGGCGGCGCTGAATACCTTGACCGTGACGCCCTCGATCACGTGGGTCTCGACGTCGGACACGAGCCGGTCTTCGGCGTAGCGGACGATGCGCAGCGGCGGCTGGGCGTCACGGGGCGCCCAGGCCTTACGGCCGATAGCGATCCAGACCCGACGCGGCATCTGGTCGGTGAGGCCGTGGTAGGCGAGCGCCGAGACCAGGCAGATGACGCCCTTGGGCGCCCGCTTGGCGGCTTCGGCCAGACTGTGGTGAACATCCAGCGGAGCGTCGGGCAGCTGGTAGAGGCCGCGGCCGAGCCGGACCACGGCTCCGCTGGTGACCGCGCGAGAGACCGTCGCGGCGGTCACGCCCTGGGCCTGAATCTCGGAAAACCGCGCCATGCCCTGGTCGCGCAGATAGGCGAGCAGGCGCTCGGGCTGCGCTTGCGGTGATATATTTCCTCGGATCGCTTCGACTTTCATCCGAGGTTATGTATCATCATCATTCGCTGAAAACCAGCGGTCCCGGCAATATGCCGGGACCGCTGGCGCTCAGTCGGACTGACGGCCGCTGAGCAGGTCGCAGGCGCGCTGCGCCTGGGCGGCAGCGGCGAAGATCAGCCGGCGGTCATCGCTCAGGGCCTTCAGCCAGTGATCGATGTAGGCGGCGTGGTCGGCCCTCGGAGTCAGTTCGAGACCCAGGTCGGCGCAGAGGAAGGCGGCCCCGAGTTCGGCGACCAGTTCTTCGCGGGCGTAGGCGGCCGTGCCGAACCGCCCGGTCTGATCGCGGTCGAGGCGGCTGCGATGGCCGGTCCAGTGGGTGCATTCATGCGCCAGGGTCGCGTAGTAGGCCTCCGGGTCGGAAAACCGCTCGAACGCCGGCATCCGCACCTGGTCATCGCTCGGGCTGTAGAAGGCGCTGTCGCCGCCGTGGCGAATGCCGGCCCCCGCCGCGGCGAAGAAAGCTTCGGCGTGCGTGATCTTCTGCTGGGTCGGCAAGGGCTCGCGGACCGGTCCGGCGAAGCGGTCGGGCAGACCTTCGATCTGGGCGATGTTGAAGACCGTGTAGGCCTTGAGGAACGGGATCGACCGCTCGACATCCTCGCCGTTCGGGCCGTCTTGGGTCCGGGTGATGCGGTTGGCGTAGACCACGGTCTCGCCGTGTTCGCCCCTGCGGACGTGACCGCCCAGGCTGAGCGCCTGGCGGAAGGTCATCCAGATCGGGGCTTCGAAGCCGCTGCCCATCGACCTGGACCAGAGCAGCAGGACGTTGATGCCGCTGTAGGGCTCCAGCGTATGGCGTAGGGGCCGGCTGACGGGGCCGGCGGCGTGGGCCGCTTCCCAGGGTCTCGTCCAGGGCCGGACGCCGCGTTCGAGGTCGGCGATGATCTGGGCGGTAACGGTGGCGTAGAGATCGGGGCGCTCGGAGCGCGGACGTGCGGAATCGCGAGGGCGCGTCATGGCGGCCTCCTGTTGATGGGGGGATTTTCGGGATGGGGTGCGCCCCGCCACTGGGGCGGGGCGCGTCCGGCTCAGTCGTTGCTGGCCCGCCGGCGGGACCACATCAGGCTGTAGCCTTCCTCGGCCTCGACGAGGTTGCCGTGGATCGGGGCCGCGAAGCTCGGATCGTCCAGCTTGACCGAGAGGTACTCGGTGTTCTCGTGCGAGGTCTTCTTCCAGGCGGCGCCGAATTCGGTCTGGCCGGAGAAGATGCGGTACTGCGGCGCCTTCTCGTTTTCCGAGGCCGGCTCGGGGCGGATGACGGCGGTCTTGACGTCGAGGGTCAGGGTCTTGATCGAACCGCGGTAGCTGCCGTCCGCCGACTTGGTGAAGGTTCCGATGGTGGCCATGGTGGTCTCTCCTTGCTGTCTGAAGCCGCGCCCTTCGCGGCCTCGATGGCGATCGGAGGGGTCGGGGGCGGACGGCCCCGCAGGCGCGAGCCCCGCAGCGTCAGCGGAGGACGGCGGGCGGGACTTTCTTGTTTCGCGAGGAATGACGGCGCAGCCGGCAGGGGAAGAAAGTGCGCTTCAAGCCCGCCGTTGCGGAGGACGGCCGGCAGGGCCGCCTGGCCCTGCGCACCCCTGACCAGATCGGGCCAAGAGAGGCCGCGAAGGTCGTGGCGGCACGGGATCTGGAGAGACCCAGGCCGCCGGCGCCTCACCCCCTCGGTGTCGGCGTTCGCGAGGTTGGAAGCGCCCCAACCGTCAGACCCGCGCCCCTGCGCCCGCCCGCGCCTGCCGGAAAACACGTTCGATGGGCCTCGGTGGATCCGCCTGCTCGCCGACCGTCGCCCCCGCCTGACAGATTTCGCCGTGAACCCGCACCGCTCGTGTCCGCGTCACCCGCGCGCGCGCCTGACACGCCCCCCGACAGCGGTCATGGCGGCTATAGCCCGATGTGGTCCCGCCATTGCGCCGACGCCCGATTTGCAGGCGCATCCGCTGTTGTCGCGCTCGACACCCCATCCAAAACGGCCCGAAGCCGCCGTCGTGACGCGCCCTCGCGACCCCGCATCACCCCGCCCGCACGCTCGTGCCCCGCCCGCCTCGAGCGTCCTCGCCCGGCCCGTGCGACCTCGGCGCCGACCGTGACGATCCTCTTAGGATCAGCGTCCGCGTCCGCCCTCGCGCACGCCCGCGCGCCGCATCAGAGCCCCGAGGCTGACGCCGTCGATCCGGCAGACCGCGATCATGCGGTCGTAGCTGACCACCCGACCACCGCCGCCCGGGGTCGCCACGCAGGTCACCGTTTGCCCCCGGGTGAGGCGAACCAGCGTCTCCCGCGCCGCGCGCCCGCCCGGCTCGGCGAGTTCCGGGGCATAGAAGTCGGCCAGGCGGATCTCCACCCAGTCATCCGGCGTCGGTCCGCGCCCGATGCACAGGCTGTCGCCGTCGCCGACGTGGCGCACCGGCCCATCGACCGACACCCCTGCCCGCATCCAGGCGGGCGGCGGTCCCTTGTCCGGGATGGCCTTGCAGGGGTCGGCCAGCGCCGGCCCGGCGATAGCGGCGGCGGCGAGGCTGAGGATCGACAGGCAGAGACGGCGAAGCATGCCCGCGCCGTAGCACGGGCCGCCTGAGTCGATGGACCACTTGTGGTTGATCGCCCCGGCGCCGTAGCCTCCGCAACGGATGGGCGGGGGCGCCATGCAAACGATGATGATGATCTGTGGGGCGGCGATCGCCGGCCTGACCCTGGCGGCGACGACGCCCGGCGTTGGCGAAGCGCACGGCGGCGGGCTCGACGCCAATGGCTGCCATACCAACCGCAAGACCGGCGAGTATCATTGTCATCGGGCGCCCGCTGCGGCTGCCGCGCCGGCGCCGCGCGCCGACCGCACGCCCAAGGCGGTCAGGGCCGGCGCGTCCTTCGCCAACTGCGCCGCCGCGGGGGCGGCGGGCGCGGCGCCGGTGCGACGGGGCGATCCCGGCTACGGGCCGCATCTGGACCGCGACGGGGACGGAGTCGGCTGCGAATAGTGCCAGGAGGCGGCAGCGCTTGAACGAAAGGCGATGGCGCGGTTCTCGGACTGGCGATCTCGCCCGATGTATGTCGAAGTCCGAACGAGGAACGAAGCCAAGGCTTGGTGGTTACTGCCCCGCGTGGTTCGGTCGCATAGTCGACAGACCCGCCTGGGGCTCGGGAATGTACGAACTGCGCGTCTACTACCCAGGGCATTCTACGCCCGCGAAGACCCTGTCCGTGAACTCCGCGTCGGCGGCCATGGAGGCCATTCCCGCGCTGCTTGAAGAGCATGACGGATGCGAGCGCGTCTCGGTGATAGCGGCGACGCTTTACCTGTTCAGTGTGGATTGCGCCGGCAACCGCCTCAGTAGAGACAAACCCTAGACTTCGGCCGGCGCCGCGCGCAGGCGCATGCCTTCCTCACGACGCACGACGGGGTCTCGACGAGAATGACCGCGCGCCCCCAAAGGGCGCGCGGCCGGGCCTCGTGGACGTCGGCGGGACGCCGGATGCGCCCCGCCATTTCGTCCTCAGGCGGCGTCCGCCGCCCGCTCCGTCTCGGCCTCGTCCTCGGACTCGCCGCCCTCCGCAGAGGCGTCAGTCTCGGCCAAGGCTTCTTCCGCCACGGCCACGGGCCGGACCGTCCGCAGCAGCGGCGGAAGCCAGCCGGTCCCGTCGAGCAGGCGGGCGGCCTCGGCGACCATCGGCTCCTTCTTGAGGTCGGCGAGGCGGGCGGCGGCTTCCTCACCGACCGCTTGCGCCACGGCCTCGCCGATCCGTGCCTTTGTGACGCGGCCAAGGTAACTGCGCGGGGTCGCCGACCAGTAGGCGGTCATGTCCAGATCGACCGCCACGGCGAGGGCGTCGGCGTGCGCCAGCGCCGCCGCCCGGCCTTCCCAGTTGCGCACCGCATGGACTGTGAGCCCGACGCAGTGGGCGAGCAGGCTCATGCGGCTATCGCCGTCGAGCCCGACCACGAACGCCCAGAGGTCGCCGGGCGCCTCGGGCAGCTGGCGCGCCCAAAGGGCGTGCCGCTCGCCGATGCTGCGTTCGGCGATGCTGTCCTCGATGCCCTCGGCGTCCCGCGACAGTGAAGCCGAGACCGGCCGAAGATCGACGCAGGTTCCGGCGGCGCCGCCGCCGCCGTAGAAGCAGCGCAGGACCACCGCGTGGACGGTGGCGTTGAGGGCCACGTCGGGGTGGCTGGCGAGCGCATCGCGCAGCGCCGCCGTCCGATGCGCGGTCAGGTCGGCGACCAGCCGGTCGGATAGCGGCGTCAGCCCGTCCGGCTCCTCCGCGTCCGGGTCCGGCTCGGGCCGCTCGTCATCGGCGGCGCCCGCTTGCGCGTTGTCGCCGTTGTCGCCGTCGTCGCCTTCCCGCTCCGGCCCGGAGGGACGGTCCTCGGGACGGACGAGGCCGCGCTCGATGCGGCAGGTTCCGTCCTGGGCGATGATCACGAACACCCCGGCCCGCGCGACATCGTCCGGATCGTAGGCGGTGTCCTCGCCGAAGGCGGCAAGCTTGGCGTCGATTTCGGCGAGCCGGGCCTCGATCTTGGGCGGCAGATCTTCGACCGCCGCCCATTGCTCGGTCAGGGCGTCGTACTCCTCGGAGATCGCCGCGATGGCGGCGGTCTCGTCCTCGCTCCTCGTCACGGCGCGCGGATAGACCCGTTCGAGGCCGTGGCCGGACGGATAGCCGACGTGACCCTCGGCCCACTTCCAGCCCTCGGCGACGCGGATCGCCTCGGCGTCCGCCGCCACCTTCTCGGCGGCGAGCCTGTCGAGCAGGCCGACGTCCTCCAGCCAGCCGCCGCCGTCCTCGGTGAAGAGGTCGCGCAGGATCGAGCCGCCCGCCTCGGCATAGGCCTCCAGACCGACGAACCGGGCGCGCGGATCGTCGGCGGCGACCTTGCCTTCGGTCATCGCGCGGCGGATGGCGTAGGGCTGGCGATTGTAGGGGTTCTGGACATAGACCTGCTCCTGCCGGTCGTGGTCCTCGCTGACCGCGAAGGCCATCATCTGGTCCAGCGTCAGGGCGTCCTCGCGGTAGAGCGCCATCAGTACCGGACTGACCGCGCCCAGCCGCAGGCGCTGGCGCACGACATGAGCGGTGACGCCGAAGCGGGCGGCGATCGTCTCGGCGCTCCAGCCGAGCCGTTCGCTGAGGTCCCTGAAGGCCCCGAACTGGTCGGCGGGGTGCATGGCCGAGCGGGTCACGTTCTCGTCGAGCGAGATTTCGCGCGGGTCGTTGCTCAGATCGAGGACGCAGGCGACCGGATGGGTCTTCCTGATCTGCTTGCGCTTGGCGCGAAGCCGCTGCGCCAGCCGCCGCCCCTCGCCGACCGTGACGAGGAAGTATCCGGTGGCCTCGCCGCCCTCGCCATACTCCGGTTCGACCACCGGCATCTGCAGGATGCCCTTATGAGCGATGCTGGCGGCCAGCGCCTCGATGGCCGCCTCGCTGTGCGGAACCCTGCGGGCGTTCTTCTCGGACTTCTTCAGCTTGTCGAGCGGGATCAGCCGCACGACGCCATGCTCGAACTCCGCCGCCGCCGGGGCGGCGGCTTCAATGGGACTATGGGCGTTCATGTCTGCCTCCTTGGGGCCATGGGTGCAGGCGCAAGGCGCGCCTGCAGCCTTGCCCGTCGGCGAGACCGGGTGTGCAAACGGAGGGGCGCTTTCGCGGGGACCCGGCTGCAGGGCCCTTGCCGCCCTGCCCGCTGTGGCCATCCCGGCTGAGGGACCGAAGCTGGGCGGAAGGCGCTCCGAAGTGCGCCGAGGGCGGAGCCCTAAGCCTTTAGCTGAGCGCGCCGGCGCCAGCCGGCGAGCGAGGTAGAAATGAAGGCTGCAAGGAGCCCACGCGCAGCGTGTGGCGGGGAGCGACGTCGAGGGGCCGGCGACGCCCCAAAGGGCGCCGCGTGGCGCGCCCGGACGCGGCGCGGGAGCGGCGCGAACGAGCGTGATCGTCGGCCCCTCTCGATACGGAAAGGCTGCCTATTGCGCCGTTACTCGGCGGCGCTGGCCGGCGCCTGCGCGAACTTGCACACCCAGTCGGCCGCGGAGCGTCGCCAGATCTGGCGGGTCGGGGCCAGCAGCGCGCGCTGGCGAATGCCGCCCCAGCGGATGCCTCAAAGATCGGCATCTTCGCCCTCGCCACTCGTGAACAGCGCCGAGCCGCAGTCGCCACAGAAGTGCTGGAAGCGTCGGGCGCCGCTGTCGCCGCGCTTTTCGTAGACGCGAGGCTCGCCCTCAACGGTCATCTCGCTGCGCCGGGCGACGACGGTGGTGCGAAGCGCCGTCCCGGTCAGAGCCTGGCAGTCGGTGCAATGGCAGAGGGTGACGCGGGCCGGATCGACGGCGGCGCTGTAGCGGACGCGTCCGCAGTGACACTGCCCGTCGATCCGCAGCCACCCCTCGCCTGTCCGCTCGGCTAAGGTCGTCTGGGTCGGCATCTCAGCTCTGACGGTCGCCGCGATCGCCCTGACCCGGCTTGGCCGGCGTCGAGGATTGCTTGCGCTGGTCGGCGGCGGAGGACTTGCCGACGTCGACCTGATCGTCGGTGAACTGACCGTTTTCGTCGCGGCGCACGTAGCGCTTGTCGCCGGGCGTCGGTTCGAGGATTTCGCGTTTGGTCATCAGATCCTCCTGTCGGCGAAGAACCCTGTTCCAGCCGGGAGGTTCCGCGATCCGCTCCGCCGGCGAAGCGGATGAGTTGGAAGCGCCGAGGCGGCGGAGACTTTCTCGCTTCCGTCCGGCGACGCGCCACGCCAAGAAGCCCCATGAACCTCGGCATACTCGAAACCGGCGGACCGCCGGCGGACCTCGGCGACCGCTTCCAGGGCTACGCCAACATGATGCGGCGCATGATGGGACCTGCCTTCCGCGCCCGCACCTATGACATCCGCGCCGGCGAGATGCCGGGAAGCCCGGACGAGTGCGAAGGCTGGCTGATCACGGGTTCGGCGGCCGGCGTCTATGATCCCGAGCCGTGGATCGCGCCGTTGAAGGACTTCCTGCAGGCGGCCTCCGGGCGTCGGCCGATGGTCGGCATCTGCTTTGGCCACCAGCTGATGGCTGAGGCCTTCGGCGGCCAGGTGGTGAAATCGCCGAAGGGCTGGGGCATCGGGCTTCACCGCTACGACCTGATCCGCAAGGCGTCCTGGATGGACAACACCGATCCGATCCGCCTGCCGGTGTCGCACCAGGACCAGGTGGTCGCGGTCGGAGAGGGCTGCGACGTGCTGGGTGGCAGCGGCTTCACACCCTTCGGCCTGCTCGCCTATCCGGACCGCAACGCCATTTCGATGCAGCCGCACCCGGAGTTCGAGCCGGCCTACGCCGAAGCCTTGATCGAGAGCCGACGCGAAACGCGCCTCACTGCGGCCGAAGCCGACGCGGCCATCGCAACCCTCACTGGGCCGAATGATCGTGACCGGGTGGCGATCTGGCTGCGACGCTTCCTGTCAACGTGACCACGCCAGGGCGATTGCCCGCGCCGGTTCCGTATCCTAAGCAGGACCGTCGGGCGCCGGAAACGAACAGGGCGCCGGCCTTGAGCCAGGGGACGTGACGCGCGCGTCGCGTCGGCGACGGCCGGATGCCTAAGCGCCGGGCCTCCAGATCATCGCGAGGATTCCAACGCCCGACCCCTCACGCCTGATCGGCGGACAGCGCTGCGTGGGCGCGCCGCTCCGCGCCCGCCACGCCGCGGCGCTTCTCACCGTAGGCCAGACCCCAGGCGGCCGTCAGCACATCGAGGAGCAGATCGTCGTCGATCGCGGTCAGCCGAAGCAGGGTGACGCCGGCCGCGCCCCGCTCGGCTTCAGGCTTCACGGCCAGGGAGGCGGCCGAAAGCCGGCGCTGCGCGTCAAGGGGCAGCTTGACCACGGCCCAGCCGGGCTCCGGCCAGTTCTCGGTGGCGAAGGGGCGCCCGCGGACCTGGAACACGGAGCGTTCCAGCAGGACCTTCTCGGTGACGCCTGGCAGCGCCATGGCCTGCGCCCGCATTCGACTGTCCGTCATTGTCCCTCCCCCTCGCCGCCCGTTTGAACCCTGAGTCGGGGCGGAATGGGCGCCCCTGAAGGCAGGTTCGGCAACGATCGGCATGGCGGTCGTGGACAATGACGCGTCGGCGAGCGGACCAAAGCCATCGGGACTGGAGCACTATCGGTCGGCGCGCTGCGGCCGGCAGCCGGCGCCGAGACTGCGTACAGGCCGCGGGTGCGGTCGCAATCAGCGGTCTCCGGCCGGCGCGTGGCCGGGTCCCCGAGGCAAGTGCGCCGTCGCCCATAAGGTCGCTTTTGCGCCGCCAGCCTTGAGGGCGGGCGCAAGGCCAGGCGACGCGCTCCGCTCCGCGACCTTATCATCGTGCCCCCGGCGGCTTTGGTCGAAACGATGATGCATCCGCCGGTCCGACGCGTGATCGCCACATCATCGAGGCGGCCGTGCGACTGCAAGTCCCCGGTCGACGAGGGCTTTGATCGGGAACGGCACGAACGTATCCGACGGATGCGCGACAAGGTCGAGATACCGCCGTTCGTGAAAGGGCCCGACGGCTCTATCGGTCCGGCGACCGATTAGGTCTGTCGGGTCGCGTCAGAGCCCCTGCTCGCCAGACCCTTACACGAGAACGCGGCTTCGAGCATTCAGCACGGGGACCGCGACGGCGCCGACGCCACAACTGATCTGGAGCCAAACCATGACCACCGTCGCGACGAACCCCGCATCGCCCCCCGTCGGCTATCTGCTGCACGGCTCGGGACCAAGGCGGGTTCTGGTCATGCATGACTGGATGGGCGACCACACAAACTACGATGCGGTCCTCCCGTATCTCGACACGACGGCGTTCACCTATGCCTTCCTGGACCTGCGTGGGTACGGCAAGTCCGAACACCTTCAAGGCGCGCACACGGTCGAGGAGATCGCCGGCGACGCGCTGGCTCTGGCGGACCACCTGGGCTGGGCGCGCTTCCACGTGCTGGGCCACTCGATCACCGGCATGGCGGCGCAGCGGCTCGCCTTGGACGGCGGCGACCGCATTCAGAGCGTCGTCGCCGTCAGTCCCATGGGAGCGGCCGGTTCACCCGCGAGCGACGAGGCCCTCAGGTTCTTCGCGAGCACCATCGATGATGATGAGGCCTTCATCCGGCTGATCCGCTTCCTGACCGGAGGACTGTCGGCCGGATGGGCGGCGATGAAGCTTCGCCAGAACCGCGGCGGGGTCAGCCGCGAGCGGCAGCGCGCCTACCTGCCGATGTTCAGGACAAACTTCCTGGCCGAGGTCCAAGGCCTGGAGACCCCATTCCTCGTGGTGGTCGGCGACAAGGATCCGGGCATTGACGAAGCCGCGATGCAGTCGACGTTCCTCTCATGGTATCCCAACGCCCAGCTCCGGATCCTTCCGAACTGCGGTCATTACCCGATGCAGGAGTGCCCGCCGTTCTTCGCCCAGGTTGTCGAAGAGTATCTGCTAGGCCGCCCGGACGGACTTGCGGAGCGCATGGCCCTGAATGCGAGCTGAATCGCGGTCGCGGGTCCATCTACGCGTAAACGTCAGGCCGCGGTGCGACAGGCCGTGAAAGCCCTCGGTCTTGCGCCAGGCGCGGTCGCGTCGGACTTGGGACAGACTGGGCGTAGGGATGCGAAGTCGCGGGCCAAGAACCAGTCGCGTCATTTGGCCTACGGACCGCAGGCGCCGCAGACGACGACGCGGCGGCGAGCCCCCGCGGCCGACCGGCGAAGGTCCGCTAACGGTGGGCGGCGGACACCGGCGCGTCAGAAAATCGCCCGCGTAAGGCTGATGATGGCGACGACCAACAGCGCGGCGAGGGCTGCGTAAAACGCCGCTTTCCGCCAGGGATGGCCCCACCTCTTCCGCTCGAGATCATCCATCAGATCAGCTCCTGTCGCGGTGGCGTTGCTGACATCGCTGACATCGCGGTGGCCGCGTCATCGGCCAGCGCCCAATCCGCTGGTTCACCGGCGCCGGGAGCAGCCTCATGGCACTCGCCGGGTAGTCGGGCCCTTAGGCGTGCCGGATTTGTCCCTGCGGATTTCGACCACGCAGCGCTGGAGCCTGGTGACTGCCTGACAGGAAAACGGCCGCGTCCCCTGAGGCGCCGCCATCGCCCCCCATGCGCTCGCACCGCCTTCCGCGCACGGACCGCCGGGCCTTATCAAGCCTAGCGCTTGAGTTCCTTTTTGAGCTCCGCGGCGGTCTCGTCGTAGGTCTCGGGATGCTTGTAGAGCGCCCGCGTGGCTTCCTCGGTTATGCGATCATTGTCCCGGTTGCGCGTATGATAGCGATAAACGCCCCAAGCCAGAGCGACGCCAAGAATGGCGATCGCGATCGGCCAGACCATTTCCCAAGCTAGCATGGTGTCCTCCTGTGCATGCAGAGCGACGGTCAGGGCGACCGGTTCCCGGCAGGAGATGCAATTGGCTTCAGTCGACCGCCCAGGAACTCGCGTCGCTTCCCGAGACGGGGCCCAGCCGGCCGCCGGCCAATTCCCTCAGCCGGTTTCGACACCCACGATTGCGGCGCGAACTCTCAGGGCCTGGTAGCACTCGCATGCATGAGCCTCGAGACGTTTGCGGCTGACGACGGTAATGCGGCCGCGGCTGTATTCCACCGCGCCGGCCGCTTCCAGAGCCTGGGCGGCCGCGGTGACGCTGGTGCGCTGGCAGCCGAGGAGCGAAGCCAGCTCTTCATGGGTGAAGCGCAAAGATCCAGACGGCGCCAGGTCGGCAGCGGTCAGAATCCATTTGGCCAACTGGGCCTGCAGACGGTGATGGGCGTTGCAGGCCCCGGTTTGGGCGGCCTGCTCCTGATAGAATTGGGTGAGGTCGAGCAGGCGGCCCATGAAGGCGGCGCTTCCGCGCTGGAGCGCCCGAACCACGCTTGCTGGACCGACGTAGGCGGCGCCGGCGGCCCGCACGCTGATCCGCCATCCGCAAGGCCGGCCGGACATGATCGGCGCCAAGCCCGCCAAGCCCTCGCGGCCGACGATCGCGACCTCGACCATCCCGCCGTCGGACAGCTGCAAGATGTTGGCGAGCTGCGCGTCGATCGGAAGCACCGCGCGGTCAATCTCGTCGCCCTGCTCGACAATGACGTCGCCCAAGTCCAAGCGCACCCGCCGCAGATGCGAAGCGAGCTCGGTCATGTCCGCCGGATCCAGCGATGCGAGAAAGAGGTTGTCGCTGTAAGTCGTCATTCCGCTACGAACGCCTGACCGACGGAGCGGCTCCGGCCCCTCGAACGGGGCGCTGTATCCGCCCGTCTCCCTCGACCTTGACCGATGACGCCGTGGACGGGAGGGCGCGCGCCTGCGGGAGACAGCGACGGGAGCCTGGAACCGGCGCCGAGCGGGGCGGGTTGAGCTTCGGCCAGCCCCTTACGATCCAGTCCTGACGCATGACCTCCCAGCCCGCCTCAGCGGATCGCGGCGACATCGCCCACCCCGCCGCCCTGCCGTTTCTCCTCATCCATCTCGGCTGCCTCGGTGCGATCTGGTCCGGCGTCACCTGGCCGGCCGTGATCCTGGGCTTGGGACTCTATGGTCTTCGCATGTTCGGCATCACCGCCGGCTACCATCGCTACTTCTCGCACCGGGCCTTCAAGACCGGCCGCGTCTTCCAGTTCGTGCTGGCGTTTCTGGCGCAGAGCGCCGGCCAGAAGAGCGTGCTGTGGTGGGCGGCTCATCACCGGCGCCACCACCTCCATTCGGACACCGAGCACGACCCCCACTCGCCCGCGCACGGCGGCTTTTTTGGAAGCCACATTGGCTGGGTTCTCGACCGGCTCAACGACGCGACAGACCTGGTCAAGGTCGAGGACTTCGCCGGCTACGCGGAGCTGCGATGGCTGCATCGCTACGAGGCGGTCCCGCCGATCCTGCTCGCCGGCTTGTGCCTCCTTGTCGCCGGCTGGCCGGGACTGGTGGTCGGGTTCTGCTGGAGCACCGTGGCGGTCTACCATGCGACCTTCTGCATAAACTCTCTCGCCCATGTCCACGGCCGGCGGCGCTACATCACCGGGGATGACTCCCGGAACAATGCGCTCCTCGCCGTCGCCACCTTGGGCGAGGGCTGGCACAACAACCACCACGCCTACCCCGCCAGCGCCCGCCAGGGATTCCACTGGTGGCAGCTCGACCTCACCTACTATGCCCTCAAGGCCCTTGCCGCGCTGGGGGTCGTATCCGACCTGAAGACTCCGCCCGCCGCCGTTGTCCGAAACGAGCACAGGCTCAGCGGCCGCGTCTTGCGGCGCGCGGCGGAACAGCTCGCGGCCCGCTTTGACGCCGAGGCGACCGCGCAAGCCCTGCGCGGCGCCCATAGTCTCGTCGCCCTGAAACAGCTTGGCCAAGGGCTGCGGTCGGGCGAGGCGCTCGGCGTAGTCGGACAGCTGTCAGACGTCCCTACGCGCGCCGACTTCGCCGCGGCCGCCAAGGCCTTCGCTCCGACCGCGTCGGCGGACGATCTGATTGATCTCGCCCACGGGATTTTCCTGCGGGCGGTGGGCGACCGGCTGCCCACCGCCCCCCAGCGGCCAAGCGAGGCTCAACCAAAGGCTTGCGCGACCGTTCCCGGATGAAGCGAAAGGCGCCGGGCCAAGCTTGCATTGTCCTTGGCGAACAGACCCGCTGGGAGGCCGTACGGCTGACGGTCATGCGAGCGGGACTGAGACATCCGTTCAGCGTTGCCCTCCCGACGAAGGCGATCGGCGAAGTCATGAGCAGTTCCCGAACAAGCGCGCCGGCGTTTGCCCGCGCCGACGCGCGCCGCGCCAAGCGGCGAGGCCCGGCGGCGTCGGGCCTGGAACCCGGATCGCCGCGACGAATTGCCAATGGCGCCATCAACAGTTTCGGGAGACGGCCATGACCCCATTGAACGACGCCCACACCAAAGCGCCCGATCTCAAAGGCCGACGCGCGATCATCACCGGCGGCACGACCGGGATCGGTCGCGCCATCGCCGTGCTGCTCGCGAGCTACGGCGTGAAGGTGTTCGTCTGCGGTCGGACACCGGAACACCTGGAAGACGCCCTCACGCGGATCCGGGAGGTCGGCGTCGGGGATGGTGTCACCGCCGACCTCGCCAAGTCCGACGACATCGACCGGTTCTTCGCGGCGGCGGACGCCTACCTCGGGGGCCTGGACATCGCCGTGATAAACGCCGCTGTCCCGGCCGAAGGTCTCGCTGAGATGGCTGAAGACGCGATGCGTTATGCGATCGCCACCGATTTCACCGGTTATCTGGCGACGACGCAGGCGGCCGCCGAGCGCATGCAGGCCGGCGCCGATATTGTCCTGATCGGATCGATGTCGGCCGTCAGCCGGCAGCCGGGAGGGTCGGTCTATGTCGCGGCCAAGGCCGGCATCCAGGGCTTTGCGCAATCGCTGCGCAAGGAAGTGGCGGAGCGCGACATCAAGGTCGGACTGGTCGAGCCCGGTTTCACCGGCGCCGACTTCCAGTATCCGGACTTCCCGCCTGAGAGGCAGGTGGAGCTCATCCAGCAGGACCGGATGCTGCGGGCGGAGGATATCGCGGTCAGCGTCCACTTCATGCTGGTACAGCCGAGGCGCGCCGCGGTCTCCAGCATCCGTGTCGAAACCCGCCTCGATCATCCTTGACGTCATAGGCCGGGCCTTGTCGCTGCTGTTGAAGCGACAAGGGCCGGACCGACCACCGCTCGCCCAGCCCCAGGCTCACTGGCAACGCCCAGTCGCGCTGGGCTCCGCCGCCGCGTCACCGACCTTCCAGACTAGCAGCAACCTGAGCAGGTGACGCAGGGAGCAAGGCGCGCCGCGGAAATGACAAAAGGTCAGGTTCAGGCGGCCCCATGACCCGCGCGGTCAGCGACGTGCGGGTCGTGGTGGCGGAAACGTCCCCGTTCTCCCCGCTTCGATTCCCGAGGCAAGCCCCCCGCCGCTTCAATGAGGTCGGTCAACTGACGCCTCAGACCCAGACCGCTCAGATGGCTTTCGATATGGTCGTATCCCTCGGCGCGAAGCTGGCGGCGCAGCGCCGACAGGCCTTGGCACGTTCCCGAGCGAGCGATCTCGAACGCGCGCTCCAGCACACTTCGCTCATGCATCGGGAGCCCTGCCCTCGTCGTCTCCGCCCGCGCCCGATTGTCTCTGAAGACTGGCGACCACGGCGTCATCGAGGCAGATTTCGACTGCGAGATGATGGGGTGAATTGTAGAGGAGCTGGCGCGCGAGCTGCTTTGCCCGGTTCGCGTCCGGCTGCGCCGAGATGAGGAGTGACGGAACCGAGTAGCGAGCGTCCTGAATGAAGAAGCTGAAGTCATGCATCGCGTTCACCCTGGCAAGGAATGGGTGTGGATAACTTCGCCAAGAACCACCGACGCTTCTGTCTGTTCCCCGACAAACACCACACTGTGATGCCGCCTCGGTCGCCTTCTGGCCGGTGACGACCGCTTCCGCCCAGCGCCAAAGCGGGTCGCGCTACGATCCCGGCGCCCTGCAATTAGCCCCAACCGTGCGTCGTGCTCGACCTCCACTCGCGCGGGCTGACGCCAGCGGCCAGAGACGTCGACAGCGACCTGCGCCGGCGCGCCCAGCCTGGAACAGGTGTCACAAATCTTCGTTCAGAGGCTATCGCCGCTCCTCCCGGACCAGCGCCGGGATAGTGGCGGCAGCGCGTTTGGGAGGCATGCTCATGAGGGTGGTTGGGGTCTGGCCGGCCGAGGACGGGTGGGAGGTGCGGTCCGACCAGCTTGAGAACGCACAGGTTTTTAGGAGCGGGGCGAAAGCCGAACTCGCCGCGATGCGGCTGGCGAAGGCGATCGCGCACGCCGGGGACGACGTGTCCCTAGAGGTTTTTCTCAGGGACGGCTCCCTCGCCAGGACCCGGATCGTCTGGGCTCTGGATTCGGTTGCCAGCGATGTTGATCAAGACGAACGCGTGGCCTGATCGGCCAACCCGGTCACCTAGCAAGGCGCGGTGCGCACAAGCCGGTGGGCATGGCCGGTCCGCTGCGGGCACGCGTGCGCGAGCGTCGCGTAGTACCAGGGGCGCCTTTGCGCAGTTCGGCCGCATGGAGGTAGGCGAGACGAATTTCGACCCAGGTCGCGGAATCGGGCGACGGACTGACGCAAAGACCATCGCCATCGGCGATGTACCAGGCCGACCCGCGCACGGTGTAGCTGGATCTGACTCAGCTCGTCGGCGCGGCTTCGCGAGCGCGGTGGCCCTGAACGGATCGACCAACGTCGGGCCCGCGCAGGCGGAATGACAACCGGGCAGCGGGAGCCTGTGAGTGACAATGCGCCGTCGGCAGCAGCCTTCGAAGCAACATCGAACGGCGGTCGATGCCGAGGCCTGGGGAACGCTTGAAACCTGAACGCGCCGGTCTGCCGGACGGTTGTCACTTCCCCTGATCGGTCACGGGTTTAGCGGCCGCCTCGGCGGCGATCTGACGTCCGGCGTTTTGCAGTCGACGACCGGACTCCACGGCGGCGGCGGCGGTCAAGGACGCCCCGATCGCATCTGGACCCGTGATGACCACCTCTCCCCCCACGACCTGGACATCCATCGGCGCCTGCTCGACGGGTTTGTTCATGTGGGGCGGGGCGCGACGCAGCTCGTCTTCCATGCTGGCCGAACGTCGCCGCGCGTGCCCCGTTCCGAAATCGGCGGCCCGCAAGACACGAGGCGCCGCTCGCTAGGTTCACCGACCGGAAACCAGCGCAGGCTGCACGGAAAAGAGACCGCGCGCCCGGCCCAGCGCACGGTCGCTCGAGGGGTCTCATCCGGCCGCCGCGCACGGCGTCGCCGGACCAGGACTTTAGGCGGCGTCGCTGATCTCCGCCGCCTCGCGCAGTCAGCGCTTGGCCGACGAGACTGATGGAAAGAGCGCCAGCGTCAACCCATCGTCGCGAAACCACGATTTCACTGATCCAGCCTCCAAAGGCGAGGCGATTACGTTTGCCAAGGATCGGCGAGCCCGCGCCCGCGCGCGCAACCGAATGACGGCGCCGAAAGTTGCAGCTCCGACGCTCACGAAGAGCGTGCCATGGGGAGAGATATCATGATCCGCAATCGACTTTTCCAGGCCGCCGGCCTCTCAACCTTCCTGTTGCTCGCGGCCTGCGGGCCGAAGGCCGGCGAACAACAGCCTGAAGCGCAAGACCAGGAGCCGACCAACATCGTCCAGGACGTCGCCGGGGCCGCGACGGGCGTCGGCACGGGCGCCGCGGCGGCGCTGAGCACGGAGGCTTTCGTTCGCGACGCCGCGATCGGGGGCATGTACGAGATCGAATCCGCCAAGCTCGCCCTGACCCGTTCCAAGAACCCGAACGTCAAGGCGGCCGCCGAGATGATCATCAAGGATCACACCGCGGCCGACAAGGCGCTGAAGGCCCTCGTCGCCGCCGGAAAGGCCCCCGGGCCGTTGCCGACCGAGATGGACGAGCGCCGCAAGGGGATGCTCGACAACCTCAAAGGCGCGGCCGCCAACGACTTCGACGACCGCTTCCTGGATCAGCAGACGATGGCCCACCACGAGGCGCTGCTCGCCTTCAACGGCTACAAGACCACGGGCGATAACGCCGACCTGAAGGCCTTCGCGGCCGAGACGGCGCCCAAGCTGGAAGCGCACGCCAAGATGGTGACCAGCCTTGACCGCACCACCAACGCCGACGACGAGGGCGGCGCCGGCAAGGCGGCCCAGCCCAACGCCGCGGGCCGGGCCATGGACGACATGAAGCACTAGACGCGATGGCGCCGCCGGCTAGCTGTCGGCGGCGCCCTCATTCCGCTTCTGATCGCGCTTGTCGCCCTGCCCCGCTTTGGCGACCGCCTTAACCTCTGCTCATTGGTCAGCGGCTAGCAACGCACCTTCATTGACGTAGTCAGCCGCCGACTGGTTTTTTGTCCTCTCGACGCATGTGGCGGTTGACGCCTCCATGACGGACTTTCGCAAAGACCAGGAACGCCCTGGCTCGATCGGCATTGTTTAGATGTAGCGACCGCAACGCCCTCTCCGACGACGCGGTCCCGCACAAAAGCCCCCGGCTTCAAGCCGTGGGGCTTTGCTCGTTTTTCAACCCTCATTCACAACCTGAGCATCGATACCCTGCTGATGAAGAGCAGCGATTTTCAGTGACACCAGCCCGCGCGAGCGCGCGCCTTCATAGAAACGTGTTCTTTCCGATCATCGTCATTCGACAGGCCAGGTCCGCCTCCCCTGAGGCGACGATGTAATGATCGCCCCCGTCGGCGATGCCGGTGGTGAACACGACCGGGCTCGCAAGATACATCTGCTCGGCGATCGAGGCCGTCAGGGCGGGAGCCGCTTCCAGGAGCGGAACCTGGTCTTCCAGCCGCCAGATTCGCGTCGGATCATTCAGATCGAGAAGCGCCCAGAAGGTGCGGTAGGCGCCGACCACGCCGACCGTCTCGACACCGTGGTAGAGCATCAGCCAGCCGGCGTCGGTGCGGATCGGAGGACTGCCGCCGCCGACCTTCATGCTCGAGGTGGAGCCCTTGCGCGCCCGGATCTCGGGCTGATCGAGCGGCTTCCAGTGCAGGGCGTCGGGCGATTGCGCCAGATTTATCGACGGACCGCCGGCGAAGGGGCTGTCCGGCGGGTAGGCGAAATAGACCTCTCCCAGCGGACGGGTCAGGGCCATGAACTTGTCGCCGATCTTGCCCTCGAACAGCAGCATGTCTTTGTTCTGGTGGTCGAGGACGATGCCTTGCAGCGCATAGTTCAGCCCGTCCGTCGAAGTGTGCAGCGTGGTGCAATGACGTTCGGCGCTGACCGCGCAGCTGGTCATGTACCAGATGTCTCCAACCTTGCTGATGCGGGCGTCCTCGACGCCATAGTCCTGGTAGCTCCGCTCCGGCGCGATGGCGTGGTCGTAATGGACGGCGACGACCTCACGGCCGTCCGCGGTCAACTCCACCGGCAGCAGCCATGACAGGGACGTCAGGGCGAGGAGCCGATGACGATCGCGGCGAAGCAGGAAATGTCGCGGGTCGGTCTGGTCGATCTCGGCGAGCGGGAATGGAACCGTCCGATACCCGTCCGGCGTCCACTGGACCGCAAGCACTTGACCATCGACCGTGGGCTCGCTGAGGGCCTCGGCGATGCGCACCATCATCAGCAGATTGCCGTTCGGCAGCCTCGCCAGCCCCGGATTGAAGGCCCCCAGCACGTGGGTCGGCGCGTGGAGCGACCGGCGCAGAGGCGACCTGGAGAGATCGACGTCGGCCGGCCGGAAGATCAGAAAATCGTCCGGAGAGGTCATGGCGGTCCAGAGGCGAAAGGTTAGGTCTGAACGCCACTGTGACTCGGCCGTTCCCGCCATCTCCCTGGACGGCGAGCGTTCGCCCCCGCACTGCGCGGCCACGCTCATGGAACGGCATCGGCGCCGGCGAATTGCACAGCCGGACAGGCGCGGGCGACGTGCGCCCCGACGATACGACTGACCACCGACGCGCCCGACCAGGTCTCGCAAGGGAACGCCAGCATGGCCAAGGACAGCAATACCGCAACCGTCACCCCGCCGCCCGCCCCCATCGGCGCCTTGGCGCTCGCCGCCGAATTGCGCGCTGGCGCAATGACGCCGCTGGACCCCATCGCCTTTGGCGAGACCCTGATTTCGCCCGTGATCGGACGCGACTCGCTGTGGTTCTTCATCGGCTCCCGCCTGGCGCTGCGGACCGCCTACGGCCCCGGGGGCGACGTCCAGGTCGACCGTAGCGGCGACAGCGCCTTCAGGGTGGTGACATCGCTCGGCGTGTTCGATGTCGCGGTTGTTCCCGAGCCCGATGATCAGGTCCTGCGCGTCACCACCACCTTCACGCCAGCGACCGACCTGCTCGCGCCTTACTGGCCGCGCGACCTTTACGTCCTCGGACGGGACGGCCTCCCCGTCGATGTCCAGGGCCAGGTCGAAGCCGCCCAGCGCGGCGTCAATGTCGGGCTGGTCTACTTCACCGTCTCTGCCCCGGACTTCGGCACGGTCATGTACCTTCAGAACCTCACGGCGCTGAATGACTGGCACCGTCAGGTCGGCGCCGCCCCCGAGGGCGTCGTCGGCGGCCACTGGCCCGAGCTCGGCTACCGACCAGCGGCATTCGTCGAGCGGCCGCTGCCGGCGGGACAGTCCTTTGTCCAGTCAGACGTCCTGTTGAGTTGGGACGCGCGGGTCGCCGAAGGCGAGCACGACGAAGCCGCCACCTTCATCGAACTCCTGGCACGCCTGTATCGGCGCCTTTCCGACGGGCCCAAGACGGTTTTCCGGGATTGGCCAGGCCGTTGCGCGACCACGCTGCGTCATCTGCAACGGTCACCGAAGGCCACCATCACCCACTATGGCCACACCTACCTGCATCCCTATACCGACAGCGAATACCCCGACTGCATGGTTCAATTGAGCGTGGCGCAGTCGATCCACGAGTACGGGCGCTGGCGCGGCAAGCCGGTCCCTTTCGAGGCGGAATTGCTCGGCGGCATGCGGAAATTCTACGACCCCGATCTCAAGACGCTGCGCCGCTATCTGCCCAATGTCGGCGATGACAAGAACGCTGACCAGGTCGACAGCTGGTACCTCTACCATCCGCTGCTGAACCTCGGACGCCTGGCCCTGGATGGCGATCAGGCCTCGCGCGCGTTGTTCTTCGACTGCCTCGACTACGCGATCCGGGCGGCCCGTCACTTCGAATACGCATGGCCGATCATGTTCGACGTCAACACGTTCGAGGTGATCCAGGCCGATCGCAAGGGCGACGGGCTTGGCCAGACCGACGTCGGCGGCATCTACGCCTATGTCCTCCTGCTCGCGTTCGATCTGAGCGGGGAGGATCGCTACCGAACGGAAGCGGAAAACGCCCTCAGGGCGATGAACGGCTGGAAGTTCGAGTTGCTCTATCAGGCCAACCTCTCGGCCTGGGGCGCGACGGCCTGCATCCGGCTGTGGCGCGAAACCGGGGATGACTGGTTCCTGAAACATGGTCAGGTGCTGCTTGCGGGCTTCCTGCACAACTGTCTGATCTGGGAATCCGAGATCGGCGCCGCCGTGCACTACAGCAACTTCCTGGGCGTCAGCTGTCTCCACGACGGTCCCTACATGGCGCTGTACGAGTGCTTCGAGTCCTTCGACGCCTTCGAGGAGCTCCTCGATCGCGGCGGGGAGCGCCTGCCCGAACCCGTTCGCCTGCTGCTCACGGAATACCGGCGCTACGCCCTGCATCGGGCCTGGTTCTACTATCCGGACGCTCTGCCGCCGGAGATCCTTCCGCCCGAGGAGGAGGTTCGAAACGCCCATATCGACCGCAAGCTCTCCTTCCCGCTCGAAGATCTCTACGGCGATGGCCAGGCGCCGGGCCAGGTCGGTCAGGAAATCTACGGCTGCGGCGCCGCCTTCACCTTCGCCACGCGGGCGTTCCACGATCTGCCAGGCGCGCCCTTCCGCCTGTTCGCGGAATACCCGGTGCGGAATCTCGCCAGGACCGCGTCCGGGCTGTCCTTCAGCCTCGACGGCGCCAGGGGCTATAGCGCCGCCGTCCGCATCCTGCCGCGAGGCGCCAAGGCGCTGCCGGAGATCTTCGTCAACGGGCGGGTCCGCAAGCCGCGCGCGGACGGCTCGATCGTCTTCGACGCGAATGGCGGCGAAACCATCGATATCACCTGGGCGGGACCCGCACGGGGGTAAACCCGCCCATGCTCCCGCCCGCCGCCGGCGCTTGACTCCGCCCCGCCGCAAATGAGAACATTTGCAGAACAACGGTGGTGACCATGACGACCTACAGCCAGCTGACCGATGTAGAACGCCGGAAGGTTCTGGACCTCGCCCATACGGTGATCGAAGACGCCAACGCGGGAAGGTACGACGCCAGCCAGCTCGAGGCGCTGGCCGCGCGAACCCGCGCGGCGACGCCATCGCAGGGCAGTGAGCAGGCGCTGCAGATCGCCGACGCCATCGACACCCTGGCCGCGCAGATGCGCGCCGGTCGGCTCCCGGGGCGCTTCCACGATCCGGAGACGCTGAAAAAGCCCATCTACACGCCGGTGGCTGAGCTCGACGACAAGCAACGGCGTCTCGTCGAGCAGACCGCCCTTGAGGAAATCGCCTTCTTCGGCGCGGCCGGCGATCCGGCGGCGATCGAGCGGCTCGCAGCCCAGGGACGTCTCCAGGACTGGTCGCCCGGCATGGAGGGCCACTTCGCCCAGACCTGCACCGCCCTCGCCTGGCAGGTTTCGGACGTCATGGACGACATCGCCGCCAGAATGCGCGCCGGGCAGGCGGTTATCGCCGGTTTCGCGGCCCTCGGGCCGGTCGTCCGCTTGATGGTCAGGAGCTGAAGGACGGCCTGACGCGCGCCCGCGCCTTGCGTGATCGCGGCCAAGACTATCGGTAGTGCATGCGGGTGGCGGTATCGGATCTGTCCGTTCGCGGCGCGATCTCGTTCAGGATCAGTCGCAAGTCGCCGATCCGCCTCAGCGCCGGTCGATCGCCGGTCGAGGCGGCGGCCATCGCATCCAGCGCCAGCACGGCTCCGGGACGCCCGCCTTCATCGAGCAGGGCCTGCGCCTGCGCCAATAGCGCCGCCCGGTCAGCCGCCCCCCGCGCGCGGCGTCGTCTTAGCCATTCCAGCAAGACCACCTCCCCCCGTCGTCCGTCCAAGCACTCTAGCGGCTCGCCGGCCGAAGTCGACGGGCCAGCGGCCGCCTGTCAGCAGCGATCCGAATAGCGGTCGTAGGCGGAGATCCGCCGACGCAGCGGATCGATTTCCTGCAGATAGATTTCGGCCCGCAGAAAGGCGAGTTCCGCGTCCAGCCGATCTTGCGCGACGTCGATGAACCAGGCCCGAGGCGCGCCGTCGGCCTCACCGTTCCAGCGATAGCCACGCGCCTTGAGGCGATCCTTGAGGTCGAACGGCGAGTTTTCCGCCCAGATCCGCCACAACGGCCGGCGCGCGCTGGTCAGGAGCCGAGCGAAGGCGATCTCGCCGGAACGCGGCAGCGGTCGAGACAGCAGTTCGATGGCGGCGTAGCAATCGTTGAGCGCCCGGTGGCGGTCGTAGAAGAAGCCTTGGCCCATCGCCAGATAGGCCAACTTCACACCCTCGCTTCCCTCCTCGGTCCACGGCACCTCGGACATCGAACAGGCCCAGGGCTTGGTGGTGAAAACGTCGCTGAACCGCTCCACGAATCGGCGGTCGAAGCCGGCGTTGTGGGCGACGACGAGCGCGGCCGGCGCCGCGAACGCCGCGACCTCGTCGGGATCGATGGTCTGGCCCGCGACCATGTCGTCGTCGATACCGGTCAGGGCCGTGATCTCGGGAGGGATCGGGTCGGCGGGCTGACGCAGCCGACTGAAGGCCGGTCCAACGCCAACGACCTGGCCGCTGGGCTGGTAGAAGAAAGGGACCATGGCCAGCTCTATGATCTCATGGCGACGGGGATCGAGGCCCGTGGTCTCAACATCCAGGAAAAGGCCCATGCGCGTTTCGGCAGGCGGCTCAACAGCGGCGGGCTCCCGCAACCTTCGCAGGACCCGATAATCTCCGCTGGCCTCGAGCGCCTCGCTCAGACTCTCGAAATCGACCGGCTGTTCCAAGGCGTCTCCAGGGTCCGCATTCGTCGCGCTTGGATCGAGTTTAGCACACGCGCCCTGGCGACGGCCGTGGAGCGCCGCCGCGCGGCGTCACCTCAGGCCGCATTGGCCGCGACCTCGGCGACGCCGGCGGAGCGGGCGGCGCCCCAGGCGTCGACATCGCCCTGGGCGTAGACCACGCGCCGGCCGATCTTCCGGAACGGCGGGCCGATCCCCATCCAGCGATAGGTCTGCAGGGTGCCGACGGTGGAGCCCAGCCGCGCGGCGGCGGCCGGCGTGTCCAGCCACCGCGTCTCGATGACCGCGCCCAGCAAGGCGCCGGCGGCGGACGGTTGGTCGCCGACCTCGCAAAGCGCGCCCTTGGATGCGTCGACCACGGCGACGGGCTGTCCAAGCAACCGGGCCGCCTCGGCGGAAATCCGCTCGGCGGCGGCCTTGAGCGGGTGATCGGCCAGGTGGGCGTAGCGGTGCGTGGTCTTGGCGCTGCGATGGCCAAGGAGCGACCCCACCACCAGCAGACTGTCGCCGCCGCCCACGCCCAGGCTCGCGAAGGAGTGGCGCAGGTCGTGGATGCGCACGTCCTCGAGGCCGGCGGCGGCGCGGATCTTTTCCCAGGGCTTCTGCAGGTTGACGAGATGGCCGAGGCCGTCGCGCCCGACGATCAGGTAAGGATTGCCTGGGGTGTCGGGGATCGCGTCGATCACCGCGAGCGCCGCGCTTCCGACGTGGACGATCTTGGAGCCGGTCTTGCTGTCGGGAAGCCGCAGGCAGCTGTTGTGCGCATCGACGTAGGTGCGCTTGAGGGTCAGGATCTCGTTTCGGCGGCACCCGGTCAGGATCAGCAGCCGGATGGCGGCCAGCGCGAACGGCGACTCCACCCCCAGCGCCTCGGCCGCGGCGAGGGCCTCGCCAAGCCGGATCAGTTCGGCCGGCGACAGGAAGCGCTCGAACTTCTTCTCCGGGAAGCGGCGCACCCGCAGAGCCGGGTTGTCCGCACGAACCCCGCGGCCGACGCCGAAACCGAGCACCGCCGAGAGCTGGTCCAGGGCGGCGTTGGCGGCGCCCCTGCCGCCGCGCACGCGGGAGAGGCCGCGCTTCTTGCGCGTCCTGGCCATGCGAGCCGTCTTGCCGTCGGCCACGTCGCGCAGGAGCTGCTCGCAGTCGGCGCGCGTGATGGTCGACGCCCGCCGCGCTCCCAGCAAAGGCTTGATGTGGTTGTCGATCCGAGATCGCGCGCCCGGGATGGAGCCCGGCTTGCAGGTGACCATGCCCTCGGCGAGATAGAGGTCGCAGAGCTCGCCCAGTTTGATGTCCTTGCGGGTGGCGCTGCGCTCCGCCTGGGGATCGACGCCGGCGGCGATCTGGCCGAGCAGGATGCGGGCGCGGTCGCGGGCCGTGTCGGGGGTCCATGGCGATCCATGAGGGCCGATGGTGTAGCGGCGGGCGCGACCGCCGAAGAAGTACTGCAGCACGTAGCCGCGATGGCCGGCCGGGGTGATCTTGAGGCCCAGGCCGCCGATCTCGCTGTCCCAGATGAAGGTGTCGCTCGCCCGCGGGTCTAGGGACTCGATGAGCCGCCGCGTGAGTTTCTGACGCTCCCTGGCCATGCGCGCTGCTCCTGCTCCGGACCCGTCGCCGCGGTCGCCGCCATGCTCTCCAGTAAGAGTCCAGTAAGAGTCGGGCGTCGTTTCGCAGCGTACAGCGTCGAACGAAAAAGCCCGTAAGTCAATGATATTTATAGTACTTTGCGTACTCTAGCGAAGAATCGAAAAGGCTTCAGGCCGTGTTGGTAATGCTGAGGTCGGCAGTTCAATCCTGCCCGGCGGCACCAGCGGTCCCAGTCCTCTAAAGGGGCTGGGACCGACCAAGACGAAGAGCCCCCGCGGGGGCGTCCCCAGCAAGCTCCGAACCGTCGCTGACGCGCCGCACGCCTACAGGCGCGACAGGCGTCCTTGAGCGACCACGGGTCCCGTGGGCTGGCCTGTCGGGGAGCCGCCGGCGGGCTCGACCGAGATCGCCAGGGTCGCATCGCCGGTAATCGGCACGGTCACCGACATCGAGGCGGCGTTCGCGGTCGGCATCAGACCCAGCGACACCGGCTTGCCGCCGTTCTGCGGCAGCAGCCACAGTTCGTGCGAGTGGCCGGGCTGACCATCGGCGCCGACCGGCGTCACGACCACGCGCTTGCTGGTTTCGTCCAGGGTGACGACGAACAGCACCCGCCCCGCGTCGGTGCGCATCGGCGTACTGGCGAGGAGCACCTGCGTCGGCGTCGGCGGCTGCTGCGGAGGCGGCGCCGGGCGCAGAGCCACGACCGCCAGCGCCACCGCCGCGATGCTGGCGGCGGCCGTGGTCGCGCGCCAGAGCGCGACACTATCCCACCAGCGCCGCCGGTCGGTGGCGAACATCGGCAGGGCCGCCACGATCGCGGGCCACAAGTCCCCGCGCGGCTCCACCGACTCGGCGCGCAGCGCGAGCGCGGTCAACCGCTGCTCCCAGGCGGTCACGGCGGCGGCGAAGGCGGAATCGTCATCGGACCGGCGGACCGCGGCGCGATAGGCGTCGCCGTCCAGCAGACCGAGCACGAACTCGGCCGCCAGCAGGTCGGTCTCGTCGCCGGGGCTCAGGTCGAGGGGAGTGTCAGGCATAGGCCTCCCCCAGACAGTCGCGCAGTTTCAACAGGGATCGGCGGATCCAGCTCTTCATGGTGCCCAACGGCACGCCGGCACGCGACGCCAGCGCCTCGTAGGTCAGCCCCTCGAAGAAGGCCAGGCGCACCGCGCCCGCCCGGTCGGCTTCCAGTTCGCCGAGACACTGTTCGATACCCGCCGCCGCTTCCGACGCCTCGACCGCCTCGCTCGCCGACAAACCGCTGTCCGGCATCGCCGCGATCACCTCGTCCGAGACAAAGGTACGCCCCCCGCCCTGACGCATGCGGTCGATGGCGCGGTTGCGGGCGATCGCGGCCAGCCAGGTGATCGGACTGGCCTTGGCGGGATCGAAGCTTGCAGCCTTGCGCCAGACCCGCAGATAGACCTCCTGCAGGACGTCCTCGGCCTCGACGCGGTCGGGCACGATCCGCAGGATCACGCCGAGCAGCTTCGCCGAGGTGTCGCGGTAGACGGTCTCCAGGGCGAGCTTGTCGCCCGAGGCCACGCGCGCCAACGCAGACGAGAGCACCCTGCGCTGCGAATCGGCATCCATGAACAACGGCCTCCGGTGTCGGACGACGGACGCTGCCACAGGCTCCGGAGCGCAGCAATGTAAGGCGGCTCATCATCACGAGAACCTTCTCGCCAGCAGGTGCCCCGCCACGGCCGCGACCGTGGTCAGGAAAGCGCCCCAGGCCATGTCGATCAGGGTGATGTGGGTGGCCCAGACCTTCAGGGTCGCCTGATTGGTCAGGTCGTAGGTGGCGTAGGCGACCAGACCCAGCACCGCGCCCGACACCGCCGTCTTGACCAGCGAGTCGGCCTTCAGCCCCGGAGCGATCGCGAAGAACACGATGCCGACGAGATAGATCACGTAGAAGGCCAGCGCCGGCCGCAGATCGGGCTTGTCGGCCATCAGCGAACCGATCACGGGGCGATACAGCCGTCCGTTGGCCAGCGTCAGCCAGAGGACGTCGAGCACGCCCATCGTGATGGCGGCGCCGATATAGGCGATGACGAACCGCATCACGCCTGCCCTCCGACCGGACGCAGGCGGTAGTGGCTGACGCCCCATTCCGCGCCGCCGCTGTCGCCGAACAGGCCGGCCGTCGCCAGGAAGAAACGCCGCCAGCGCCGCGTCCATAGCGCCGCGTCTTCTCCGTAGACCTCGCGCATGATCCGCCGGATGGCGCCGGGGCGCTCGTCCATGTTCGCCAGCCACTGGAGCGCGGTTCTCTCGTAGTGCGCGCCGCTCCAGCGCCAGTCCTGCTCGACCTCGAAGAGATCGCCGTACTGCCGGATCAGGTTGTGGCTGGGCATCACCCCGCCGGTGAAGAAATGCTGGGCGATGAAGTCGGAGTCGTCGGCCGCCTCGAAGCGGTACGGCGTGGCGCGGTGCGTGAAGACGTGCACGAACAGCAGCCCGTCCGGCCTCAGCCAGCCTCGCGCCCGCGTCAGCAGCGCACGCCAGTTGGCCATGTGCTCGAACATCTCGACCGACACGATCCGATTGAACTGTCGATCGGTCGCGAAGTCGTTCATGTCGGCGGTGATCACGGTCAGGTTGGTCAGACCCTCCGCGGCGGCGCGGCTCTCGATGAAGCGGCGCTGCCCGTGGGAATTGGAAACGGCTGTGATCCGCGACGCCGGATAGCGCCGCGCCATCCACAGCGACAGCGAGCCCCAGCCGCAACCGAGTTCCAGGATCTCCTGCCCGTCGTTCAGGTCCGCATGGGCGCAGGTCTCCGCCAGCGCCGCCTCCTCGCCCTCCGCCAGGGTTTCGGCGCCGGTCGGGTAGAGGCAGCAGGAGTATTTGAGGTTCGGGCCGAGGCAGATGCGGAAGAACTCGTCCGGTAGCTCGTAGTGCTGGTCGTTGGCTGCGTCGGCATGCTCGGCGATCGGACGCTGCGCCATCTCGACGGCGAAGGCCGGCTCGCGGCCGTTGTCGCCATCGAGCTTTCGACGGGCGCCGGCAACCATGGCGGCGATCGCCGGCCGGGTCAGGAAGTCGGGCGCTGGAGCGTCCTGAAGTGAACGCAGCATGGCGGTGAGCATGTCTACTCCGGTGCGGATTTGCGGGGTGGCAGGGGAATGAAACGGGAGACGCGGCGCTGGTAGGCGCGATAGGCCTCCCCGCGCGTGCGCAGCATTTCGGCTTCGAGCAGCGGCACGCCGCTGACGTGGTTGAGCAGCCACCACATCATCGCTGGAGCCAGCAGCGACAGCCAGCCGATGGCCTGCCCGTCGATGGCGATCAGCGGCCAGGCGAGCCAGGCCAGCCACTCGAAGAAGTAGTTGGGATGTCGCGACCAGGCCCACAGCCCGGTGTTCGCGACGCGGCCATGATTGTCCGGGTTGCGCCGGAAGTCGGCCATCTGGCGATCGGCGACGCCTTCGCCGATGACCGCCGCGAGCAGCAGCAGCACCGCCAGGGCCTCGCGCCAACCGACTGGGGCCTCAGGCCGTATCGCCGCGGCCCTGACGGCCATGACCAGCACGACCACGGTCACAGCCTGGATCATCAGGAAGCCCCAGGCCTTCACGCCCCAGCCGCCCCAACTCGCCTTCAGCCGCTCATAGCGCGGATCGGGACGCGGGGCCTTCCAGGTCCGGGTGGCGAGATAGCCGCCAAGCCGCAATGACCAGGCCGCGACAAGCCCGGCCACGATCCACTGTCGCGCCTGAACAGCGCCGTCCGCCGGCGCCAACGCGGCAGCCGCGCCGATGAGACCCACGGCGAAGGTCCAGACCACATCGGTCCAGCCGCCGTCGCCGGCCTGGCGCACGATCGTCCAGGCGACGGTCATCGCTACGACGGCGGCAAGTGCGGCGAACAGGATCACGAGCATCGGCGGCGGCCTCCTTCGCCAGCAGCTACGAGGCGATCACGGCCACGGATGCATCCGTATGGAGAACGGGCTCGTAGCTCCGGCAAAGCAGCCTGGAGCCGGCCCTCATGTCTCAAGTTCACACTGCCCCACGCCGCATCGCCGTCGTCGGGGCGGGCATCTCGGGGCTCGCCTGCGCCTGGCTGCTGTCACAGAAGCATGACGTCACACTGTACGAAGCCGAGCCGCGCCTGGGCGGCCACTCCAACACCGTCGAGGCCCCTACCCCGCACGGGCCGATCGCGGTGGACACCGGCTTCATCGTCTACAACGAGCCGAACTATCCAAACCTCACGGCGATGTTCACCCATCTCGGCGTCGCGTCGAAGCCCGCGCACATGTCGTTCTCAGTGTCGGTCGACGACGGCGCCTTTGAGTACTCCAGCCACGGCGCGGCCGGACTGTTCGCCCAGAAGAGCAATATCGCCAGCCTTCGGTTCTGGTCGATGCTGGCGGACCTGAAGCGCTTTCACCGCCGGGCGCCGCTGGACCTGCCGACGCTTGAGACTTCGCGCATCACGCTGGGCGAGTACCTGAACCAGGGCGGCTATGGCCGCATGTTCATGGAGGACCATCTGCTGCCCCAGGCGGCGGCGATCTGGTCGGCTTCCCCGGCCCAGATGGCCGACTATCCGGCGGCGGCGTTCGTACGCTTCTATCGCAACCACCACCTTCTGCAGGTCGATATGCGGCCCAACTGGCGCACCGTCGACGGCGGCAGCCGCGAGTATGTCGACCGCCTGCGCGCGAGGTTCAGCGGCGAAGCCCGCACTGGCGCACCGGTCGTCTCCATCGAGCGGGACGCCGCCGGCGTGACGGTGAAGACCGCTGCCGGCGCGGCGCGTCATGACGAGGTGGTGCTGGCCTGCCATGCCGATCAGGCGTTGCGCCTGCTCGCCTCGCCGAGCGAGGACGAACGCACCCTGCTCTCGGCTTTCCCCTACCAGCGTAACCGCGCGGTTCTGCACCGCGACATCCGCCAGATGCCGCGTCGACGCGCGGCCTGGGCGGCCTGGAACCACGTCAGCCACCGCGGCGACGACCGCGCGGCCGGCGGCGTGACCTACTGGATGAACCGCCTGCAGTCCCTGCCCGGCGCCGAACTGCTCGTTACGCTCAACCCCCTGCGCGAGCCGGACCCAGCGATGGTGCTCGGCGACTATGAGTACGAGCACCCGGTATTCACCCACGAGAGCCTGATCGCGCAGCAGCGGCTGTGGTCGCTGCAGGGCCGGCAAGGCACCTGGTTCTGCGGCGCCTGGTTCGGCTCCGGCTTCCACGAGGATGGACTCCAGGCCGGGCTGGCCGTGGCGGAAGAACTCGGCGGCGTTCGTCGGCCCTGGACCGTGCCCAACGAAAGCGGCCGCATCGTCCTGCCGCCGACCTTCGCGCCAAGCCTCGCCGCATGACAGAGGAAGGCCTCTATAGCGGCGTCGTCACCCATGTCCGTCATCGGCCTCGACGGCATGCGCTGCGGTATCGGCTGTTCATGCTGCTTCTGGATCTCGACAGACCGCCGGCCGAGCGCACCCGCCTGCTCGGTCATGGCCGTTTCGGGTTGGCCAGCTTTCGTGAGGCTGATCACGGCGACCGCAGCGGCCGGCCGCTCAGCCTCCAGATTCGCGAACGGCTGGCGTCAGCGGGGATCGCGGCGGATGGAGCGATCTGTCTGCTGACCATGCCGCGCATCCTCGGCCACGGCTTCAACCCGCTCAGCGTCTACTTCTGCCACGCCGCCGACGGCGCCCTGGCGGCGATCCTGCATGAGGTCACCAACACCTTCGGCGAGCGGCACGTCTACGTGGCCCCGGCCGATCGGAGCTCCCCCGTCCAGCGCCATAGCGCCGACAAGCGGTTCTATGTGTCACCGTTCATGGACATGGAGATGCGCTACCGCTTCGCCGTCGAGCCACCGGACAGCCGGACTAGCATCGTCATAGAGGTGGACGACGCCGACGGCTCGCGGATGACGGCGGCCTTCACCGGGACGCGCGAGCCTTTGACCGCGAAGACCCTCCTCGCCGCCTGGCTGGCCCATCCGCTGATGTCGCTGGCCGTCGTCGCGGGCATTCACTGGGAGGCGCTGCAACTCGTCCTCAAAGGCCTGCGCGTGAGGCAGCGCCCACCTAGAGACGGCATCGAGACGACCCTCTGCCAGCCGAGCACACCCTAGTCGGTCACGGCATCACGACGAAAAATGGGACCAGGATCCCTCACGATCCTGGTCCCAAGGAATCGTCCGGCGCCCAGGATGCGGGGCCGAACGCGACGGGAAGGGAGGAATCACCGCTGACAAAACCCTATTCGCTGGATAGGGATTGCGCGCGCCAGTTTTCCTGACAGCGCTCAGGCATTAGTTGAGAGCCCAAAGATTTCGCGGCTCGCAGGAGTTTCGCGTGATCCTTCCCCGTCCCGGTCGCCGCAACCTGATCACCGACGTCCCCGGCCTGCGGGTCGGCAACGCGACGGACGAGGCGGTGCGCACCGGCGTCACCGTCGTCACCTTCGAACAGGCCTGGACGGCCAGCGTGGACATCCGCGGGGGCGGCCCGGGCGTGCGCGAGACCGCCGCGCTCGATCCGGAGAACCTTGTCGGCAAGGCCCACGCCATCGTCATGGCTGGCGGCTCGGTCTACGGCCTCGGCGCGGCGGACGGCGTGGTGGCCGCCCTGGCCTCGCGAGGCGTCGGCATGCGGATCAAGCCCAACTCGCCGCCGATCCCGATCGTCCCCGCCGCCGTGATCCACGACCTGGCCAACGGCGGCGACAAGGACTGGAAGCTGACGCCCCCCTACCGCGACCTCGGCATCGCGGCGCTGGAGGCGACCTCCGACACCTTCGACCTCGGGTCCGTCGGCGCGGGCCGGGGCGCCATGGCCGGGTTGATCAAGGGCGGGCTGGGATCGGCCTCGATCGACCTCGGCGAGGGCCTGATCGTCGGGGCGCTGGTCACCGGCAATCCGGTCGGGTCGGTGAAGATGCCCGGGACCGAGGTGTTCTGGGCCTGGCCGTTCGAGCAGGACGACGAGTTCGGCGGCCTCCTCCCGACCCGCCGTCCGGACACCGCCGATCCCGTGCCCGACGAGTCCCGGCTCGAGAAGGCCGGGCGGCTGACGGCCGGAGCCAACACCACGCTCGGGATCATCGCGACCAACGCAAACCTCACCAATGTCGAATGCCGCCGGGTGGCGATCATGGCCCAGGACGGCCTCGCCCGCGCCGTGCGGCCCGCTCACACGCCGTTCGACGGGGACCTGGTGTTCGCGGCGGCGTCCGGAGAACTGGCGCTGTCCGATACGCCGGAGCGGGCGGCGCAGATCGCGCGCATCGGCTCGGCGGCGGCGGACTGTCTCGCCCGGGCCATCGCCCGCGGTATCTGGCTGGCGACCTAGAGCGCCGGCGTGGCGGCGATCAGGTCCGCCGTGTAGTCGTGCATCGGCGCGTCGAAGATCTGGGCCGTCGCGCCGCTTTCGACGATCCGTCCCCGGTGCATGACCAGGACCCGGTCAGCGATCGAGCGCGCCACCGCCATGTCGTGGGTCACAAACAGGCAGCCCATGCCGAGGCGGCCGGTGAGGTCCTGCAACAGGCGCAGAATACCGGCCCGGACAGTGACATCGAGCGCCGAGACGGCCTCGTCCATGACCAGCACGCGTGGCTCGACGATGATCGCGCGAGCGATGGCAATCCGTTGACGCTGGCCGCCGGAGAACTGGTGCGGCAGACGATCGGCGGCGTCCGCGGTCAGGCCGACCTGGACCAGCGCGGCCTCGACCTTCGCCCGGCGCTCTACGGGAGACAGCTGCTGCTCCAGCAGGTTCAGCGGCTCGGCGACGATCCGCTCGATGGTCCAGCGCGGATCGAAGCTGCTGTAGGGATCCTGCAGCACCACCTGAATACGGCGGCGGATGGTGTTCGCCTCCCTGCCCGGCCTGGCGCCGAAAGCCTCGCCGCCGACGCGCACCGCACCCGCCTGCGGGGTGTCGAGGCCGAGCACCGTCCGCACCAGGGTCGACTTGCCCGAGCCGGACTCGCCGACTAGGGCCACGGTCTCGCCCGGCTGGATCGAGAAGCTGACGTCGCTGACCGCCTCGACGCCGGCGGCCCGGCGGCCCAGCCAGTTCCGGCGCCCGGGATAGCGGCGCGTCACGGTGACGGCCTCAAGTACAGGCGGCTCGGCGTTCGGCGCTGAAGGCGGCTTGGCGGGCAGGACCGAGTCCGCGATCAGGCGCTGGGTATAGAGATGCGCCGGGCTCCGGATGATCGTCTCGGACGCCCCCTGCTCGACGATGCGGCCGTCCTGCATCACCGCGATGCGACCGGCGACGCGGGAGATCACGGCTAGGTCGTGGCTGATCAGCAGCAGGCCCATGCCCTCCTCACGGACGAGGCTGGAGAGCAGGTCGAGGATCACGGCCTGGGTGGTGACGTCGAGCGCCGTGGTCGGTTCGTCGGCGATCAGGATGGCGGGATCGCGGGCCAGGGCGATGGCGATCGCGACCCGCTGCCGCTGGCCGCCGGACAGCTCGTGGGGATAGCGGCCAGGATCGATGCCGGCGAGCCCGACCCGCTCCAGCAGGCTCAGCGCCCGAGCTCGCGCGGCCGCGGCGGCCAGCCCGAGACGCGCGGCCTCAGCGATCTGATCGCCTATGCACATCAGCGGATTGAGCGCGGTCATCGGCTCCTGGAACACCAGCCCGATCTGCGCGCCGCGCAGGGCGACCCGGCGACGTTCGGTGGCCGCGACCAGATCCTCGCCATCGTAAAGGATGCGGCCGCCGATGTTCGCGTCCGGCGGGGTCAGGCCGATCACCGACAGCCCCGTCAGCGATTTGCCCGAGCCCGACTCTCCGACAAGGCCCACCACCTCGCCCCGCGCGAGTTCCAGCGACACGCCGTCGAGCAGGCGTCGGCCGCCGAGCTCCAGGGTCAGGTCCTCGATCCGCAGCAGGGTCATGTGCGCACCACCAGACGCGGATCCAGCCGGTCGCGCAGGCCGTCGCCGGTCAGGTTCAGTCCGACGACGATGATCAGGACCGCGAGGCCGGGGAACAGCGCCTGCTGCGGCGACACGCTCATCAGGGTCTGGGCCTCGTTGAGCATCCGCCCCCAGCTCGGCGTCGGCGGCTGCACCCCGAGCCCGATGTAGGACAGGCCGGCCTCGGCGATGACCGCGACTGAGGCCTGGATGGTGGCCTGGACGACGAGCACCCCGGCGATGTTGGGCAGGATGTGAGACCACGAGATCGCGCCGTCGCTCCGCCCCGCCGTGCGCGCGGCCAGCACGAAGTCCCGCGTCCACAGCGACAGCGCCGCGCCGCGCGTCACCCGCGCGAAGACGGGGATGTTGAAGACGCCGATGGCGAGCACGACGGCCTGGATGCCGGGTCCCAAGGTCGCAGTGATCAGGATCGCCAGGATCAGAGCCGGAAAGGCGAAGACGACATCGCCGGCGCGCATGATCACCGCGTCCAGCCAGCCGCCGCGCGCGGCGGCGAGGCCGAGCGGAACACCGAGGCCGAGCCCGATGGCCACGGCGGCGACCGCGACCGCCAGGGTGCTGCGCGCGCCGACCATGATCATCGACAGGGTGTCGCGGCCGTAGTGGTCCGTGCCCAGCAGGTGCGGCCAGCCCGGAGGCAGCAGGCGCTGGTCCACGGCCACGCCGGACCAGTCCCCCGGCGTCCACACCAGCGACAGCGCCGCCGCCAGCACCACGAGACCGATCAGGCCGAGGCCGACGCGCAGGCCGAAGCCAGATCTGGAAGCTTGCGACGCGTTCATGCCTCACGCTCCCGCAGTCGGGGATCGATCAGGCCGTAGAGCAGGTCGACGAGCAGATTGGCGAGCACGGTGGCGAGAACCAGCACCAGCACCGCGCCCTGCACCACGATCAGATCGCGCTGGGTGACGGCCTGAAAGATCATCCGGCCGATGCCCGGCAGGTAGAAGACGTTCTCGACAATCACCCCGCCGGCGATCAGGTAGGGCAGCTGCAGCCCCAGCACGGTCAGGATCGGGATCAGGGCGTTGGGCAGCGCGTGACGCCAGAGCACCGCGCCACGGGTCAGCCCCTTGGCCAGCGCGGTGCGGATGTAGTCCTCGCCGAGAACCTCCAGCAGGCCCGACCGCGACACCCGCGCCAGGATGGCGGCCTGGGGCAGCGCCAGGGCGATCGCCGGCAGTGTCAGCGCCTGAAGCCCTCGCCAGAACCCGGCCTCCCAGCCCGGGAACCCGCCCGCGCCGAACCAGTGCAGGGTGGAGGAGAACAACAGGATCAACAGCATCCCGACCCAGAACCCCGGCAGGGCCATGCCGATCTGGCTGAAGCCCATGACCGCGATATCCGTCGCCTTGCCGCGTCGCGCGGCGGCCCAGATGCCGAGCGGCACACCGATCACCACCGAGAGCAGCGTCGCGAACAGCGCCAGCGGCGCGGACACCGCCAGCCGCTCGGCGATCAGGCCCGAGACCGGCACCTGATAGGTATAGCTGACGCCCAGATCACCCGTGACGGCGCCGACGACCCAGCCGAGCCAGCGCTGGAACGGCGGCGCGTCGAGGCCGAGCTGGCTGCGCAGGGTGGCGAGGGCTTCGGGGTTGGCGTTGAGGCCCATCATGTAGCTGGCCGGGTCGCCGGGCGCGATCTGCAGCAGGGCGAAGATGACCGCCGACGCGGCCAGGATGGTGAGCGCCGCCCCGCCCACGCGCTTGAGCAGCCAGGCGGCGCCGAACCTCAAGCCCAGCCAGCCGAGCGCCAGAAGCGCCAGCACGCCGACGATCGGCGCCAGCCACGTGGACGTCGCCTGCCCCCCCTCCGCGGCGGTCCCTGCCCTGCCATCGAAGGTCGCGTTGGCCAGGTCGATCGACTGGGTCGGCGCGTTCAGCCACAGGCCTTGCAGACGGGCGTCCCAGACGCCCAGGCGCGGGAACTGGAACAGGAAGCCGTTGACCGCATCGTCGGCGATCTTCCGCTGGATAGACTGGAGGATGGTCGTTCGCTCGGCCTCGTCGGTCGTGGCCTTCAGATCCGAGAGCAGCCGCCGGACCTCGGGGCCATCGTAGCCGAAGTAGTAGTCCTGGCGGCCGTAGATGTCGTAGTCGAACGGCTCGGCATGGGCGACCACGGTCAGGTCGAAGTCGCGGTTGGCCAGCACCTGTTCGAGCCACTGCGCCCATTCGACGTTCTCGATCCGCACCTTGATCCCGACCTGGGCCAGCTGGGCGGCGACGACCTCGCCGCTGCGCCTCGCGTAGTTGGGCGGCGGCAGCTTCAGGGTGACGGAGAAACCGTTCGGATAGCCGGCCTCGGCGAGCAGCCGTCGCGCCGTCGCCAGGTCGTGCGGATAGCGGCCCGTGAGGTCGATGTAGGCCGGGTTCTGCGGCGGCAGGTGGCTGCCGATCGGCGTGCCGTAGCCGTACATCGCGCCCTTGATGATCGCCGGCCGGTCAAGGGCATGGGCGATCGCCCGCCGCACCCGCAGGTCGGCGAGCGGCCCCTTGCGGTTGTTGATGCCTAAGATGGTCTCGGCTTCCGTCGGCCCGACCGCGACGCGCAATCTGGGATCGGCGCGCAGCTCGGCCAGGTTCTCGGGCGCGGGGAAGTCCGGGAAGGCGTCGACGTCGCCCGACTTGACCGCCGCCAGCGCCGCGACCGGATCGGGAATGAACTTGTATGTCACCTGGTCCAGCGACGGCGCCTTCCCCCAGTAGTCGGGATTGCGCTCCAGGATCAGCGCATAGCCCCGTCGCCAGTCGCGATAGCGGAACGGGCCGGTGCCGACCGGCTTCGTGCCGGCCTGGGCCGCGCTGTCGGGCGACACGATCACCGCGTCGCCGAGCGCCAGCAGCTGCAGCAGGCCGCTGTCGGGCCGCTTGAGGATGATGCGGACGGTGTCGGCGTCGGGCGTCTCGATGCGCTCGATGGCCGAGAGCGCTTCTCGCTGGGCGTTGGCCGACGCCGGCGCGATGGCGCGCTCGAGGCTGAAGCGGACTGCAGCGGCGTTGAACGGCGCACCGTTGTGGAAGCGCACGCCTTGACGCAGGTGGAAGGTGTAGACTCGCCCGTCCGCCGAGATCTCCCACGAGGTCGCCAGCATCGGCCGCGCCCGTCCGTCCGGTCCCAGCCGAACCAGCCCCTCGAACAGGGTGGCGTAGACGACGTCGTCCACCGGCGCGGCGGCGCCGGCCGTGGGGTCCAGGTTCGGCGGCTCCAGCTGCATGCCGAGCGTCACCGCCCCCCCGGCCCAGGCGACGCTCGCCAGCGACAGGGCGGCAAGCATCCCCGCCAGAAGGGTGGCGAGCGATCTCAATGGGCGGCGGCGCGGCGGCGCACGCGGTCGGCGGCCTGCTTGGCCTGTTCCGGGAGACCGAGACGCTCGTAGACCTCGGCCAGCGCGCGGTTCACCGGCACGGCGTTGGGATCGAACCCGCGCCGGACCTCGAGGTCCTGCTGGGCGTCAACCAGCCGCTCGCCCTTGATCAGGGCGTCGAGCAGGATCAGCTCGAAGAAGTCGCGCTGGGCATGGCTGCCGCCGATCTCGCCCAGCCTCGGCAGCGCCTCGCGCAGCGCCCGGATGGCGGTGTCATGGTCGCCGGCGGCATGGGCGGTGATGCCGAGCGCGGCGGGCGCGGCGACGTCGCGCCAGGCCTCCAGCGCATGCTCCGGCGCTGTCTCGGCCTTGCGCTGGATCGCCCGGAAAAGATGCTGCGCCTGCGGCTGACCGGTGCGGGCCAGGCCGTAGAGGTACTGCAAGCTCAGGAACGGCTGTTCCACGTCGTTCTCGCGCGCCGCCAACCAGGGGGCCAGATCATCCCAGCGGCTGCCGACATCGAGCCCCGAGAACTCCATCCGCGCAAGCAGGGAGACGGCGCCGATCTGATCCTGGGAGTAGTCCCTGGCCACGCCCCAGACCCCGCTGTCATAGATGTCGAGCACCTCCTGGCCTCGTCCCTGGCTCAGCCGGAACAGCGCCAGATGCCACCACAGGTGCGTCGACATGAAGGAATTGAGCCCGACCCAGGTCGAGCGCACGGCTTCGAGGAAGCCCGCGCCTTCGTCTATCCGCCCCTGGGTCAGCATGATGTGAGCCAGGGCGTGTTGGGCCCAGGGCTCCTTCTCGCGAAGCCGCAGGGCCAGCATCGCAGAGGCCTCGGCCTCCTTGAGCAGGTGACACTGCTCGTAAGCGAAGGCGAGCATGCCGTGCAGGTAGGCGACATCCTTGTTGGCGTCGCGCACCGCCAGCGCCGTCCGCAGCATCGCCGGGAAGTCGCCGCGATTGAACTCGTGGTAGTGCCGCAGCTTCAACAGCAGCAGGTCGCGCGGGAAGCGGGCATGGATCTCGTCGGCGATCGCGAAGGCTCGCGGCAGGTCGTCGTCGAACCAGGCGCGCACGAAGCCGATGTTGAGCAGCTCGCGGTCGTTCCCGCCCGCTGCCTCCGCCCGCATCAGAAACGGCGACGCGCGCTCCCGGGCTTCAGGCGCTTCGAGGAGCAGCCAGATCGCCGCGGCGTAGGCGTTGAGCAGCGGCGATCCGGGATGAAGCTCCGCCGCCGCCAACACCTCGGCCGAGCGGTTCTCGTAACCAAGGAAGCCAGCGACGAAGCTGTCGACGGCGACGCGGGCCGCGCCGTCGTCGGAGATCGCGTTACCCAGGTAATCTGTACTCATCGAGAGGCGGTCTTCGACACTTTCGGCTGCTTGTCCGCTTGTAGGGTGAGCGCCCCGAGGAAGTCAGCCACGTCCTTCGCCGATCGGTCGGGAATCTCGACCTGCGGCAGGTGGCCGACGCCCGGATAAGTGATCAGCTTGGCGCCCGGGATGTGCTGGGCGAACTTGCGGCCGCCCTCGACCGACAGGATCGGATCGATCTCGCCGTGCAGGACCAAGGTCGGGGTGGTGATCCTGGCCACGGTCTCCGGCGTGGCCCCGGACGCCGAGCCGAGGTCGATCGACATCAGGATGTCGCGGTGCCCCGGCCCCCGTTGCAGATCGGCCCAGCGGTCGATGAAGGCGTCGGTGATCACCGTTGGATCGCCCACCTGCCCGCGCACGCCCTGGCGGATGAGCGGCTTGTTGTCGATGGTCTTGAGGACAGCGCGGCCGATCGGGTGCCCGAGGATCCGGAACGCCAGTGGCGGCGGCCCCTTGGCGGGCGACGGCCAGCCGGCGGCGGCGTCGAGGATCAAGGCGTCGAGCCGTTCCGGATGAGCCAGGGCGTAGCGCCAGGAGATACCACCGCCCATCGAGTTGCCGCCCAGGGCGAAGGTCTTCAGCCCGACCTTGGCCGCGAAGTCCTCGACCAGCGCGACATAGCCGTCGGAGGTGGCCCGGTAGCCTTTCGGCGTCCGGGTCAGCCCGTGGCCCGGCAGGTCGAGGATGACGATGCGATAGCGATCGCCGAGCACCCTGGACCAGCCGTCCCAGCTGAAGGACGAGTCGCCGTAGCCGTGCAGCAGTAAGATCACCGGCCCGGCGGGGTTGCCCTCGTCCCGATAGTGGGCGCGGACGCCGCCGGGCAGATCGACGTACTTCGACGACTTCGAGGCGTATTTCGCCTCGAGCTTGGCGTAGGGAATGTTCGGGCGCGCGAACGCCAGCCAGGTGACCAGCGCGATCAGGACGATCGTCCCGACCAGGCCCAGGATTATCTTCAAGACGATCGCCATGACGGCCCCCGTGCTGAGCGCTGCGCGCCCCTTGTGATCAGTATTTCAGGCTGCCGCGAACGCCCCAGACCGCGGGCTCGCCCGGCGCGGCGATGTCGATGCCGGGCAGGAAGAAGTTGCGGGTCAGGTCGTAGTCCTGGTCGAAGATGTTGCGGCCGAACAGGCTGATCGCCCAGGGCGCGTCCGGCGCCGTCAGCGTCACGCTGGCGTTGGCGAGCCAATAGGAGTCGACGTTGTAGGCCGGGCCGAGCAGCAGCGGCTTCACCTCGTCGTGGAAGGCGTAGTTGGTCTCCGCCTCGACTTCGAGACCGCCGACGGTCCAGCTGTACGACACCTGGCCGTTGTAGCTTAACGGCGCGAACCCGACCTCGGCGCCGGAGCGGTCGATATAGCGGGCGGCGTTGGCCGCGACGCTGGCGGCGATGTCGAGGTCGTTCGAATACTCGTCGTACTCGCCGGCCTTGTAGCCGATCGCCTGGCTGATCCGCAGGCCCGTGAACGGGCGCCAGTTCAGCTCCAGCTCGCCGCCGTAGATGTGCGACTCCTCGGCATTGACGATGGCGCCGATGGGACCGGTGTTCTGGTTCCAGATCGCGGACTGCACCTGCTGGTCCTTGTAGTCGTAGTAGAACAGCGAGCCGTTGAGCTGCACGGTCCCGTCGGCGAAGTCGCCCTTGAAACCGACCTCGTAGGCCCACAGCGTCTCCGGCTTGAAGGCGCCGACGGCGGAGGCGTCGGGCACGTTGTAGGCGGTGAAACCGCCCGACTTCGTGCCCTTGCTGAGGCTGGCGTAGATCAGCAGGTCGTCGCTGGCCTTGAAGTCGAGGCCGATCTTGCCCGAGACGCTCTGGCTCTCCAGCGACTTGTCGGCCGAGGGGCTGAAGTCGAACAGCGGCGCGCCGGGCGCGAACACGCCGCCGGTCACGTAGTCGCCCTGCTTGCGCTCCTCGTCCTCGCCGCGCAGGCCGAGGGTCACGGTGAGGCGGTCGGAGAAGGCGTACTCCAGTTGGCCGAAGATCGAAGCCGACCTGGCCGACTGCTTGTAGGTCGTCGCGGCGGCGAACCCGAGCGACTGGTAGAAGTCCGAGTAGAAGGCCTCGTCCAGGTCTTCGTCGGAATAGTAGGCGCCGACCAGCCACTGGAACGGTCCCTCGCCCGTCGAGGCCAGCCGGACCTCTTGCGAGAACACCTCGGCGTCGGTGTCGAAGGCGGTGCCGGCGTAGGCGTACTGGGACGCGTCCCAGTCGTTGAACTCACGCCGGTGCAGTTTTTCCAGAGAGGTGATCGAGGTCAGCTCGACGCCGCCGAGATCGAGACGGGCCTTCAGACTGACGCCGGAGCTGTCGGTGTCGCGCCCCGGCTTCTGGTTCACGCCGATGCCGGTGAGACCCTCGAAGGCGACAGAGCCGCCCCAGCCGGTTTTGGTCTGGTCACGGTCGGCCGGGATCGCCGGCAGCAGTGGATTGTAGGCCAGCGGCCCGAACAGATAGAGGCCCTTCGGCTCGGACTTGTCGTAGCCGGCGTGGGCCGAGAGCACGAACTCCAGCGACTCCGTTGCGTCCCAGGCCAGCTGGCCACGCACAGCGCCCGCGTCACGATCGCCGATCTTGTCACCGGTGAAACGGTTCTCCTGCCAGCCGCCGCCGTATTCGAGCACCCCGGCCAGACGGAAGCGCAGCCGGTCGGAGATCGGCCCGGAGATGTAGCCGTCGGCCTTGAAGGCATCGTGGCTGTCGATCTGGGCGGTAATCCCGGCGGTCTGGTCGCGGGTGGCCTGGTTGGTGATGAAGTTGATCGCGCCGCCGGTTGTGTTGCGGCCATAGAGCGTGCCCTGCGGACCGCGCAGCACCTCGACGCGGGCGATGTCGAACAGCACGCCCTGGGTTTGGGCCTGGATCGGATAGGCGACCTCGTCGACATAGACGCCGACGGTCGAGGTGTTGTTCGAGGCATAGTCGTCGAAGCCGACGCCGCGCAGGCGGAAGCCCGGGTTGCCGCTGCCGAACTGCGGCGTGATCTCGAGGCTGGGAACGCTGTACTGCAGGTCGTTGACGGTGTTGATGCCGCGCTGGACCAGGTCGTCGCCCGACAGCACCGTCAGCGCGATGCCGACGTCCTGGGCCGCCTGTTCACGCTTCTGGGCGGTGACGACCACCGCCTCGACTTCGGAGGTGTCCTCAGCGGCCCAACCGGACGTCGCCAGACTCGCGGCCAGCGCACCGGCGGCCACACCAACCAGATATCGTTTCATGGGAATTCCCGACTCTCGATCGCGCGGCCCGACCGCCGCGCCGATTTCCTAGTAGATTTATAGAGATTAGAAAGAACGAGATTTTCTAAGGTCTAGCGGAGCTTTGGCGCCGCTGCACGCAAGCATCACGCGACCTTCGAAAGCCCCACACGGATGGCGGCCACGATCTGGTCGATCTCTGACTCCGAGACGATCAGGGACGGCGACAGGGCGATGATGTCGCCGGTCACCCGGACCAGCAGGCCGTCGTCGAACAGGCGGTGGAAGATCGCCTGCCCGCGCTCTCCCGGCTGCCCCGGGATCGGCGCCAGCTCGACCGCGCCCATCAGGCCGATGTTGCGGATGTCGATGACGTGGGGGGCATCGCGCAGCCCGTGCAGCGCCGCTTCCCAGTAGGGCGCGATAGCGGCGGCGCGGTCGAACAGCGCCTCGTCGCGATAGACGTCCAGCGTCGCGATCCCGGCCGCGCAGGCGAGCGGGTGGCCCGAGTAGGTATAGCCGTGGAACAGCTCGATGGCGGCGTCCGCATTGTCCAGGAACGCCTTGTGGATCGAACCGCGCACGGCCACGGCGCCCATCGGCACGGCGGCGTTGGTGATGCCCTTGGCCAGGGTGACGATGTCCGGCTGGACCTCGAAGTGATCGGCCGCGAACGGCGCGCCGAGGCGCCCGAAGCCGGTGATGACCTCGTCGAAGATCAGCAGGATGTCGTGACGGTCGCAGATCTCGCGCAGCCGCTTCAGATAGCCGACCGGCGGCGGCAGCACGCCCGCCGAGCCAGCGACAGGTTCTACGATCACGGCGGCGATGTTGGAGGCGTCATGCAGCGCCACCAGCCGCTCCAGCTCGTCGGCGAGCTCGACGCCATGCGCCGGCTGCCCCCGCGAGAAGGCGTTGCGCGTCAGGTCGAGCGTATGCGGCAGATGGTCGACGCCGGTCAGCAGGCCGCCGAAGTACTGCCGATTGCGGGCGATGCCGCCCACCGAGATGCCGCCGAAGTTGACCCCATGATAGCCCTTCTCGCGGCCGATCAGTCGAGTCTTGGTCCCCTTCCCGCGCAGCCGGTGATAGGCGAGCGCGATCTTCAGCGCCGTCTCGACCGCTTCCGAGCCGGAGTTGGTGAAGAAGACGTGGTCTAGGTCACCGGGCAGGATGTTGACCAGCCGCGAGGCGAACTCGAACGCCTTGGGATGGCCGAGGTTGAAGTTGGTGGCGTAGTCGAGCTCGGCGGTCTGCGCGGCGATGGCGGCGGTGATCGTCTCGCGCCCATGCCCGGCGTTGACGCACCAGAGCCCGGCGGTGGCGTCGAGCACCGGCCGGTCGTCGGGCGTGTAATAGTACATGCCCTTGGCGCGAGAGACGAAGCGGGGCTCGGCCTTGAAACGCCGGTTCGGCGTGAACGGCATCCAGTAGGCGTCGAGGTCGTTGGCGGTCGTGGTCATGATCAGTAGCTCGACGCTTCGAGGGCCGCGGGTCCGGTTGCGCAGTGCGCCGGCGGCTGGGGATTGGCGCGACGGACAGCGTCAAGCTCCCGGCGCGCCTTGTCGAGGTCCGACGTGAACACGGGATCGGCATGCAGGCCCGCGACCAGGGCTGCGCCCATCACCCGGCCGGCGTCGACGTCGCTAGGATAGTGGAAGCCGCAGACCACCCGACTCTCACCGTAGCCGACGCCGCGGCGGAGGATCGCCTCGCGACGGTCGGGCGCCAGTTCGGCCAGGATCAGCCCCCAGGCGAAGCCGATCGCCGAATGGCCCGAAGGGTAGGAACTGCTGCGCGACAGTCCGCCCCCCGACACGCAAAGCGGGGCCGGCTCACGCACATAGGGGCGCGGACGGACGGTGCTCTTGATCTTGTGCTGGACGATCTCGACGTCGGGCAGCACCGCGCCGAGCAGGTAGGTCAGGGTCGGCGCGTCGGCGGGCTTCACCCTTACGCCCAGCGCACATTCGAAGGCCTTGAAGGGCGCGTCCGGGGTCTCGACCTCGGTGTCGGCGGCGGCCTGGGCCCAGCGGGACAAGCCCTCCAGGCCACGGGTGCGGCGGTAGACGGCGATGTCGGCCGCTTCCCGCTCGGAACCGGCCGTGGGCGGCATCGGCAGGAAGCTGGTCGCGTCGAGTGTGGATGCGTCCTTCAGATAACCCTTCGGATGATCCAGGAAGCCGGTCCAGAACGTCGGCGACGCCGGCGGTGAAGCCGGCGTCGTGGTGGCGCATCCGCTGATCAGCAGCACGGATGCGAAGAGGCTGAGGGTCGTCCGTTTCAAGCGATACTCCAGAACGCAGAATGGCGCGGCGGCCCCTCCCCGAAGGATGGGACCACCGGCCTTGTTCAGTACTTATAGGTGAGGCGCACGCCGTAGGTGCGCGGCTGGTGCGGCGAGGTGGTCACGCCGTAGCTGTTGCCGTTCCAGGCGTTGCGGGTCTCTTCGTAGTATTTGTCGAAGATGTTCCGCGCCCAGAAGGCGGCCTGCCAGTTCCCGTCCTTTGGCCCGAGGCTGAAGCTGGCGTTGGCCAGCCAGTAGCTCGGAATGATCGACGCGGCGCTGGTGCTGTAGAGATCGCTGCGGTGGCTGTAGTTGGTCTCGACCCGCAGATCGTAGTCCGCCGCCGTCCACTCGTAGGAAACCTGGCCGCCGTAGTTCACACGCGGGAACGGCAGGCGGTCGCCGGCCAGGCTCGTGGTGATGACAGTGTTGTAGAGCTGCGTGATCGGATCACGCGCGGCTTGGGTCGCGGGCCAGTCCAGAGACTCGTAGACGTCGTACTCGCCGTACTTGTAGCCGAGGTATTGAGTGATCTCGAGACCACGGGTGACGCGCCAGGCCAGCTCCAGCTCGGCCCCGTAGATGTGTGACTCGGGCACGTTGGCGATCTTGCCGATCCGCCCGAACAGCGGGTCGACGACGTAGCCCTGAACCTGCTGGTCCGTGTAGTCGTAGTAGAAGGCCGCGCCGTTGAGGCGAAGGCGGCGGTCGAGGAACTGCGACTTGAAGCCGGCCTCGTAGGCCCACAGGATTTCCGGCCGGAACGGCTTGGCCTGCTCATCGGACGCGCTGGTCTTGTTGTAGGTGGTGAACCCGCCGGACTTCACGCCGCGCGCGACGTTGGCATAGAGCAGCAGGTCGTCGTTGACCTTGTACTCCACGCCCAGCCGGCCGGAAACTTCCGACAGCGTCGACTCGGTGTCGAACGGCGGCGACGTCGGCGGCAGCGTGATGCGCTTGGTGCGGAAGTTCTCGAGCTTGCGGGTCTCGTCCTCGTAGCGAAGGCCGCCGACGATCGAGAACTGCTCGGTCACGCGGTAGTTGAGGTTGCCGAACACGCCGATCGACTCGACGCTCTGGTCGTATCGGGTGTCGAACAGGTAGCTCGGGCCAAAGGCGTCGGTGAAGTCCGAGAAGAAGCCGCCGTCATTGGCCTCGCTCGAATAGGATGCGCCGACCAGCCAGTCGGCCTGACCGGTGGTCCCGTTCAGGCGAAGCTCCTGAGAGAACACCTCGATCTCGTTGTAGAAATAGGTGTCGCCCTCGTTCGAGGCGGTGGCGTCCCAGTCGTTGAACTCCTTGCGATCGAACTGCTCGTAGGCGGTGACGCTGGTGAGCTGGGCAAAGCCCAGGTCCGACCGGACCGTGGCGCTGAGGCCAACACCTTCGTTGTCGCGGAACGGCTTGGCGCTGGTCGAGACGCCGGCAATGGCCGCCAGCTGCGGCGAGATTCCCCAGCCAGTGATCCGCCACGCCGTGTCGGCCGGATACAGCGGACCCGACGGCGGAACCGTCGCCTTGCCCGTCTGGTAGGGCGCGAGCAGGCGGAAGCCGAGGCCGTCGGACTCGTCACGATACCAGTGGGCGATGACATCGACGCTGGTGTTGTGGGTCGCGTCCCAGAGCAGCCGGCCGCGGATGGCGGTCTTGCGGGCGTCGCCGAGGGATTCCCCGGTGTCGCGGTGGTACTGCCAGGCGCCGCCGCGCTCGATCGAGGCGGCCAGACGGCCGGTCAGGTTCGGCGCCAGCTGACCCGACACATAGCCCTCGGCCTTGACCGCGTCGAAGCGGCCGTACTCGGCGGTGAGGCCGGCGGTGAAGTCTCTGGTCGGCTTGTTGGTGATGATGTTGACCGCGCCGCCGGTGGTGTTGCGGCCGTAGAGCGTGCCCTGCGGCCCGCGCAGCACTTCCAGCCGGGCGATGTCGAACAGCACGCCCTGAGAGGCCACGGTGTAGGGATAGGCGACCTCGTCGACATAGACGCCGACGGTGGAGGCGTTGTTGGCGGAGTACTCGCGCGCGCCGACGCCGCGGATGCGGAACTGCGGCTGGCCGCTGCCGAACTGGCTGTCCACCTCGAGGTTGGGGACGGCGTTCTCGAGGTCGTTGACCACGGTGATGTTCAGCTCTTCGAGCTGCGCCCCGCCGACCACGCTGAGCGCGATGCCGACGTCCTGTGCGGACTGCTCCCGGCGCTGGGCCGTGACGATCAGATCATCGACGGTGGTGGCGCGCTCTTCGGCGCTCTCGACCGACTCCGCGGCCATCGCCGGCCCGACACCGACCATCGCGAAACTCAGCGCGGCCACCGCCGCGCTCGACATCAACTTTCTCATGCTTCCGCCCCCACCTTGGAATTCTGGACGAACGATCGTCCGTCTGCGGAGGGGTCGATACCCCACTGACTTGATAGAGTATGACCAGTTTTTCTGATGCGGCTCGTTAGATCCCTAGCCGATCACACCATGCAGGCCGGCTGAAACCCCATGTTTGTAAAGCGTTTCGAGGCTGGCGCGAGGGTCTGTGCGATCGGATATTTTCTGCAATTTCACCGTCGCTTCCGACGGCGTGAGGTCGATGGAGACATACCCTCGGTGGCGACTGTCGAAGAATTTCACGTGCGGGTTGTCGGGCAGGATGCCGGTGATCCCGGCGTGACTCGGCCCGGTCGAGGTGATGGACGTTCCAGCCACCTCCACCGCAATCGGCTTTGACGCCGGGTTCGTCGGATCGAGGTGCAGCTGGCTTGAGAAGAACGAGTGATAGTCTCCAGTCAGCACCAGTGGATTGGACAGGCCCGAACCGTCGATGGCGTCGAGCAGGCGCATGCGTCCCGCCGCGTAGCCGTCCCAGGTGTCTGTCCACCAGGCCGCCTCGCGCGACTTCGGCGTCGCCCGCAACGGCGCCATCAGCAGGTTCTGGGCGAGGACGTTCCAGGTCGCATCGGCGCGGCGGAAGCCGTCATAGAGCCAGCGCTCCTGCGCCGCGCCGAGCAGGCTACGGGTCGGATCCTGCAGGTCGGCGCAGCTGTCGGGCGCGATATGGCCCTTCCCGTAGGCGGGGGTGTCGAGACACGGCTGTCGCGAGCGGTGCTGACGCCCGTCGAGCACGAAGAAATCGGCCAATTGGCCGTAGCGCAGGCGGCGGTAAAGCCGGGCATTCGGCCCTCTCGGCAGCGCCGACCGGCGCAGCGGCATGTTTTCGTAATAGGCCTGGTACGCCGCCGCCCGCCGGCGGGCGAAAACCTCCGTCGAGACACCAGGCCGCGACGACCAGAGGGCCGAGTAGTCGTCCTGGACCTCATGGTCGTCCCAGGTGACGACGAACGGCGCGCTCGCATGGGCCGCCCGCAGGTCGGGGTCGCTGCGATGGAGCGCGTACCGCGCGCGGTAGTCGTCAAGGCTGCGCGCCTCCGGCAGCCCGTAGGGCCGCACCACCTCCGCCGCCCGCTCCGGGCCGAGGCTGTACTCGTAGATGTAGTCGCCGAGGAAGAAGATGACGTCGAAGTCCTCCTCCGCCATGTGCCGGTAGGCGCTGAAGTAGCCCCGCTCCCAGTTAGCGCAGGAGGCGACGCCGAACCGCAGTCTGGAGAGATCATCGCCGGGACGCGGCGTGCTGCGCGAGCGGCCGGTTTCGCTCTGGTATCCCAGAGCCTCGAACCGATACCAGTAGGGGCGGTTCGCGGGCAGGCCGCCGACCTCGACATGCACGCTGTGCCCGAGGCGCCGGTCGGCGCTGGTCCAGCCGCGAGCCGCTATCCGGTCGAACCCCGGATCGAACGCCACCGTCCAGCGCACGGGAACGCGGTCGGCCAGTCCCTCCCCCGCCGGCCCGACCGGCGACAGCGCCAGTCGCGTCCACAGCACGAAGCCGTCCGTCGCGGGATCGCCGCTGGCCACCCCCAGGGTGAAGGGCGTCGATGACGCGGCGTAGAGCGCGCCGTGCGACACGGCCGGCGCCGCCGCCAGCGTCGCCGCGCCGGCCAGGAACGTGCGTCTCGAGAACGTCATGGTCGCGGCCTGCCGGGCCTATGCCGTCCGGAGCCAACCCTGACAGGCTTTGCGGGCCTCGAGGTCGGTCTGTGCCCCGCAGCTGGAGGCGATGCGGACGCGCAGCCTCGCGAGCACCTCGGCGCCTCCATTGGCGCGGCTCCAGTCGCTCAAGGCCTTGTCGAGCCCGTCGAACCGCTGGCGCGTGCGCTGGTGATAGCTGTTCGGCTGGCCCGCCAACTCGTCGACGACGTCGCCGGCCGCCTTCTCGATGGCGGCCTTTTCCCGTGGCGCGAGCCGGATCAGGCCCTGAACGTAGAGAGCGCCCCACTGCGCTCGCGTCGCCGCGCCCTCGGCGGTCTCGTAGCCCTTGCGCAGCCAGCTGATCGCCTCGGCCTTGTCGCCTCGCGCCTCGGCCAGCTCGGCGATCGACGGCATGTAGTAGTACGGCGTCTTCGACGTCTTCAGTTCGGCCTTGAGCAGCTGTTCGGCGGCGGTCTTGTCGCCGACTTCGGACAGCAGGTCGGCGGCCGTGCTGATCGCCGCTTGCCGCTCGTAAGCCGTCGTCGCGGTGCGATCGGCCCAAGCGGCGCGCTCGCGGACCTTGTTCACCAGGGCCGGCGGCGCGGCGGCGTCCTTGCCGGCGCTCGCCCGGAACAGAGTGATATCGACATTGGTCACCACAAGACGATCGGAAAGGCCGAGACTTTCATCTGTATACAGACGATCGGCGGCCTGGACGGCGAGTGCGGACAATCGCGCGCGCTCCCCCGCATCGCTCGACGCGAGCTTGACGAGACGATCGCCGCTGAACGCCAGCGTCTGCAGATTGGCGCGGGCCTCCTCCGGCGAGGCGAGCACCGCGTTCAAGGTGTCGCGCGCCTTGGCCTTCTGCCCGCCCGCCAGGGACGCGCTCTCCGGAAGCAGCTCAAGGGACAGCAGCGTGAAGCGTCGCTTGAGCGCCGGCGTCGGCGCGACGTCCGAGAGACGGCTCAGAACCTGCGCGGCCTGATCGGCCGGGGCGAGACGGCCGTCATCCTGATCCCAGCTGTAGCCGGCGAGCACGGCCCAGTCGTCGCGCTTCAATCCGCGTGGTTTGGACAACGCCTGCTCGAGCAGGGCCTTCACCGGCCGGCGGCTTTTCTGAACCGCCTCCAGGGCCGCCTCGACCTGCGCGGGGTCGCCGCTCGATAGCCGGGTGATCTCGTTACGGTCCGCGCCCAGCACGATCAGGGTCGGATAGCCCTTGATGGCGAAGCGTTCGCCCCAGGCCTGGGCGCCCTTGGAGTCGCCGTCCAGATAGACCGGCACGAAAGCAGTCGTCCGGGCGATGAACTCGGGATCCTGGAAAAGGCCGGCCTTCAGCCGATTGCACGGGGGGCACCAGGTCGCGCCCCAATAAAGCAGCACAAGCTTGCCGCTGCCCGCCGCTTCGGCGAACGCATCGTCGACGTCGCCCGCGCGCCACGCGATCTCCTTCGTCGTTAGCTCGGCTCCCGCGGGCGCCGCCTTCGGCGCGGCGCGATCACAGGCGGACAGGGACAGAAACGACAGCGCCACCAGCGAAACCAGGGCTACGCGCATGATCAGACTCACACTCTTCGGCAGGTCGGGAAAACGAAGCCGCATGGGACCGGACTCAACGACGCGATGTCCAGCGACCGCGAATGCCTAGCGAATGAGTGGGGTTTGGCCGCGTCAGTTATTCTGATGGTGGCTATGCTTCCCTTGAGACTGTCCTCTAGGCTGGACGCAAAAAGAGGAACGCCCATGACCGACTCCGCCAGCGCAAACGCCGACGACCTCAACCGGACCCTGGGCCTCGTGCGCCGGGTCGAAATGTCGCCGGAGGGCCGCGCGGTGCTGGAGTACGAGGCAGGCCTCCACATGTGCCATTCGGGCGGCGTCGTGCAGGGCGGCTTCGTCACCGGCTGGATCGACGCGGCGATGGCCCATGCGGCGATCGCCATGGCCGGCCCCGACGTCGTGCCGATGTCGCTCGAGCTGAAGGTCAGCTTCTTCGCCCCGGCCCGCCCCGGCCGCGTGATCGCCGAGGCCTGGGTCGAGCGGCGCGGCCGCAAGGTCTGCTTCTTCGAAGGCCGCCTGCTCGATCCGGCCGGTGTCGTGCTGGCCAAGGCCAGCTCGACGCTGCAGCTGGCGGACCGAACCCGCGTGGAGGCGGCGGCCGCGACGGTGCGAACCGCCTGACCGCCTTCTCGTCGGACTAGCCGCAGATCGCGCCGGCGCGGGCGTCGGTATAGGCGCCGTCGGCCCAGGCGACAGCGCCGTTGACCAGCACAACGTCCACGCCGATCGAGGAGCGAACGTAGCGCATGCCGTCTCCGGGCACATCGTGGATCGGTCGCTCTTCGAGGCGGTCGATGGTGTCGGCGTCGAAGACGACGATGTCGGCCGCATGGCCGGTCTTGATCCGGCCGCGGTCCTTGAGGCCCCAGATGTCGGCGGTGTCGGCGGTGATCTTCTTGACCGCCTGCTCCAGCGTGAAGTCGCCCGACTTGCGGACAAACTCGCTGAACAGATAGCCGGTGTCGCCGTAGGTGGAGAACGACGACAGGTGCGCGCCGCCGTCGCTGGCGCCGATGTGGACCAGCGGATTGGCCAGCATCGGGCCGATGCGGTCGGTGATGTGGTGGCCGCCGTTGGCCGCCAGGAAGGCGACGTCGAGACCGTTCTCGCGGGAGATGTTGATCGCCGCCTCGGCCGCGCCCTCCCCGCGTTCGCGAGCGATGTCTCCGAGCTTGCGACCGACGTAGGCCTCCGGCGCGCGATCGCCGCCGCGCACGACCAGTCCGCCGAACTGGGCCTCGCCGCCGTCAGGACCTGCGTCCCGGATCAGGGTGGCGCGGGTCTCGGCGTCCTCGAGCGCAGCCAGGCGCTCGTCGAGCGGCAGGCGCATCGTGCGCACCCAGCGCGGCAGGCGGGCCAGGAACAGCGACGGGTTCAGCAGCGAGAAGCTGATGTCGATGGGCCGGGTCTGCATCTGCGGCCAGACCCGGGCGCCCCGCGCGAACTGCTCGGTGACACGGTCGAGAATGCGCGGCGCGGCGGTCGGCGTGGCCGTGGAGTCGAACACCGGCGAGAAGGTGGTCGGGATGCCGTGCTTCAGCGACAGCTCCGACAGCTGGTCGACGCGGGCGATGGTGATGTCGACGTCGTAGAACTCCGGCACCACCTGCAGCATGCGGCCGCCTTCAGCTTCGCCGAGCACGGCGCAGAGCGCGTCCAGCTCCTCGAACTGCGCGAAGCGGCTGGGCACGGGGCGAGCCTTGTCGTCGACATCGACGAAGCTGGTCGAGAGGCCGATGGCGCCTTCGCTCAGGCACTGGCGCAGCAGGTCCTGCATCGCCGCGATCTCGGCGGGCGTGGCCGCGCGCTGCTGGGCGTCGTCACCCATGACCCACAGGCGGATCAGGCTGTGACCGACCAGCGGCGCGACGTTGATGGCGAGGTCGGGCTCGATCGTGGCGCAGTAGCCGCCGAAGTCCTCCCAGGTCCATTTGGCGAACTTCTCGGTGAAGGCGATCGCCGGCATTTCCTCGATCTGCTGGAACATGCCCACGACCTTCTGCCGATCCGCGGCGCGCAGCGGGGCCAGCGACAGCGAGCAGTTGCCGGGGATGACCGAGGTGACGCCGTGCTCCAGCGCCGGACGGGCCTGCCCGTCCCACAGCAGCTGCGCGTCGAAGTGGGTGTGCGGGTCGATGAAGCCCGGGGCGACGACACGACCGCTGGCGTCGATGGTCTGGCGCGCCTCGCCGGTGATGGCGCCGATGGCGGCGATCTTGCCGTCCTGGATGGCCACGTCGGCCCTGACGCCGGCTTCACCCTCGCCGTCCACGACCAGGCCGTTTCGGATCACGATGTCGTACACGCTCAGACTCCTTCCAGGATCTTTCGCCAGGACTGGCCCTTGAGGCCGCTCAGGCTTTCGATGTCGCAGTTCTTCATCAGGGCGTAGCCGGTGGCCGCATCGAGCAGGACGCTGCCGACGACACCGTTCGGGTAGAGGATCCGGAGCACCATCTCGGCCTCGCCGTCGTGACCGGCCGCCAGATCGGCGCCGACGATGACGGCTTCGCTCGGCCGTGGGACTCCGGCGTCCGCGGTCATTGCAGCGGCGGCTCCACGAACACCACGTCGCTGCCCAGCAGAAGTCCGGCCGGCCGGCGCAGGACGAAGATGTGCATGTTGTAGCTCTTGATCTCGTCGATCGCGGCGTCGAGCGCCTTGTCCGGCAGAGCGCGCGTCGCCAGGGCCTCGATGGTCTCGTCGGCCAGGGGCGTCACAAAACGCCGATGTGGGGACAGTGTCACGCCAGACTCCCTCGATTTCATAACATGTTCCAAATTACCTCGCACAGCCGTCGCCTCAGGTCAAAGGCGACGTCAGACTATGCGACCCTTGAGCGACGACAGCCACGGCACGAGCAGGGCGTTGACCTCTTCCGGGGCCTCCTGCTGGGTCCAGTGGCCGATGCCCTTCAGGACATGCGCGCCCTCCAGGTTCGGAACCTGTTCGCGCAAGGTGGCGATCGGGTCGGAGGCCATGCCGAAGGCGGTGAAGGCGCCGTCTTTGTCGCCGGCGATGAAGAAGGCCGGCTGCTCGACCTTGCGGTCCTTGAACGGCTGCAGGAACTGGAAGTCGCGGGTGTGGTTGCGGTAGCGGCTGAGCGGCCCGAAGAAGCCGGAGCCCTCGAATTCGCCGACGTAGTAGTCGAGGTCGGCGTCGCTCAGCCACGCCGGGAACGGCTGCGGATCGGGCAGCCCGTCGAGCAGATTGTCGGCCGAGGTCTTCGGGGTCATGCCCGCCAGCCTGGTCAGGTCTATGTCGCCCGAGCCGACATAGTAGAACCGGCGGATGAAATCGCGCGGGTCGGCGTCGAACACGGCTTCCGCCCGGCCAACCGGGCGGAAGTAGCTCTGGTAGAAGAAGACGTTGTTGTTGTCGAACATCGACTTGATGATGTCGTCGAACGACACGGCCGGCACGCCCGAGTGGATCACCGACATGGCGGCCACCGCGGCGACCTTGTCCGGATGCAGCAGGCTGGTCTGCCAGACCATCGGCGCGCCCCAGTCGTGGCCGAGCAGGATGAACTTCTCGCCGGGCGCCAAAGCCTCGGCGACGCCGAGGATGTCGGCGATCATGTTCTCCATCGAATAGTCTTCGACCCGGTCGAACTTCTGCGAGCCGCCGTAGCCGCGCACGTCGATGGCGCAGGCGGTGAAGCCGGCGGCGGCGATGGGATCGATCTGGTGGCGCCAGCTGTACCAGCTCTCCGGAAAGCCGTGGACCATCAGGACCAGCGGGCCGGAGCCCTTCACGACCGCGCGGATCTTGGCGCCGCCGGCGTCGATGGTGCGGAACTCTTGCATGCTGGATTCCCGATCATGGAGCCCCGCCACGCATCGGCTCCGCCCCTGTCGACGCACCTAACCGCGCCTGCCCGTCCGGCTCAAGAAATTTGTAACGCGTTATGAAATTATTCGGCCGCGTTCGAGCCCAAAAAGAAGGGCGGCGAGACCTCTCGGTCTCGCCGCCCCAGAACTCCCGAGGGCGGGGTGTTAGAAGCTCTTCGTCAGCGACACGCCGTAGGTGCGCGGTTCCGAGAGGAAGATGTTGGTGTAGAGGCCCGAGCTGTCGTCGGTCAGGTACTTGTCGGTGATGACCGTCTCGTCGGTCAGGTTCCGCACGTACAGCTGGGCGACGAGCTGCCACTCAGGCTTCTCGAAGGTCACCGAGACGTTGGTGTTGGTGTAGGCCTCGAGCTGGTCGTTGACGCGGTTGTAGATGCGCGCGAACGACTCCGCCTGGTAGTAGAAGTCGACCCGCGGCGTGGCGCTCCAGCCACCCGGCAGCTCCCAGCGGTACTGGGCGCCCAGCGACACCGTCCATTCCGGCGAGTTGGGCAGCGCGTTGCCGCCGACCTCATCCGGGATGCCGGCCAGCGGGGTCACACCGGGCACGGCGCCCGAACACACGCCCAGCATGGTGGCGGCCGGGAGGCCGGCGTTGATCGCCGTCTGCAGCGCGGCCACCTGCGAGGTGAGCGCGATACAGTTCGAGAAGTTCGCGCCGTTTTTCAGGGTGACGTAGTTGGGATCGCCCTGGGTCAGGTCCATCAGATCTAGCGCCGCGGTGTCGGCGAGCTCGGTCTTCAGGTAGCCGATGTTGGCGTTGAAGCGCAGGTTTTCGACCGGCTCCCAGATCGACTCCAGTTCGGCGCCCCAGATTTTGGCGTCGATGTTGGTGTTGACCGCGGTGCGCTGGATGATCTGCGACACCTGGTAGCCCTGGTAGTCGTAATAGAACCCGGTGAGGTTCAGAACCATCTTGCCGCCGAGCAGGGTGTTCTTGGACCCGATCTCGAAGGCGTCGATGAACTCCGGCTCGTAGGCGAGCGGGAACAGCTCCTGGCCAGGCGTCTGCGGCGGGTTGAAGCCACCGCCCTTATAGCCACGGGCGTAGGAGCCGTAGAACAGCGACCGGTCGGTGAACGAGACCTCGGGCGTCCATTCCAGGTTCAGGCGGCCGGTGATTTCCTCGAAGGTGACGCGCTGCTGGGCCAGAGGCGCGGCGCCGCCGCGGATGAACAGGTTGGGCGCGTATGGCTGCGCCTTCTTGTGGTCCTCGGTCCGACGCAGGCCGGCGGTGATGCGGAAGGTGTCGCTGAACTCGTAGCTGGCCTCGCCGAACATGGCGTAGGACTCGACCTGATAGTCGGTGATGCTCGCGAAGTAGTTGCCGCCCGAGCCGTCGGGGATCGGGTTCTGGTCAACCAGCACGCAATAGGCCGGTCCACCATCGATCGGGCAGAACATGCCGAACAGAGGGCTGGCAGGGTCGAACCCGGTTCCGGCGTTGGTCGCCCGCGCAACGGCCGTCAGGGTGTTACCCGTCACGTACAGCTCGGTGCGCGCCTTGGTCTTCTGGTAGCTGGCGCCGGCGCTGAAGTTGAACGGCCCTTCGAACGACGACTGCAGCCGGATCTCGTGGGTGTTCTGCTCGCTTTCGCCCATCCCGAACTGGACGGTCCGGAACTGGTTCGACAGGCCGACCTGTGGGTCGTCGAAGAAGCCGCCCGGCGACAGGAAGGTGTTGTTGAAGGTCGTGCTGGGCGTGACGCGGTTGTAGTCCGCGCGCTGGAAGCCCTCGGACTCCGTGTGGCTGCCGGTGTAGCTCAGGTTCATCGTGTCGAGGATGTCCCACGACGCGTTGAAGATGATGCCGTCGAACTGGTTGCGATAGATCGGGTCGATGGCCGATTCGATGTTGCGCAGGTCAGGGATCTGGAACTTGCCGGCGTTGGCGTCGCCGGTGATCAAACCGCTGATGTTACCGAGACCGCCGCCCAAGGTGGCCGCGGTGTTGATGGTGCCGAGACCCGCCTTGCCGTTGATGTCGCCCATGGCGCAGCCCTGGCTGAAGTAGGCCTGCGTCGAGCCGCCGAGACCGGTGGTCGAAACCCCTCCGACGGAAGTGCGGCCCGGATCCTTTATGCAGAGCTGCTTGCCGACCTGGGTACGGTTGTCCTCTTCCTCGAAGTGTTCCCACATCAGGTAGGCCGAGAAGGTGTCGGTCGGGTTGAAGGCCAGGGTCAGGCGGCTGGCCCACAGGTCGCGGCCGTCGATGTCGTTGCCGGTGACAACGTTGTCGCCGAAGCCGTCACGCTTGGAGTAGGAGCCGGCCGCCCGGAAGGCGAACATGTCGCCGAGCGGGATGTTCACATAGCCGTTGGCGCGCTGGCTGTTGAAGTTGCCCAGTTCGCCGGTGATCGCGGCGGAGAAGTCGTCGGTCGGCTTGGCGGTGATGATGTTGACCAGACCGCCGGTGGTGTTGCGGCCGAACTGCGTCCCTTGCGGTCCACGCAGCACCTCGATGCGCTCGACGTCGAAGAAGTTGGAGTCGGCCAGGGTGCTGGCGCCGGTCGGGACGTTGTTGACGTGCACACCGATGGCGGCGTCAGCGCTGGTGGCGACCAGCTTGGTGCCGATGCCGCGGATCTGGAAGTTGAAGCCGCCAAAGTTGGCCCGCGAGAAGTTCACGTTCGGCACCGCGAACAGCAGGTCCTGGCCGGTGTCGATACGCTGTTCCTTCAGCCCCTCACCCGAGAACGCCGAGACGGCGATCGGCACGTCCTGCAGCGCCTGTTCGCGGCGCTGGGCGGTGACGACGACTTCGCCGACGGTGCTGGTGGCTTCCTGGGCGAAGACCGGTTGAGCGGCGAGCAGTGCGCTGGTGGAAACGCCGAGCGCAAGAAGGCTCCGCAGATACGCGGTATGGGCCATACTTCATTCTCCCCTCGCCGTCGGTCAGGCCGCGGCTCTTGTTTGATTAGGGCCCGCCCGGCCGGCTCTTGAGACGCCGGGGACGGTCCGCCCGCACCAAGTATGGGGGTCGTGGAAGCAGGCTCGATACTCGGATTCCAGCCGGGGGCTCGGCTTTCACCGAAATGGCAAAAATCAACCACAAGCATTTGATATTAATCAGATATTTATCGACGCCTACGTCAATATTGGTTCCCCAAGGCACGCTCGCCATTTGGTTGCTCGGATTTATATCCTGTTCCAATTTAACAAAACACCGGTGTGTCAGTTTTCCTTATACGTAAGGGAAACTGGCTGCACAAATACATATCGTGTTATGATTTTGCGGGATTTCGGCTCGGACAATCGAGGCGAGCGCGACCTGCGGGCATCGACATGCCGAGGTAGGCCGGAAGGGCTCTATGCCAGCCTTCCCCTTGGGCGCCACAAGCCCTCTCGACGCGAAACCTCGAGACGGACGCGGCCGTGGCTACTCGTAGTCGATGAGCAGGGTCAGGGGCGTCGACGGGGTCCCGCCGGCGGCGTCGCTACGCGGGACGATGCGGATGAAATCCCGCCCCTCGGCGTCCAGACGGGCCAGGCCGCCGTCGGAGATGTCGCCGGCATTGCGGCTTTCGATCGCCGAGACGTCGGCGGCCTCTCCCGTCGCGGTTTCCGTGCGGACCCGGTAGACGCGGTCGGGGTCGCCGGTGATCTGATAGACCCCCTCCTCCATAGTCGGAGACAGCGCAGCGTCAGGGTCGCTGGACGGCGCCATGGGGCGTGCGGTGCTCACGGTGAGGCTTCGACGCAGTTCGAGGGTCCCGGACGCGGCCGCATTCTGGGCGACGGCCGGGGTGACGATCGCAAGCAGCGCGAGACTGATGAGGGCGATGCGGATCATGGTTCAACGGAACTCCGCGGTGACCGTATAGGAAAAGGTGTGCACGCGCGCCTGCGCTCCGGCGGCGAGCTGAACGTCCATGCCCAGATCGAACGTCGCCTGACGGAAGAGACCCAGGACCGGCAGGTCGAAGGTCAGGGTCTGTCCATCGCTCACGGTCCCGACGTTGTAGCCGTAGCCGGATACGGCGCCGCGACGCAGCTTGACGATCGTCGCATTGCCCACGTTGCCCGACGGCCGGATGGTGACGCGGATCGGGCGAGCGATGCACTCCACGGAAAACGAGCAGCTCAGCGTGATCGTCGGCGCATCGACCGAAGCGTTGCTGAGGCGGATGGCGTCACCGGCGATGCGAGTGACCACGCCGTCGGTTGAGATCGAATAGGTGGTGGCGCTGGCCCCGCGGATCACGGTGCCGAGCACCGGCGCGGTGGCCGGCGACCGGCTCACGGTGACATCCGCGCCGAGCGCCTGGCCGGCGGTGGCGACAACGAGTCCGAACAGGGCCGAGCACAGGATTTTCCTCATGACGCCGCCTCCTTGGCGACCTTCACCAGCACTTCGCCGCCGCGGATGAATCCGCCGCCGGCAGGGATGGTAACGCGCAGCGGCGCGGCCAGGGCCAGTCCCAGGGCCGAAGCCTGCTCAGGCGCCAGTCGCACCTCGTAGACCCCCGGTCGAACGCCCTCGAAGTAGAGGACGCCGGAGTGGTCGCTGCGCGCGGCCACCGGCGCGCCGCCGCCGGCGGGAACAAGCTCGACACCCAGCGCCGACAGCGGTCGGGCCGGTCCTTCCGGACGCACGATCCGCGCGACCAGCTCCAGCTCGCCGCTGACCTGCATCGGATAGTCGATCATCGCGATACGACCGGGACGCGGGACCATTTCGAGCGTCCCCGCCCCGCCGAGCAGGAACGGGTCGTCCACGCCCTCGGTGGTCACGCGGACCTGCGCCCTCGCCCCGTCGCCGAGACCGACGCCGAGGGCGCGGCCGTTGGCGTCGGTGACCACGGCGCCGCCCGGAGTCTCGACAACGACCTTGGGCACGCCGGCTTCGCCAGGCTGACGCACGCCGTCGCCGTTTGCGTCGACGAAGGCGTTGAAGGCGACTGCGCCACCGCCGGAGACGCCGGGCCGGGTCATGCGATAGCGGCCGGCGAACGGGTCGTAGCCGAACCCGAAGCCCAGCTGCACGCCCAGCCGCCATTCCGAGGAACTGGTGTCGTAGCCGGCGTTCAGGGCCAGGTCGAAGCGCCGCGCGCGATACAGCGCCGAGCCCTGTACGGTCGTCGTCCCTTGGGGCCCGAGGGCTTGAACCACGCCCAGGCGCACCGCCGTTGCTTCGGACAGTTGCCACTCGGCGGAGGCGTAGGCGGTCTCGAGCGTCGTGCTCGGCCGGATTTCGTAGGTAAGCCCGCCCCGCAGCTGCAGCCGGGCGGCGACCAGGGTGGCCAGATCGACGCCGCCGACCAGCCGCTCGCGGGTGATGTCGGTCGACAGGCGCTCGCGTTCGTAGGCGAGGTTGGTCGAGACGTAGTAGTGGGCGATCGGCGCCGAGGTGCGGATCTCCGACGTCACCAGCGACGAGCCGTCGACCCGCTGGGCATGCTGCAGGCTAACCGACAGCGGCAGGGTGAACTGCTTGGTCAGCGCCAGCTGGGCGTCGGCGCGCACGTCGGTGGCGCGCTCCAGGCGGACGTCGTCGAGGGCGCCGAACGGCCGGGTCTCGTCGATGAACCCGCCGCGGTACTCGGAGTGCTGGCCGACCAGCGAGACGCCGAACGGGCGGCCCGCGACACTGGCCGACGCGGCGCGGCCGCCGCGATCGTCGACGCCGAGATCACCCTGTACCGCCCAGCCGCCGAGCGAGCCGCGCAGTCCGACGCTGCCGGCGGAGCGGGCGTCGCCGCCGACGGGGCTGTAGCGGGCCAGGCCCGCGCTTACGGTCAGGCTGTTGGTCACGCCGTAGTCGATCATGGCGACGACGCGAGGCGCGCCGACCTCGCGGGTCTCGACGCGGCGGCCGAGGTCGATGACGGCGATGTCCTGCTGCACGGCGCCGAGCCGGACGGAAACCTGGCCGGCCTCGAGCTGGCCGGCGCCGAAGTTGATCCGCCGCACCTCTTCGCGGGTCTGACCCTGCGAGCCGTAGAAGACCAAGCGGACGGTGTTGAGCCCGACGGTCAGCGGCACATCGAGGAACTCGTAGCGCCCCTGGACCGCCGAGGCGCGTGAGGCCTGCAGCACCTCGTTGACGTAAAGCTCGACCTCCTCGCCCAGCGCCAGCTCGCCACGAATGTCGAGCGGGGTGGAGATGTCGAGATTGTCCAGCGGCGCCGAAGTGTAGAAGATCCCGCGTCCACCCGAGCTTCCGGCGCCCAGCGCCATCGACGGGGTGAAGACGTCGCCCAGTCCCGCGCGGGTGCCGCCGAGAGCGCCCAGAGCGCGGCCGCCCGGATCCTTGCGTTCCCAGGTCACCCGGGCGTCGCTGATCTCGCCGTCCTGGTCGGAGCCGACGAAGGCCTGGACGGTGCCGTACAGCAGGTCGCCGGCCGCGCGGGCGTCGAAGCTGCGGCCCAGGTCGTCACCGTCGCGGCTGAGCTGGCCGCCGATGTTCACGTCGAAGGCCGGAGGGCTGAACAGGCTGTAGGGCACGACAATCGCGCGCTTTTCCGAGCGCGGCTGGTTACCCAGCTCTGAGCGACGCTGCTCCCTCACCTGCCGTTGCTGGAACGGCAGCGGTTCGGTTGGAGAGACAGACAGAAGCTGGGCGCTGACGTTCGGCTTCAGCCGCATCGGCAACAGCTGTTCGAGCAGGTCGATCCGCACATAGACGTCGTCGTCATAGATGGCGGCCTGATCGGGAGCGAACGGGATGGACTTTCCGCCGGCCGTCGCCGTGCGGGTCGCCAGGTCGACGACGATCTTGCGGTCGGGCGACAGCACCCAGCCCTCGGCGCGGCGCTGGGAGGGAAAGGCCGCGATGGCCAGGTCGAGCACCCTTGAGAACTGGGCGATGGGGATGAAGACGCCCGAGCGCGAGGCGTAGACGTCCATCGACTCCGCCGCCTGGCGGCCGTCGACCTGGACCTCCATCCACAGCAGGTCGTCGCTCGAGAAGGGTTGCGGCTCCGCCGAGGCGACGAGGTTGTCGACCAGGGACTGTCCGTGGGCCGGGACCGTCACGGCGGACAGCACCACAGCCAGACAGGCGGCCGTTGCGCGCGCAGTCACGGCGCGACGAAGGCTGCCGTTGCGAGCTCCGCGCCGGGCTTGGTGTCGTCATCGCGATAGACGATGCGCAGAGGCTCTCCGCGCTTCAGCGGCGCGGCCAACGGGACGATCACGGTGCGGCGCGGGAGTTCCGCGTAGACGGCGACGCCGCGCACCGCGCTGATCACCTTCTCGGCGGGTCCCTTGCCGGCGCGGATCTCGATGTCGCCGTAGACGGAGCTGGCGCCCAGCCGCACGAGGTCGAGGGACAGGCCGCCGTGCGGCAGACCGTCCTGCGCAGGAACCAGGACCGGCTTCTCGATGGCGGCGCGGATATCGACATCGCCCTGGCGCACGATCACCGGGATCGAGACGCTGAACAGGGCGACGACCTGCAGCGCCACGTCGTTGGAGCCGGGCTGGACCGCCTGGCTGGCGGTGAAACCGACATCCTCGGGCGGCAGGGCGGTGACGGTCAGGTGGGTGCGGTATTCGCCGGTGGCATCCGGAACGCGGACGCGAACCCGGATCGACTGACTTTCCTTGGGGGCCAGGGTGACGCGGCGGGGCGTGTACTGGACGAAGGGGCCGGCCGAATTGACCTTGGCGCCCGGCTTTTCCGTCACCGCGATGATGCGGCCGTCCTCGAGCATCACCCGGTCGACCATGTCCACGGTGTAGGTGGCAGGCTTGTCGCCCTGGTTGAAGACGTAGACGGTCGCGGAGCGCTCGCCTTCGCCGAAGACGACGCGCTTGGGCGAGATGTTGAGATCGGCGCCGACCTGGGCGTTAGCCGGGCCGGCCAGAAGGCCGAATACCAGAGCCACCGCGCCGATTTTCCTGATCATCGAGATGTTCTGGTTCACGGCAAAGGCTCCGGTTTTGAAAGGCGGGAAGGCGACCGTCGTTCCCGACGGCCGCCCGTGATCTTAGTTGTAGGCGGCCGAGACGATGAACGAGCCGGTGTAGACGCCGGTGGTGGCGGTCGAGGTGATCGGGACCGAACCGCCGACCTTGAAGCTCAGGCTGCCGGCCGAGCCGAGGGCGTTGCT